>Ga0115559_1001861_pt1 | contig 13826 bp, 18 predicted proteins | sample COGITO_mtgs_1105_3_FD_87281 | JGI IMG/M metagenome (GOLD analysis project Ga0115559, IMG submission 87281) | Pelagic marine microbial communities from North Sea - COGITO_mtgs_110506 | ecosystem: Environmental > Aquatic > Marine > Epipelagic | place: Germany:Helgoland, sampling site Kabeltonne... | reverse complement strand
TGCTTTTTCAATTTCTGGTTTAGAATCTGCTACAGACTTGACAAATGCTTTGTCATCTTCTATTGAATCCGTCTTTGCGACTTCAACACCCATCTTCTCAAGCTTTTCGATGTACTCATCTATGGCTTCTTTATATTCTTCTTTGTCTAGAGGCATTTCATTCGGATCTGATAATAAGGTTTTTAAAAATTCTATTTCAGATTTCATCGATTGGATTAATTTTTTCTTTGCAGAATCCTCTTTGGAGTCATTCGTTGATCCGCCTTCAATTCTTGCTTTTGCGGCTTTAATATCTTTTTCCAAAGTTCGTGCATATTTGGGATCCAAAATCTCAGATGCCTCTTTGCCCAATGCGCCGATTTGTTCTAATGTTGCGGCGCTCTTAAGTGCAGCTCTAAATTGCTTTCTGATTTCAGCATCACTCAGGCTTGGATCTAGATTAAAAACAGAATCTTCGGCATCCAATGCAGCTCTGGCTTGATTGGCCGCTTTTGATACACGACCTTCACCCTCTTCATCTTCATCTTCTCGCATGATCTCTTCGGCGACGATCTTATTTATTGTTGACGCGTCAAACTCTTGAGACTCGTAAAGAGCTTTAATCTCGGGATGCTTGATTAGTAGTTTTGCTAATTGTTTTTTGTTCATTAGTTTTCTGCCTTTAGAATTGTTTCAACTGCTTTTTTAATCTTATTCAATAAAGCAAGACTGCTCCCTTCTCTAGGTAGCAACGAGACTATGTCCTGAATCAGAGTAGACGCCACCGTAGTCTCTGGGCCCTTAGAGTCTCTTCTTATATCAGGATCTTTTTGAAATGCCTTTCCGGTATCTACCAAACTCTTTCCAAGATCAGCAGCAGTTGTAGCTGAAGGGTTATCTTCTTCCTCTTTTGTTTTGACCATAGCTTCGCTGTCATTATCAACAGCAGCGTGGAACTCTTTCAAAACAGAATTGGTCTCTTCGAGAACAATTGTTCTCAAGTCTTCATTTGTTAATTTCATCATTTATCCCTCGTTTCGACATAAATAGTTCATTTATCTACAATGTCTAAGCCTAAATTGCTTATTCTCAACATGTTTTGGATCATGTCTTGAAGTTCGGGGTCTTGACCGATGGCATAACCCATCATACAGATTGAAGCCATCTCATTCACGGTCATCTCTACTCCAACAGCCTTTTGCGACCATGCCGTCAATTGTTCAAACACTTTCTTGAACTCAGGGTCATGCTTGCATTTTTCAATAATCTTATCCATCAATTCGTTGTCCATCATTTTTTATTCTCCAAAAATTTATTCCAGTTGGCTGGTGTTATATCAATTCTAAATGCACGAGTAACATCATAGCGAGGAACGCGTGGCTCTTTAATTAGTTCCATAGAAGCCTCAAACGGCGTTTTGTCGCCTTTTCTTTGATTACAGCGGGTGCAACATGTCACAAGGTTTAGCCAGCCTTTATCACCCCCTCTTGACTTCGGTAGGACATGATCTAAAGTCATCTTACGATAGAAATCTTTCTTGCCACAATATTGACATGTTAAATCATCTCTCCAGTAAATGTTTGCTCTTGTTGGAGATAGCGGAATTGGTGTTTTTCGAATGTACTTATTGCAAACGATAACCGATGGATAATAAAAAAGGGCACAAGGCTTTTGAGAGTAGTTCTCAATTGCCCGTGCCCTTTCGGAGTACACCATATTAAATCCCCGATCAGCGGAGATGATTGAAATAGGCTGCCATGCAGCATCCAGCGTTAGCGTCATTAATTTTTCTTCCACGATACATGTAACTAGTTCTTCGTCATCAACTTTGCAGCATTTCCATCCGGTGGAACCTTGCTCATTGCAATCTCTGATAAATCAAAATTGTCAACAAAAGATTTCATTTCACCAAATGCTTTCTTATAATCTGGTTCCATGATAACTTCCGTCTTTCCTCCATGACCATGTATTGCGTGAACTTCACCAATGTTATCATAAATTGTTACAGTGGGGTGCTCTGAGAGCCAAGTCATTGCAACCTTGCCATTGTCAAATACGAACCCTTGAGCAACTCTTCCGGTTCCTGAGATTCCACTTTCATCTTCTGCTCTATTTAAATAAAAAATTTTCATAATCAAATCCATTCATCATCGAAGTCCGAATCTTCATCGGGTGCTTCTTTTTTATCAGCAAGGGCGCTTTCAAGGCCTGACTCTTCAGATTCTGTCGCTTGCATCTCTTTATATAGAGCTACGGTTGGTTTATGTAGTTTTGCCACGAATTCCAAAACATCCATAACAATCGCATAAGGATTATCAGACAGAGGCACAATTCGCAAAACAGAGTCCTTGACATAAATGGTTGCCAGCTGACCTAGATCATCAGAGATCTCAAGTTCCCTGTCAGCTGTTTGAATGCAGTAGAGGAGTTCTTTATCATCAAAAAAATAACGCATGGACTTTACATAAAAAATCTCTGCTTCCTTGCTATCCAATTTTAGATCAATTCCAAAATTCTTCAGATCTTCAAGCTTGCTTATTAAATCCATTTTTGATTTTCCTTTTCTGCTTTAATAGAGAAAGTGGAGAGAGTGGTAAACAACATTGTCATTACGGACGGTGCTCTTATGTTTCAATGGGGAGGACAATAACGAAACAGTTTAGCATTTCAGCTTAGTCAAGTTCCCGTCCATTTCAAGTAAAACAACATGTTTATTTACTACGCTCTCCAGATTCTGTTTGTGTGTGTAATAGTAATATAACATGTTCTGAAGGCTATGTCAAGTCAATTGGTAAACTTTTTTGAAAAAAGAGAGAAAAAGGAAAAAACTGAGGCATATTTATATTATATACATATACAATAATAATTTTATACTTCTAAATTATAGTCTTTAAGAATATTATTAAACTGTTCTAATGTTAATCCTAATAGAGAACACATATCTGTTTTAGTCTTACAAGAGTTAATAGCTACATGTAGCATAGCTTCTTTAACTATCCTAGGCATAGTAATCCAAATAGGAATACCATAGAGCTTACCTCTAAACAGTCTAGAAGCCATCTCTATCTTAATTCCTATCAGTTCTTCTAGAGTCAAATCAGAGACAATGTTGAGAAAGTTCTCATTTATCCGATCTTCATTCTTCAGTTTAGAAATAAATGTTCTTTTCTTTACCTTTTCACTTGACATCTGCTCTCCAGCATGTTATATTACTATGTGTGTGTAAGTTTCTAGAAGTTTTTGTGGAGGATTATTGTGGATTTTGAATATCTGGTGTTTCTAGGTTCGGGCTAAGCTCTTCTTCGTAAGAGTCGAGAAGTAGTTTTAGATTGTAGAGACCCCATTTTTTATACATCTCTTTGTCATCTGCATTGTTGAGATCGAGATAGGCATCTGAGAAATAAGATTGAACCAAGTTGAATGTATCGTAGGCTTGATTGCGACCTGTAGAGTCACCTTCTAGTCCACCACCAAATTGTTCACGTTCTGATTCTTGAGACTTTTTCTTTTCAACATCTTTTTCAACTTGAGTTAAATTCTTTGCAGCTTCTTTTTCAGCGGTTAGTTCATCAGAAACAACATCGTTGTCATCACCAAGTTCTTCTTCCTCTTCTTCAGTAAGAGTCAAAGATTCCATAAGAGCATCAAGTTCTTTTTCGATATCATCGATGTCTCCTTCATCAGGAGCTTGTAAAGTATCCGTCTCTGCTGGTTCTGCAGCAAGAGAATCTTCTGCTGCAACATCTTCAACATTACCTTCTGCTGATAATGCATCAAGTTGATCAAACAATCTGACAAAGGCGGCAAGTAGATGATTTGAGAAGGATTCACGTTGTTCAGCACTTGTGGTTAATTGTTGAAATTTTGTTTTGATAGATGGTTTTGCTTTTCGAATTGCATCACGCAATTTGTTGATTCCAGTACTTGGATGTGGATTGGCCATATCTTTAGCTTCATTTATAACAGTGTTATAGTCTTTTTCTATAAACTCGCGGATATGAGAACGAACCCAAAGACGAACTGAGTCTTCTTTGCGCTTTTCTTCTTTGAGAACTTGAACTGCTGGTTGAACAATTGTTCTTCGAACAAACTCTCTTAATAATTTTTCATCTTTGTGGTTCATTTTGGCCTCTTATTTTCTTTTAATTCTTAAACGAAGTTTTTTAGATTCTTTTAACGTGCTGCGAATAGATTCTTGCATTCTTTTATATCGACCACCTTCTTTTCTACCACTCGCTCTGGCGCTATTTTCTGGTGTATCAGCAAGACCACCTTCTTCGAGATCCTCTTCTTTCATTACATGTTTTTTACCACATTCTTCGCAAAGCTCGCCTTCTTCAAGTTCTTCTACTTCGTGAATACGATCAGCTTGATAGCGATCTTCATGACCAACAAATTTATCTGCATTGTGAGTCTTAGCATTCATGCGACCTTCATCTAGATCTTCTGAATCATCTTTTTTATCATCAGATTTGCCTTCTTTGTCTTCAATAGCTTTTTTCAATTGAGGAGGTAGTTTTTCTTGACCCTTAGTCAACTCTTCTAGTTCCTCTTTCTGTTCTTTCAAGATTCCGAACTTCTTTAATAAGAGTCCGTTCAATTCATTGTTTTTCCATTCTTTAAGTGACATCTCGTTCATCTCCTTTAGTTTAAGACCGTCTTCGTATTCTCTTAAGATGGCGTTGCCCTTAAGCATGGCCTCTTGTTCTATTTTTTTCATCTTATCATTCTCTAAGTAGTAACCTGGCCCATTGTAGCCTCCAACGTCCAATCTACCTTCCATATTCTGATGGTGATGGATCAATTCGTGCGCAATTGACCTCAACATGTCTTTTGGGTGTCGACCATCCATGAAGATGTGCACCTCAAGACTCTGAGGATCGTAATAGGCTGTCTTTCCAAGAACATTTGACTGGTTACTAGGGTCTGAGTCGAAAACGATCACTGGAGGCTTCTGAAAGCCTAATTTTTGATTGAAATGATCATACATACCATCAATATGTGGTTGTAAGTCATCCATTTCAAGGTTTGAGTTATTTTTTATTTGACAAGGCATGCTATAATTAGTTCCCTTTGTTGCTTTTTGTAAGTGAAAATAAGGGGATAAAGTCATATTCTGCCGACCCAAAAGCAATGATTTTGCCTATTAGGACCACATTTTCGAGCCTTGTTTCCTCTATTATCTCGACCAAGAGGCCTTCTTTGACCTCAAAAGACTCCGATAAGAGGTCAACACACCAAGATTTCCAAGAAACGATGTCTCCTGGTGTCATTTTTGACTCTTTTGATGCCCCAAGTGCTCTATTTTTGGTAGTTTTGAACTTTTTTTGGTCATTTTTCACGTTTTTGGTTCCCATTTAAGCTGCTGGAGGAAAATCATCGCCCATATCCGGCACATTTGCGCCATAATCTGGAATAACTTGATCCATAGACCCATCTTTCATCTCATATTCGAGATAATGCTTAACAGTTTTGATATAATCGGCTGCAATTGTGATTTTTGCTTGAACCCAAGGCTCTAAATCAGTGTTATCGCTCAACATTTGAAGCATTTTGCCTGAATATTCGTGAACATCAGTCAATTGACGCTTAGCCATGTGCCCTTCTCCGTCAGAATCATGCTTTGGTTCGAGACTTGGACCAACTTTGGCTAGCTCTAGCTCTTCTTTGATAATAATTTTTAATTTTTCTTTTGAAATCTTCATTTTAGTTCCTCATTTTGATGTAGATTAAGCTTAAAAGCATTATGATAGCGGTTTCTGGCTCCAAAAGAGTCCCGATCAGCAACATAAATAGAAATACAGCTCCGCTTTTAACAATATTTATCATAAATTCCTCTTCATTTGGCATTATTCTCCTCCACCACCGTCTCCTCCACCATCAGAACCATCTGAATCGGTAGAGAAACCCCAATATGGCCAATAGGTGGCTCGTTTTTTTCTTGTTTTCTTGTTTTTCTTCTTCTTTTTGCGTTTCTTGCGCTCTTCAATGTCGGAGATAATAGAAATTTTTATTTTTTTCGTTGGTTTGTCTTCCTCCTCCTCTAAAACTCCAAATCCCGGAGGGGCTGACTTGGAACGGCTAAAATCTGACACTCTTTTGAGTCCTTTTGCACCGGTTGTCTTAGAGCCGCCGAGTCCAATGATGCGTTTCTTCTTAGCTTTATGTCCTTTTTCGTGAGGACGCATGCGACGCTCTTGTATTTCTTCGAGATCCAACAAGTCAGACTGCTTATCAACAAGGTTGAGAACGTTTTCAAGGTTCTTTGTCATGTTGTCTCTACATTTTTCGTCAATTTCTTCGATGGTGCCACAAAAATAAGAGGCTAGCTCCCACTGTAAGTCGATTTCATGCTCTAGTTCGATAGAAGAGAAGCCTGTTTTGCCAATAAAGTAGTGAGATGGTTTGGTTACACCCTTCCATGTGGTCTCTTTGGTGTCCAACCATGTAACTTCTTCTACTTCGAGACCCATTTCTTCCTTGGTTTCTCTCCAGAATGCAAAAGGAGCTTCTTCACCAGCCATAAGATGGCCACCAATAGAGTCCCATTCGTAAGAATCCGATCGTTGAGCAACAATAAACTTGCCATCAGAGGTTACAATGATACCTTTCGAGATCTCTTCAATGTCTTTTATGAGTTTATCCGGAAACTTTACTACGATATCGAAGTCTGGGTAAACACTACTGAGTGCTTTGATGGCATCATGCTCCTTCGGGTCATCATCGTAGTGCAATCTAGACCCCAATTCGTAGAGTCTTTGAGCTTTTGTTTGTCCATTTGTGTAAAAGATGCCGTCTACTTCGATTTGTAAGCGCCTAACGAGGTTCTCAACTGAGGAATCCTCATGATCGAGTGCGTTATCTCGAGAGGTGACGATGAAAACCGTAGTACCAGACTTCTTAAAGGCAGCAATACGCTTAATTACTTCTTTATTGACTCCTCCAAACTGGTAAATCTCCTCTCCTTGAGCAGATTTGTTGTAAAATGACTTTACAATTGTGTTGTCGAAGTCGAATGTGACGACTTTTCCATTTCGAGAGTCCTTAAGACTGCTCATTGATTCAAATAATTTCTTCATATGCTTACCTCCACCTATAGTATAGCTTATTTTTGAAGGTTTCGCAGCATTTTCTTACGAATTCTCAACATTTCTTGCAAGTTATTGCCACCTTTCCATGAGTTATCAGATCTAAATAGGCCCACATCAACGATAACAAGGTCTCCTGCTGCATTTGCCATAATGTTTTGGTCATGCAAGTCCTTGGCCATCAAGCCAGTCTGCTTGTGTAATGCTACAATTGCAGCATGAAGCCCTCGAGACGTTAAAAACTCTCTTTCGTGACTCGCACCTGTTCTTTTTAGCTCCGGTTGGTTGTATCCCATAGGGATTTGAGTAAATCTTCTAGCTGAGCCAAGTGCGCCCTTGGCATAATCAGAGATCGCACCATCAATTCTGTCTGGTTTTTGCTTTGCTGCTAAACCAGCAACCATAATCTTGAATGCAATTTGAATAAAAACAGCATTTGCACCTAAGCTTTCCGGAGATTCCTCTTCTAAGATCTCAACAAGATGAACAGCTGATGAGCCAGAACCTAGATTCTTGGAGAATGCAGCCTTTCTGTTGGCAATGAAGCTCTTACCCATCTGTGGATTAGCCTCGAACATCTTCATTGTGTCCAATAGTTCATTGGGGCTTACATCTGCAGACAACGCTGCCATCCTTTCAGCTGACATGTCTCCCATGTACTCCCCATCCCAGTCATTTGTTAGTTGATGAGCGAAGTATTCCATTCGACTTGCAACATACTGGATGTTGTTTTGAATGTAATGAGTGAATCTCTTAGACATATCCCGCATGCCACTATAGACATCTCCTGCTGCCGCTAGACGCCATGGCTTGTTCTTGCCATGTAGGAAGCTAGCGTCTGGCACAAACGATGCCTGAGCGTCGCTAAGGGGTGTTAAAACCTCCATTGCAATAACGGCAACGTCTTTCATCGGAGACCATGCCTCAAATACGTTTGGAAAGTGTTTTTCAATTAAAGAATTTGAAGATCTTGCATCCGAAATCGTTTGATAGTTGTCCAACTCTCTCTCAGCAGCATCACCAATGACGATTTTGACCGCACATTTCGACTTGTGTCTGTTAGAGGCCAAATAAACAGTCCCATTCATTCCTTTTCCAAGAACTTTTTCAATGGAATAGCCTCTCTCTTCAATACTTTGTTTAGCAACCTCGGCTGGATCGTTCATAGCAGAGCTTGGTTTTTTTGAAATCGAACCATCATTGCCAATTGTAGGTCGATCAGCAAAAAATTCACGATCAACAGAGTCCATATCGTCGAAACTGGATGACTCATTGATGTGTGCTGTCATTTCTTGGTGACTGATGAAGGGAGCATAGGCTCTATTTAGCTTTCTTTTAGCTCGCCTGATCATAACATCGCGATATTCCCAGTCTCCAACATCATGTCCGGTCCCATATTCATGATAAGTGCCATTGTCAGGCTCAGATGCGGTGCCTACGGTGCCCATCATTGACCCTTCTTCGAGTTCTTCCTCTTCACCAAGGAGTTTGCCCTGCGGATCGATTGCTCTGTTTGGATTTGGATTGTGCTCATTCCTATCGATCATCCCTTGAAAGGTTTTATCGTCATCAAGCGGAGCATCATTATGTAAATCGTTTGAATCTTTTGTGTTTATTGAACGCCCCGCGCCAAATGTTACACCAGATTGTCCAATTTCTTCTAGGGGTTGCTTCTTCTTCTTTTGAATGAACGGTTCAGCAGGTCCAGCGACCGCTCCAACACCCGCCGCAGAGATTTCTTTGATGTTTTTTGTTTTTTTTATTCGAATTTTCATTATTTGTCACCTCGACATTAAATAGTGCCATCGATGAACAAGTCGTCAAAGGTTTGTCGCCAAATTTTTTTTCTTTCAAGACCTTATTTAAGGACTTCTTCCGAAAATTGGACACCTTAAAGCAAATAAGTGCTATTCACATCCCCAAGTAGAATAGCCAACCTCTAAAGTATCTCCTTGTTCCGGTGCATCTTCGTAAGTAAACACAACAGCATTTAAAAGCTCGTCATATTCCCAACCAGATGCAGCTAGTTGTCCATTAATCCACACGCGAAGCGTGTCGAGATGCGGATCTTCGGAATCTAGCTCGAAAACAGTTTGTATCGAAACCTCTAAAGCAATCTCTTCCATCTTTGTGCCCCAATCTTCACCACAAATGCTCCACCATTGTGATGCATAGTGTTGCACGATGTCATAGTAGCCCCAACCAGGTTGAGTGTTCCATCCGCTACCAGAAGGGCATCCTTGCGGCACATCTCCAATGATTGCATATGGAATAAACTTGTCGGGCTTTACGGAATCAAAGTCGGCAATAAAAGAATTCACAGTGAAAGGCGAATTATCCGGCTCATCGGACAGGAAAATCGCGATAAGAGTTGCGTCGGGTCTCATCCAAGTCTCGCACTCTCCACCAATCATGCAGTCTCTTAGCATCTGCAATCCTTTTTCCCAACCAGACCCTGTAATTCCGATAGAGTTAATCGCAGCAACGGATTCATTTAAAGGATCTGTAGAGTTTTGCGAAGAAATTTGTCCAACAAGTTCCGGCGAGTCGGTTGTGATAAAAGTAATTTGAAAATCAGGCGAATATGATAAGAACACTTGCATAAAGTCGGCCATATTCTGTCCAAGCATACTTTGATAGACAGACATAGAACCTGAATTATCAATAACCCAGATAATGTCGACAATTAATTTCGAATCTTGAATCCATCGCTGAATTGTTTCGTTTGACAACACCGCTGAACCTTCAGCTGTTGCATTAAATAAAGGAGTCAAAGGATCGGTTGATGAAATGTCATATGTTGTTAAATCGTTGTTTGTGTCAAGCGGCACATAGTTTGCAAAAAACTCAATTCGTGCATTTGGAGCTAACACCCACGGAAACTCTGGTAGTGTTCCATAGTTAATTGTAATGTCGGGTGGAACTGAAGCCATAATGCTGATATTGTCAATAACCAAATCAACATTTCCATCATTTTGAATTGCAATTTCCGTTGTTGTATCACATCCAAGCAATGGGCTTCCAAAATCAAGCGCTGCCGGCATTACATTGATTACCGGTGCGTCACCATTCCCATTAAGCCAAACGCCCTCTGAAGGCACTTCATCGCCTTCTAAATAGATGTCTAGGTAACCTTCATTGTGTTCAAATGTTTCTGGACTATAACCCACTTCAATCTGATGCCAACCACCCGCTGGAACGGTAAACCCGCTTTCGTCAACAAAATAATTTTCACCAAGCAATTCTAAGTGATCAATCACAAGATCCGCCGCGCCCCCGTTTGCAATTGTAACGGTCATCGTATTTGACTCGTGTCCCGAAAGCAAGTGTCCGAAGTCCAGTGTGTCTGGTGCAACGATAATCTCTGGTTGTTTAACCTCATTGATGGCAATATCTGAACATGCCCATAGTAACGCAAATAATAACATAAAGCAATTCCTCCTAAAGTAAATAGGGATGTGAAACTCTTGAAATTTTTTTTAAGAAATTTTTCGCAACCTTTATTTGCAAGATTTGAATACATCGTAGGAAACCCAGAAAAAAACGGAATCTGGGAAATTTGGTAGAGGGTGTATTTGTACCTCGCTGCGCTCGTGGGCGAAAGCCCACACGTAAGTACTTATTTCGCCGGCTCTGTCGAGGGTGTAGGGGGAGGGGGCCCCACAAAAAAGCCCACACTAAAAAGTGCAGGCTAAAAAGGAAAGGCAACAAACCTTAATCGTTTGCTAACATCTCGAGCCATTCTAATTCTAATTCTTCATGGATCTCCATCATTCGGATAAAGGTGTTGAACCTATCCGACAACGTCGAACTCAGTCCACCCTCATCACACGCATCAAGAATAGCGATAGCCTTGCTCACCAAAATGTTGAGGTCTTCACCTACACCATCATGATCAAAGTCCAACACTGGAACGATGGGGATCAAATTGCTGATAGCCTTATGGATAGAGTTGGCTACGATGTTGGCGACTGGTTCATTCTCAAAGTCTTCACCAACAGAACGAATAGATGTAGAGATAGCATCCATGCGCTTACCAAGATTTAAAAGGTAACGATAGTTAGGTAGGGTTGCAGTCGTAGCGCGTGACTCAGAAAGGATGGTGGTAGCGTTGAAGCGGATGGTGTTGATTGATTGTGTCTTGGTCATGGTTGATCTCCCGATCGAAGTGAAAACAACATTGTTTCCATAGTAGTAATGTAACGCGTTATGACCTACTTGTCAAACAATTAGGGTAACTTTAACGGACAGAATGTGTCCGGTTGCAAAGCGGATCCGCTCCCCATAGTTATGTAAAGTATTTGGGCTGGGTCTGAAGACCGGTGCTACCGGCCTCATAGAAGGTTCTATAACCTCGGGGCTACCGATGGATTAGAACGGTGCTACGAAATGTTCGGTGATGTTCTTACGCACCCACCACTCTGGGACGTCTAGACGACAGGCGTCTTGATTGCGCTCAGTGAATGGGATGTTGTGAAGACCCCCAAGAATGGAGTGTGGGAGCCATGCTACAACTCCGTCAATCTCGACCTTGTAGGCAGTGTGCCAACCACCCTTTTCGATTTTTGTGTTCTCGTTGTTATCCTTATCCATCCATTCGACACACCAACGAACCTGTTTTTTGGAGGCTCTCAAGTACTTCGCTACTACCGACACACTACGACCCTTGATTGACCCATGATAAGGTCGGTCTAGGATAACACGCTTAAGCGTCCAACGAATAGGTGGAGTCTCTACACGCTCGACAACTGGGGCAACATAGCAATCTGCTAGAACCTCGATGGCCTCGGACACTTGAGCGATAACGTCACTCATGTCGTAGCCTTGATGATAAGGGGTGACCTGTAGGTGTCCGGTAGCGTCGATGTGATAGATGGTTCGGGTGTTCTCGTCAACTGCGAAAATCTGTCTAGCCCCGATAGTAACGGACGAGTAGCCATGTGAGATAGTCACGCTGAAATGGGACTTGTAGGAGATGTGTTTGTGGTAACCTCTAGAGTTCATAACAACGCAAGCACCGTAGAGTCCCGAGTCTAGCAGGGCTTTAGAGACATGGTTAAGCACTCGGTAGGCTGGGGTGTGTAGACCACAGAAGAAACGACCCTTGCTAGTCTCCCCATACTTACGAGACTTTGAGACAAGTGAGTCAACAGAAAAAGATGGTTTGAATGCTAGCATAGATGCTCCTAGAAGTTCGAGATTCTCGAGGGTGTTGAATAGACAGTCGATAAAGTAGATCGCACCGATAGCCCAAATTGCGAGGGTGAGGATGACTTGGATTTTTTGATTTTTCATTTGATCTCCTTGGTTACTAGTAATGTAACCCGATTTGACCTACCTGTCAAATCAAAAGGCTACCTTTTCGGTCATTAATTGTCCGAATGGAAATCTTTTTTTTCTTTATAGTTATGTAAAGTATATGTCTCGGATAAAACAAAAGCCCTACAACGTCGGGGCTACCGACATCATAGAGCCTTGCATGCTACAAGCCCCATAGGGGCGATGGTTTAGAACTCACCATCGTCATTGCCGAACATTTCGTCTAACTCTGCTTGGATTGCATCGTCAGGCGCATCGTCGCCACCGAACTCGTCGTCATACTTTTCAAGTAAGGTCTTACGCAATTTTCGGGCCTCAGCAATCTCCAACGCTCGTTGCTTGCGCAATTCTGCAGGGGTAAGTTTTACCGATGGAATAGTCTGAGCCACAATCCTGTCCGAACCACTGAGGAATTGACCCTTAAGGGTTACACACACTGTAGAGTCGGTAATCTCGGGAATGTAGGCATCCAGTTTAGACTGACGCATAGGGCTTAGAGTGCCGGTAATTTCGGACTTGTAGACCCTTTCGTAGTCTGTTGCAATAGTGTTGAAAGAACTACGTAGCGCACTGTTACGACGTGCTACGGTTTCTCGAGCATCGTAAATCTCGGTCTCATCGGCATTGATGAACTCGTAGTCGTCATTGAACTCGGTAACGTCCACAAGTAGACGCTCATCCGAGTAGCCTATCACCTTACCAGTGCCGTAGGGTAGGGCTACGGTAGTGCCTAGGACTGGCATCAACATGCCACCTTGCATCCTACGCAAGACAACATTCATCTTGATGCAACCTCTCGTAACATAGCCATCAATTTGGGTATCTCCGATGAATGTGGGTTCTGAAGTGCCAACGAACTCGTTAAGTGTAGTTGTGATAAAAGCCATGGTTGATCTCCTAGATCGGGGGTTTCGAAAACAGAATTGTTCTCTTGTAAGTAATGTAATTCGTTTGAATGAGTTTGTCAAGTAAAAAGTGTTAGTTGAACGGACAGAAAATGTCCGTTCGTTCTATGTTGCCCTTATTTACGGTCTTGCTTTTTTGCTTGTTTGTAAACAAGTGGCATCATCCCTGTCTCACTGATGAGGTCGATGAGTCCGAAGAACTCCTTAAGGGTCGCTTGTGCCCACTCTTTTTGATAAGGGCAGTCGGTGGCAGGGTAAGAGTTGAGTTGATCTCTCAATTGAGTGAACGCCTTTACCATCTGAGGAACAAGCATCTCCATGCTTTCGACCTTGGTGTTGCCGAGATACAAAGCAGAATTGTTGAAAGAGTAAAGCATGGATTGAAGTTGGACGTTATGGTTGATAGCCATGATTGATCTCCTAGATCGGGGGTTTTCGAGAACTGAGTGTCCTCTTGTTTATAATGTAACTCGTTCTGAATTGTTTGTCAAGTAATTTCTTTTACTTTAACGGTCAATTTCTGACCGTTTGGTTT
>Ga0115559_1001860_pt1 | contig 13829 bp, 14 predicted proteins | sample COGITO_mtgs_1105_3_FD_87281 | JGI IMG/M metagenome (GOLD analysis project Ga0115559, IMG submission 87281) | Pelagic marine microbial communities from North Sea - COGITO_mtgs_110506 | ecosystem: Environmental > Aquatic > Marine > Epipelagic | place: Germany:Helgoland, sampling site Kabeltonne... | reverse complement strand
TGGTGACAAGACAAGGCGCAAGCCTCTGAACTGTGGTCGTCACTGTAGGAGGCTTGGAACAATGGATTGGCGGCAAGACCTCCCAACCACTAGCGGTCATAAAACCAGAAAAATAGCGTCGCCAATTTCGCGAGAGCTCCCTTGCTCGTAATTCATTCATACCCAATAACTTTCCCCTTTTCTCTTAGTTGACTGCGGGATTTAGGATTAATAGCGGACGGCTTTCTCTTTGGCACTTTCTCCGGGGTGTGCCTCGCGTATGCTTTGTGCTTTGTTGGCTACATATGCGGCGTATTCGGATTCTTCATCTGCAATGAGTGATTCCGCAAAATCATCTAAGAATGTGGCAAAGGCGATGGGATCATTTGCGAGCGTTTGTTGTTCACGAATATGCTGTGCTTCCGCAGAAATCGCTAGGGCGAAAGCGGAGTCATCCATGGCTTCCAAGGCATGAGAACGTTCATCGAGGAATTCAGCGAAGAGGAGGGGGTCAAACGAGTCGGAGGGTTCGGGTTGAAATTGGGCAGCTTCTTCCTCGAATCTATGGAGGTAGGTATTCGAGATGTTATCCTCTTTGAGGTTATCCAGAAAATGAGCAAGAAAATCCTGAAAGCTCATCGGTAATTGATTGAGGCGATCTTGTTTTTCTATTTCGTTAACGGCCTGATGAAAGTAGGGGATTGCTGAGTCATGATGATCGGTATCGTGATACAGACGGGCGAGCTCAACATATGTTTTAGATTTGAGGTACTCGATATCAGGGTCCGGGGATGCTTTTTCGATTAGCTCCAAGGTCTGTCGGAATTGATAAACACATTTTCGGAAAAGGCCTCGATACCCTGCTATCCGCGCAATATGGAAGAGGTTTCGGGCCTCTGCCTTTGGACCGAGATTGGCCAGTCGAGTATTGGAAAGAACGCGTTCGTAACCTAAGTGAGCGGAGAGGTAATCGCCACGGTTTTCGGCCTGAATGGCGAGGGCTCGAAAACTTTCGGAGTCTACTTTATAGTCATCGACCTGAGTGCTACAGGCAGTAACAAGAAATAGTGATAGGATGGCCCCGAGTGCGTGAAGACGGATTTCAATCATCGGAATCGGGTTCCTTAGGTATTTTTACTGGTTCAGTGCCGTCAAAATTGGCGAAGGGCGGGACGACGGCACCGCCGCTGATAATGAGTTTCATTCCATCAGAAACACTCATTTGCATGAATTTGACTTCGTCTTCGGGGACCATGAGGAGAAAGCCACTGGTGGGATTGGGTGTGGTTGGGACGAAGATATTGAGGAGATTCTCTTGAGTAATGGACTGTGGTTCCCCTTTGCCGGAGCCGGTTAAGAAACCGAGAACCCATACGCCCGTTCTTGGATATTCGACGAGGACGGTTTTTTGAAAAACCGCTTTGTCCTGCTGGACGAAGGTATCGCGGATTTGTTTAACGGTATTGTAGACGGAACGAACGACGGGAAGCCCATCGACAATACGCTCGAAGGTTTTAACTACAAATCGGCCAATAAAGAGCTGAGAAAGCCAACCGAGGAGAGTGATGAGAACGAGGACGATAACGAGGGAGGCGATATTCAGACCGTAATCCAGCCAAAATCGACTGTCTTCATCGATCCCGAGTCCGGGGAGAATGATTCGGCGGGTGGGTGCTCCCAGCTTTTGTACTAAAAAATCAACAACAAGGATAGTGACGCCAACAGGCGCGAGGACGAGTAGCCCGGAGATAAAGCGGTTGCGTAAGGTGCGAAACATAGATGATGGTGTATTTGGAATGGAGCCCATGGTGTTCGCATTTTAGGTGGGGACAAGTGTTTTTGTGGCGGCAGGAATCGGAAGAAAGGGCTTGGTCGTTATGGTTTATCAAAGAGAGGAGTCCCTTTAACTGGATGGGAGTGAGGGTTCTTTGACCATTCGGCTTGAAGGAGTGAATAGGCTTCGAGATCGACAAAGTGATCGTAGAGCCATTCGGCTTGTCGGTGAGTTCCTTCGTGGATGAACCCGAGTCGTTCGGGGATGCCTCGACTGGAATAATTCTGGGTCGCGGCGCGGATGAGAATGCGGTTCATATTACGAATTTTAAACGCATAGACGCAGGCTCGTTCGACGGCGCGCGTCATATATCCATTCCCGGTTTCAGTTGCACTGAGCCAATAACCGAGACTGGTGATACGGTTAATCTTATCAAAACCGTGAAATCCGAGGACGCCAATGACCTTTGCCTCTTTGATCAACCCAAGGGAAAATCCACCACCTCGTTGATAATCGGTCAGTGAAAGGATGAGGTTTTGGCGAGTTTGTTCGGGACTGACGGCTTGGTCCACCCAAGGCAGCCATTTGCGCAAGTAACTCCGGTTTTCATTGATGAGTTCGTAGAGAGCGGGTGCCCAATGGGGGGGAAGGACTTTGAGGGCGAACTGATCCTCGATCGGAAGAATGAGCGGCATGGAAACTATCTGGATTAATGCATTTGCATTGTTATGAAAAAAAAGAGTCAGGGCAAGGCTGGGGATCTCGATTTTAATGTTGTTCTGAGCAACTCGCCTATGGTCGTCGTCGGGGGATTTCGCCAGTCGTTGCTCCGGGGGAGATGTTATTGGTGTTTGGGTTTTGGACGGATTTGAGTTGGGCCTCAATCGTTGATTTGAGCTGGCGCAAATCGGTTGAGTCAAAGTTGTCGGCAAGTTTGAGATGATCGGTTGTCTTTAGATTACTGAGGATGGCCCCACGGCTACGTTCGACCATGAGACCGATGAGTTCACCGCTTTGGGCAAATACGTAGTCACCGCGACTGGAGGTGAATTCGCCAAAGAGGCTTCCGAGGAGTTGACGTTCTACGCTGAGGTAGCGTTTTCCCCCGGGGATGAGTTTGAAGTCGATGGTTCCATAATCGCCGAGTTGATTGCTGATGAGGACGGCCTGGGGAAAGCGTAGTGGATCTTCAGCTAGGCGAAATGGGGTGAGATTGGCTTTTTCGACGAGGGGTTTGGGGATTTGGATGGAGAGGATGCGGGGATCAGTTGTGAGGAAGTTGATTTCGAGGACATCATAAAGCTGGTTGCTGATTTTAAATCGGCCATTGGCTTGAATGAGCTGTTCAAGGGTTTCGGGTTTGAACGGCGTCTGTGATGCATCAAAGAGTGCATAAACGGAACCCTGATCTTCGACGAGAATAGCGTCGAGAGTGTGAGTTTGTTGGCGGGTTCCAAAGGTGAGTGATTGGGTGCTTTGGAAGGTGATGGTGAGACGGTTTTTTTCGTATTGTGAGAATATGAGATTGGAGGAAACGGGTTGGCCGCGTCGAATTTCTTGTTGGAGAACGGAGGATTGTTCGGCGAGCTGATTTACACCTTGGGCGAGCGTTTCAGCCCGGCGATCAGCGGCTTGGCGTTCGAGGCGGATGGTTTCGATTTCGGCTTTGGCCGCGACCAGATTTTGGGTCAGCATGTTTTTTTCAGTCTGTTCTATTTTTAGATTGGTTTCGAGGCTCTGCTGACGTTTTTCGAGCGACTCCATGGCTGATTTCGATTCTTGGAGGGAGGCCTTTGCTTTGGCGAGGGCGTCAAGGCGTTCTTTGAGTTCGACCTGAAGCGCCTCACTTTGAGCCGCTTGTTGGGAGAGATGGGTCGAGAGCTGATCGCGTTCGGCTTGGGTTTGGGAAAGGGTGGTTGTGGTGGCGTCGATTTGGTTACTCAGCTGGGCTTTCTCTGCGGCAAGCCGTTCGCGTTCTGCAGCTAGGCGTTCGCGTTCCGCTTGGGTTTGCTCGAGTTTTTCGCTCGTTTGGCTGAGGGCATCTTCGCTTTCCTTCAGGTTTTCGCTCAGGTTTTTATTGGTATCGGATTCATTTTCGAGTGAGAGGCGCAGGAGTTCGACCATGTCGGCTTGAGCACCTTCTTGAAACAGGGCGGCTTGTTCTGCTTGCTGTTGTTTCTCTTGAGGCGGGGTGAACTCGACAAGGGCGAGCACGCTAATGAGGAGAAAATCACAAAGGACTAATAGAATCGATTTATTCATGGAGCTAGCTGCGGGCTTGCTGATCGGCTTCGAGGATCATTCGTCTGCGGGCCGGTCGGATGAAACCGACTTTGAGAATAGCGACGAAAAGGATGCCGAAAAGGGTTGAGGCGTAGGCGGCCATCAGGCTGGCGTCGACGAGTTGCATGACAACGAGAATGAGGGAACCAACGGTGCCGCCGAGGCCGACGTAAAGGCCGAGATCGAAGAGGTTTTCTTCGTTGTCGAGAAGCCGTAGTTTGAGCTCTGCTTGGATTGGGTGATTCTTGATCTCCTTGAGCTTCAACATCGCGAAAGTGAAGACAATCAATTGAAGCGTGAAGAACATGAGGAGGATGATAAGGGTGACTTGGTCGAGCATATTGTGTTCAGTTGAGGTGGAAATGGATGTGGTCTCGGGAAGGATTGACGCGATATTGATGCGAAGGGTTCCTCCCGCATTCGGGTCAAAGGATAGCAGTTGAGGTTCAATCAGGATCCACGCGAGTATGGCCAAAGCGATACCACTAATAGCGTGAGAAACGAGGATCATAGGACTGTGAACAGGTGGCCCATGACCCACACCTACTCGAATGAATCGGCTGAGAGCCAAGGCCAAGGCGTATCCGCAACCAAAGAGCGCGAGGATTTTTAAGAGCGTAGCAAGTTGGGGGCTTTTTTGGGCAAAGGCTTTAAATGCGGTTTGAGTGGTTGGTAGAATGAGTCGGTATGCGAGGGGGGGAGGATGGTAGAGCGGCTGTTCCAGCTGGATCATTTGGCGGAGGGCTCCGCTACCATTGGCGAGGGCGACATTGAGTGTTTCCCATCCCTCGTTTTTGGCCTTACCCAAGTAATCAAGAAGGCCAATGGTATTGTCGCTAAGGAGGGCGGCTGCATAGAGTTGAGGAAAGGGGACATCGGGCTGATGCAAGGTTGCGGCGAAGGCAGAGAGGGATTCCTCGTCGGGAATCTGTTGGAGAAGCAACGTGAGTTGTGTCCAATTGGTTCGGTTCGCGAGGGTGACAATACTGATGTAGTTGATCTCGAGTGCCTCCAGTTCGGCGAGGTCGCCGTTGGCGGCATTCAGGGCATGCTCTCGTAACGTGCGTGAGAGCTCCTTGCTCAAGGCGGAGCTTTGTTCGAGCAAGGCGGTGGTGAGAATCGCGGCATCGAGGGGATGTCCGGCAGCAGAATGAACCGGGAGGAACGTTTTCCATCCAGTCAGCTCCCGGGTTTTGAGGAGGGCATGGACGGAGGTATTGCTGGAATTTTGAAGAAACGAGAGGAGTTGTTGGCGTTGTTTTTTGGGGAGGAGAAGAGGGAGGAGGGATTGGGCCGGGACATTGTCGGGCATCCAGGAAAGCACTTGGTTGAAGTAGGGATTATCCCCGCCGCTTAAGCGGAAATCGGGATGGGCCTGAAGGAGCGCGTTGTAACGGGAACGGCGGTGGGGAGCGGTGAGGATCGAGGAATCGACTTGATTCAGGATTTCAATGGGCCCGGTGAGGCCACGGTCGAGGAAATCATCGGCCAGTGTTCGGATCGAGGGGGTATTTTTCCCTGCTTCCTCAAGAATGAGAGGTGATACGGCCCTAAAGTGGATTGGGATGCTTAGGCCGAGCATGAGCAACCCGGCTCCGACGAGCATAAAGAGTAAACCGCTGAGGACAAAGCGGGAGCGCATATACCTCAGACTGGATGAGACCTTGGAAAGTTTAAAGTGAAAACCAAAATGAATTGTGGGAATTGTGTTGTCTTTCGCGGGTGAGTTTTTTCCTTTTGGGGATGGAATTGCGGATTACGCAGTATGGAGAGCCTATTTTACGTGAGGAAGGTAAAGTCATCGAGACTTTCGATGATTTTTTGCGCACCTTGGTCGCCGACATGATTGAGACGATGTACGAGGCGGAAGGTGTTGGATTGGCCGCACAGCAGATTGACCAAGCGCTGATGCTTTGTGTTGTTGATATTGCGGGGTACGAAGAGCTCGGCATCGATTTTGAGTTGGATGGCAAACGCCCGCCGCTTGATTTGATTATGCCCATGGCCTTGGTCAATCCGGTTCTACGGAAGCTTCCTAGCGAAGAGGTAAAGATGGAGGAAGGCTGTTTGAGTTTTCCGGGTATTCGGGGTGAAGTATCCCGTCCGGACTTGATCGAGGTGAATTATCAGGATGTTGATGGTGTAAAGCACTGTTTAGTGACGAGTGGGTGGTTCGCCCGGGTGGTTCAGCATGAATATGATCACCTCAAAGGTATTCTTTTTATTGATCATATGGAAACGAGATACCTCCGCCGTATGGACACGAAGTTGAAGCGGTTGAAGCGTTCCTCCCGGGATTGGTTAAATGAGCAAGCGAAATGATGAGAGTAAACCATATATGAGTGATGAGCGTATTGATTTGGAAGTGAAAGTAACTTTTCTTGAGAAATTACTGGGGGAGTTAAACGAAGTTATTTTTGAACAAGGAAAAACCTTAGATCGATTTGAAAAACAATTGAAACGATTGGAGGGTCGACTTGAAGCCTCCACTGACGGTGTTGCCGATCCTGGATTCGATAAGCCGCCCCATTATTAGGGTGGCGTAATACGTCTCGTGTCAGTTGAGAAAACGGATGTGCTGAACCGATAAGAATACCCGAGGAAAAATAACCGATGAGCTTTAAGTCAGGGACTTGAACTGCCTCTAAAGCAAACTTCGCCAGATCATTATTTTTTAGAATTGGTATTAGTTGGCCGTTTTAAAGGGAATGAGTTCATTCCATCGGTCGATGAATTGGATCGCCGCATTGATTCCGGAGAGCGTTCCGGTTCGCCCTTTTTCGAGGGTGGCGTTTTTCGGATCCCGAACGCCCCAGACTCCGGTCGTGGACATTTGAGCCGAAGAGGTTTCTTTTCCTGTCTCTTCTGTTTTGAGGCCTTCGGCTAGGAAAAGAGTCATTGCGGTCGGATCTCCATCTAGGACGAGAGGCAGGATCGACTCAAGATGCGCCGGGAGAGTGATGGTGGCTGGTGTAGTTTTATCCAGTTGAACGAGGGAGGGAATTAAATACATGGAATCGGCGGTTTCTGCGGTCCCCGCATGCCGGTCAAGGACCTTGGGAGAAACCTGTTTTTCGGATGCTTGAGGGGATTTAACGAAAGGGCGGATGGCCTGCTCATAATTGACTGCAATGCCTTTGGTTGTCTGATTAATCTGGTCGACGAGTAAGCCACTGATCGCTCGGTTACCGCCATGAGCATTCATAATGAGGAAACGCTTAAATCCATGATGAATCAGGCTTTTAACGGCTTCGAGGTGAACCTGAAGGATCGTTTCAGCGCTTAGGCTGATCGTTCCGGCGAAGCCCATGTGATAAGAGGACTGCCCGGCGAATAGAATGGGAGCGACGAGGATGTCGCGCTCTTGGGCAATGAGTTTACAACGTTCAATTCCATTGAGAATGTCGGTTCCCATGGGGAGGTGGTCCGCGTGTTGTTCGAGGGCTCCAATTGGAATGATGACCATATCTGATCGGGTGAGTAGGTCTTTCACCTCGGCTACGGTCATGTGAGGCAAGTAGTTTTTAACTTTTGCTTGGGTCCATAGCGGATTGGTTTGTCCAGAAATTTGGGTACAAAGGAATAAGCTAATGAGGAACTTTAGGGTGGTTTTCATGATTTGTTGAGGAGAATGAGAGAGTGGTGAACGTTATTGGGCTTTAACGAGTGTACCAATCGAGTAAGTAGGGATAGGGATTGATGGCAAATCCATCGACTTCGGCTGGAATATAGCGATTGGGGGTTGGGAGCTTTTCGGGTTCTATGAGGGCAGCAAAATGGAATTTCTCAGGATGTTTGGCTACGATCATTTCGAAATGGAGATGAGGGGGGAAGATCATCGACTCAAATCCGCTTTTTCCGATAGTGCCAATTAATTGACCGGCAGCTACGTGTGCATGGATTGCTATTTCAGGGGCTAAAGAATCGTGATGACTATAGGAGTAGAGTATCCCATCATCCCCGAGGATGGTTAAGTTATTGCCCCAGAAGTCATCGGGTTCATCTTGAGCAAACTGTCGAAAATCGACAACCCTTCCATCGCAAACTGATTGAATAGGATAGCCTTTGGGGGCATTCAGATCGATACCCATGTGTGAGCCATAAGGAACGGGCGTCGCCCAGTTATCGGCGAAATTCCAGTTATAGTCAGGGAGTGGGAAAACGTGTTTCCCGGCAAGTTTTTCCGGATGGTCGATTTCTTGAATCGTGAGCCGGACCGATTGGGGAGAATCGAGATGAATCAAGGTTTTCGAGTAGATGCTCTCGTGCATACGCTCGCCATTGATTTCAGCACCAATCCGTAACTTCCCGAGAACAGTTTGGCAGACAAGATCATGAGGTGGAAGCTGGTCGGTTGTTCCTGAGAAATGCCCGAAGGGAATCGTTTTGATTTCCTCAGCGCATTGTACGGTGACGGATCGATGTTCGATTTGGGTAACGGTAATTGTTTCTATGCTACCATTACTGAGTTCAAAGGCATAGGGCTTGGATAAATGGAGTTGGTGATAGATCGACGCAATGGAAGATTTGGTGTTCATGAAAAGAGGGATATGGAAGGATGACGCAATGTGACAGGGTTATTTCATGAGTCTTTGAAATGGGCATTTCCAACAGCTTATTTTAAGAAGTCTTCTTGATCCCGAGATAGACGGGAACGCTGATAAACCAGCAGGCCGTTCCAGCGATGAGGATCGTTTTCATGGTGGAATCTCCCATTGAACCGAGACTAAAAAGAACGGGAGCAATGATGACGGAAGCTAATCCAATGAGGCTTAGTGGTTTGGCCAGATGCGATCCCTTTTGATAGAAAAGTTCAAAAAGGATGTAGAGCATTCCTGATGCAATCCAAACGGGAAGGGTTAAAAAGGAAGGAAATAAGTCGCCGTCCTGAATCATGAGAAATCCGGCGAATGAAACGGGAATGACCCACGCATAAAGAGCGGCTAGATTGATCGAGCCCTCATAAGGCGTGGCTGCGTAGTTTTTTAATCCCAATCGGTCGGTTACATGATAAGTAAAGAAAATGACGGCTCCCATCGGTGCGAGGATCGTGCCATAAATACCGACGAAATTGAGTAATTTCATGGCGAAGGCGGGGAAGATACCCGCCGTTGTTGCCAATAGTCCAGCAATCAAAGTGACAGTGAAGCGGGAACGTTTAGGCATGAGGGATTGAAAGGCGAGTCCTGCCCGATAGATCGTCGGATTGGCGGTGGTCCACCCGGCGACGACGACGCAAATAAGACCAGCTATTCCGAGGGCATCATTGACCATGGGGCCAGGCGCATTCGAAGCGGTGGGGCCGAATCGTTGGATTGCTAATGCGAAGAGAAGAGACGCGGCAATCCAGGCAATGTAGTGTCCTAGAAACATTCCTACAGCAGGTGCCCAGCCATGTGTTTTTTTCTTAGCAAACCGGAGAATCGAGAGATCGGACATCCCAATGTGCATAGCTGCATTGCAAAGCCAAGAGAAGAAAAGGACGTGCCAGAACCCTAGTTTGGGTAGTCCAAGGAGGGGCACGCCGGTCCAGATTTCGCTGAGGCTGTTTACTTCAAGCTTAGGGATGGTGACAAGGGCACAACCGATAAAGATGAGGATCATCCAAGGTGCCGCAAGGTTCGCGAGCCGAGAGACGGCATCGTAGCCTACGGATGCCACGATCGATACGACGATTCCAATTGCAACGACGATGATGATCCAGGAGAGACTAGTGGGGTAGAAATCGTCCAAACCCGGCATCGGAATATCAAAAGGAATTCCAACGGCGGTTGCGGATACGGTGATCATGGCTCCAGCGAGAAAGCAAAAAAGAATACCGTTAGCGAGGTTGTATACCGTGACGAGTCCGCGCCCGCAAATCCGTTCGAGATGCTTGTAAAGGGTGAGGCGATATTTCACGGCGATCGGAGTGCAGACGTATCGCCAGCTGAGAACAGCCAGGATGTTTCCCAGAAGAAGTCCGACGAGAAGGTCGAAAGGCCCAACGCCCCAAGCGACGAAGAGGGGTCCAATCATGAATTCAGTCCCGGCAGTATGTTCGCCCGCATACATACCCCAAAAACTCCGGGCTCCTTTTAGGTGAGAGTCTGGAACGGGCTGGTTTTCGAATTCGTTGGAAGGGGAGGATGAGTCATTCATGCTTAAGTGAGATTAGTGTAATGGTGACAAGGAAATCGTTATAGATTTTAAGTTTTTATAGCTTAAGTCAATGGTTGGTACTGAGAAGGGGTCATTGGAAGTGTTGTGGAATCTGATGAATTTGATTGATTCCTGAGGAAGGAAGGAACGGCACTGACCTCCGATCTTAACATAAGGGACAGGCAAATAGTTATTTACATAAAGCTTATCATATAAAGGTCATTCAGTAATAATGTTGCTGATCTATCGAACGAATATGATTAAAAGCTTTGTTCCAAGTGCAGTAAAAAAGAGATGGTGATGTATTTGTTGACTTTGATCAGTCCAAGGAGGGCGGTGGGTGGTTCCAGTCCGAAATCTTCGATATTGAGATCCAGATTGCCTGAGAGATAGAGCGTATTCGCTTTTTGATCAATGGTAATGGGGAAGGCCATTTGGAGTTTGGTTCCAGCAATCGAAAAAAAAGCGCGAACCCAAATATCAGAGGCATCTTCTGCGAATAGGGTTGTCGGATAGCCCTCTTGATTGAGGATGGTGTATCCATCGATTTCGATGATGATGTCCGAATATTGTTCAGCTTTGAGTAGTTTCTGGAAGTCGCGGTTCATTTTGGAATGACCCGAGTCGAATGCGCTTATCTTCAGATTGAATGGATGGGCCTGTTTATCTTTGGTCAGTGTATCCAGATTTCCGATGAGTTGTTTGGAGGGCGTTTTTGTTAGGCTTGTATAGGTGTAACGAAAGGTATTCACATTGCTTTTTCCCTCAATGTAAAGATGACTGTCCGAAAGGAACCATAAATTCCCGGAGGAGGAGGCATTGATTTGTGGGAGTATCCCAAGAATGAATACCCACAGTAGCCTCATAAATGTCTGTATGTGCTGCAAATGAATGATGGTTTTATAGGTAAAAAAGCCCTTGGTCGTCGAGAGAACTGGACAACCAAGGGCGGATTGAGTCAGAGAACTATTACTTAGAATCCGACCACGGCTTCGATCATGAATCCATCGAACTTCCCCCCGTGGCGAAGGTCCGTGACGTCGGTAAAGTCTTTGTATTCCTGGATGACATATTCTGCTTTGAGGAGAATGTATTTGTTGATGAACCAACCGGTTGCTAATTGAAGACGATCGATGGAGGCATCAACGGTTTGCCCGACGAGTTCTCCTTGGGCATGGTTGTAACGGATGCCGCAGTAGACTTTTTCATCTTCGAGGAAGCGATAGACAATTTCACCTGCATATTGGCTCCATGTCCGATCCGTCGAATCAGTTGCATTACCTGCCTGACCTGTAGCCCATTCGAGGTTCCCGAAAAGCTCAAGGCCGCCATATTTGACAAATGGATTGATGACAAAGGAGGTTACTTTATCGGTGAAGCCTGGATTGAAGCGACCTGAGGTGAAGTTTGTGCTGGTGCTTGCTGAGGGAGGTTCAACGACAAGATAATATCTGGATCCGGAGCGATCTCCAGAGTAGAGTGTATTGTTGATCGATTCACTGGTTGTATAGAAAGAACCAGTTAGGCGAACACGTAAGTCGTCATTGATTTGTTGATCAAAGCCGGCTTTCCCGTAAATGGAGGGTGCGCGTTGGTCCGTTTTGTCGACGCCGCCTTTGATTTCGCCATCGGTTACCCCGATCATTCCAAAGAAGCTTCCTGCGTAGCCGTAAACTTCTGCCCCGATTTCGGTGGCGAAGGCATCCATGATCAAATTCCCCACAAATGGATTGTAGAGGGCGTTGGCATTATCAGAACGGCGGAAGTGCATGTCCCCGTAGTTGATTTCCATATGGCCGACGCGGAGCGACACATGATCCATGATACTATTGAGCCAAGGCGTATCGACCGGAGAGCGATCAATTTGCAAATAGCCTGCTTTAACCCAAGTTTCGGAGTGATGTCGGGAAGAGAGGTAAGCGATAAGATTCATTCGAATCCCGTCAGCTAGCTGTGCATCGAGTGTCAGGTTGGCTGTCGCGAGGTTGAATCCATTCCCAATATCGAGAACCGGACTGGTGGCTCCTGCCGGTACCGTGGCTCCTGATTCGTGGTTGAGCCCTTGGAATTGTTGGGTGAAATGCCCACCGACCTTGACGACAAGGCCATCAAATTCAGGAGCTTCCTGATCGTAGGTCTCAAAGATATTGATGCCATCTTTGCTGTTCGGTCGATTGAATTGGAGTTTTTCATCCACGAGCGTTAGGTAGTTTGTCACCTCACCGGCAACAAGTGTTCCGGTAAGGAGTGTAGCGATGAGGTATTTAATTTTCATTTGTATTTTTGGTTTGGAGTTTGTTGGTGAGGGTTAGCTCGAAATGGATATTCACGACAGCGCCGACATTGATCGTCCCAAACATGAGGGAAGGCGGTTTAATCATGTAGTCGGTCATGGTAATGGGGGCATTGCCCGTGATGAAGAGTTCTCCCGCTTCATTTGAGAGCGTGACCTCGATTTCAAAAGGCAGCGATTTTCCCGCTATGGTCAGGGTTCCGAGGGCTCGAAGATGATTATTTTCAAGTGTTTTCAGTTCTATCAGCGTGTAGGTAATCTCGGGATAATCTTTTGATTTCAGTGCTTCATAGGTGAGCTTATCCATTTTTTTGTGAGGGCTTTTGATTTCCTCTACCGGGATAGCTACGGTAAAGCTTTGATTGATGAGTTGCTGCTCATCGGTAATCATGAGGGCACCCTTGACGTTTAATTTTTCCACTTGGGATTCCCAATCATGTAAGGTGGAACTTCCGCTGATCGTCATGGTAAATGTTTTGACCTGGGCTTCGAATGTTTCTGCTGCCTGTATCGTGAATGGTGTGAAGGAAAAAATGCCGAAGAAGAGGGGGATTAAGGAGGGGTATGGTGAAGTTTTCATGGCGTCAGAAATCAGGGGGAATTGAGCTTTTATCTATAAATAAAGGTAATTAAATCGTTAATTAGAGGTTTTGGAGGGTATTGTTGGATCATGATAAGGAATCAGGACTGATGATTTTCCCGCTTGTTTTTGTTTTGTTCAAATGCGATGACGTCGGCTAGCGTTGTCCTGCTGAGTTCGTCTTTGATTTTTTCGCGGGTATCCTTCCAGAAGATATGGGTTGGGCAGTAGCGTTGTTCGCTGCAATCATCGAGTCCGAGCAAGCAGGTATTAACCCAGTCCTGCTCAACGATGGCTTCAGAAATATCGAGGATGCTAATTTCGGATGAAGGACGAGCGAGTCGAGTGCCCCCCGTTTGCCCCCGTTTGGATTCAAGGATCCCGGCATTTGCTAGCTTTTTGAAAAGTTTGGCGAGGTACGCTTTGGGTAAGTCAGCCTCTTGAGCAATATCGCGGACAAAAGAGGTGTTGCCTTCGCTTGTGTCGAGATAGGCAAGCGCTCGAATGGCATAACCGACACTGTGGGAAAGACTGAACATATGCTATTAAGATATCCAATTGGATGTGTTCGTCCATTAGATATGGGATATCATTGTCTATTAACAGCTTAACTCCTTTATGCTATAAGTTAATCTAATTTTTAGATGATTTTAAATTCATCGAGCTAATTTACAAGCTGGAAGAAGGATGAGCGCTGACTCGGTCTGCGTTTCGATATTAAGAGCACCTATCGAAACTCACCTTCGGTGCGTAATCGCTAAGAAAGTCTTCTATTCTTT
>Ga0115559_1001849_pt1 | contig 13871 bp, 12 predicted proteins | sample COGITO_mtgs_1105_3_FD_87281 | JGI IMG/M metagenome (GOLD analysis project Ga0115559, IMG submission 87281) | Pelagic marine microbial communities from North Sea - COGITO_mtgs_110506 | ecosystem: Environmental > Aquatic > Marine > Epipelagic | place: Germany:Helgoland, sampling site Kabeltonne... | reverse complement strand
TTTAGCCGGAAATACCGTTCTATTCATTCAGCTCTACCCTTATAAAAAGCATCATGAAAAACAAAACCTTCCTTTGGGCATTCACAGTCTCAATTTCAGGTCTTCTCTTTGGATTTGACACTGCGGTTATTTCCGGAGCGGACCAACCTATTCAAAGCCTTTGGGGTCTGAGTGATCTCCATCACGGCTTTTTCATCATGTCCATGGCTCTATGGGGCACGGTTATCGGTTCTTTATTTGGCGGTATCCCCTGTGATCGATTTGGCCGTAAGAAAACCTTGATTTGGATCGGTGTCCTCTACCTCGTTTCGGCATTAGGATCAGCCCTAGCTCCTGAGTTCATCAGTTTTTCAATTTTCAGGTTTATCGGTGGACTCGGCGTGGGCGCTTCTTCGGTAGCCGCCCCCATTTATATCTCTGAAATCGCTCCTTCCGAAAGAAGAGGCCGTTTGGTCATCCTCTATCAGGTAAATTTGGTTTTTGGTATTCTCTTAGCCTATGTTTCCAACTATTTCCTTGGATTTATCGGAGAAGGCTCTTGGCGCTGGATGCTTGGGGTTGAAGCCATCCCTGCCGCAATCTATCTATTCATGATTCTGTCCAATCCCGAAAGTCCCCGTTGGTTGGTTCTCTTCAAAAAGGACGATGTCGCCGCGAAAAAAGTGCTGGCAGAAATCTATCCTCCAGAAGAGCTCGATACGGTTATTCAGCAAATCCATAGTTCCGATGAACACCATAAGGGAAAACGAAGCATCTTTAACAAGGATTTCCGCCGACCCGTCATGCTCGCGTTCCTCATGGCATTTTTCAATCAACTCTCCGGAATCAATTTTGTCATTTACTACGCACCGCGGATTTTTAATGCGGCTGGGTTTTCAGAATCAACCGCCCTACTTTCAACCGCAGGGATTGGTTTAGTTAACTTACTCGTTACTGCCTTGCTCGGAATGACCCTCATCGACCGGGTTGGACGGCGATTACTCATGATCATCGGCTCCATTGGCTACGCAACCTCACTCGGCATGCTCGCCTACACGTTTTTCATTAAAGACTTTGACGGCATTTCAGTCCCGCTCTTCATTTTTGCCTTCATCGCATCCCACGCAATTGGCCAGGGTTCTGTCATTTGGGTCTTCATTTCTGAAGTATTCCCCAACTCGGTTAGAGCCAATGGTCAGGCCCTCGGAACAGGAACGCACTGGGTCTTCGCCGCATTGATCACCGTTGCCATGCCTTACGTCTTAAACCGTTTCGACGGTGGTCCGATCTTTGCCTTCTTCTCCTTCATGATGATTCTACAACTCCTCTTCGCGCTGTTCATCATGCCGGAAACAAAAGGAAGTAGCTTGGAAGAACTGGATCAGCAAATATCCAAATAGGCGCAACTTTACTCAAGTCCCTCCTTCATCAAGGAGGGACTTTTTTGTTGAAAAATATCCCGCTTATTCAAAGCGCGCTCGATAAGCCCAAAGGCCAAGCGCGGGATTATCGATGTAGTAGTAAGGTTCACCCGTTGAATCGACTTTCCAACCGGTCGAACTGCCAACCGCATTGTAGCGCGCAGTCATCTCATTCAGATCTCCGTAATCAAATCCAACGGACTCAATTTCATCTTTCGAGAGATGCCCCGGACAATAGGTCACCTTAAACCGGCCTTCTGATGATCCATGAATCAAATGGGCGGCCGCCGAGAGATTGCCGCGCAGCTCTTCGTTTTCATCAACCATCCGCATGACTTCTGGAGTGGTCCGATAACCATATTTCCGGATCAACCGATCAATCTCTTCATCCTCTCCAAACATCTTCACCTCCGGAGCCAACACGACCAGCTCAGCGTCATCTGCCAAGGCCATTCGGGTGCGATAAATCGCTTTATTCCCCAACCATGTACTGTGAAATTCGTTGGGATCCAAATAAACAACCACCTTCTTAAAGGGTTCTTCGATCAAGGTAAAGTTAGTCTCCAATGCCACTTTGCAGGCTTGTTCAAAACAATCGACATCGTCGCCCGCAAACAACCCGCGAACGGCAAGGCCTCCTTCGCCATCAGGCCCCACTACGGTTAAAACATAAACCATCGGTAAATCCTGACAAAAGTGGTCCTGTGCGTAATTTAAAATCTTCCGCAATGGCGTATTCGCCCGGCCCATCATCCGCTCCATTCCATAGGCGGCTCCAATGAAATGACTTTCATTGATGCCTCGAACCCCACCCGTTCCGACAAACAAATTCTTATTGTAATTGGCCATCCCAATCACTTCATGCGGAACGACCTGCCCAATCGAAAGAATGAGATCATGACCACCGTCTCGAACCATTTTGTTCATTTGAGCGGGCCAAGGTTTATCCCAAATCCCGTCAGTCACTTCCGCACAATACGCTCCCGGAACCTCGCCGACCGAAACCACATCATTCCTCCAGTCGTGCACTCGGAATTTACTCTTTGGCGTTCCAGGAAACATGCCCTCCAGCTGGCTGTCCGGCATCGCTTTATGCGTCCCAAGCGCAGGCATCACATCGGTGAGACGTTCGCCATAATACGCTTCCGTCACATCGGTCAAAAAACCCGCCTTACTATAAAACCGAGTAAAATCCGGAGGCAACGCCAAGACGTGTTTCCGCTCGCCCAGTTGCTCGAAAATTTTCTTCATCGCCGCCCTCAAATCCTCATCACTTAGACGAGTCGTGGCCGATCCTTTTGCATAATAAGTAGTCATTGCCCGATTCCTTTTAAAGCCATTTGATAAATTTCATACGCAGGCCGCCCCACTTCCTGTCCGATGCGAACACAATCCTTGTATTCCGGGGTCACTCGCTTTTTGCCCGACGGCAAGCTGACTTCTTTGCCCGCTAACAACCCATAGGCTGTTTTAATCGTCACCACCTTCCGCTCCAACTCACTTCGCGCAACCTCGAGGTAACGTAGTCCTATCGTACTCGTTGAGGCATAGAGGACGTTCGACAGCCGCTCTTTCATCGAGGGATCACACAACACTTCTAATTTCATACCTGCCCGACCTTGCTTCATCGTAATCGCAGTTGACCAGGCATCCCGCGCCCCCGCTTTCAACAACGTATCCATCAAATCACTACCCAAAAACTCCCCGGGCATGTCATCGATATTCGTCTGAATTAAAACAAGGTTCGTTTCCCGTTGAGCGCTCTCACATAAACTCAACCGGAGGATATTTGGATGGGTAAAATCTTTCGTCGCTCCAGCAATACCCGTCCTCATTAATCGTAATGGGGGAATCGTAAAGGAAGGCTCCAAATGCTGGAGGATGGCCGCTCCCGTTGGCGTAGTTAACTCCCCTTCAGTAGCTCCCGGAATCACCACCATGCCATCCAACAGTCGATGCGTTGCCGGTGCCGGAATCGGATAATCACCATGCGCCATCCGGGTCATCCCTTTACCGGTAACCACCGGATCCGAATAGGTCTGTGTCACCTCCAACTGATCCAAAAGCACCCCAGCCGATACGATGTCCAGAATCGAATCAATCGCCCCGACTTCATGAAAATGAACACGCTCCAACTCAATTCCATGAACCGCAGCCTCGGCTTCGCCCAATCGTTGAAAAATATCGAGGGCTCGATCCCGCGCGCCTTCCGCTAATTCAGCCTTATTAATCAAGGCCACAATATCGCTCAAATGCCGGTGCGTTGTCCTCGCTTCAGCATGCATATCCACAAAGGTAATCTTTCGACAGGAAACACCACACTTATCAACCGTCTCCCAAACCCCTCTCACCCCTTCAAGTCCTAAGCGCTCAGGCAATTCAATCAATAAGGTCTCATCTCCTGCTAACTGCGCGAGTGCACCCGCAAAAAGATCACCGCTCACCCCTGAAAAGGGCTCTATCCGTAGAATACTCATCCGTTTTTCATCAATAAAATGCGCGCCGCCGCCATCACTGCCCCACAGCCATTGTCAATATTCGTCACCAGTAAACCATTAGCGCAACTGGAAAGCATCGCATTCAACGCCGCCTGACCACCTGCGGCAACCCCATAACCCACACTGGTCGGCACCCCAATCACCGGAGCCTGAACCTGACCCGCAACCACCGAGGCCAAAGCGCCTTCAAAGCCTGCAAAGACAATGACGACCTCCGCTTTCCGAATCGCATCCATCTTCGCCATCAAACGGTGAATCCCCGCCACCCCGACGTCCATATACGCCGCCGTTTCAAAGCCTAAAAATCGTGCCGTCGTCTCCGCTTCACGAAGCACCGGAACATCCGAGCTCCCGCCGCAAACTAAAGCAATCCGCCCTCGACCGCTGCGTAATGGCTGATTCACGATCACACAGGTCCGGCCTACGGGATCATAAATCCCCTGTATATAATTATGACATATGGCTTCGGCCTGTTCCGATGAAACCCGGGTGAACAATCCATTGCGATGCGCCTCCGTCAATTGTCGGGCGATCTCGATCAATTGATCTACACTTTTGGACTCTCCGTAAATAATCTCCGGCTGCCCAATTCGATCCTCCCGATCAAAATCCAAGTTAATCTCGTCACTCATACCAAGGCCCGATTCAACTTCCCCGAGACAAAACCCTCACCATCCACCTCGACTCCCTGAAAACCAATCCCGATCATAAACGACTCGATCTCAGATAAGGGCGGCAAGGCAACCAACTCTGACGCCGGGACTTCGATCCGAGCCGTCTCGCCCATATGCCGGACCCGACACTGCGAAAACCCCTGCGCACTCAACCATTCCTCTGCCAATTCAATGCGTCGCAATTTTGCCTCCGTTACCCGTTCGCCATAGGGAATTCGCGAACTCAAACAGGGACTTGCCGGCTTATCCCAACAAACCAGCCCATATCCTTGGGCTAAACGCCTCACTCCGTCCTTATCGAGTCCACATTCTTCCAACGGGCTCCGCACCGCATATTCCTTTGCCGCATTCAATCCCGGACGATAATCGCCCAAATCATCCCGGTTCGTTCCATTCAAAATCCAGTAACCCGGATATGCCAGCCGCAAGGTTGCCAGCTCCTCATACAGGGTTGTTTTGCAAAAATAACAGCGATTGGCAGGATTCGAAAAATAGTCGGGATTGAGCAATTCCGCCGTGCGAATAACCTTCAAGGGAATTCCATGCTCCCAACAAAATGATTTCCCCGCCTCCAACTCAGACAGCTTCAGACTCGCCGAAGCCGAAATCACCGCAAGCATACGATCACGGCCTAAAAACCGATGAGCCAACCAAGCAACCAAGGAGCTATCCACCCCCCCACTAAATGCAATCAACGCTCCCGGACAGGCCGAAAACCAGTCGTTGAGCACTTCTTCACTCGAATTCAGCGGTTTCATTTCAATAATGAGGGTCAGCCTGAATAGAAATCCCTCCGGGTCAATTCGATGTTTCCCTCGAGGGCACCTCTGGGTGCAATTGAAGTAGCGGGGAGAAATCGTCAAAGGAAGGGTTTTATTCGTCACTCCGCTCTTTTCGGGAACCTCGATTCAATCATCACCCTCCCGGATACTGAGTTGCACTCCCTTGAGACGCACCTCAAAAGCAAAATCAACATCGCCAACGATCCCTTCAATATGACAAATAGGTTACAACTTGAAATCTGCTTGAAGTCCTCCCACGACCTGCAACCCTCAATCAATGCCGGCAATGCCGAATACAACGATAACTGAACCCATCTATTTCAATCGGGAGCTGAGCTGGCTCGCGTTTAACCGTCGCGTCCTTGAACAAGCGGAAGATGCCCACTATCCCCTTCTCGAACGATTGAAATTCCTTTCCTTCGTCGCCTCCAACCTCGATGAGTTTTTTGAAATCCGTGTTGCCGGGCTCATCCAGCAAGTGGATCTGGGCAGCTCAAAACCCGGAATCGATGGGCTTAGCCCCAAGGAACAGTTGACTCAAATCCGGGCCTTCACCGAAAAGCTAGTCGCAGATCAATATGCGTGCTGGCACCAGAAAATCGTTCCGGCACTCGATAACGCGGGCATTCCCTTTCGCACCCGAAGTCAACTGTCCAAAAGCGAGCGCGAACAAATTCGCAGCTACTTTGATAAAGAAGTTCAACCCGTCCTCACCCCCCTCGCAATCGATCCGGCCCATCCGTTTCCCCAATTTGCCAACAAATCGTTGAATATCCTTCTCTGGCTCGATGATCCCGATACCGCGGAATCCGAACGGATGCTCGCCTTTATCCCCGTTCCTCGAATCCTCCCTCGCGTCGTCCGCATTAACCGGGATCGATCACTCCCCGAAAGCTATATCTTCCTCAGCGAATTGATCAAAGAATTCGCCCACGAACTGTTTCCCGGCTATAAGATCATCAGCTCCCATGCCTTTCGAATCACTCGAAACTCGGATCTCTATATCGACGAGGAAGAAGTTAAAAACCTGCTCCAGTCGATCGAAGAGGAACTGCACAATCTCCGCAAAGGTGAAGCCGTTCGCTTAGAAATTGAGGACTCTGTATCCGAAGAACTATTACAGATTTTAACTCAATCCATTGAGCTTCCACCAGAACAGGTTTATCGTATCAATGGACCCATCAATTTGATGCGCCTAATGAGTGCCTACGATTTCATTGAGCGGCCCGACTTAAAGTTCAATCCATTTATCCCCCATATTTCTCCTGAGCTCAACGATCCCTCCAATATCTACGAAAATATCAGCCAGGAAGACATTCTCCTCCATCACCCTTTTGATTCCTATGAACCGGTAGTTGACTTCGTCCGCGGCGCGGCAAGCGATCCCGCCGTCTTGGCGATCAAAATCACCCTCTATCGAACCAGCAGTGAATCCCCCATCGTCAAGGCACTCATTGACGCCGCCAAAAACAATAAACAGGTCACCGTTCTCATCGAGCTGAAAGCTCGCTTCGACGAAGCCAACAACATCAACTGGGCCAAGCTGATGGAAGAATCCGGCATCCATGTTGTCTATGGTTTCGTCGGTTTGAAAACACACTGTAAGTGCTGTCTGGTCGTTCGCCGCGAAGCTCATGGGCTTCGGCGCTATGCGCACCTCGGCACCGGAAATTACCATACGAAAACCGCTCGGCTATACACCGACCTCAGCTTACTCACCGCGAACCCCAATCTGACCGACGAAATCGCCGAAGTCTTTAATACCCTCACCGGTTTCGCAAAACATCCTCAGTTTAAAAAACTCCTTGTCGCCCCGTATAACCTTCACCTCAAGATGAATGAATACATTCAACGTGAAGCCGAAAACGCACGCAAAGGGTTGCCTGCCCGAATCATCGTCAAATGCAATTCACTCATTGATAAGGAAACGATCGACAATCTTTACAGCGCTTCCCAAGCCGGCGTTAAAATTGATATGATCATTCGCGGAATCTGTGCCCTTGTCCCCGGCGTCCCCGGCTTGTCCGAAAACATTCGAGTCATCTCCATTCTCGGGCAATTCCTCGAACACTCTCGCATTTACTTCTTTGAAAACGCCAAGGGCAAACGTCCCAAGCTCTATCTCGGATCCGCCGACTGGATGGCCCGAAACTTTTATCGACGCATCGAAGTCGTCTTCCCCGTCGAAAACGATAAGATTCGCAAACATATCATCGACCATATTATCGAGCAATATCTCATGGACAACGCCAGTTCCAAGGAATTGCGTCCCGACGGCACCTATCAAAAAAGATCCCAGAACGAAAATGAAGCCCCTTTTGCCGCCCAGAACTTCCTCATCGAAGAATCCCAAGCCGCTTCCCTCGAATCACAATTCGATTTAAACACACCTCCTAGCACACCCAATCGAATAGAAAACTTCATCCGAAAACTAATCAGGTATTAGAATACCTAATGGATTGACAAGTTGGAATCTCCTCTCCACAAACATCTTTCATTCTAGAATTATAGGACTTTCACCAAAAATAAAGTTATGACAACCATCGTAGACATACGCGCTCGCGAAATTATCGACTCTCGGGGCAATCCAACCATCGAAGTTGATGTTGAATTAGAATCCGGAGTAATCGGCCGTGCCGCTGTTCCCTCTGGTGCCAGCACCGGCGAAAATGAAGCTCTCGAATTGCGCGATGGCGCACTCAAAGGCAAAGCAGCCACCGGTATCGATAAAAAACGTTATCTAGGAAAAGGTGTGCTTAAAGCCGTCTCCAATGTACACACCTTGATCGCACCAGCCCTCCTCGGCATGGATGCCGTCGATCAAATTGGTATCGACCAAGCAATGATTGAATTGGACGGAACGCCGAATAAGAAAAACCTCGGTGCCAACGCTATGCTCGGTGTCTCCCTTGCTACCGCTAAGGCCGCCGCCGAAGCACTCGAAATCCCCCTTTTCCGTTACCTCGGTGGCGTCAATGCAAAGGTCCTTCCGGTTCCCATGATGAACATCATGAATGGCGGTGCTCACTCCGATGCTCCCATTGATATTCAGGAATTCATGATCATGCCGATCGGTGCAAAGACTTTCTCCCAAGCCCTTCAAATGGGTGCAGAAATTTTCCACACCCTCAAAGGTATCCTCAAGAGCAAAGGCCTTTCCACTGCAGTAGGTGATGAAGGTGGATTCGCTCCTGTTCTAGAGTCCAATGAAGCAGCCCTGAAGGTTATCGCTGAAGCGGTTAAAAAAGCGGGCTACAAATTGGGTAAAGATGTTGCCTTCGCCCTCGACGTGGCTTCTTCCGAATTCTACGACGCGAAGAAAAAGAAGTACGTCTTCGCCAAGAGTGACGGTAGCGAACTCAGCTCCGAGCAAATGGTCGACTTCCTTGCCGACCTTTGCAGTAAATATCCCATTATCTCGATCGAAGATGGTTGTGATGAAAATGACTGGGATGGCTGGAAGCTTCTAACCGACCGCTTGGGCGAAAGCATTCAACTCGTCGGTGATGATCTGTTCGTGACGAACACCAAGTTCCTCGAAAAGGGTATCCAAACCGGAACCGCCAACTCGATCCTCGTTAAGGTCAACCAAATCGGAACCCTGACTGAAACCCTCGACGCCGTTGAAATGGCTAAAGAACACGGCTATACCGCTGTCCTCTCTCACCGCTCCGGTGAAACCGAAGACACCACCATTGCCGATATCGCCGTCGCGACCAACTGTGGCCAAATCAAAACCGGCTCCATGTCCCGCTCCGATCGTATCGCCAAATACAACCAACTCCTTCGCATCGAGGAAATCCTCGGCGAACGCGCGGTTTACGGCGGTAAGCTCTAGTCAACTCAGTTCATCCGTTTCCTTTCCAAACGCCGCTCAACTTGAGCGGCGTTTTTTTTGACCGAGTAGGCCAACTACCCCCAATTTGCCCAAACGACCCTCACGTTATCATCAAAATCCTCTCATATTTCAAACTCGCCCTATCTTTCTAAAAACAGCCATGATTCCTCTTCTCAAATCCCTCAATCCAACACCATGGAACACACTGCTCTCGATCAAATCAAAGAACGTCTCGCCTCGGCACCACCCCCTACGAATCAACTCGTTGCCATCACCGCCCGACCCGAAACGAATCAACGCATCCGCTATCAATCCTGCGAACTGACCTGCGAAGCTGGCCTTCCTCAGGACCGCTGGATCAAACACTCATGGGTCCGACTACCCGATGGCTCCTCCGATCCCGCCGTTCAAATCAGCCTCATCAGCACCGCTCTAATTCGAGCCATCGAACCGGATTCCTCCCGTTGGCCTCTAACCGGAGACAATCTCATCGTCGATACCGACCTTTCCTTCAACGCCCTCCCCATCGGGTCCCATCTGAAAATAGGTGAAGCAATCCTCGAAATGACGCAGGTTCCCCATACGGGTTGCGCCAAATTCAAAGAACGCTTCGGCGAGGCCGCCTTCATCATCGTCAACGCCACCGCATATGCCGACCAAGCCCTCCGCGGTCGTCACGCCAAAGTCATCCAAGCCGGAACCATCACTCTAGGCGATTTGGTAGAAAAACACACCGCTACATCTATTTGATCTAATCTCCGATTAAAATAACGCGCGGTGACTCATCGGCCCTTCAATTCCCTGATCCAGAAAGTGAGATCCTTCTGCGTTTCTTCGATTTGATCGATATCTTTCCACTCAAATGAACATCGCATATGAGGAATTGGCTGATAACCACGTTTCCTCCAAAACAAATGATGTGAACGATAGTCCTCCGGGCAAAGGTGATGAGATCCCGAACGTTCGACTGCACAAAAAACGGTTATATCGTGACCTTGTTCATGCGCAAACTGTTCGCGCTCTTCGAAAAAACGATGCCCCCACCCTTGGCCTCGATAGGCTTTCAACAAAACTGATTCACCAAAATAATAGATAGCCCTTAAATCGTAATTTCCATTTTTAAAAGGCTGTTGAAACGCATCATTGGCCTCCGACATGGGCAACCCTGTCGATGCTCCAACCAAAACATCTCCATCGAAGAGCGCGACAATGACACTCTGCGTTGTCTCCGTATACACCTTGAGATATGATTTTTCATACGGAATGAAACCATCATAAAGGTAGGGAAACTCCCGAAACACATGAATCCTCAATTGGGCAATCGGCTCGATATACGGCAAAATAGATTTTCCAGATAAAATTTTGATTTCCATACACTCGAACCCAACGAAAAAAACCTCCCCAAAAACGTCAACTCTTTCGTGCGATACACTCATCAACCGAATGTCATTGTGAATAGCGATGCAGGTTGGTGTTCACCCCGCACCTCCAATCGCATTCATCAGACGCCCGATTCAATGTATATTGTTGACAATTTAAGCCCAAAATAATTCCTTTATTCGTAATAGGGGGAAATGGTCTCTCTGTTTTCTAGTTAAACAACAGATAGTCCTTAAGAGATTACCCCACAATCGCCTCTTCCGATGATTTAAAACCAGTGAAACGGGCCGTGGGTTGCGGTTCACATTAACATAGCTGAGAAATATACAGTGGAAGGGATCATCTACGCAATCATCACGGTAATCGCATGGGGAGCATGGTTGGCCCCGTCCCAAAATGTCGAAATGCAGGGGCAACAAACGCGAACCTTTTTCGTCACCCTTGCCGTGATGGTCACGGCTTTTATTGTAGCTTTATTCAATGGGATTTCCCAACTCAATTTAGCAAATTCATGGGCTCCTTTTCTCGGTGGGATCCTCTGGGCGGCCTCGGCTTGGTCCGCTTTTGTCGGGAGTAAACACCTCGGAATGGCCAAGGCTTTCGGCATCTGGGCTCCTCTCAACATCGTTGTCTCTATCCTTTGGGGAATGATTCTCTTTGGTGAGTTCCTCGAAGCTGAAATCATCAACCTTGCCATCGGTATCGCAGCACTGATCGCTATCGCAACAGGGATACTCCTGATTATCTTTAGTGGGAACGACACATCGGAACAATCCCCTAAGCTCTCTATTCCCGGCTTAATGGGAGCCATCGGTGCGGGCGTCGGATTTGCCAGCTACTTTGTTCCCATCCAACTGGCACGGATTGAAGTGAACCTCTGGCTAGCCACCTTTCCCATGTCCATCGGCATGTTCGTTGGCGGCAGTATCCTCGCAATTACCTCACGCTCATCACTCAGATTAAAAAACATCAGTAGCTACTCCAGAGTTTTGGCAACAGGTCTGATTTGGAGCATAGGCAACTACGGTGCCCTTCGGATGATGGAATTGATTGGAACAGGAAAAGGATTCACGATCGCTCAATTATGTGTCGTCGTAAATGCCTTGATTGGTATCTTTATCATGAAAAATCCGGCACCCAAATCAAAAGCTGCCAAAATGACGTTGATCGGGGTCATCACCGCAACCATTGGCGGAACCGTCATCGGAAACCTCAATTTCTAACCCGAATAGACTCTTCAATTTCAATCTTAAATACACTCCGAAAATGAAACACAAACAACATATCCTAATACTATCCCTATTCTCCTGCTTTATTTTTCAGTCTTTGGTTCATGCCAACGATTTTATCGTTTCCATTGACCAAGGTGAGTATTTATCAAGAGCTCAATCCAATGGTACCGTGTTGTCCCGAAATACGAGCGCCGCTCTTGTCATTCAAAAAACACTTGATCAATTAAAGCCATCAGGCGGTAGCATTCAGCTATTAAGCGGTGATTATAAAATTGAGCACACTTTAAAGATACCCGATCGCGTCACTTTTTTCGGCATGGGTGTAGGCACTGTTTTATCAACAACCGAAGCATTCAAGGGAGAATCGGTCCTCCAGCTCCAAAAGATTGATCGCTCGACGATTAAAGATCTGTCCATTCAAATCCACCCAACCGAAAACAAACATTCAGGAATCATTATCGAACAATCCGGAAGCTGCGTGATTGAAAACGTGACCGTAACCGGGGCGAGTGAATGCGGTATTTGGATGCGGGACCGATCCTTCCTCTGTGAAATCAAAAGCTGCCAACTGGCCGATTCCAAAAGAGCCGGCATCTTTCTCCAGAAATTTGACGGCGACGGAAAAGCCGGCGATTTCATCCCCAACTTAATCACCAATTGCACCATCTTCGGTGGCGGCTATGGCATCGAATGCGACATGGCCATTCTCGCCAATATCATCGGCTGTCAGATCTTCATGACAAATTCGTATGGTATCTATGCCTACAATTTCTCCGACAGCGTCCTCATCACCGCGTGCAGGACTTTTCAGGTCCGTTCGGACGCCCTTGTTTTTGAAAATGCCCATGAAGTCAATATCAGTGGAAATATATTCTGCTGGCAGGAAGGTCACGGGATTGTTCTCAATGGAACGACTTGGGGAACCGTCAGCAACAATCAGTGCATCGACAGCGGGCACATAAACATCCCACCAACGCCCGGAGAGCCCTACAGCTTGATGGTCGATATTCCCGAGGGACTCGACATCATGGAAAACCTTAAATGCGGAATCCGCATCATCAATGGCGCAAAAGGATTAACGATTTCAGATAATGCTATTTATAATTGGGGAACCAATCCTCCATTGCTACATGGCATCTTTGAGGACGAAACCTGTTCCAATAATTTAATATCCGGAAACAACCTGAACTATAGCCGCAAAAGCGGGGTCCTCGCACAAGGAAATAATTCCTCTGCCGTTGACAACTTAAGCGTTGATGAAAAGCCCTATATGGGCGCTGAGAACATAGCAGCAAAGCGGCTCCATCGATATAACCCGGCTCAACTGGAGCAATGGATTAAGACCCTTAAAAACGTTAAAGTTGATCGCAATCAATAAGAGTTAAGCACCTGGGTCGGTCGGTGACCGTACTTTCGAAAATAGCTGCGACTGAACGAATCCACATTACTGTAGCCGCATTGCCTCGCGACATCGCTAACCGAATTGGCACCCATTTCCAAAAGGAACTGAGCATGAGTGAGGCGTAATCGTGAAGTCATTGCAGCAGGTGTTTCTCCATAGCGAGCGACAAATTTTCGGGTCAAATGCTCACGGGAAAAGCCTACTTTATCGGCAACTTCCTTTGTCACATATGGTCGTGCAAAATTAGAGAGGATCCAATCATGTGCGGTCTCCAAAGAATCCGCACTATGCATTTGAGAACGCCCCATTCGAAGCAAGGAAAAGAGAAAGGCTTGAGTCAGTTCCGCATTGTGATACCGATCCAAAAAGACGCCCCCGACCAACCGTGACATGAGGTCATTGTAATAAGCCAAACAACGGGACTCTTTCGACATTCTGAAGACAGGCCCCGCCTGCCTTCGAACGCTCTCAGCAAACGAAACCGATGTCGGACCTGAAATCGTCATATATTCGATAGACAGTGGCTCTTTCGCATGCTTCGGATAGCGATAATCCGAATCATCCCCCCACCAAAAGAGAAAGGTTTCACCTTCACCCACTTCATATCGCTTCCCTTGACAATTAAAAACACACGTGCCCGAAAGAACGCGTTGAAAAACGACACG
>Ga0115559_1001841_pt1 | contig 13895 bp, 8 predicted proteins | sample COGITO_mtgs_1105_3_FD_87281 | JGI IMG/M metagenome (GOLD analysis project Ga0115559, IMG submission 87281) | Pelagic marine microbial communities from North Sea - COGITO_mtgs_110506 | ecosystem: Environmental > Aquatic > Marine > Epipelagic | place: Germany:Helgoland, sampling site Kabeltonne... | reverse complement strand
TGCTTCTTATCCTCCCCAGACAAAGGCTCCCAAAGCCATTCCTTCGCAATCTCAAGCGCAATCACGAGCAATCCCATTTCCACTCCGTTTTGGTGGTAATTGGCATTGGGACCCCAGTAGCTTTTTTGATTACTCGGGTCACTCCCTTGAACCAAGGCCTCACGAAACCACTTTGCGGTTTGATCTGCACGCGCAACCATTGCTTCATCCTGATGCTGCGACAAACTGGCCAACCAGTAAGCAGCGAGCAAACAAGGACGGGCAAACGCTTCCAAGCGATCCGCATTCGCATCATGGTCACTGGCGGCACCTGACAAGGGAATCTCCGATTCCCCTTCCTGCATCAGGACTTCCAATGGCTTCAGCAAATCCCCCGCATGCTTCTGCCAGCGCAAATAGTCGTTCGATACATTCATTTTTTATTTGAAATAAATTCTTAGGTCGACCGAGCGTAAACTTGAGCGGATACCGTCGCTTCCAGAGTTTCCCCCGCACCATAGCGCTTTAGATTACTCAAAGCCAATCGTCCGGAATCCTGTCTCCGGTCTGTTGTTGGACCGCCTAGATGAGGCAGTAGAACGATATTCTTCATTCCCCGAAATGGAGAATCTTTCGGCAAGGGCTCAATTCCATAAACATCCAACCCAACTTGGATCTGTCCTTCCGACGCAACTCGAGCTAGAGCCGCTTCATCAACAACCGCCCCCCGCCCAATATTAATAAACGCCCCCCCTACTGGAATCGATCGGAGCAATGCCTCCGTGACGATTCCTTCATTTTGAGGAGTCAACGCAGCCAACTCAAAGATAACATCATTCTCACTGAATAAAGCCTCCAGCGTATAACTTCTTTTCACATCAAATTCTTCCAATAATCCATCGGGCACACTCGGAGAGTAAGCTTCAATTTTCACATCAAAAGGCTTTAACAAAATCGCAAGTGCCTGAGAAATCGCACCAAAACCATGAATACCCACCCGCCGTTCAAAAAGTGATCCGGATACCGTTTCCGGCGTCTTCCATTCCCCTTCCAGATGCATTCCCAATTGCCAATAAGCCGTTTTTCTCAACGCAGCAATCGCAAGCATTAATCCACACTCAGCCACCACACGACTGATCACATTGCCCCAATTCGAAACAATCAGCCCTTTTTCTAAAATGCTTTCCGTTACCAACTTCCGAATGGATCCAGCAAGATAACAGACATATTTGAGCTTACCACCTGTCAGCACATCAAAATGCGCAGGTATCGCATGACACTTCCACGCGGCCACAATAACATTCGGTTGGAAAGAAGCTAAAGTTGCTTCCCATTGAGCAACACTCATCTCTTCGGGATTAACGATTAGATATTCGTCACTCAACCCAATGGCCTCTTCACGCATCGCTCCTGGAAAAAACGTTTTCCACTCAACCGCATTCAATGCATATATAATTCGATTTGACGTATTCATTTGATTTCAGAATCAAGATTTTCGGGTGAAATGTACTTTTATTTTGATACAGCGAATACGAAGGGCGTAGTGCCGGGGGAAATCCAATCCCCCGACACACCCTGTGTAACACTCCCTAACATACTATTGCTGAAAAGGGTCTGATAATTAACAGTTAACGGTCGGTTTTACCGATTTACTTTTTCATGTAAATCCAAGCACCTGCCGCATCCTTATCACTCGTTCCGAAGTAGGCCCAACCTGCTGTCGAATAAAGGTAAACCCAAGGGTATTTAGCCGCATTGACCCAGACCAACCAGTTCCCAGTATCCACGTCACCTGCCGCAGTCATATCATAATTACCCAATGCCCCGGGGCCTTTTGAAGCTCCTCCAAAGTTGGGCTTCGTGATATTTTCACCGGAAATATCGTAAGCAATATTATCAAAATAACTAGGATCTTTACCTTTTTCACTTGTCGTGTTTCCACGAGTCAATGCGATGAGAAATTTATCAACCGTTTGCGTTGAGATAGGATCAACCCGGAATAACCAAGCCGTCGTTGACGAGGGCATTTTCGTTGGACTTGTCCAAATACCACCTTGGACATAGGTCTCATAATACCCGAGATAATAATCAACAACAATCCAGATGGAATAAGGCACATCCGCATCAAGCTTTCCCATTAATTCATAGTTACTTCCATTCCGGCCTTCAAATTGATCCGTTGCAGAATCAATCCGCTGCATTGCATTATAAGAATTATAACGCGTTGTCAGTACTTCATCACTATCCACATTGGACAATCCCCAAACGACATCAGAAACCGCCTTATGGCCTTCAATTAAAGGTTCCGTAATCTCCATATAAAAAGTCACAAAACCTTCACGCGCGATTGAGGCCTCCTTAAGATCAACCCCCAAGTCAACAAAGGTCCATAGATTCGAGGTTGCTTCCAATAAATCACCGGGAAACACAACTAGCTTACCGTCGATAACATCCGAATGCGCATTTGATCCCGCCTGATTTTGTAGGTCGGTTACAATACTAAGGGCACTCTGATCATCAAAGGTCGAGACGATGGTCCAATCCGCTGAAGATTCGAAGGCAAATCCCATAAGGGACGCAATACATAGGGTTTTTAATTTAGATTTCATAATGGAGTTTATTTAGGTTTAAGTTTTTATGATTAGAATGATGCCGACAGCCCGATTCTATAGGTTGTTGGTGAATAAAATTTCTCTGTTCGTTTCGTAATGGATTCACCGGTAATGGGATTTGGAATACCAAGGGTTGTGGTCGTAACCTCATAGGTTTCATTAAGCACATTACTTGCATTAAAGGAGAGGCGCATCCCCACATTCCCCCAGTCCCAGAGATAAGAAAAGCCCAGATCAAGAGTAAACCGATCAGCCACTTCAGGCGTTACCGTCAAATCATTTAATGGACTGACCGATCTAAAAGCGACGCTTGTAGCCGAAGGTCCAACATACTTCATGCCGGCCGTAAGGCTCAACCGTTCGAGCCATTCCGGACCACTCTTATCGAACGTATATTTACCCCAAAATGTAAATTCATCTTCAGGGTTGAAATTCAAACTCACCCCACTTAACAACCCTTCATAGTCCGTAGCACGGGCACTATTCGTTTCGTTGATAAAGTTGCCACGCTTGTCCACAAAAACGAGGATTTGGCCAGCTTCATGACGCGCCACAAATTCATCGTTTCCAATCGTATTATCGACTTCAGCTTCAGGAATAAACTCGATCGCCGATTCCGCTATCGTCGCTGCCGATAATACATCTCCTCCCGCACCGGAAAGAGCCGCGCTGTAGATATCCGCATCGATCCAAGCAACCTGAATGCCCGCAGAATTCCATCCGAACTCACGGTGCAACATGGTAAACGGGGGGATGAAGGAAACATCTCCGCCCGTAATACTTTCCCATTCAGTGAAATCAAAACTGTTTTCGGCTTCACGTTCAGTGTGCGTGTAACCCAAGACAAACTGCAGGTTCGGTAATGGACTGTAGAAAAGCTCCATTTCAAATCCATTAATGTTCTCATCAAAAGTAACGAGAGCTCCTTGTGATTGATCAAAGGATACATTGTTATTCCCCTGAGGAATGCCTCCGCTATCCAGTCGACGATACCGAACCGGATGCAAACGATCCAATAGCTCATATTTCTCTTTATCGAGCTCACGATCCATAAAAGCGGCATACAGAATAGCCAAATTAGAAACACCTTTAGTTATGTACGTATCACTTGCCGGATCATAAACTGTTAATTGATGCAAATCATCGAATCCATCCGCAGAAAATGCACCGTAATTGATCGTTTCCTCTCCCGAGAAAGGTTGCACCGGAAAATAATCAACTCCAAACGAGGATATCGTCGCCTCTTTAATCTCTTTTCTCTTCTTGAGCGCTAACCCAATATTCGGTTCGTTCGGATCCAAATAGTTTTGATACAATTGATCGCCCTCCCGACCAAAATCAAGCACCGCAGGATCCACGTTGAAAACATCGGAAAGAAACTGCTTAAAGTAGGTCTCCTCCACCATATAAATAGAGGGCGAACTAGGATCAAAGGTCGAAGGTGTCCAATCCCCAGAACGCTTTGAACTCAATTGCGCATCGGCCCATTTTGCCGCCGCCGGAGCGATCCCCACATCCCAGATCGCATTTTTGCGCTCAATTTGAAATAGGGCTAAACTCCCCGAGAGTTTCCCTTCAAAAAGATCAAACTTAATCCCGATTTCCTTATTAAAAGTTTCTTCCGCAGGAATAATTTCTCCTGCCCCATCACGCAATGCCGTATTCGGGCTAATCCCTTGTGCCGCAACACCGTAAATCGTAAAGTTATCGTTGATATTGTAACTGAGACCTATCGTTCCCGTGGTAACCTCAACGTCCTCTTTAAAAATCTGGAACTCACTGCCTTCAACAAATCCATAGCTTTCATCGGGAGCCCCCCCTCGATTTGCATAGCCAAAATAACCTTCGTTACCACTCTCGATCGCATCCCGATAATAAATCGCAATGTACGTTTCTTGCGATGTTAAATTAGCTAATTCGTTTATATATTCATCGGTCATCCGAAGAATGGGATCACTCCCCGTTAAGTGAGTTAACGCTCTTGCCGTAGCCAGCGCCTGAGCATCGACTGCATCGTCAGCTTTGCTACGCAACAGCTCGTCCGTAATGTCTGCCCGCTTATACGTCGCTTGAGTCGCATTATACTGATCATGCCTCAATCCCATGATCACTTCGAGTTTATCTTCAAAAAACTTACCATGATACACTCCATAATATCCTTCTTGAGTGATTTTTTGGTTCAAAAAGGCATCCCCCCCTCGAACCACATTATGCCCCGCTACTCCGTCATTTCTTCCGTCTAAATACAGGGGATCGAAATTAGCAATCGATCGATAGTAAAGCCCATCCTCATTGTATTGAAGCGCACTTCCACCTTTGCTATTTGCCTTCGCATTCCCCGCGTTCAAATTTCCATCCGGAAAATCAATGTCGTCGTGTAAATAGGAAAAACCAGCTAAGAAGGTATGCGTCGTATTTCTCCCGAAAATGTCGGCTTCAAACGTATAGGTTGCCCGAAGTCGATACTGCTCCGATTGCGATTTTACCATATTCCGTTCCCACCAATATTCCGTTAATTTAACATCATCAGTTACTCCCGGTAGGATATAATCCTCGTCAGTGCCGCCATGCACACTGGAATCGACACGCCTCGATGCATTGACCAAATCCTTCACCGATTGCTGCATCTGACGTCCATAGACACCCCCTGACAAGAAGATGTCCTGAAGCTGATCATCCGTATTAATCGTCGAATAAAAAATCGAGGGCACTGTTGTACTCGTATTTCGGAATTTAAGATTCAACTCTTCTGTATCTTGCTTTGAGATGAAGGCTCCCGCATTAATGGTCAGACCTTCCACGGGCGTCAGCGTCATATCTGCCAGAAAGTTCTGCTCGTCCCTCTCCGCAAACGTATCCGGCCCCGTTATCCGATAACTATCCGGAAGATCACCTCCCGCAAACGCCGTATCCGATAATTTAAACCCCGGTAACTTTCGCGACTCATTATTATCATTGATCGTATTATACTCGAAATTATAACCCGTTGGCTCTAAGGACCTCAACCCTTCAATCGTTCCTTCATGACGCGCCCAGTTGTAGGCCTCATCATATTCATTCCGAAATTCAGTGTCATTAGCACTACTGATTTGATCATATATCCAAGTGGAACCAATCCCGTCATACCGTGTATATCCATCCTGATATTCCAGAAAGATATTCAATGCCTTCACTGGAGTGTAGTCTAGTTGCGCCACCCAATACTGTGTCTCTTTCTCCGAAAAATCAGTCCACCCTCCTTTCTCCTCATACGAACCAGCCAAGCGCCAATTCAATTCGCCCGGAATAATCTCCGAATTCACCGGACCCGTAAAATCAAAGGTAGAACGGAAATAATCATAACTCCCCAGCTTAAGCCCCAATTCATATCGCGGCTCAGAGAGCGGCTTTTCCGGAATTACGTTCACAATACCACTCAATACCCCGACCCCATAGAGCAATGAATTCGGACCTTTAACGACCTCAATCCGCTCAATATTCGCCGTATCCAAGAGCCCACCCAAGGCAATCGCCGAATTCGGCGTGACCACAAGCCCCCCATATCGAAAACCCATTCGGTTTTGATACGGCGTTGGAAGACCTCGAATATGAACGACATTCGCAAATCGGGAACTACTACCTGCCGACGAAATCGACTTGTCTCCACTCCCGCCCCCTCGGGTCGCACCCACCGAGCTTGATGCTTGATTGTCACTCGTAAAAACCCCTGCCGAATAAGCCAGCGACTCCTCCAAGTCACCCGCTCCCAAATCCTTGATAAAATCCTGGTTAATGACTTGAATCGACATCGGCAAATCCTTGATCGCCATGTTCAAACTCGTGCCGGATGTCGAATTCGTCGACAAGTAGCCATTATCAGCATCCGTTGTCACTTCAAATGGAGATAATTCATAAGCATCCAATGAATCCTCCTCCTGAGCCCCCAGCGTTAATCCCAAATAAGAATTAAATCCAACCGCAGTTGTTAATAAAAATAAACTATAATACCGTCTGGCTGAAGATTTCAACATGTGGAAATGGGGTTGGAGTTAAGCGATCAGCCCACGTATCGGCCTGATAGCTCATAAATTCCCACGCAATTGCAATGACGTCAAGTTATATTTATAAATATAAATTACTATTTCTAATTATTTAACCCAACGAATCGTGATTATCTTCACCTGAGCGATCATGACCAAAGAGGACATCCCATAGAATCACCCTCATCGAGAAATTTCTCAACCCTCCCAAACAAATAGATCACTGCGGAGCCGGGCCCGTAGACTCCCGCGCAACCAATTGAACGGGCACAATAATATCCTGTAAGATATCCTGCCCCCCTTCCGGCTCAACCAACAAACGCCCAGCCTCTCGACCCAATTCCTCCGGAATCGCAGCCGAACTCGTCAAGGTCGGCGTTTCTTCCGTGCACAACCGGGTCATATCAATCGCAGCCACACTGACATCCCTTCCCACGACTTTTCCATGCTGCATCAACCCCGCACAAATGCCACGCGCCATCGATCCGTTAACCACAATCCAAGCCGTCGGCATATTCTCGACCGGCTCCAACAATAAACGCTCCGCCGCAAGCACTCCCTCCGCCCGATCCGCACCTTCCGTGTTCTCCGGCTGCAAATACTTTGGCTCAACCTCAATCCCCCGACGACGCAACGCCCGGACAAAGGCATCCCGACGATCCTCAAATCGACCGCGCGGAGCATTCGCCCCCAAAAAGGCAAATCGTTTATGACCCAACTCCAGCAAATGATCGACCAACAATGCCGCCGACCGTTGCTCATTCGAATTCACCGAATTAAACAACCCTTGGGATCGAGCACTGATAATAACCGTCGGAATCTCCAAGTCTTCAATGAAATTACCCAAATCCTCCCCAATTTCTCCAAGAATAACAATCCCCTTCAACGAACTCAGCTGCCCTCGAACCCGGCTCTTCATGCGATCACCAAAATCACCTTCCGCCCCCAAAAATACTAAATTCAAATCATGCTCGGACAAATAATCATGCAACCCCTGACTGACATGCGAAAAGAAATTACTTTTCGTCGCCAATCGAAGCGGCGACCGAAGAAAATAACCGACCGAAGTCGCCTCCTTACCTTGCGAAAAAGCATCGACCTTCATCCCTTTCGGAGAATAACCACTGGCCACCGCATATTCCCAAATCCGCTTAACCGTCTCAGCCGCAATCCCGTTTTTACGGCCATTCAGAACCATCGAAACAAGTGCCTGAGAAACGCCCAGCTCCTTCGCAATTTCTACCTGACTCATTTTTTTTCGTGCCATAATCTAACCTCCAAAAAATATTAGTTATAATTACTACCCTTGCCCAGCTCCTTTTTGTCAATACCTGACATTTCTTTTTATCACCTTACGGATTGACCTTTTCCATTTCACACTCACTGTTTTTATTTATATTTATAAATCACCCCTCGAAAATATTACTTCTTATGAACATTTCCTATTATGACCTCTCTGTCGTTCTCTTCTATTTTGCCTTCATGGCCTCCATTGGCTGGGTAACCCGCAAATTTGTCACCAACACCAGCGATTACTTTCGGGGCGGCGGCCAAATGCTCTGGTGGATGACCGGCGCAACCGCGTTCATGACTCAATTCAGCGCCTGGAGTTTCACTGGCGCCGCCAGCAAGGCCTATCTCGACGGTCCGATCATCCTCACCATCTTCCTCGCCAATTCCCTCGGGTTTTTCATCAACTATCTCTACTTTGCCCCCAAATTCCGCCAACTCCGGGTGATCACACCGATTCAAGCCGTTCGCCAACGTCTCGGCCCGGTCAATGAGCAGTTCTTCACTTGGGTCTTCATTCCCACCAACATTGTTTATGCCGGCATCTGGCTCAATGGCCTCGCCGTCTTCCTCTCCGCCGTCTTTGGCTTTAATCTCACCACGACGATCATCGCAACTGGCCTGCTCGTTCTCTTCAATTCAACGATCGGAGGCACTTGGGCTGTCGTTTCCAGCGATTTCATGCAGACCCTCATCCTCATGCTTATCGCCATCACCACCGCAATTTTCGCACTGGTTGATGTGGGAGGCCCCATGGAACTGATCCACAGGTTCCCCGCAGAATCGATGCTCGGAAATGATGTCAACTATCCGCTCCTCGCCTTCGGCTGGATCTTCCTCATTTTCTTCAAACAATTCTGCTCGACCAATAATATAATGGAAGCTTCGCGCTATCTAAATGCAAAGGATAGCAATAATGCCAAAAAGGCCGGCCTCATGGCCTCCCTCCTCTTCCTCTTTGGCCCCATTCTCTGGTTCATCCCTCCCATGGTTGCCCGGATCAATTACCCCGACCTCGCCCTCATCTATCCACAATTGAGCAACCCCAGCGAAGCAGCTTACGTCAAAATGGCGATCGATGTCCTCCCCCTCGGCATGGTCGGTTTGCTCATCGCAGGGATGTTTGCCGCTACCATCTCTTCCATGGACAGTGGCCTCAACCGAAATGCCGGGATCTTCGTCAAGAATTTCTACCAACCGATCATTAATAAAAATAGCTCCGATAAAACCCAAATGATTGTCGGCAAAATCACGACCATCCTGCTCGGCCTTTTTGTCATCGGAACCGCCCTCTTCCTCAGCAGCCTCGAAAGCCTTCCACTCTTCGACATCATGGTTCAATTCGGATCCCTCGTCGGGCTTCCTGTAACCATTCCCCTCATCCTTATGCTCATGGTACGCAATACCCCCGACTGGGCAGGCTGGTCCACCGTTATCCTCGGTCTCGGGCTCGCTCTCATTTTGCGGCTTCAATTTAACGCCTCTTTCTGGGATCAATATTTAGATCTCGGTCTCTCCCGTCGCGAAATTAATGACTGGGATGCCATGCAGGGAATTATCATGGGGATCACCGTCCTTCCCGCATGGTTCATCAGCACCAAGTTCTTCTACAAAGTCAAAAAAGCAGGCAACCGCCAACAAGAACAGGACGATTACTGGAGTAATCTCAACCGCCCTGTCCTCGCAAGCGAACACGAGGTCAATGTAGATGGCCGCCAAGGAAAAACCCTCGGAACCCTAGCTGGTTCTTACGGTCTCTTCGTCTTTATCCTCTGCCTCATCCCCAATCCTTGGTACGGCCGCTTGGCCTTCACCTTAGCTGGTGGGTTCCTCATGGGTCTCGGCTATTTACTCTATTGGACATACAATAAAGAATCCATTCGCGCTCGCCAGGCAGAACGTGCAAAAAAGTAGTTCCTTAAAAATACAGCTGAATGACAACTATCGATCCCTCTATTTTTCCTTTTCTTCCCAATCGAGTTTGGCGCACCTACCAAGGCGGCGCCATCCTCGATCAAATGGAAGGGATCCCCCAGCCAAAGGATTCCCATCTGCCCGAGGATTGGATCGGATCCACCACCGTGGCCATAAACCCTTTGGAACGCCCGCCCGAAGAAGGGCTCTCCCGAGTCAGGACCGAGGGAAATCCGTTATTCAAAGACCTCCTCGAATCCGATCCTTCCGGACTGCTCGGCGACGAACATGCCAAAGCGTTCGGCCCTCATGCCCGCTTCCTGGTTAAACTACTCGATTCCTCCATTCGCCTCCACTTCCAAGCACATCCAACCGCAGCATTCGCCCAAGCCCATGGTCTTGGCCTCTCTGGAAAAGCAGAAGCCTATCACATTCTCCAAACCCGTCCCGAAATCGCCGAACCCTACATTTATATCGGCTTCCAGCGCCCGCCCAGTCGCGAAGAGTTCAAACACATCATCGAACAACAGGACATCGAAGCACTCAAATCCTGCTTTGATCGCATCCCAGTCAAACCCGGCGACACTTTCTTCATCCCCGGTGGCCGCCCCCACGCTATCGGCCCGGGCATTCTCATGACCGAAATCATGGAGCCTTCCGATCTCGCCGTCCGTTTCGAATTCGAACGCGCTGGCTACGTCCTTCCCGAATCCGCCCGTTTCATGAATCGCGGCCTCGACTTCTGTTTGGATATTTTTGACTTCTCACCCATCTCCGCCACAGACCCCCAAGCCCCTTATCGCTGTCCCCCAATGCCACTGCCTTCGGAAGACAGCAACCATCTCTATGTCTCCCTGCTCCCCCCCGACCGCAGTCCTTGCTTCAGCATTCGAAAGTCTGTCTTCTCCGGGAAAGCAATCCAAACACCGGAAAGGCCCCACATCGGATTAGTCACCTCAGGATCGGCAACCATTGAATCCGGCAATCAATCCATTCAGTTAAACACATTCGATCGCTACTTTGTCTCTGGAAACGCCTCCCAACTCCAAATCACTCCACACGGAGATAATTGCAGTATCCTTGAGTGCTATCCGCCCTTACCCAACACCAAGAGTTAAAGGACTCCACCCTCAAGCAAAGGATTGAGGTCCAGAGCTGTTCTAAAGCGCTTTCAATACGCGCTCAACCGACACCGCCACCGGATCCGCAATCGAAACAACAATCGCTTCATCAGGCACTTCCAACGTCGCCAATTGACTCTCAAGCATCGCACTCTGCATGAAATGTCCAGCCCGGCCTTCCAAGCGCGCATGCAATAACTCCCGACTCCCTTCGAGATAAACAATCGCCCAGCCAGCAACACCCTCTGAAAGCAATTCGCGGTAAGCCGCCTTCAACGCGCTGCAACCAAACACAATCGATCGACCCGCTTGCTGCTTAATCCGTATTTCTGCATTCAACGCCCGCAACCAAGGCCAGCGATCCGCATCATCCAAGGGCTTTCCTGAGGCCATTTTCGCCACATTTTCCGCACTATGGTAGTCATCACCTTCACTGAAATCCGCATTCAGCTGATCCGCCAAAGCTCGACCAAAGGTAGACTTCCCACTCCCACAAACGCCCATCGCCAAGATTGCTCGCAATTCAACATCCATAAACACCACCATTGATGTCGATCGTCGCTCCCGTGACAAACCCGGAATGCTCACTCGCTAAAAAGGTCACCACCCGCGCCACATCATCCGGCGCCCCCGCCCGCCCAAGTGGAATCCCTTTGATCGTTTCATCCGCCGATTCCTTCGTCGTATGCGTCGAGTGAAAACTCGTCCCCAAAATCAATCCCGGAGCCACCGCATTGACCCGAATCCCATCCGGCCCCAATTCATTCGCCAAGGCCCGAGTCCAGGTGAGGATTGCTCCTTTCATCGTCGAATAAGCCAAGGATCCCCCATGCCCTCCTTTCCGCCCCGCCAGCGAGGCCAAATTCACAACACTGGCCGATCCCGCCGCCTTCAATGCCGGCAACGCCGCCTGCGTCACCCATAAAACCGAGGATACATTCAAATCGACCGAATCCCGCCAAAAACTTTCCTCCAATCCCTCCAAACGACGACGACCAATCAGCGATCCCGCATTATTAATCAAAACATCCATACCGCCCAAAAAAGCTACCGCCGATTCCACCACAGCTCCGGCCTGCTCAGCATCCCGCAAATCCCCCTGAATCAAATGGATCTGCCTCGAATCAACGCCAGCCTCCGCGGCCAACACCTCCACATCCACCTCCGTAGAAAAATAATGGACCGCAACCCGACAACCCGCCTCCAATAATCGAACCGTCGTCTGCCGTCCAATCCCTTGAGTCCCAGCTGTGATCAATACCTTCCTGCCTGTTAACGAGTTCATATTGATACTTATGAATGCAACATCCCCACAATCGCAAGCCCACAATCATCAAGAGAACATGAATCAGCCCTAAATGCCGATAAATAAACCCTTTTCAGAATTGACGAATCTTCATTTCTTTAGTTTATATATATAAATAACTTTTTCTTACCCCTATGGTCTATCGTCGATTCCCTCTTCTTTCTATCCTCTCCGGATGCACTTTTGCGCCTTTCATTCTCAATGGCGCACCAACTTCAGCCGTCTGGCAAAATTTCCTGGATGCCCAATCCAATCACACGGAACCAACCCTCCCCGACTTTTCCTATGCAGGCTACCATCGCTCCGAAGTCAATCTACCCTCGGTCAGCGGCCCTGTTTTTAATGTAACCGATTACGGCGCGATCCCTGACGATTATCGCTCCGATCGCGATGCCATTCAAGCCGCGATCCTCGCCGCCGAAGCCGCGAACGGTGGAGTTGTCTTCTTCCCTCCCGGCCGCTTTCACCTCAACACCATTAGCGAACCCGGCAGTCCTATTCGCATTCGTAAGAGCAACATTGTCCTCCGTGGTAGCGGTGCCTGGAGCGGTGGAACTGAGCTCTATATGGAATCGAAACTCGACCCAATTGACCCCAATGCAATGTATTCAACTCCCGAATACTTTCTCATTCAACCGAACTCCACCAGCTCATCCACCCTTTCAAGCATCACCGCAAACGCAGAGCGGGAAACCTTTTCCATTGAAGTCGCCAACGGCGCTGCCTTCCAAGCCAACCAATGGGTTAATCTCTACCTCCTCAGCACCGATGCCGTAGCCGATGCCCTCGCTCCCCAGTCCGTAAATGCCGAGTGGTCTCGCCTTGCCCAAGAGGGCCTGCCTGTTAATGAAAAACACCAAATCGCATCGACCAACGGAAACACCCTCACTTTTCACGAACCACTCCACACCGAGATTAATGCGAACCATAACTGGAGCGTAAAATCCTATTCGAATATCGAGGAAGTGGGGATCGAGGATATCACTTTCCGCGGCAATTGGCTGGGTAACTTCGTTCACCACCGCAGCGCCGAAGATGACAGCGCATGGGGCGCATTCGCGATTAATAATGTCGTCAATAGCTGGATACAACGCTGCCGTTTCATCAACTGGAACGTCGTCGCCAATTTCGACAAAACAAGCTACTTCACCGTTCTCCATACCCGCATCGAGGGCAATCCCGGACACTTCGGATTCCATACCCGTCGTGGCTATGGCAATCTCTTCGCTTTCAGCAGCGACCTTGCCAGCCAATGGCATGGCCCCAGCGTTGGATACCAAAACAGCGGTGCCGTTTTCTATAACTTTGATTATCCCGCAAGCGCCTCTTTCGACGCCCATGGTGACGCTCCCTACGCAACTCTCCTCGATAGCGTTGAAGGCGGTTTCCTCCGAGGGCGAACCGGTGGTCCGCTTGAAGGACAACCCAATCACCTCCGTTGGTTTACCCTCTGGAATTTCAAGCATCTCGGCAGTCCTCTAGTCAACCACGACTTTTGGTTCGATAATGCGAATACCCGTGACCGTTTCCTCGAACCGATCATTGTTGGGTTTCACGGCACCAACTCAACCTTTGCTCCAGATTCAGTTCAAGTCATTGAATCACTCGGCGCACCGGTCGATCCCGAATCCCTCTTTGAAGCCCAACTCTCTCT
>Ga0115559_1001828_pt1 | contig 13922 bp, 14 predicted proteins | sample COGITO_mtgs_1105_3_FD_87281 | JGI IMG/M metagenome (GOLD analysis project Ga0115559, IMG submission 87281) | Pelagic marine microbial communities from North Sea - COGITO_mtgs_110506 | ecosystem: Environmental > Aquatic > Marine > Epipelagic | place: Germany:Helgoland, sampling site Kabeltonne... | reverse complement strand
GGGCGATGCAATGTTACTCATTCCTGTTTCGAACCCAAGGAATTAGCTCTGCATTACCCAAGGGGAGAGAAGGAATTGAAAGGAGCTTTTTACACCTGGCAACCCCGAGATACAGTTGACTGGTTTGAAGAACGAGGGGTTCAAATAAAAACAGAGGATGACGGTCGCATGTTCCCTGTCTCGGATAATTCACAAAGTATCATTGATTGCTTACACAGGCAGGTAATCAAGAATGGTGTTGTTTTATGCGAAGGAATCGGAGTTAAATCCTTACTTCATGAAGAGGAACAATTTACTCTCGGGTTTTCCAATGGCATGAGTAAAAGATTTGATCGCGTATGCGTTGCCACTGGTTCTATGAAATCCTCATCGCTGACAACATCACTCGAGAAACTGGGGCATAGCATTGAACCGTTAGCTCCCTCACTCTTTGCTTTTGATATCACCGACGAACGGCTAAAAGAATTAGCCGGCATTTCACTTGAAAATGTATCGGTACGAGTAAAATCGAATGGGAAAAGTCAAACAGGGCCAATCCTTATTACCCATCGTGGTTTGAGTGGTCCTGCCATCCTGAAACTCTCGGCCTGGGAAGCTCGTCAATTAAATGAATCGGACTATCAATTTGAGATTGAGTTAAATTGGTTGGGGGTGCGAACAGAGTCAGACTTACAAACTCTTTTTGCCCGTATGCGAAATCAAAAAGGCCAACAACTTCTTAAAACCAAGTTATTCGAGGAACTGCCCAGACGATTGTGGGAAAAAATTCTCTCTTCTGTAAAAATAGAGGGAACATTACAATGGGCACAATTACCGAAGAAACTGGAAGCTCAGTTAATCAAGGAACTCATCACCGCCATATTTCAGGTTCGTGGGAAAACGATGAATAAGGAGGAATTTGTTACCTGCGGGGGCATTCGTTTAAAAGAAGTGAACTTTAAAAAAATGGAAAGCCGAGTGATCCCCCATTTATACTTTGCTGGAGAATGTCTTGATTACGACGGGATAACTGGCGGCTTTAACTTTCAGGGTGCCTGGACAACCGGTTATATTGCAGGCACCTCAATGGCAGAATAAAAGGTTCCGCTTGTTGAATGGACATAGAATTCCCGGCGAAAGAAGGCAGAGGGAGACGCGGGTTGGCGAAGAGGGTGAAATCGCTGGGAGCCCTTTAACAGTGGGTTCTAGACGATTATTGGCGCAACCTGACGAGGATTGCGAATGGCGGGATAGACGGGACTCGAACCCGCGACCTCCGGCGTGACAGGCCGGCGCTCTAACCAACTGAGCTACTACCCCAATTCGCGAAAAATATATAAAAACATCCCCGACAAATAAGTCAAGATGCAAGGGGGTGAAAATCTACAGGTATAGCTATTTTTTTTGAAGCATTATTTGGCTGTCTGAGATTTGATCTACTTTCCAAACTACATCATTGTCTAAGCTGTTGTTCTCTTGAAATTCAAAATGTGCGAAGGATATTCGTAAAAATTTTGGTGATTCATTGACAAATGGAACCGTTTTAAGTTTTTCTAGAATTACTAGATTTGATTCAAAGCAAGCTTCCAGGAACTTTCCAAACCATGTGGATTGTTGGATGAATGCATTCATTACGCTTTGATAGTTTGATAGAATCATTTGTTTTTGCTGGGGCGGAGCCTGGGCAAATGCCCGCATTTCCTGTTCTCCAAGCACATGGTTTAGATCAAAACATTTTTTTTGCCCGCCACCATTGGCAATAATGTTGAGAAATCGCCCATATAAAAACTTTGGGAATGGTTGACTTACATACCGCTCCGCACGAAGGCCTTCGAACCACATTTGCCAGTCAAGCCTGGGCATGTGAGGACCGGCAAAACTGGGGGCATCATCTTCGTGATCTGGTTTCCATTCAAAATCATAAAGTTTCCAATCTTCCCCGTTTGCACTTCCTTCGACTATGATTTCAGGCCTGGTCTTTGTCATGACTCGGAATAAACCATAAGAATTAATCGAACGGAGGGGTTGGATATAATTTCGGACTTGAATAGTCCAGTTTTTGTCCGATTCCTGGATTAAATCCGGACGATTGCCCTGCAGGTCGGCTTGAAGGAAATGCCATCCGGTGGTAAGAAAAAGAAAGTATAGTATGGCAAGGTGGGAGAGATGAACAGTATGGATAATCTTTTTCTTTTGCTTTTTATCCAGGCCGGTGGAGTGACGAAATCTTTTTGGAACGAGTCCATCGTCGAGTAGTGGAATGCATAATGACAGGGTAAGCAGGTTAAAAAAACCATAGTTACCGGAGAGGAGTATGGCCAGCTGTAGAATCACCTGCCCGAAGAGAGCAAACCTTCGCCCATTTTTGGGAAGAAAAAAGAAAAAAGGGAGAATGATTTCAATGAAGTACATTGCATTCAGACAAATCCAGTCGAACCACGAAGGTAGTGAGTGTACCCACGAACTGAGTGTGTGGGGTAGGGGTTGTGTCCAGTAATGATAGTCCAGTGCGGTAAAATCCCTCCATGCATTACTTGTATCCGTATCAAAGTAAGTAAATTTAACTACTCCTGATTCGATCATTAACTTGGAAAGTAGCAGAAGAACCAGAATCCTTGCCCATTTTGAATATTTAATTGGATGGGAAATTCGGTGTCTTGAAACCAAGGGCAGAAAAGGAATTGAAAGGAAGAGACTTTCCAGGAGTAGAGCGTCCCATTGAAAGCTGAGAAATGGTTCGCCCACCACACTGAGGGAAAGATAGAAAACCCATGAGAGTAGTGCCGCGGGTCCGGGCATAAAGCCAAGCACCAAAGCGAGGGATGAGATTGTGCCTAAGGAAAAGAGTAAGTGGTGATTGGCAAAAACTGAAAACCAAAGCAGTGTGGGACGAAGACTGAATTTACTTTGCTCAGTGTCGCTTTTTTCCAGGAAGGATTCAATGCGTTCAAGATCTAATTGCCAGGGAGAAATTCCGTTCGGGCCGATTAATGCATCTGCCTGGCTCCAGTAAGAAAGAAAGGCAGTTAATGTGACCAAGCCAAGGCAACGGCCAAAAAACCAATGAGCGAAGATAAAAGATTGGGATGTATTTTCCGTGCGGTCCTGGAAAATACTAAGCATGGAGAGGAGAGAAAGTACTATGGCTCATTACGGGTTCGGTGAAGTGTTTCCACCCGCTGCATTAATTCCGCATAATAATCAGGGTCAATTGCGAATGACTCGATGGCCAGTGGAGGCTGTTCTTTTGGGGAGAGTGGACGTTTTAAATGAAAGGTCTTCCTTCCGTGGTGACTGGCGATGGTTACTTCCGCACCAAGCGTTTCGGAGGTGGGTTCAAAAATGTGAATTTTTTTCTTCATCAAGAATTTTTCTATTCGCTGCTTAGCATGAGACAATTATACCGAAGCCAAAAAAAATCCCACGCTCGAAAGCAGTGGGATTTTTAAAAGTTTAGATAATGCTAAGCTTACTCGGAAGCATTCGCATCCTTGCAGCACTCGCCACCTTCGCCACAGCACTCTGCGTCGGAACCATTGTGGTCATGAGCTTCACCTTCACCACCACCACAGGAGGTAAAAAGTAACATTGAAAGAACAGTCAAGAGAGACAAGATATATTTCATAAGAATTTAGTTGGTTTGTAGTTATGAATAGTTAATTCATTAGACAGACTATATAACACTATTAGGCGATGGTTTTGTCAATGAGAAATAAAAAAGATGAATTTTTGTATTTACCTTAAGCGGTAATAGGAATCTCAAAAATTTCTTTCCCATTAGTCAAAAAAATATGTTCTCCAGGGAGTGGTTGGATATTTTTTAACCCGGTGAAAGAACCAAATGCAGGAAGGATAATTTGTGACTGATTAAGATGGAAGCAGGCGGAACGAATTTGGTCTTTCCCTCTTCCCTTAAGGGTAAAACCGGGATGGATATGTCCGGCAAGGTAGGGCTTTTGTGATCTGGGAACAGGAAGGTGCCTGCATTCAATACCGAAAATATTAACCGGGTCGGGATGACATTGAATTTGTAATTCAGGCCAGGGGTCGCCGGAACTTAGATCGTGATTTCCACGAACGAGATGAACTTGAAGGGATGAAAGATTTTTTCGCCAATCGGTAAGAATTTTTCGAACTTCCTCGGTTTTTCCGATTCGGGCGTGAAAAAAATCGCCCAGGAAAATAATGGTCCGGGAAGAAGTTTCCTCTACCAATTTAGTAAGTCGGTCGCAGTCATCCTGAGTAGTTCGTTCGGGGACGGGGATTCCGGATTTGCGAAATGTTGCCGCTTTTCCAAAGTGGGGGTCGGCAATAAAGAGCGTTTTTTGGGATGGCCAGTGGATTGCCCGGTCGGCCAAAAGAGAAAAGTTTCTTCCCTGCCATGAGATTTCTACTTTTGTGTTCATTTGTTCAATTTCCCGCTTCCAATTCCTGGGCCATTTTACGAACGCGATCGCTCCATGATTCTGAGCTTATTTGGGTCCGGAGAGATTCCGCCCAGAGGGGGAAGGAAAAGGGAGTCAGTTTTGCGGGATTCCGGAGTACAAATAATTGGTTTTGAATTTCTCTTAGTTTTTCTGTGAGTCGTTTTGCTTCCAATTGTCGGTCCAGTACTTCCCTTCTTGCCTGAGTGAGCAAAAGGTTGTCGGGGTCATACTTGGCAAATACATCAAAAAACAAACCGCCGGATGCCTGTACCTGTTTGATAGATTTTTGGGCACCGGGGTAGCCTTGAAAAATCAACCCGGCCACACGGGCCACTTCCCGGAATTGCCGTTTTGCCATTTCGCTTTGATTCATACAGGTGAGTAATTCTTCGACCAATCCTTCCGGTCTCAAAAGAGTTCGCCAGGTTGTTTCATCAATCTCTTTTTCCGAATTGGAGCATAGGCTTAAGCCGTAATCGTTGAATGAAACTGACAGGGTCATGGGTTCCAGTTGTGACATCCGGTGTGCAATTAATGAGGCCAGCCCTTCATGGGCCAGTCTCCCTGCAAAGGGGAACAGGAACCAGTTTACTCCATCGTTGGTAATGGTTTTTTCGATTAAAAACTCCGATAAAGCGGGAAGGTGGGATTCCTCGTCCTGAAGTTGTAATGTGCCCTGCATGGCTTTCATTTCTGGTTCGGATGTTTTGCCCAGTCGAAATTGTTCGATCCTTTCCCGTACCGACTGAGCGAGCTCGGAGGAAAGGGGGAACTTGCCCCCTCCCCAGACGGGAATCACTCCCTTTCCGGAACGGGCCAGTTTCACCACTGCAGTCAGGTCTCTTATTCGAACGAGGGTAAGGAGTTTTCCGGAAAAGAAAAAATGACTGCCCTTTTTAATCCTCGCGATAAAGGACTCGTCAATCGTACCCAGAGTTTTTCCTTTCTGAAATTGAACGGTGATGGCGGGGTCACTTGTTATGGTACCAATTGACATTCTGTGAAAGCGGCTAATTAAAGAGGATGGCACCTGGTAAACCCCATCCTTTAACACCACTCGTTTGAACTGATCATATGCCTGCAGAGTTTTTCCTCCGCGCACAATAAATTCAACAGTCCAATCCCATTCCTGCCTGGTTAAGTTACGGTAAGACCAGGCCGTTTTTATTTCGGAAATGGTTTCTCCTTCTTTAAATCCACCCCCTAGTGCCAGGGTAATTAAGTGCTGGGCCAGTAGATCTAAGGGTGCATCAAGGGGTTCTCTTTCTTCGATTTTCCCTTCCGCCATCGACTTACGAGCCGCCGCATATTCAATTAATTCCATCGCTTGGGTGGGCACGCAAATCACGGTACTGGTGGCACCGGGCTGGTGACCACATCGACCGGCTCTCTGCAGTAACCGGGCAATTCCTTTGGGTCCACCAATTTGAATCACCTGTTCGACGGGAGAAAAATCAACTCCCAAATCGAGACTACTGGTGCAGACCACGGCCTTGATTTCCCCACTTCGCAGGCGGTTCTCGATTACTGTCCTTTCCTTGCGGTCGATTGAACCGTGGTGAATCCCAATCTGACCCTTCCATTCTGGACGAACGCCAAGCAGTGCATCAAACCAGTATTCAGTTTGGGAGCGCACATTGGTAAAGACGAGCGAGGTTGTTTTTTTCTCTATCGCCTGTGCGACCTGTTCCACAAGTTTACCACCAAGATGCCCGGACCATGGAAAGCGTTCCATGTTTTTGGGGATGAGAGTTTTGACAACAAACTTTTTACGGGTATCTCCCTCGATTAGCACGCCCTCTTTGTCATTGCCCAGTAGTGCCGCCATTGCCTGCTTGAGGTTGCCGAGGGTGGCCGATAAGCCCCATGTACGCAGTGAAGGATTCCACCTCCTCAAGCGGGCGAGGCAAAGTTCAGTCTGGGTTCCCCGCTTAGTGGAGAGTAATTCATGCCATTCATCCACAATCACTGCCTCCAGTTCAGAGAAGGACTCCCTGGTTTCAGGATAGGAAAGAAGAAGGGAAAGACTCTCGGGCGTGGTAACCAGAGCAGCGGGGAATTTTTTTCTCTGACTTGCTTTTCTGGAGCCTGTGGTGTCACCCGATCTCGATTCAATAGTCCAAGGCAGTTGTAAGCCTTCCACCAGTTCGGTGAGGCTACGGTTAGTATCTTCCACCAATGCCCGAAGAGGAGTTATCCATAGAACTTTGAGTCGGGCAGGGCGCTTCCTTCGAAGTTCTCCCTGGTTCATCCATTCAATGAGTGGCGGTGCCCACACGGCAAAGGTCTTTCCGGTTCCGGTGGGTGCGTGGATCAATCCGCTTTTCCCCTCGCGGTATGCCTGCCAGGTTTTTTTTTGGAATGGAAATGGTTTCCAACCCTGTGATTGAAAAAATTGGTTTACCTCAATGGTTCCAGGGTTCTCTCTGGCCGTTTTAGTTTGTTTTTTCAAAAGTCGGACCCTCTATCAGATCACCAAAGGGTGGTCTGTTTTTCTGAAAATGGGTCGGTAATGCCTGGGTCATCTTCATGGACGCGGTTTACCCGGGAACTGACTTGGTGCGCCAAAACGGTGTGCTGACATTGGGCATATCGGGATACTAAAAGATCGGGATTGGATTGTGGGGACATCCAATCCAGCCAATCTTCAGACCTGAGAATTACCGGCATGCGGTGGTGGATAGGAAGGATGTCGGGAGAAGCGGAATGGGTCAGTACTGCAAATGTTATGTTTGATTGCCCCCCCTGCTTTGATTCATTCCAAATACCCGCCATGGCAAAAGAATGGGGTCCGGGCAGGAAATGAAAGTGGGGATATTTTTGAGTTTCGATTTTTTGCCATTCAAAATATCCGTCCGCGGGTACGAGGCATCGGCGGTGAAGAATGGAATTTTGAAAAACAGGTTTTTCGAGCACCGTTTCAATCCGTGCGTTGATCGGGCTGGGCTGTTTTACCATTGGCTGGCGCAAAGGATCCAGTCCCCATTTTGCCAATGTCCATTCCCGTGAATTTTCCCGTTGGATCGAAATGGGGTGTTCCTGTCCGGGTGCACGATTATAACTGACAGACTGTGGGGGAGTGGGGAGTGACGAGTGGGAAGGGAGGGCTTTTTTTTGAGCCCAGGAATAACGACCGCACATAAATTAGAGAACTAAAATGATTTTACTTTTTGGGTTCGGTGCACAGTGCGGCAACTGGCTGTGAGCGCTCGTCCTGTTCATCCGCCTGAAAAAGTTTGTGAATTTGAAAACCCGCCCGGTAGGGAAAACCTTTGTCTTTAATCCATTGAGTGATGGAGGACAGAACTGAATGGTTACAAGATTGGGACCATTCGGGGTGTAGCCATGTGGGGGCATTAAACTGGGGGATATTTAATTTTTCAGCCCAGTATTGAATACTGTTTTCGTCCTCCACGATAATTTTAAATTCATCCGCGAGGCGGAGGTTTTCCTCCAAGGGTAGGGCCAGGCTTTTGGGACTGAGGGTGACCCAGTCCATTTCTCCCCGAATGGGAAAGGCTCCACAGGTTTCAATATGAACGGGAAGATTACGAATGTTTAATTCGTACGCCAGGTCATGCAAATTATGAATGGCGGGTTCGCCGCCAGTTATGATGACGATCTCACAGCCGGAACTGAACGCTTCTTCTGCCAGTTTGCGCGGGGATAAGCGATCGACATTGTCCGGCTTGTGTTCGGGGTGCCAGGTGCCAGCAGAGTCACACCATGGACAGTGAACAGGGCAGCCATGAAGGCGGATAAAGAACGCGGATTTCCCCAAATGCACACCCTCGCCCTGCCAGGAGTGGAATCGTTCATAGACGGGGAGCTCACTCACCCTTTTTTTCGGGTTCAAATGTGGCGGAATTACGGGAATCTTCCTCGAGGTGAATTTTTTGTATCCAGGCACGTCCATCTGTATTGTGCCTGACCATTGGATCAAATACCGAAAAAAGATGCCGTGCAATTCCTTCACAGGAAGCCTGTTCAATCGCGGTAATTTTTAACAGACCGGATTGATCAAGGGCACGAATTTCCTCAATTCGGGGGTCGGAATTACAAACAATGGTCCCGTGGTCAAGATGTTCATCAATCCAATCTGCGATGTAATGGAGTTCGCCAAAATCGACTATAAATCCATTGGAGTCCAGTTCTGTTGCACCGAAGGTAAGAGTGACAGACCAGCTATGTCCATGTAGCCGGGAGCATCTCCCCGAGTGGTTGGGTTGACGATGAGACAAGGGAATGTCACGGTATGTTTTGCTACAGGTTACCATCAGTAAAAAGTTATTCTTTATATTCTGTTGGGTCTAAAAGACCAACTAATTCAAAAGCCTCTTTTCTTTCTACACAAGTCCCGCATTTTCCACAGTGAAATTCCCCGCCGGCGTAACAGGACCAGGTTTTTTCAAACGGGACCGCTAATTCATTTCCCCGTCTGACCAGATCTTCTTTACTCCACTTTACAAACGGGCGGTGTAGCGAAATTTCACTCCAGTCCGCCAATTTCAGTGTCCGGTCGAGGGCGTCGGCAAATTCCGGTCGGCAGTCCGGATAAATGGTGTGATCGCCTGCATGTGCGGCATAGGCAACGGTATTAAATTGGAGAGAAATTGCATGCCCCGCGGCAAGGGAAAGCAGGATCATATTGCGGTTGGGCACTACAGTTGCCTTCATTGACTCTTCGGCATAATGCCCTTCGGGTAATGGGATGGAGGAATCGGTTAAGGCACTTCCGCCAAGTAATTCAGCCAACATGGGTAATTTCAGAATGGTATGGGGCAGCCCCAGGGACAGGGCAATTTGAGTGCTTGCGGATAGTTCTTTTTGGTGCCTTTGCCCATAGTCGATCGAGAGAAGTTTTAGTTCCACATTTTCGTGGAGTAAGTGATAGGTAAGAACGGTGGAATCGAGTCCTCCGGAAAATAGAACAACTGCTTTCATGGTAATGGATTGAAGGAATGGATGGTAAAATAAAAAATCATTTTTTCACTCTTGATCCTAAATCGGGGCGAGGAAATAGTGTTCGGTGGAGGTGAAAAATGCGTATCAATTCCTGAATCGGAGTGGGGTGGTCGTCGACACGCAGATCACGAAACCGGTCGTTCAGTCCACCATAACCCCAACCCGCTCGAACTACCAAAAGAGCGGCAGACTGTTTGCCCCTTTTATCCCCGCCGGCAGTTTGCCCGGCTTCCAATGCTTTCAGTAAACGGATGGAGAGAGAACCAGTGCTTGCATTAAAGCTATTTGCCATTGCTTCAATTACCCGAGGGCTTGCCAGCAGATTACCCTGCACTGAAAAATGGTCTCCCGTCTTCCCGCCGGCCCAGTCCAGGCATTCGGAACCGGTGTAGTGGGAAGGTTTACCGATCGGTCCAATTACGGCTAGTTGTCTTTTATTTCGAAGCGGATCTGCACTGGTTAAAATTTGAATCACTTCGTTGGGGTTCTTTCCGCTTGATAGAAGGTCAATTCCCCGGGGGCCGTAGAGAACATTTCCCCATGCCTGGGAGGCGATCGCTCCGACTCCTGCTGATGCATACGGAACCACTCCGCCCACCGCAATGAATTTAGATTGAACTGCAATTCCGAGTTCGCCTGTTTTCTGATCCCGGGCGATAATTGAAAAGGTCGAGATGGGTAGGGGGGGAAGGCGAGTTTTGCCATGGGAAAGAACCGCAATTCCCAGAAAAGCAATGAACGAGTTAAAAAACATATTATTTTATTACAACTCGATCCGTTTTTTTTCAATTACTTTGAATCAAAACAGTCACAGTCCTGATTTTTGACTTATTGGAGTCCTATTGAATGGAGTAGAATGGATTTGAATGCTTGATTATAGATGAATTGACATATTTAAAACACTCATCCATAAAAGCTACCTTTGCATCAAATCTTGGGGGTGTAACTCAGTTGGTAGAGTAGCGGACTCTTAATCCGTTTGTCGGGGGTTCGAGCCCCCCCGCCCCTACGATTTAAAAATGGATTCGAATCCCATTTTTAACCTGGCTACTCCTTGAACAGAAGCGGTGCGAAAAACGCTTTCAATCTTCAATAATCGAGCCAAGCTTTCACAGAATTCATGATTGGTTGGTAGCAAAATTGCTCCAATCCAGTTACTTTTTATTCTTGGGTACTTTCTTGATGTTTCTTGTGGCCATTTTCCTTCTTTCACCTGGATCCCCCAAATCACCCCCCTTGGCCATCATTTCAGGGAAAGTATTATCCCACCATTTCTCGTAGGAAATAGATAGCGTAGTGATCAGGCTGGGCTTTTCTTTGGAGAGGTCATTCTGGCAACCGGGGTCCTTTTTTACATCGTACAAAACCCATTGTCCTCGTGGACTTACACCCCAATGATACTGGGCGGTACCATAGGCATAAGTCATATTTTTGCTTCCCTGCGATACATTGCGTAAGCCCTTGCACTGGCTCATGTATTGGAGACATTCAGGATTTCCGCAATCGTGACTGCGAAGCATAAGATGGTTGCCCTGTCGTACGCCGGCCATGGTATATTTATGGTACTTTGCAAAGCCGCTTGGCCATCTGGCCACATGGTGGAATAAAATGCGCTCGGGGTTCCATTCGATTGGTTTGTTACTTTCCAACAGTGGTCGTAGGCTAAATCCTTCGAGCTTCTTTTTAAGACTGGAGGGAACCGGAGAGTCTGTTAAATCACATAGAGTGGGTAAAATATCGAGGTGGGCAGTCAGGTTGTTGATTACTTTTGGTTTCCATTTTCCAGTCCAACGCCAAAAAGAAAAGGCTCGGGTTCCTCCCTCCCACGCAGTGCACTTGGACCCGCGCATGTTCGCATTATAAACATCCAACCCTTCCGTCACACCATTGTCATTGACCATGATGATGATCGTGTCCTGGTCCCGCTCTGTATCCTTAAGGAATTTCATCAAGCGACCAAGGTTATAGTCAATGTTTTCAATCATGGCCAAATAGGTGGAATGGGTATCGTTTAATCCGGCATCCCGAAATGGCTTAATCAATTTTTCCGGAGCGGCGAGGGGAGTATGTGGAGAATAAGTGGAAAGGTAGCAAAAGAAGGGTTCATCCTTGCATTCCTCGATAAAGGTCATTGCTTCGTCAAAAAAAACATCTTCTCGGAATCCCTTTGTCTCCATTCGCTTTTGGTTTCGAATAAAGGTGGCATCAAAATGCTTGGATGGGCCTCCCATATTGGTCGAACACCAGTCGAACCCCCGCTTTTCCGGACCGGGCTTGTTACCCAAGTGCCATTTTCCAATGAACCCATTTTTATACCCGCCCGACTGTAAGAGTTGGGGCAAGAGAACGGCATCTTTATGGAGTTGTTGCCTGGGTACAATGGTATGGGTGACTCCGGAACGGAATTCATGCATGCCGGTTAAGAGGGCAGCCCGGGTGGGCGAGCAGGACGGGCTGACATAAAAATTGTCAAAGCTCACGCTTTCCGAACGAAGTTTATTGGTGTGCGGAGTTTTAAGGTATGGGTGCCCGTGTGCATTGACATCCCCATAACCCTGGTCATCAGTAAGGATAAAAATAATATTTGGTTTCTCGGCAGATGCGAAGAGGAAGCCGAAAAAAATGGTGGGGAGGAAGCGGAAGATTTTCATTTATTTATCAATATGTTTTATATGCATTTAATACAATTAATTCCGTAAAACGGGTGCGATATTAAAATTTTGATCAAGAATTCTCTCTTCTTCTAGGATTGACCTGAAAGAATAATTTTTGGAAGCTCGTTCAGATTGGCAAATCACACTAAGAATTTTATTAGCAAGGTCGGGGATCAATTTAGTTTGGAGGGATACATTGGCTCCTCTGAAGTGCACGGTAATGGAAATGTAAATGATACCTTTTTATTATTCTGCGAAGACGGAGATTCTTTGAATCGATACACACTCCAAAGAATAAACCACGATGTTTTCAAGAACCCGGAAGGATTGATGGATAATTTCTCTCGGGTTACCCGCCACCTGCGTTCTAAAATCGAGGAAGAAGGTTCAGGGATTCAGTGCCTTACTTTAGTCCCGGCAAAAGACGGTCGATTTTTTCACAAGGATTCTAATGGAAATTATTGGAGAGTTACCAAGTTTGTGGATGGAGGAAGATCGTTTGAAGTACCGGAAGATATTCATCAAGCCTATGAAGCGGCTAAAGCATTTGGTGATTTTCAGGCTAAACTTGCTGATCTGCCCGGTGACCCATTGATTGAGACCATTCCGGATTTCCACAATACCCGCATGCGTTTTGAACATTTTCGATCGGCCTGCAAGCAAGATAAAATGGACCGGGCAAAAGAAGTTTCGGACCTAATTCAATTTGCGATGGACCGTGAGAAGTTGGCTGATTTGATCAAAATTGAAAATTTCCCCTCCCGTGTTGTACATAATGACACCAAATTAAATAATGTGCTCCTTCATAAAACAACAGGTGAAGGCATGTGTGTGGTTGATTTGGATACGGTTATGACAGGGTGTGTATTGCATGACTTTGGTGACCTTGTCCGCACCGCAGCGTGCTCATCATTGGAGGATGAGCCCGAAGTGGATAAGATTTTCTTCTTGCCCGAAACTTTTGAAGCAATTGTTGAGGGTTACCTCAAGTCTGCAGGTAGTATTCTTGAACCCTCTGAATTCGAGCATCTGGCAGTGGCTCCACAAATCATTACCTATGAATTAGGTCTCCGTTTTCTGACTGATTATTTAGATGGTGATGTCTATTTTAAAGTAAAAAGAGACGGTCATAACTTGGACCGTGTGCGTGCACAGTTTAGACTCTTGGCTTCAATGGAAGAACACTTTGAACAGTCCAAAGAAATCGTCGATATTTGCACCCGTTCTCTTTTTGCACAGTAACTTAATTATTAGCCCCTCTGTCTTCCTTCCCTTTGAGAAGGCCAGCCCGAAAACAAATCTATTTATCCTGTTAGACAGGCTGATTCACACAGGAGGATCTTGTTGAGGCAACGCCAGAACCTCTGATTTTTTCAGCACCTCTCTTTTACTGGAATCAATATTATAGGCTTTTAAATATCCCTTCTTGACCAGTTGAGCAATCGATCGGGAATTTTTAAAGCCAAGAATAAGCGTGGCCTCTCGTTTAGTAATGTAATCGTCCGGATTGATTTTTTCTTTAGTCATAGAATTCATTAGTACATAGAACCATATATTATTTGGTTCTCAGACGCACTCGTAGAAATTGCTTACCTCCCTTGGAGACCGCAGTTCCCGATGTTTCATAAAGGACTCGTTCCATCCCACCTCCTGCGTTCACACCCTTGCCGTCTGCTCCGCCATTGAGATCAACTTGAGTAACCCCTGTGGTGGTCCAGGTGCGCAAATCAGAACTGGTTTCGACAATGTAGTCGATACCTTCCGAGTTGTATGTGTCCTGGCATTTTTGGAAGGAGATTCTTTGCTTTCCATTCTTTTTACCTTCAATATCAATACCTACCACTATATTCGACTTTAAACTCTAACCGAATTTCCTTGGTCTTCCTCTGCCTCGTTT
>Ga0115559_1001811_pt1 | contig 14009 bp, 6 predicted proteins | sample COGITO_mtgs_1105_3_FD_87281 | JGI IMG/M metagenome (GOLD analysis project Ga0115559, IMG submission 87281) | Pelagic marine microbial communities from North Sea - COGITO_mtgs_110506 | ecosystem: Environmental > Aquatic > Marine > Epipelagic | place: Germany:Helgoland, sampling site Kabeltonne... | reverse complement strand
TCAGGCACGATGGAATGCTTACCTCAGCACTACAGGCGTTACTTACAGAATTGGTTCAACATTCACTGCTGTAGATAACGGTGCTACCATGACAGGTGCTATCGCGGCAGTAGGTTATACTTCTGATACTGTCCGTGAGAGTACGTTTGAGAACATTCAGATAAAGAACTGTGGCAACCGTAACTTGATTGGGGGTGTGCAGTACGATAATGCCGCTATGGAGCTAGGCAGTAACGGTTCTAACCAAGGTGACAATAACATCTGGTTCCCCTTGTTACGTATTATCTACCCTCGTGGTAAAGCACTCAAGGTTGTCCCTAACGTGTCCAACAGGGCGCGTAAGATTCGTATAGGACATTTGTTCCTGCACGCTAACCAACAGCTACCCGCTACAGGTAATGACCCTAACGGTGAAGCATGGAGAGCAGAGTCAGACTTAGTTGTTATAGGAACTCAAGGAGCTGTAGAAGGCAGTTCTGAGATTGCTTCTGTAAGTGTTGACCAAGTTGACTTAGTAGGCTTAGAAACACCACGTAAGTGCTTTGTAGTAAACACAGGCTCTTCTTTGCACGTTGGTGGTTTTACAGGTAACGCTCCTGACAAGTGTAAGTATTTTTACTTTAACGGTGCAGAGACATCCTCCATCCGTGACTACAACCGAGGTGGTGTCCGTGTAGACTCACCAGTAAAGAGTACTGCTAACTTAATCGAAGTTGACGCAACTAACGGTATGTACGAAGGACATCAACTAAGTGTGTCAGGATTACAGGCTCCTACAGTTCCATCAGGGCAGAAGAAGTTTGCTACCCTAGAGGCAGGACAGTGGAGCGTAGGTAACACCTATGTCATTAGAGACTTAGGTACAGGTGGTACACCAGAGGAGATTAACGCTAGGTGGGTAGCATACACTGGTATAAATCAGACTTGGGTGTATGGTGATACTTTTGTAGGTACAGCTAACAGTCAAGATGCTTTAACAGGCGCTATCGCAGGTACTGGTGGTTTTGTGGAAGGAACTGAGTACACTATATTTGACTTAGGCTCTGCGGGTAATGATGCTTGGAATACTTATCTAGGAACTACAGGGGTAACTTACGCTGTAGATGATGTCTTTACAGCCACGGCTAATGACTCTACACTACTGACAGGTGCTGTTGCTAGAAAGATATACTACCCTAGTTATGTGGGTAACATTAAACACGTCAATGATGATAATGTTGTTGTTGCTAACATATACAAACCACAGGATGACGGAGATACGTTTGACGAGAAAAGACTAGCGGCTTTCCCACGTACTGCTCTATATACAGCAAGAGGTACAACGTACTTCCAGAAGCTATACTTTGTGACTAACAGCGCACTAACAGCGGACGACACTAACTATGCTCAGATACAGTTTATTAAGGTCAACGCTGACGGTACGTTTGGTGGACAGTTTGCTAGGGTAGAGACTAAAACCACAGGGTCGGGAGGCACAGGTGACTGGTCTATTGGACAGACTATTGAAGTACCCTTTACAGAAACAAGACTAGACGCAGGGGAAGGAATTGCTTTCACTATCAACAAAGTAGGAGCAGGTGTTGTAGTGCCGCACCTCGGTGTTGTTGCTGAACTTTCACCTAACTTATCTTTACAAACAGCTTAACAGGAGGACTATATGCTTTGCATGTGGACACAAGAGTATTTTAAAAATATGCCTAACGCAACCCTTGAGCACCTTATGTCTGCCTTAGAGCACGGCAATGGGGAACGCAAGCTAGAGCATATAGTTCAAGAGTTAATGGAAGGCACCAAGCAAATCTGGATAGGTACAATAGACGGTAAGTTTGTAGCTACTGTTGTCACACACATTATCGACTACCCATCTAAAAAGACCTGTGAGGTCTGTTACTTAGGTGGGGAGTCTGGTACTGGGGTGCTTGGTGCATTAGGTGAGCTTAGCGTTATAGAAGAATGGGCAGAGCTTCAAGGCTGTGATGACATGCAAGTGTATGGCAGAAGAGGTTGGCTAAAAGCTTTAAAGAAATATGATTACTCGGAGAGGTATACCATAGTAGGTAAACCCTTAGGGAACTCACAAAACAATAAAGGATCTAAAGATGAAACTTAAAGGTAAAAGATCTCAACTAGGGGATCACTACGATACTGAGCTTGGGTGCTTTACAGACGGTTATATGATTAACTGTAAGGGCGGAGGTAGTACAACTACTACTGGACCTAGCCCAGAGCAACGTAAAATACTAGAGAAGCAACTGGGGTATGCTAACAAAATGGAGGGGCTTGGACCCCTCCAGTTCTTTGGGGGTGGTACTCTCGCTGAACAAGATCCATACTCTGTAATGGGCCTAGAACAACAATTAGCGGCATCTCGGGCTGCTCAGGGCCTAAGCGATACAGCTGGAGCACGATTCCAAGATGCTATGGCATACGACCCAACACAAGACCCACGTACTGAAATGTATTTGGATGCTATGACTGCCCCACTAGAGCGTGAGTTTGCTGAGTCAACCATGCCGGGCATTAGCACAGCTGCAGTTAAGGCAGGTGCTTTTGGTGGTGATAGAGCTGACGTATTAGCAGGCCAAGCTTCCCGAGACCTTGCAGGTCAAATGGGTGAAGTGAGAACTAAAGGTATGATGGATTTGATTGACTCTAATCGACGACAGCAACTGGGTATGATGCAACAAATACCATCACTACAAGAAGCTGCACTACAGGGTAGTCAAATTACTCGTGACGTTGGTGCAGGATATGAAGGCCGTAGTCAAGCAGAAATTGATGCAGCTCGTGAACGATTTGAATTTGAACAAGACGCACCAAGACAACTCTTTAGAGATGCCAGTAGCATGCTTGGTGGTATTGACTTCGGTAGTATTTCTAAAACAACAGGTGGTGGTAAGTAAGCCCCTAAGAGTCTAGGTGATTACATGACAACAGATTTGAAACTTAAAGCAAGTGTTTCTTATTTAGAAGAAGCTATTAAGGATTCAATAGGATCTGGAGAAGCTGAGGATAACATGGACCAAACAGGTCTTAACCACTACTTCACAGATCCTATAGAGGACTTTAATGATTTTTGTTTATACGGGAGAGAGTTAAGCGTACCTAAGGGTATGGTTATTACAGGTGCATTACACAGACACCCACATATTATAACATTAATTAAAGGTAGCATGTCTGTTGTATCTGAAGAGGGGCGTAAGGTAATAACAGCCCCTAGTACTTGGGCTGCACCTGCAGGTTCTAAAAGAGCATTCTATGCGTTAGAGGATTCAATTATTCTTAACGTACACATAACAACAATTAAAAGTGAAGAAAATCTAGATGAACTAGAAGAGGAGGTATTAGCTCCCTCGTATTCTTCTATTGGCCTTGAAGAGCCAAACTATAAATTACTAGGAGTAAACGTATGAGTTTTGCAACTATGGCAACATTGGCATTAGGCGGAGCAGCATTAGGTGCTATAGCTAATCCAGAAGACAGAGAGAAAGGAGCCCTTATGGGCTTAGGCGCAGGCTTACTAGCGCCAGTAGCAGCACCAATGCTGGGCATAGGTGGAGCAGGAGCAGCCGGAGCTGGTACAGCAGCCGCAGGTACAGCAGGAGCTGGTGGCGCTATTACAGCTGGTGGAGCAGCAGGAGCAAGCACTGTAGGTGGAGCAGGTATTTTAGGAGTTCCCGGAATAGCAGGAAGCTCAGGTGCAGCTTTAGTTCCCGGTGTATCTGGAGCAGCAACAGCTCCCGGAATTTTAGGAGTAGCTGGAGTCCCCGGCACTACCGGTCTTGGTGCAGCAGCGGCACCTACCACAGGTATCTTAGGGGTACCGGGGGTAGCTGGCACAGGCAGCACTGCCCTTACAAACACAGCCCTTGGTACTACACCTAAAGCAGGTATTATGAGTAAGCTAGGTACCATGGCAAGTAAAACAGGTGACTTTATTGCCGAGGAAACTCCCGATATTGCTAAGCAAGTAGCCGTTGGTTCTGCATTATCTGCATTATCACCTAAACCTACGCCTCAAGCCCCTCAAGCTCGTAGCTCAGCTCTTCCGAGTCAAGCTAGTCCTCAGGGATCTTTGTATGAAAGAGCAGCTATGAATCAACAGGCTCGTATGAAGAAACGTCAGGGCCCTCGAAGATTTATTTAAGGAGAAAAGTATGTCATCAAAAAGTACTGTAGACCTTTTTAACGGGCTACTAGCAGGTCTTAAGGAAAATGACAAACTTAAGGCACAGTATAATTTACAACCGCCAGTAATGGCACAACAGCAGGTCCCTCAGGTTCAGATACCTATGGCACAACAGCAGGTCCCTCAGGTTCAGATACCTATGGCACCCCCGGTACCTCAACAGGTTATTCCGACAGGGCAAGTGCCACCTACGGTTACCCCTTTACCAGACCCTAACTTTTTAGACTCTATGCCTCAAGGCCCATCTAAGCCGAGTCAAGTGGCGAGTGTTAAAGGAACACAGGATGGATTTAGTCCTAGTGAACTTCCTCGTTTTCAAAGTGCAGATCCGTTTAATTTAACGAGTCAGGCAGTGGATGCTGAAGAGACACAGGATGGATTTAGTCCTTTAGATTTATTACGAGGCCGACCAGTTGGTTATCAGCAGGGCGCTAATCTTGATTCAATACCAGAAGATATTGACGTAGGCTCTTTGAAAGCACAACATGAAGCAGAAGAAAAAGCAGATAGAGAGGCTTTGGTTACTGGTGATTTAACTATTTTTGATTATAAGGTAAACAAAGAACGCCGAGGAAGAGACTTAAGTACAGGTGAAAATAAAAAGAAATCTTTTGATCAAGGTAACATTAATAGACTTACAGTTAGAGCTAGTGAACTTGAAAAGCTTGGTTTAACTGAAGAAGCTAATCAGGTTAAAGCTCAAATCCCCAAGCCAGAAGGATCTGAAATACCTAAGGCTGAGCAAGAGTCACTAGACGGTGAACCTGCAGTAGACTTAACACCTACTCAACCTGTTGCTACACCTACTCAACCTGTTGTCCCAACTACTCAACCAGCTGTTACACCTACTCAAACTGTTGAAGAAGAGGTAGAGGCAAAAGTTGGGGGTGTAGGTACAATTAATGCACAAGACCTTACAGTTGCAGGTGACGCACTTGACCCTACTCTTAAAAAGAAGATAGATACTGCCATTAAGAAAGCTACTGGTGATGAAATTCTTGAGGAAGAAGATGAAGAAGGAAAGAAGGAAGGATTCTTAAAGAACCTTTGGGGTGGTGTCAAGGGCTTCTTTAAAGAAGGCTTTGAAGACCCTATGCTTCGTAAGACTTTACTAGCATATGTCCTCTCGAAAGCTGTAGGAGCTGATGGTGTAACTGCTGCTGGTATGGTACTAGAAGCGGAGTATAAGAAAGACCTTGCTAAGACAGCTAGGGAAGCAGCGTCTGCGGAGAAGCAGCTTGACAGGGAGTACGACTTACTGCAGACAATGAGTAAGGAGCAAAGGGCAGCATATAAGAAGCAGATAGAAGACAATACGATTGACTACACTAAGTCTAGTACTCTCTATGACAGAAAAACCAACAAAAACTACACAGGTTCTGTTTCACCGAGTGGTCTTATAGTGATAGATGATCCTTCTTTTTATGAAGGTGCTACGATGCCAGACCCTAATGATCCAACTAAATCTATCCCAATCCCAGCAGGTACCCCATTGTCTATCGCTGCATTAAGGAAATCGGGAAACTTCACGCTAGGAGAAGGTAAGACAAGTACTGAGCTTAATCAGGAAATGACAGTTCGTATGACGGAGTACTTTGAAACTGGTGTTGACAAGAGAGTAGCTCAGGCTACTGCTAGTGGAGCAGACAGTACTGCTACTGCAGCTTTAGAAGACCTTATAAGAACTAAAGCTACTCCTCAAAATCTTGAGCAGGCAGCTATGGTATACAGAAGTTTCTACCCAACAGGCACTGACTTTGCTTCTACTGAAGCTAAATCTGTATTTAATAATGGGTTTGATAAGTGGATGACTTCTATTACAGAAGGCAGAGAAGGTAACGCTAAGAGCCTTGCAGCTTTCCTTGAAAGAGAACACATTAAGTACAACGATCAAAACAGACTTAGTGAATCATTCTTTGAGGTAGGCGGTGAACCTATTGGAGCTGAATCTTGGATTAAAACTTCAGGTAGAGTTAAAAACTTACATGGGTATCTTAACCGTGGTAGAGCTGGGACTAACTCAGAGGTAACTAAGCCAGCAGTATGGAACTTCTTAGAAAGAGCATACCTCAAGCAAGCTGATCAAATGGGTGATGAGTTTAAAAGTTTTTGGGAAGCACAGTCTGAAAAGTCTACTAAAAATAAAGCACAAGTAGCATCCCCAGCTATGTTATGGATACAGTCTATAGGTAGAAAGAAAGCTACTACAGGCTCTAAGTACTTTGCAGGAAGCATGCAAGATATTATAGCTAATATGAAAGACTAATTATAGGAGAAAGTCGGAATGAGCGACAACAACAAATTAACAGATGAAGATCTAAAAGCGGTAGGTTTGCTAGGAGACGCAAGTACCGACTCAAATCCTACAGTTGATGGAACGGTGGACAAGGAAGTCTACCACGGCGCTGACGCTATAGCACAAGTAGAGAGTAACCTTGGTCGCCCTCTTACTTATGCTGAGAAGAGAGTCGTAGAAGAAGAGGGGTACGTTGCTACCCCATATACCGACACTAAGGGTATTACTACTCAAGGTGTAGGTCAAACTGGTCAGTGGATTGAAGCAGGCTTTGAAGCTGCGTTTGCACACCACGTTGATAGAACCAGAAACAGAATACCAAACTTAGATGAATACCCTGAGGACCTTCAGGCTGAGCTTATACAAGCTGAGTACCGAGGGGACCTTGGGCATTCACCTACGTTTTTAAGCTTATTTAATCAGGGTAACTATGCTCAGGCATCTGAGGAGTTCCTTGATAACAATGACTACCGCAACTCATTAGTAACTAATACTGGTGTTCATGGTCGCATGAAGCGAGTATCTGATGCTGTTGAAAGTTATTCAGAAAAGAGGAGAGCAGTTCCTGAGGCTGCCCCTTCAACTGCCGATTACGACATCGGTGACTCAGGATACAAGTTTGTTGACGGTGATACTTTCCGTAATAAAGAGACTAATGAATCTATTCGTTTCGAAGGGATAGACTTTGCGGAAGTTGAAAAGGTCCTTAGGGATAAGGGCTACGTTGCAGGTGAGTCAGGTGGTCAGGCAGCTAAACAGTATGTAGCTTACTTAGCAAATAAGTATGGCTTTACTGAAGTGAAAGTACAAGATAAAGATGCTGGGTATGGTCGTAAGCTTGGTGACTTGGTAGATAAAGATGGTAACTCTTTTCAAAACTTCTTAATATCTTCTGGTATTGCTAAGCCTACCTTTATTGGTAAGACTGAAAAGACTATGAGTGACGACGACTACTCTCGTTACTTACATGGCCTAGCAGATAGAAAGATAAGAGGCATTGACAAGGACAAGTCTGACATAGAGCTTGCTTCTCAGATAATTAAAGCAGCAAGCCTTGAGACCACTGGTGGTAGCCTTGTAGCTAAGAAGAGAGCCATGAATGAAGCAGAGTATGCACTCATGCCAGAGTTCTTTACTGATGTAGTTATACGTAACAATATGGCTACTCTGGATAACAGAGCTGTACATCCATTCTCTCAGTCTTGGGACTCTGCACTTACTATGGTTAGTAATGCATTCAAGCAAGTAGGTGTAATGGCTGCTGACATAACAGGCTTTGATGAGGCTGAGGCATCCCTTCTGGGTAGTATCGACTACTCACGACAACAACTAGCTGATAAACCTAAAGTACGTTTAGACTACCGTGATGTAGACTGGACAGACCTTGGGGAGATTGGTGAGTTTGTGGGTGCTAACCTTGCAACCTCTATTCCTTTTATGGGGGTGACTATTGGATCTATGGTTTTATCTAAGTTTATTGGCCCTGCTGCTTTTTCGATACCTGTAGCTATGTATGGCGGCATGGTACTAGACGAGATGCCCGGAGAACAGGACCAAAAGAACTATGGTGTTGCTCTTGTAGGTGGTAGTATAGCTGCTGCACTAGATGTCTTTGGTGTTAAGGGTGCTGGAGGTCTTATTAAGCCTTCTCAGTTTATTACTAAAGAAGGCAGAGAAGAAGCTATTAAGTTAGTTATGCAATCTACAGGTGCTGCAAGAGCAAGAGCAGTAGAGATGTTACCTTCTGACAAGATTGGTAATGCAATGCAAGTAGGTCTTACCCGAGAACAAGCTGCACTTGCACTACAGAAAATGACTAAGAGACAGATTGTTTCTTATGCAAATGATGTAGCTGAGTTTGCAGGTACTCAGTTAGCTAAGGGTGCTGTTGTTAAAAGACTAGCTTCAAGGATAACACAAGGTGCAGCATTTGAGGGAAGCACAGAGATGCTTCAGGAACTCACAATGTACACTGCTGCAGTCATAGGCTCTGAGAAAACTTGGGACTTTGACGAACTACAACACCGAATGACCAATGCTGTTATAGCTGGTGGACTTATGGGTGCAGGTTTTGCTACACCCGGTGGTGTTTGGGAAGCAGGTCAATGGAGAGACGCATCTGTTGCTATGTCTAAGTACGATGGTAGGTTTGATGATGCTGCTGATACGTTCCGTTCAGAAGCTAGAGACTCTGATACAGGCCGTGTAGCCGATCTTAATGAGATTATTGAAGAAGAGTGGGCTGATACTACTAGACCTAAGTCTGCGCCTAAGCCTAGTCCTAAGTCTAAGACTAAACCGGATGATGGTAAAGAAAGGGTAACAGCTTACGATGCTTTAGGTAATATGTATGAAGCAGTTGTAGTTGAAAGATCTGAGAATGGAACAGTAATAGTTATAGATAATGAAGGTAATCAGGTTATATTAGGTGATTCTTTAACAGCTCTTGACACTGACGTAAAAAGTAAGAAGTATAAGCTACAAAGCAGTGGTTTAAAGTTTAACGAAAAAACTATTAGCGAACTTGATGTTGACTTAGATTCTATTTTAGAACAATTAAAAGAGCGTATTCGTACTTTCCCTGATGGCGGTGCTAAACAAGCAGCATTATTAGACTATAACGCAATTAAAAACTTTCAAAAAGGTTCTTTCAGAGCTGACGTAGATGCAGAGGCAGAAGCTGACGTAGATGCAGAGGCAGTCGAAGACGTAAAGTTCACTGATAGAGCTGATGCTGGTCAAGAGACTTACGATGAGAAACCCTCTATAGACTCCCTTAAGGACGGTCTAATGGACCCTGCGTTTATCCTTAGGGCTGCTAGGGATACTGTCTTTTCTATCGAGAGACTGCAAAAGAGCAAGACTCTGAGACGTTTGTACGATATGCTTGGTGGTAAGGATAATAAAGTACACCACGGTATAGACTTTCACTCAGATAAGATGCTTAATTTTACGTCTTTTGAACGATTGATACCTGAAATTAGAAACTTGTATTCTTCTTTTGTACTAGACAGTAAAAGATACGGTGCTAAACGTGAGGCATTGTCTGCTCTTGTGTATAATTTTTATGACGTACACATTAAACCTATTACAGAGAAAGAAGGTAACAATCAGACATGGATAACTGGTGACTCTGTCATTGCTATGATTGATTGGGACAACTTAAAGCCTGAGTTCCAAGAGAACTCTGCAGCTCTTAAGGACCTCATTGATAGACTGTATCAAGTAGACCGTAAGATGTATGAAGGTGTTACTCTTGCACAGGCAACAGCTAACGTACCTCCTATTGGTGACCTTCAGGATCACATCTTTAGAAGTAAAAGCTTTTTAAAGTCAACTATCTCTGCTAACAAAGAGAAGTTTATTAATCTTCTTATGGCAGAGAAAGGATTAACTGTTGAAGAAGCTAATGGTGTAACTAATACTATCTTGGATAACCCTGACGTTAACACACTAGACGAAGCATATGACTTAACTAAAGGTGGTATAACCCCTAAGACCCACAAGCGTAGATCATTAGACATTGCAGACAATGAGGCTTTCTCTGAGTTCTTTGAGAATAATCTCTTTGATAACTTAGAAAACTCTATGAAGTCTGCAGCTCGATACATGACTATGACTAAGTTCGTTGGTCCTAACAGCTCACTACTTACAAGTATGTTTGATAAGATACAACGAGAGTTTACCGAAGGTCTTGAAGATGGATCTGCTGATCAACTATCTGCTGAAACTGATGTTAATGATATTGCTAGGCTTACACGAGACTTGATTAACGCTGACTCTGGTAACTACAAACGTATTGAGAGTGACGTACTTAGGGGTACTCAGAAAGCATTGACGCTTACTGGTGTACTAACTATGCTTGGCCTTGCAGCCCCTATGTCTATTGTTGAGTTTGCTTTGACACCTGTAGGTGTTGATGTAGAGACACTTAACAAAAACGTAGGTGGCTTGGGTATGATCTTAGGTCGTGAGTTTTACGAGTACTTTGCAGAAGTTGGTAGGCTTACAGGCATAGCCCCTCAACGGAGTAACTTTGATACTGCTATTAAGAGTAGGGATAAAAGGGATACAGATGTACGGTTTGTTCAGTACAATGACCCTGCAGGTCTTGGTAGAAGGGTAGGTTTCGGTGACGCTAGAACAGGTCAGGCTCAGTTGACAGGTGTTACAGAATTTAACAAGTTCACTAAGAACCTTATGGATTCATTCTTTAAGGTAATTGGTTTGAACGCTGTTACTAATGCAACACGTACTATTCGAGCTTCTTTTTACAATGACTTCTTGATTAAGAACTTGGACATACTGCACCAACAGAAGAACGAAGGTACAGCTGACACTAACGAGACCCGAGAAGCCCGAAGGTTCCTTGAGAAGATGGGTATACCACCTGACATAATGTTAGAGTTGTCTGAGGAGTTGCTTGCAGCTAACGGTAACCCTAGCCCTGAGTTACAAGTAAAATGGGAAAGACAGTTTGATAATGGTTTGTTTAATTTTATCAATGAAGCTGTACCTTTGCCAGATGCTATGGGTAGACCTTTGTTCTACAGTGATCCGCACTATGCTATGTTTACTCAGTTCCAAGGTTTTATATCTAAGTTCACAGCACACCACATACCAAGACTGTATGACCTAGTTAAGAATGCAACTCCAGGGTTTAAGTACTCTACGTTTGCAACCTTGATGTCTATGTTACTGCTTGGCTATGCGGCTCAACACTTGAAAGACCTTATTAAGTTTGGTGAGTCTTCACCTTACTTAGAAGATAACGATAAGTACCTCAGAGCCCTATATAGTTCAGGGTTACTAGGTACAACTGAAAGGGTTCTTAGCAATAACATGCTGTTCCCCTTGTATGAAGATAGAAGTAGAACTATGGGAGAGGCTATCTGGAACTTCGGTACCGGTGAAGCACCTTCTTCTGCTATCTTTGAAAACGTTTATAAGCTAGGGCATGGCCTTATAGAAGGCGACTCCAGATCTATTGTTAAATCATCTGCGAGTCTTACCCCACTAATGGCACCATTTAAACATCGTATTTATGATGCTATGGTACAAGCCCAATGGATAACAGGAGATGACTACTAATGGCTATAACCCCAAAAAGTTCAGGCCAAGCTTTTGAAACAGAGCAGGTAACAAGAGCTAAACAAAAAGACCTTAGGGATCAACTGGGTATCTTTGCTGAAGAATCAAAGGAAGAAGTAAAGGGGCAGGATGCCCCACTTACTGATTCAGACTTAGCGGATTTAGGTTTGTTAGAAACCCCAGTAGAGGCTTTAGGTGTATCACCTCAAGATCAGTTTGATGCTGCAATTGCTACTACAGAGGCTGTTCAGGAACAAGGAGTAACTACTGTAGGTACAGCTGATGCTGCTAAGGAAGCTGTAGAGGCTGCAGGTACTCCTGTAGAGGAGCTAAGCCCCGAGCAACAAGCTCAAAGAGAATCTGAAAAGGTCCCTAGTCTTCTTAGAGCTAACGGTTTATCTACAAACTTAGATAATATAGTTACTCAACTAGGTCCTTATACTGGTACTAGACTAGCAGCTTCAGTAAACACTCCATTGTCTTATGACATAGTAAACCTTAGGCAGGATTCGTTTGATACTGTAGAAGCTGATGTAGATGTAGGCACTGATAAGTTTGAAGAGGTTATTGAAGCTAGGGATAAAGCTACAATAGAAAGCTCTAAAGATAAACCTATGATGATGCGAAAGGACAAGAGCTCTTTAATCTTAACACCGCAGAATATCTTTACTTCTAAGAAAGCTTTGGGTGGGTTGACTAATCGTCAAACAGTTGAAGGCAGCATTCAGTTAGCTGGTATTAATAAAAAGTTTAACCCTGTAATTTCTATGGCTGTTGAGGATTTTATGCTACAGCAAGCCTCTGCTAGGCAAAAGATAGAGACTAAGGAAGAGGATACCTTTGACCCTGCGGTAGTAGAAGAAGCGGATGTTAGTATGGCCCGTCTTGGTCGTGATAGTTTCCAACAACTTCGTAGAGTTATAGCAGACATGGAAGGCACAGATACTGATGAGTATGTGCAGGACTTTCGTAACCTTACCCCTGAAGCCTTTGAGCTAATCGGTAAGTCTTTGATGGCTTACTACCAAGCAGTTAACCCACGCATGGTTGACAGAGTTAACATGGGCCCTGAGGGCGGTGAGTCACAGTACGTATTGACACAGTTTGGTGAACAAGTACTAAGACAAGAAGCTGGTAATGTATCTGTACCAAACTTTAACAAGCAGTTTTTATATGTACCACCAACTGAAGGTAGATACCAATACGAAGGTAGCTTAATATCTAATAGATCTGGAGCTAACCCTAACCTTGTACCTGAGGTAGTGGAAGAAGGTAATCATAATTCTTCTCAGGTTAAGAGTGTTATTGATAGTAGAAGAGGTGTTCTTTTTGCAGCATTACAATCTGCAGCTGTAGCTACTAACCCTGTTATTTTTGGTCCAACTTCAGAAAACTTTACTCACAACTTAGTGGAACAAGGTAGTGAGCGTATCAACAAGGTTATGCAGATTGGTCAAAAGCAGGCAGCTAAACTTGAAGCTATTAACTTAGAGCTGGAAGATATAGATAATAAGCTAGCCCTTAGGCCCAAAAACCCTAGTGAATTAGAGTATAAAAAGGAAGTATTGCTTCAGCAAAGGGAAGCTGTTGAAAAGGTTAGAGCTAAGTATACTCCAGCTGCCCAGTATGCACTTATACCAGAACACAACCCAGAGTATTTAGTAAAGCAAGATGAGCAGGGTAAACCTATTATACCTGTAGCAGGGAGCGAACTACGACCAGCTTACTTTAGTTTTGTTGCAAAGCACATGGAAGTTGCTGGGATGCTAGGTCAATACGCAGGTAAACCTTTTTATCATACCTTTAACAATCAGTTGGGGAGTCATAGGTTTAATGTTATTCAAACCAATAGTTTCCAGACTAACCACATGATGCGTAATATCATTGGCTCTGGTGTTAAGTATGTAATCAAACCCGGTAGTAACACTACACAGGAAAGAGCATTGCTTAGGGGCTTTGGTCACATGTTCTTTGGGGCAGAAGGTTACATGGCTGAGCCACAGCTTAAGGCTGCTAGAGATAACATCAGACTTGAGAGTCCACGATACAAAGCTCTTGTAGGTTTAGGCGACAAGCTTATTGAATTAACTAATAGCTTAGACGCTAAGGGTATTGTTCAGGGTTTCAAAGGATTAAAGGTAACCCCTAAGGGTATTGTGGGTATTGATAGGATTTCAGACACTTCTATTGTTAGTAAGGTTAACGCAGACCCTGAGCTAAAAGCTTTGTTTGATTCGTTAAGTAACCAGAAGGACTCTCATAAGCATAGCATACAGTTGCTAGACTACATGATGGCACTAGCTGACTACAGTAGGTCGCTTAAAGAAGGCAAGCCTTTCCATTCTTCTGTTAATGCTATCGAGATTGATGGTATTTCTAACGGACTTACAACTATGCAGGCAATGTTGGGTAACATCAGCGCTATGTACAGGG
>Ga0115559_1001808_pt1 | contig 14012 bp, 10 predicted proteins | sample COGITO_mtgs_1105_3_FD_87281 | JGI IMG/M metagenome (GOLD analysis project Ga0115559, IMG submission 87281) | Pelagic marine microbial communities from North Sea - COGITO_mtgs_110506 | ecosystem: Environmental > Aquatic > Marine > Epipelagic | place: Germany:Helgoland, sampling site Kabeltonne... | reverse complement strand
TCTTCGCCGCCCGCTCGGGATATGGCCCAGTTGGTAAGGCGCCTGCTTTGGGAGCAGGAGACCGCAGGTTCGAGTCCTGCTATCCCGACACAAAAGACCTCCTTCGGGAGGTCTTTTTGTTTTACCCGTTGCCCGTGAAGACGGACACGCACTCACTGGCATTGCCCGAATTGGCCGAGCAGGAGGAGGATGTCGGCCACGGTGATGCAGCTGTCGAAATCGGCGTCGGCCGGGTAGGCGACCAGGCAGCGGCAGTCGGCCGGGCTCCAAACGGTTCCCGGTCCGCAGGCGAGGGCCATGACGACAGGGTCGGGGCAATCGGAATCGGTGGGGTCGGGCAGGGGCTCGCCTACGGGCTCGATGAGGGCATAGCTCCAATCGTTGGCGTCGAATTGTTCCGCACTGATGAGGTGGGTGATGCGCCCGCCTTCAAGGATGAGGTGGGGCCGTGCACGCGCGCTGTATGAGGAGGAGCCGTCCGTGAAGCTGACGGACGACGTGGCGGCCTCTCCCGTCCAGGTCCAATTGACGCCGTCGGTGGTCCACGCGTGGGCGAGTCCATCGTAGAAGTCGGCACCGCCTAGGGCGGTCATGTCGTGCAAGAGCACATGCCAAGCCCCCCGCCCCGCATCGTACCACACAAAAGGGTCCTCTACGCCTTCGCTCGTCAGTCCGTCATGGGGCGGCGAAAAGAGCGGGGTTTCCTGTTCTTGCCACGAATAGGTGGCCGGGTCCAGGTAATTGGTGGCGGTGACCCAGTGCATTTGCGAGCCGGAAGGATAGGTGCGCCAGAGGCCCACCAGGCTGCCATCCTCCGCAACCGCGGCCGAAAAGTTGGCGTCAATGCCGTCGAGCAAAGCCGTTGGGTCGAGCAGGACCACGGGGTTGGACCACGGGCCGTACGGTGACGATGCGGTGCATACGACGGTGGATTCCTCGCTGTTTTCCGAGAAGCATCCTCCGATGGGTTGCTGCGTTCCCGGGTCGCAGTTGCACGGCGCGCCATAGGAGGAAGGGCCCAATGCGCCTCCTGCGGTTACCCCCGCGGTGAGGAAGGCCACCCAATTGCCTCCTGGTCCCCGTTTCACATCCACAGCGTGCGCCATCACGGGAAAGGCGTCTCCGACGGCAGTGTAGGGGCCTTCAGGCGTGCTGCTCGTCGCGTGGACGACTTTGGAGTTCCGGGCCCAGTATTCGATGTCGCAATGGGCATCGATGACGCTGACCCACATGTGGTAAAGGCCGGTCGCCTCATCCTTGAGCACGGCAGCGCCCCACGCATCGGTCTGCACCGGGGCGAACCCTGTGCCCGGAGAAGCGGGCCGCACATCCAGGGTGGTGCAATTCGCTCCGATCCAGCCGTCGTCGCAGTCACAGGTCCCGCCCGCAGGATCGTAAGTGCCGTTCCAGCCGCACGGGCCGTCTTGGGCGGAGACGAGCAGCGCGTGAAACAGGAAAACGGCAAGTACGATGCGGGACATGGCCTCAAGTTCGCTAAATCCGCAGAAAATGGGCCTCCTCGCTTCTCATAGGGAATGAAAGTTGGGTTTTCCTCACTCCGAAGCTCATGAACGGGTGTTGCCGCCCGGCGGATGCGTTCAGAAGTTGGAGACCTTGCTCCTATGAATTCAATGATGATTTTTGCCGTGATGGCCTTGTTGTTGCCCGTACTCCTGATATACAACCGCCGCAAGAAGAAGTAGGGGAAGGGGCCGCTACTCAGCGCGGGAGTGAGTGCCTACCTTGAGACGTGGCCAAAAGCAAACACATGCAGTGGATTCACCGGGCTTTGGCTCGGGCAGCGGCCTTGACCGGCGCAGAATCCAACATCGAAGAAAGCGTCCATTGGGCGCGGGCGTTTGAAAAGGCATCCGAAAGGTGCGCCATGCCTCGGCGCGACGCCCTCAAGGCAATGGGGGTGCTGGCAGCATTGCCATTGGTGGCCAGTGCCGGCTGCGGCAAAGAACGCAGGCTGGCCAACACCACCGTTGCAGTCGTTGGCGGAGGACTCGCAGGATTGACCGCAGCCCTCAAGTTGCAGGACAAGGGCATGGCGCCGGTGGTGTACGAGGCTTCCGGCCGCTTTGGTGGCCGTGCGCGCACCATTGAAGGCGTGATGCCCGGAAAGACATTTGAGGCGGGCGGAGAGTTCATTGACCAGGAGCACGAATGGATGCTGAGCCTGGCAGATCGCTTTGGGCTGGCGCTCGATGATTTGGAGACATTGGAGACCGATGGCATGCGCTACCTCTTCAATGGAGAGGAGGTGACCATCGCTGGATTGACAGAGGCCACAGCACCATTTCTGCCTGCCTTGTTGGCCGATACCGCGGCTTTGGAGTCGGATTACGACATCAAATCGGTGGAGCTAGACGCCCTAACGTGCATGGAGTATTGGGATGCAATGGGCATTGGCGGCGTATTGAGGGCGGTACTCGAAGTGGCCGTTCTCACCGAGTTTGGTCAGGCGCCGTCTAGGCTTTCGGCACTTCACTTTGTGGAAGACTTGCCCCAAGTTCAAGACGGCTCGACGGCCTCAGATGGCGTAGAGCGTTACAAGCTTCGGGACGGGACCCAGGCCTTGGTGCAAGCCATGGTTTCCGAATTGGGAGGCACGTCAGGTGGGCAGCTCATCACAGGGGCGCGGCTTGTAAGCCTGCGCGGCCAAGGTCGCGGCTTTGTCTTGGAGTTCGAAGGCATGAACCCTGTCGAGGTGGACATTGTGCTTCTTGGAATGCCGCTTCCCGCCATGCGCCAGGTGCAGTTCGAAGGTTTGGATTTACCCGCCTCGCTGGAGACTTTCATCGCAGAGGCAGGCATGGGAGAGCATGCCAAGGTTGTTGCGGGCTTTCATGGCACGCCATGGCGCGATGCGGGTTACGATGGGGAGGTGCTGACCAATGCAGGCCCACAAACCTGCTGGGACAGCAATGCACTTGAAGGGGGCGATGGGTCCTTGACCTTCTTGTTGGGAGGCGATGCGGCGGCGGCAATAGATGCCAGTGCGGCAGCGTCATTGGCCGATGACTACGCTGGACACATTGAACCGCTGTTTCCAGGGTTGCAAGGTCAGCACAATGGGGCTGCTTGGGCAGTGAATTGGGGCCAGGAGCCTGGTTATGGCGGGAGTTATTCCTGCTTTGACCGGGGGCAATACACCGCCGCCATCGACCACTTTTATTTTGAAGGCGATGAGGAGGAGCGCCAAGTCGGGTTTCAACGCAACCTTGGTTTCATCGGAGAGGCCTTTAGTGGCGACTATTGGGGCTACATGGAAGGCGCCGTCCAGACAGGGTGGTTGGCGGCCAAACACGTGGTGGATGAGCTCGTGTGACCCTCAATAGCTGTAGCCATGTTGGCCACCTTGTTCCACTGCCAAAACTTCAATGCCCGTCAGCCTTTGATGTCCTGCGGACCGTGTGGCCTGCCAATGTCGATGGACCGACAGAGCTGCCAGATATCGTCCCGGGTTGGCATTTATTGAGGTCCGCACCGTCGCCAGCAGGGGAATCCACAGGTTACTCCTTGATTGAGAATATCTTTATTGCCCAATCTCACACCACACCCCCACCCAAAACCCCATGAAACACCTTGTTTTCCTTTTTCTGCCGGCCTTCTTGTTGGCGGCTTGCACGCCGTCCGCTGTTGGCGGTTCCTCCGAGGCGGAGGCGGTGTTCGAGCAGAACTGTGTGACCGCCCGCGCCCTGATCCGCGACTTCGACAACGAGGACATCCCGGCCATCCGGGCTCATTTTGCCGACAGCGCCCGCTGGCGGCCTACCGCCTTTGGCAAGACTGAGCCGGCGTCCCTCGAGGACAAGGTCAACGGTTGGACCAGGGCTTTTGCAAAGTATGATTTTGATCTGCTCACCGAGGACCTGCGCTTGCTGCCGGGTGTCAACGCCCAGACCGGGAATCCGGACGGGTCGGTTCGGGTTTATTTCGATTGGGAGGCGGCCATTCCAGCCACCGATTCCACGGAGCGCAAGGCCGTCACGATCACCTACTATGAGAGCTGGGACTTTGACGCCGACGGCAAGATCTGGCTCACGCAAATCTTCGGCGACGAGACGGCGGCCATGCAGGCGCTCAACGGCATGTGACCGAAACGTCCGGACATGAAAAAGGCGGGCCTGAGCCCGCCTTTTTCGTTTCAGTCCGAGGGCAATCAGAATCGGGCGCCGAATCCAATGGAAACGCCAACCATAGGGTCGTTCAGAAGCATGCCGACATTGAGTTGCGGCGCTACATAGAGAACGTCTTTGAAGTCGATATAGCGACCGGCGTTGATGCCGAGGTCAAGGTTGTTGATCGGATCGTCTACATCGAGCCCGAGGTAGTAGTCTCCCATGAAGTACTGTCCACCTAGGGAAAGGTCGAGGGCATCAAATGTCCCGCCAAATCCGGCTTTGGCTGTTAGGACGATGTCATCAGCCACCGCGTATCCAACAGTGGGGGCAATGGTCACGCCTGTCGAAAAGAGGTTCAACAGGGTCGTAGCATCGCCCGTACCGAGATACCAAGAGCCTTTAGGCTGGGCTGCATCCTGAGCGGAAGCAGAGACAACGAGTCCCGTTGCGAGGAAGAGGGTCAATAATTTTTTCATGTTGTGAAATAATGTGTCACAATGTCCCAAGTACAGAGGGGTTATAATTTTGGAATACAGAATGTTATTGACAATAGCTGTGTTCAATGGACACGGAATGTCAGCAAACACAAGCCGTTCAGAGGGAGGTAGGACTAATCTTACGACAAACCGTGGCTGAGAGGGTGCGGTGGATGTCTTTGCGTTCCAGTGCACAAAAAAATGGGACTGTGGATGACATCCTATCACCCGACTTACCGCCCCATCACCAGACAGCAAAAAGCCCCGCTGGGTGGCGGGGCTTTTTGATGATGGCGTTGGAGCCGAGGAGGCTGCACAGGGAAGTCCGCTGGGTTCCAATAAAAAAGACCGGCGTGAGCCGGTCTTTTTCGTTATCGTGAGCCCACCGGGGTGGGCAATGTTTGCGTAACTCGCAGGGACTTAAGCAGGCCTTATTGGACCTGAACGTTGACTGCATTGAGGCCCTTAGGACCTTCTTTGATGTCAAAAGTGACTGATGAGCCGTCGGCGATATCACCAGTGACTGCTTTGATGTGAACGAAGACATCCTTGGACCCGTCCTCGGGAGTGATGAAGCCGTAGCCCTTGTCGTCGTTGAAGAATTTAACTGTGCCCTGCATGGGGTAAAACGTATAAAAATGAGGCGTGAATTTACGAGGAGAAGTGACTTTTGCAACATCGAACCGCATAAATCCAAAGAATGATTGTGAATGAGGGTCTCGGTTCTCTTGGGATTGCGGCCATGCAAAGAGTAAATTCACAGCGTGAAGAATAGCGAGGCCTATGGGCATATTTGCAAGGGAGTGTTGTTCACTTTCTTGGTTTTTTCAGGGCCGTTAACCGCTCAAGTGCAGATTGCAGAAGTTGATGCATTCGGAAATCTAGAGGACGGTTTAGGGCGTGGTGAGGATTGGATTGAGTTGGTCAATGCAGGGGGAGCATCCGTTGCGTTGGGTGACCTGAGGTTGTCTGATGACCCAAATGATTGGGGGAAATGGAGGCTGCCCAACGTTACGCTCGCTCCACAAGAGAGGCTGTTGTTGTGGTGTTCAGGGCGCGACATCGCTGCGGTTGACCACTGGGAATGTCCTGCTGATGATACCGATAGTTGGCGCTACTTGGTGCCCAATCAACCGTTGGATACCGACTGGCGCACCTTGGAATTTGACGACTCCGGTTGGCAAATGGGCCCAGGTAGCATTGGCTATGGCGACGGCGATGATGCCACCACCATTAACAGCAGTGTGGTCTTTATGCGCAGAACCTTTATTGGAGTCAACGTTCAGGAGCTGGTTCAAGGGGTCTTGGCAATGGACTACGACGATGGCTATGTGGCTTTCCTCAACGGCCGAGAGTTCGCCCGCTCATCCACAATGAACGAGGTGTCGGTGGCTCACAACGCTTTTGCTGCAGGCTTGCACGAGGCGGTCCTCTATTCTGGAGGCGTTCCCGAGAATGTGCCTTTTGATCCGCGCGAGTGGTTGGTTGAAGGTCCCAATGTGCTGGCCGTTCAGGTGCACAATGACAACGTCAATTCCTCAGACCTCACGGCACGTCCATTCTTGGCTTTGGCCCGATCGGCTCCGACTCCAGTTCCCTTTGGCATCCTGCCCGATTGGTTGGAGCCAGAGGCCCCAGAGTTCCATACCAATTTTAAGTTGAAGCCAGGCGAGCCTGTGATTCTCTCGAATGCTGCAGGAGACTTGTTGGATCTGGCCACGCTGCCGTCCGAGTTGAGGTCTGGAGTGACAATGGGTCGTGCAGAAGGGTCGTCAGATTGGTGTTATTTCACCGCACCGACCCCGGGCAGTGCCAATCTCGCCAGTTGCCTTGCTCACATTGCCCCCACACCAATTGTGGAGCCTGCGTCGGGCGTGTACACGGCCACCTCTGTGACGGTCTCTCCAGGGGTGTCTTCAGGCCCTCCAGGTCAAGTATTGCCCCCGGTGAGCATGCGGTACACCACAGATGGTTCCGAGCCGACTCCCTCTTCTCCAGTGTTCACCGGTTTTTGGAATCCGGCGGAAACTGCAGTGTTGAGCGTCAAGGCGTTCGGAGAGGGGATGGTTCCAAGCGAGACTGTTGACCGGATTTACTTTGTCAACGAACCTTCAACGAGCCTGCAAAAGGTGAGCATCTTTACCCAACCTGACCACCTGTGGGATTGGAATACGGGCATTTATGTTTCGGGGCCCAATGCAGGCCAAGACTATCCTTTTTTCGGGTCTAATTTTTGGCAGCCATGGTCCCGGGAGAGCCGGTTGACGTGGTTCGATGGGGCAGGAGATCCGGTGGCCGAGGCCCGTTTGGATCTTGAAATCCACGGCGGATGGTCACGCGCCGAGCCGCAACGCTCGTTTAGGTTAGACTTCAAAAAACGCTATTCAGGACCATTGGAGCATGCGGTGTTTGGCTCAAAGCCCAGCATTGAGGAGTTTGGCAACCTGAACTTGCGCAATGGGGGACAGGCGTCATGGGAAAACAAATTCCAAGATGCCTTTTACGGAGAGCTGGCATTGGAGACCAATGTGGTGGCGTCGGGATGGCGTCCCGTGGAGGTGTATCTCAATGGAGAATACTGGGGCGTTTATGGAGCGAGGGAGAAGGCCGATGAGCAATTCGTAGAAGACAACTTTGGATGGGATGACAATGCGGTGGACCTCGTGAGCGCCTTCACATCGCTCAATGGCGGGCCCAGTGCATTTGAGGCTACAGTCGATCCAATGTTGCAGCTGCCTGATGGTTCTGTTGCTTTTCGTGAGGCTTTCGCCCAGAACTTTGATGTGGCCTCCTACATCGACTACCACATTTTCGAAATCCATGGGCAGAATGTCGACTGGATTGCAGCGCCATGGGGCCAAAACAACGTCAAGTTTTTCCGTGCCAATACCGGGGATGGGTTGTGGCGCCCCATGCTCTACGATACCGATGCCTGCTTTGGTGCCTGGGGGACGAGTCCTTATGACAACTACCTCAACTTGACCTTGAATCCCCCTTATGACTCCAGGTTTACTGACCTCTTTAGGAAGGTGCTAGCGGACGACGAGTACCAATGCCATTTCGCCACCAGAACCTGCGATCTGTTGGAGACCTCTTTTTCGGCAGAGGTCTTTGATGCACGCTTGTCCATGGCGGCAGCCAACTTAGCGCCGGCAATGGTGCACCACATCGAACAGTGGGATTCACCTGCATCACTGTCCTATTGGCAACAGCGCGTGGAACACATGCGCAATCACAATGAGGTTAGGGCCTCCCCTGAGCGCAGTCAAGTGCGCGATGAATTCGGCTACAGCGCTCCAGAGTTGTTGACCGTCAACTGGTCTCCGCCTTTCGGTGGCGAGGTCACGGTCAACGAGATGGTTGGACTGGGAGCGGGGTGGAATGGCGAGTACTTTGGAGAATGCCCCATTCGTCTCGCCGCCGTTCCTGGCATGGGGTATGGATTCTTAGGGTGGCAAAACAACCTTCACATTGACATGGGGTTGGTGGACGCCAATGACCCTTTTGTAGAAGTCGCCCTGCAGGAAGATGACCAGTTTTTTGCGATTTTCGGTCCCTGTATGGATGGGGTAGATGTGTCGATTCAGCCCACGGAATCCGGACTTTCGGCAGCGGTCTCTGGCGGGGTGCAGCCTTTGGTGTTTGCCTGGTATCTCAATGGTGTTTTGGTGGGGCAAGGCAGTGGATATACCCCGGCCGTTCCAGGCGAATACGTGCTGACAGCAACCGATGGGAATTGCACCTTGATCACGGACGCTTTGAATTGGCCTGTATCTCCAGAGGAGGTCGTGATGAACGTTACCGAGCATCGGCCAACGGAGGGTGTGGAATTGGAGCTTGCTGTTTCGCCCAATCCAGTCTTCAATGCCGCGGTAGTGACTGGTAAAGGGGGAGGAGACTTGATGGTTTTGGATGCTTCAGGGCGGGCGATTTATGCGGCCCAAGACGTGATGCTGCCCTTCGTGCTGGATGCGGGGAATTGGAGTCCGGGGGTCTACACATTGCGCCTTTCTTCCCAGCAAGGTCAACAAGTGACGCGGATGGTCAAGCGCTGATGGTTCGACTGGATGATGGTTATCAGGGCTTTTGATGACTTTGGTCATTGATGTTCTTGTCGGTCCTCCTCTCATTGTAGGACCAAGACTTCTACCATGTCACAGCCCCAACCTCACTACGATGTCATTATTGCTGGTTCAGGCATCTATGGAACCTCTTTGGCCAGCATTCTCGCCAAAGAGGGCCTCAAGGTTTTAATCATAGAGCGCGGGAAACATCCGCGATTCGCACTGGGTGAGGCTTTGCTGCCTCAGAGTGCCATTTGGCCATTCATCATTGGGGAGCGCTTTGGCATACCGGAGATTGGGCACTTGAGCCATGCCGATCGCATTGTAGACCACATCACTCCTTCTTGCGGATTGAAGCACAGCATTGGTTTTGCGCATCACACGGAGGGGGAAGCTTTGTCCACCGATCGCATGCATCAGCTCGTGCCGCCCCATTTGCCTTTCTACAGTGAAAGTCACCTCTATCGAGAAGAAGTCGACCAATTCTTACTCAATGCGGCCATTCGTTATGGTGCTGATTATGTCGAGGAGACCCCCATCACCGATGTCAGCATCAGTGCAGAAGGGGTGGTAGTGTCCAGTCCGCAAGCCGACTACAGCGGTGAATACTATGTCGACGCTTCGGGGCGCGGTTCAAGGTTGGTCCAGAAGATGGGGTACCGAGACGGAGCGCCTGAGCCCCAGACCCACAGTCGGACAATTTTTGCCCATGTCGAAGGGCTGCAACCCTTTGATAACCTCCATGCATCGCCTTCACAAGGACGGAAGTGGCATGAAGGGACCTTTCACCACATGTTCGACGGGGGGTGGATGTGGGTCATCCCCTTCGACAATTTCAACCGTTCTGAATCTCAAAAGGCCAGTGTTGGCCTGATGTTAGATCCAAGGGTCTACCCCGAGGACATGTCGATGTCCGCAGAGGAGGAGTTTCGCGCTTTCATCGCGCGCTTTCCGGACATTGCGGCTCACCTCGAGGGCATTGAGGTTGTCATGCCGTTTACACGAACCAGTCGCTTGCAATACGCTTCACGTCAATCGGTGGGAGAAAGGCATTTCACCGCTCCGTCTACCTTCGGCTTTATCGACCCCTTGTACTCCAATGGCCTGATCCACACCTTTGAAAGCGTGTACTATGGTGCGCGACACCTGTTGTCTGCCTTTGGAAAAGAAGAGGGGCCAGTGCGCAAAGGGGATTTCTCCACGGCAGCTTTCTCCAAGATGGAAGTGCTGCACCGTACGCAATGGAAGCACTCTGACAGTACAATTTCCCGGGCATATGCCGCCATGGGGAAGTTTGATACTTGGAGCGCCTGGACCCAGTTTTGGCTGGCACAAAGTCTGTTTGGCGACCTCTGGCTGCAACGCGCTTGCTTCCGCTATTTCGAGGAAGGCGATGTGTCTCATTTCGACGCCTTCCTAGAAGAAATACGCCCTGGCGAAGGGGCTCCTTTCGCGCAGGATAAGTCGACGCTGCTCGAAGACCTTGGGGCGCTGTTGGACGTCAATGAACACGGCATGGTCGCCCCCGGTGAAGCGATGTTGAACCGGTTGGCAGAAGAGTCATGGTTGCCCCGACACGTCTACGATTGGGGTGCTGCCGATGCGCGTCACGTGGATTTCTCGCGAGAGGAAGTCGTGGGGGCATTGCTCGGTTGGGGTTTCGATTCGTCTCCCGAGCATTTGCGGACGAATTTGTTTGACTTCAAGCTCCCCGCGACGGCCTGACGGACAAGACAGGCCACTGGAGAATGGGTTCCTTGTAATGTGTAACCTAGACAGGAGTGCGTGCGTACGTGTTTGTACAATCCTCCGCCCAATGTTGCTCTCTACGATTCTTGACGCTTACCTCATTTTTGGCCTCATTTCCTCCGCCCATTGGGGGCTATTGGCTTTGTTTAAGGCCTTGGGGGTGCGGCCTTCTGGGATTCCGCATTGAGGTGTGGTGCCATCAGTGCCCACCCCTTTCTACGGAGTGGGCGCTGACGGGCAGGGCGTTGGTGAATGGTCACCTTTTGAGTAGGGGTGATCATCCTGCAGCACCTGTAAGGGGTGCCAACATCTCTGCGAAGTGAACGTTTTCAAACCGTGCGTCATAGACCACCTTGCCCCGGTGGTCTCTGACGATGAGGTGCACGAAGCGCCCGAATTCATGGAGGGTCTCCCTGTGAAATGAAGCCCGAAGAACATCGGGCCTGTAAACGAATCCTGGGTCCAGCTTCCGATGGGTTCTGTATTTGCGCTTCAGTTTTAACGGGTTGACGAAGTCCAATCCGTTCTCTGTTGACAGAACCTCAGCGATCTGTGCCACCGACTGTTTGGCGTTCACTCCCGTCACCGAAGTGAGGACAATGGCTGAGTAGCTTTCCAAATGGGGGGTGAGGCGGTCTATTTTGACCTCGGCCCTGCGGTGTTCCCATTCCCGCTGCTTGGCCTCGCTTAAGGTGGCCTGACGGCTGGCTTGAACCCGCCGTTGTTCCTCCCGGATCAAAGCCCGCTGCGCTTGAAGGACCTTGGTGGCCGCTTGTGCTCGCCGGGCGCTGGCATCGAGCATGCGCGCTTCAGCGTCCATTTTTCGACGTTCCTCTCGAGAGGGCTCGCAGACGTGCTGTTCGCAATCGTTGAGGCAAGACAATGCGACGTCTGTTGCTTGCGGTCTGTTGACGTTGGATTGGGCAGCAGCTGGGTGGGCCATGATCGCAGCAGCGAGGAGCGCAAGGGGGAAGTGGAGTCGGATCATGGTATTGTCTTTTAGGGGTGCGTCTACTTAGAAACAAGCATCATGCCAAACCTTTATCGGGTCTACCTTCGCAGGAGATGGCCGTGCCCAATCGCTCTGTAGGTGTCCAAGAATTCTTAGTGGGTTCCCGCGAAAAAGGGGCGCTGCTGTTGGATGTTCGTTCGCCCAGTGAATTTGAGGAGGCTCACATTCCAGGGGCATTGTCCTTTCCGCTTTTTGATGATGCCGAGCGGGCCCAAGTGGGCACCCTCTACAAGCAAGAAGGTCGGGAAATGGCCGTTGAGCGCGGTCTCGAATTCATCGGTCCCCGCATGGCGGACATGGTGCGTAAGGCCAAGGAGTTGTTTTCAGAAGAACCCGACCGACGTCCAATTCACATGTACTGTTGGAGAGGGGGGATGCGCAGCGGATCGCTGAGTTGGTTGTTGCGTACCGCAGGTTTACCCGTAGTCCTGCTCCATGGTGGGTACAAGGCGTACAAGCAAACCCTTCCAGGGTTCATGGGGCAGGAATGGCCTTTGGTGCGCGTTGGAGGCTACACCGGTTCGGCCAAGACCGCGGTCCTTCATGCATTGGCTGATGCTGGTGAGCAGGTCGTGGACCTCGAGGGCTTGGCCCGGCATTTCGGGTCGGCATTTGGCAATTTGCACCGCCACGCTCAACCCACATCCGAGCATTTTCGCAACCTGCTGGCAGAAGCCTTGTCTGGTCTTGACCCTCACCGCCGCATTTGGGTAGAAAATGAAAGCAGGCGCATTGGAAATGTGCACGTTCCCGAGCCTTTTTACAAGCGGATGATCGCTTGTCCGGCACTTGAGATGCTCCGCAGTATGGAGGACCGTGTCACCCACCTTGTGGGGATGTATGGCGATTTCGATACGGTTTTGCTGAGGCATGCTTTTGAAGCCATTCAAACGGAGTTGGGGGGTCCGGAAACCCGAGAGGCTTTGGCTGCTTTGGAGGTGAAAGATCTCGCCACAGCAGCAAGAATTGCCTTGGAGTATTATGACCGCACCTACGAGCATGGCTTGCAAAAACGGGCCAAGGACAACCGGCATCCGGTCGACGCCCAAGGGGTGTCGCTGGAGCAGTGCGCTGAGCGGCTGATGGCGGCTGCAGATGGCATGGGTCTCTGAGCCACCTTTGTTGCATGGAGCAAGAACAAGTAAAGCTGACCCAATACAGCCATGGCGCGGGCTGTGGCTGTAAGATTGCCCCGGGGGTGCTCGACCAGATCCTCGGTCAATTGGGGGTCCAAGCCGATGATCCCAAGCTAATTGTGGGCCATGGAGCCCGCGATGATGCGGCGGTTTACGACCTGGGAGATGGCACAGCGGCCGTGTCGACAACGGATTTCTTCATGCCCATTGTAGATGATCCGTATGCCTTTGGACGCATCGCAGCGGCCAATGCCATCAGCGACATCTATGCCATGGGGGGCAAGCCATTGATGGCCATCGCCATCTTGGGGTGGCCAGTGGACAAGCTTGCTCCTGAAGTGGCAGGACAGGTGCTCGAGGGTGGACGCTCCATTTGCGCTGAAGCGGGCATACCGCTCGCAGGCGGGCACAGCATAGATTCTCCTGAACCCATTTTTGGACTTGCAGTGACAGGCCGGGTCACCTTGTCCAAGCTCAAAAAAAATGGCGGTGCAGCCATAGGCGATGTGCTGTATTTGACAAAGCCGTTGGGTGTGGGCATCGTGACCACTGCCCAAAAGAAGGGGGTGGTTGAGTCTTCCCACTTGGCTGCTGCCCAAGCCAACATGACCCGCCTCAATAAGGTTGGTGCAGCGCTGGGCGACATCCAAGGGGTGCATGCCATGACGGATGTGACCGGCTTTGGTCTCGGAGGTCACGCCCTTGAAATGGCCCGGGCTACAGGTGTTGACCTTGCTTTCGAAGGCAGTGCACTGCCTTTGCTTGACCGAGAGGGACTGGCCAAATACCACGCGGCAGGGTGCATACCAGGTGGCACACGGCGCAATTTCGCAAGCTATGGCCAGCACTTACAGTGGGGCGAAGCCGGTGAATTTATTCGGGATGTCGTGTGCGACCCCCAAACCAGTGGCGGCCTATTGGTGTCTGTTCATCCATCCGCACAGGATGAAGTCGAAAGGGTGTTGCAGGATGAAGGCTGTTACAGCCGGCCTATTGGCGAGGTGGTTGAAGGCCAGGGGCAGGTGCGGTTGAGCACCTGACGTCCAACCGAAATGCCTCCGTTCACCGCATGCGGGCGGTCACCCATCCTTCGAGTACCGCGATGTGCGGCAATGTTCCGGCCAGTAGAAAGCTCAGGCCAGCACGCTCGCTGAGGGTACCCGTGCTGACCGACCAGAAAACGACACCCGCCATGGTGGCAAAGACCAGGGTCAGCGGTAAGCTGCGCAGGTACAACTTGGAAAAAGCAGGTGTCAGAGATTGACGCTGCTTGAACTCCTCAAAAAAGGCTTCCCTCGAATGTCCAAGGGCGAAATAGAGGGCAAAAGCGAGGAGCAAGTCGTCGACAGACCAGGCCAATACCACACCCGAACAAGCCAAGAGGCCATTGCGCCATGTTTGGTGCAGTGTAACGGCCAGAATCACAGCTGATGCGGACGCCAGTT
>Ga0115559_1001794_pt1 | contig 14057 bp, 11 predicted proteins | sample COGITO_mtgs_1105_3_FD_87281 | JGI IMG/M metagenome (GOLD analysis project Ga0115559, IMG submission 87281) | Pelagic marine microbial communities from North Sea - COGITO_mtgs_110506 | ecosystem: Environmental > Aquatic > Marine > Epipelagic | place: Germany:Helgoland, sampling site Kabeltonne... | reverse complement strand
TAAGCAATGTTGCCATTGCGCAAGAGAGTCCAGAAGAACCAACAGAAAGTGAGAAAACAGACGATGGTGCGAAAACGGACGATGATGTAGAAACAGACGATGGTGCGGAAACAGAAACCACCACTCAATCCACAAGATATCGTCCAGTCGAAGAAGAGCGAACACTCTTTGATGGTTTTCGAGTGCGCGCTAAAATGGGCCTTGGGCGATATGGATTTCTGCAGAAAGAAAAAGAAGACAGCAACAACCAAATACTACCCGTTGAGACCACATTTCTCGCCACCACAATCCCACTTGATTTGGATATGGAAGTGTTGGTGAAGAACATGGTAACAATCGATGCCTCCATTGGGTTGTCCCCCTATCGACTTGCTGTGGTTGATGAAAACAGTCTTCGTCAACTGTCTGGGTATTCTATTGGCGCCAAATATCGCTATCCTGTAACGGACAAAATCTTTTTGGAAGGCGGTTTGTCCTATGGAAGTATTGGCACCTTTGCATTTGTGTATGATGATGAACTATCCGATGTTGAATTGGATCGAACGAGTGCAAAAGGAACCGCACTTCGAACAGCGGCCATCACTTCTATGAAGGGAATCGATCTGCGATTGTCTTTGGAAGAGTATTTTTCACCGCTTCCAACAAACACGAGGTTGGTTGCGATGGGAGACTATACTCTGCAGTCACTGCAGATTCCGATGATCGATAGTGACTTATTGTTGTCTGCTGCTGTGGAATTGGATTGGCATCACTTTCCATATACGAACAACTCAGAAACGGTTGCCATCAGAGGATTCCAACGCAATTTGTTATTTGGAGCCGGAATTTTGTGGTAACGGTCAATCGTTTTCGACTGAGAATAACCCTGTAGAGTTCAGACAAGAGTCTATCAAACATGACTATGACTATGATCATGACTATCGCAGGCAAAATTCGCACTATACTGGGTATATTGATGCAAAACCACTACAGTTACTGAACATATATACGTAGTAGAAACCAGTGGGATGCTCATCTCATGGATCACCATCATAGAAACCACGGTCTATAGGGTTGATGCAACCTCAAAACATCACACTTCCATCGTATACAAATTGTCAAGTTCGTGAACACTTCGTCAAATTGACGGTCTCAACTTTGGAATGTCCTCCAGATTCGGCTATCTTCATAGTGTGCGAGTTCTGTGTCGATATATCCGAGGCCTTTTGTTGATTCGGTCACCCTTCACGGCTCACCCTTAAGATTTGTACTTTGGGAATACTTTTTGCTAACAAGAGTTTATATGCGCATCCTGTTAACCACAGCCCCTCCAGATAAAGCCGAGCAAATCGTCGAAAAGATGGTCGCTGATCGGTGGGTTGCCTGTGGAAACATTCTACCAGGTGTACAGTCTATATATCGATGGAAAGGCGAGATCTGCAGAGAACCTGAATCCATGGTCATCATGGAAACCAAAGCCGAAAAGTCGACACAAGCCATGAAATTTTTACAAAGCATCCACCCCTATGAAGTCCCTAAAATCATCAGTTTGCGACCCGATTTGGTTCAGGCTGAGTATTTGAATTGGGTATTGCAGGAGACACACCCATGAACAACGCTAGATTTTTGATTGCATTGTTGCCATTGCTCACGCTCAGTTGCGTAGAAAGTGAACTGATGGAAGTCAAACAACCGGACGATGGACAACCCATGTTGGTTGTGGACCCATTGGAAATTGACTTTGGCATCGTACAACCCATGGCTGTCGTCTCTGAAGTCGTGACCCTCCGAAACGATGGGAACGAGGCTGTTGAGATTGTATCGCTTTCATTGGAAGGTGCTGGGTTTACCGCTGCAAGTGCTGCCCCTCTAGGATGGTTGGCTGCCGGTGAAGAAGCAGAATTCTGGGTGGATTACTCTCCTGTATTTGTTGAAGACGCCGGTTGGATCACCATTGAAAGCAGTGACTCCACAATACAAGTCGAAGAAACCTTGGTGCCTCTACGTGGACAAGGTGCCTATCCACTGCTTGTACTCGATCCTCCATTGGTGGACTTCGGGTGGGTAGAGCCGGGTGCGGTTGTGGACAGTGGCATCACCTTACGAAACGATGGACTGGCAGACCTCACAGTCACCCAAACACTTGTTGTGGGTGCAGACTTTGGTGCAGTTAATCCACCGGTGGTTCCTTTTGTCTTAGAACCGGGTGCGGAACAATGGATGGACTTGACCTATACACCGTTGACACTTGGGGAACATTCTGGTTCATTGTGGGTGGAATCTGACACACCTGCGGGAACTGCACAAGCACAGTTGATTGGTGGTTCCTCGGACAAGCCGATTGCCGTCTGCTATGCCGATCCGGCTGAAATCGCTCCTCTGCGAGAAACCACCAATTGGATGGGTGAAGACTCCTATGATCCATCGGGTGCTCTCATCAACGAATACAACTGGGTTATGATTGAAGCACCAAGTGGTGCCACTGCCACAATGCCCAGTGGCACAGACAATCGATACAACTTTCGACCAGATGTCGCAGGTCTATACACTGGACAACTCACTGTGTACAACGAGTTTGGAAGAGCCTCAGATCCTTGTATTACCTCTGTCGATGCCATCCCTGCAGAATCCTTGTGGATTGAACTCTTTTGGCAGTTTCCTGGTGATGACATGGACTTACACCTTCTGTCACCCGGTGGCGGACTGGAAAGCAACAACGATTGTTATTACATGAACTGCGTCGGTGGTGGATGGCTTGATTGGGGTCAAATTGGCAATACCGATGACGATCCAAGTCTGGATATTGATGATATCCCGGGCACTGGGCCTGAAAACATCAACATCTATGAGCCTGCTGACGGTAGCTTTCAAGTCTATGTGCACGACTTTCCATCTTCAGTCTATACAGCTGCCAATGAAGTCACCGTACGCATTTATGTTGGTGGAAGTTTGGCCTATGAGGACAGCAAAACCATTAGCGGTGAAGATACCTACACACACTTTGCCACCATTGAATGGGGTGAAGAGCCTGTCGTTCTTGGACACTAAGACACATCATGTCTACTGAAGACACACATACAGAACCCGATACCGAAACGGAAGCGGCTCCGGACTATAGTGCCAACCAATCATTGGTCGAAGCATTGGCGGGTATCTTGCTGGATCAATATCCAAACCGTCTTGAGGGCCCTCGAGCAATGAGTCTGCGTGCTCAGTTTCCAATCTGTGGAATGGATGGAAAGGCTGGAGATACAGGAACACTGTGGCCTTTTTTGAAAGGAGAAGGATTTGAGCCACACCGTGAATCGAATGGAATGCAATCTGCTTTACATGGAACAGACTTTTCCTACTCGGTGAGTGCAGGTCGGGGGATCATTGAAATCCAAATACATCCGTGTACAACCCTTCACGAGTTGCACGATCGACTCACACAGGCTGTTGAACGACTCAAACCTGCGGCAGAACGTTGGAAAAAGAGCGTACTGGCCTATGGTGGACAACCCAACACTCCATTGACACCGGAATGCTTGACACACAAGTTCCATTACTTTTCGTTGCTTCGTAAGATTCAAGAACCCTATTTGTACCGTGGACTCCAAGCCACCAATCGGTTTTCAGTGTCCTGTGATCAATCCGAATTGATCGATATTGTGAACTGGTCCGATGTACTCAGCCCCATCGTAAACACCCTCTCTGCCAATACCCCCATTTGGGGTGGTGAAGATGGCCACTACCCTTCTACACGATGGCAACACCAAGCCAAACTCTCAGAAGAAGTGGTTGGAGATGGTCGATGGCAGTTGGTGGACCACCCCTATTCTGGAATCGATGAATGGATGTTTCATCTGCTTCATCAACCCCATCTTCTACTTCGTGATGACGAAGGATGGTTGAACCCAGGAGAGGGACTGTTTGGTCAATTTTTGGAACAACAGACAGAATCTGGACGACTTCCCATGGAGTTATGGGACTCCGTACTAGACCACATGGATACTCTGTGGACTCAAAGTCGCCCCGTACTCCACAGCGACACCGCTCTCCCACCAGCACTACAAAAACACACAGGCGTTCAACTGGCAGAAACCGAACAACAAGGAATACCGGAAACACTTGCAATGTCGGCACTGTTATTGGGGTGTTTGGAAGAACGAGAAGCCCTCTATCAATGGTGGGAAGATTTGGTACCTGACCCCCCTGCCAAAAGAGAGTTTGGACTTTGGCCACATCAAATATTAGAGAAGAATCTCAAGTATCGAAAAGACATCAGAGAACCCTTTTCCAAATATTGGGCGCGATTCATGAAACAAGGTGTCACCTATCCCGAGCCATTTTTCGGCTGTTTTGATGGACTGCTCGGACATGCAACAACTGGACTTCAAAAGAGAGGGCTCGGTGAGGAGGTGTATCTTCTCCCACTGATTGAACGCATCACTCAGCAACACGAACCCCATAAAGAATTGAGACGGGCTTATATTCTGGGTGGAATTGAAGACTTCATGAAACACATTGTCATTTCATAAAGCAGTGTATCATCATCAAACACTTGTAATATTTGTGCTTTTACCAGAACCGTTGTTATCATTGGTTTTGTTTGACGAATTGTGACCATCTTTGGTCACTTCATTGACCAACTCCCCACAACCACTCTCTATACCCCCCATATCATCGACTATTTACAGTTGGTATGAATCTTGCTTGGAAGCGTACGACACCATTCGTCATACAACATACTTTGGAGTTTAGATGCTTACTTTACCAACCGATCCTGCCTTTTTAGACAGTACCATTCATTTTGTACAGGCCTTTGTCCCTTCTTTGATAATTCATCGTGTCCACATTCAAGACCGCACCGAGTCAACACTGATGTTGCAGCTTGAAATGACAGACGGATCTCTTCTATGTCTGCATGCACGATACTGGACCGATCGCATTCACCTCATCTTGGAATATGGATGGCAACGTATAGAACTCTGGATGTTTGCAAACTTTGCATCTCACTTGGAAGATCATCCTGTGAATACTGTGGACTCTGCATCACAAACCTTCCAACCACAAGACATCTTTGAAGAGTCTCTTCGCAATACCGTTCTGGATGACATCCATCATGAAATGGAAGACCTTTCAGAGTACAACAGCCTCAACAAGACTGCTGTGAATCGGATCTTTTCGGAGAACATCGACAAAGAGTTGCTTGAATTCAGGGGAGAGTCCGGACTCTGTGACAGCACGTTTGGTGACCTGTTGGGTGATTTGAATTTGTCTGGGGTGCAAGGAACGAAGACTTTGACCAGCACTCCGACAAATGTGGGTGAAAAAAGACTGTTTATGTTCGATCGAGATATCGGCAAAGATCTCACTGTTGAACAGCACCCGCTTCCAAAAACCCATCCGGCTTTCCAACAAGCGATTGTTCGGCCAAGCACTGTGAATGGCCAATTTGAACAATCGTTTTGATTCCCAACTGCTTTGTTCCAAGACTTCATTCGACAGTTTTGACAATTTCAAGGCTGTCGCTTGGTGTCTTGATTCATCAAGTCGATGCAAATGTGACAGCTGCTGTAGTTCTTTTGGGGCCTCATCAAATTTGGCTATCGAATTCTCCATGCCTTTGAACGATACCGTTTTGATGGTACGAATCAAAAAAAACAGTGTCGGAAAATTCTTACCCAACAGTCTATTGGCCATCATCCCCGTCAAATGTCGTGTGATCTTATTGAATTGTTGATGTCGAAATCCACTTGGGGACATTGAAGACATCGACGACAGGAAAGACTTTTCCCGTTTCCTATTTGGTAAGTAACGATCGTACACCGCCTGAATACCCATCTGAAAAGCATCCACATGATCCACTTCTTCAAAAGACTCTCGTGTTTCGAGTTCAACCACGGAAGGTAATACCTCTTTATATTGTCGAACAGCATGGTTGTTCAGCACAATAATTTGCCTTTCTCCGGCTGCCACAACCTCATAATTGTATGCCCACTCCAAATGATTCCATGCCAATTGCTGTTCTTCCGAAAAAGATTGATAGACAGGGTGAGAATAGGAATCTCCGATGTCAAAGTCCCAAGGAACCCACGGTTTTCTCCATAAATCATTCGCATCTGAACTGGCCGAATGAAAGGCACGTTGTGCCACTGAGTGTAAGGTTCCGTGTTTGGCATACTGATCTTTAGAATGACGAACATTCATCTTTGCATACCGATCCAACTCTGCCAGCGCTTTTTGTACTGATGAAGAAGGCATGGTAATATTATACCGGCGCTTCATGAGAATTACTCGACAGCAATTCCATCTTGACCAGTGACAACGCTGCAGATGACAATCGTTTTAACTCTGCTGTACTCTTGAGTTTCATGATTGATTTGGCAATAAACTTGGGACGGAAATAAAACTTCCGATGACACAACTTCAACAATTCAAGCAATTCTTCACGGGTAAGATGTTCTTCCCAGCATACAGGAACCTTGACGCCACACAACGGATCTCGCATCAATCGATCCCAGCAATCGGCAGCATACAACCCCAACTGTGCACCACGATCAAACGTAGGTGTTTTTGGATACGGTGTATAAATAGCAAATGCAGCATAGTCTGGTTGAAGTTTCATCACACCATCAAGACTGCGAACAATGTCCTCTTTGGATCGTTCATGCGGACCCCCAATCATAATGTAGGCGACTGAACGTAAATCTTCTTCTCTACACCACTGGAATACGCGGAAAATATCGTCTGTATCACAATGTTTATCGTGTTCTTCAAGACCTTCATTGTCCATTGATTCGACACCAAAGTGCATTTTTGTACAACCGGTCTCTTTACAACGACGAATCTGCTCTCGTGTTGTACCGTTGATCGTGGTTTTGTATCCCCAACTGAACTTCAATCCTCGACGTTCGATGGCATCACAAAACTTCATCGCCCATTGAGAATTTGGAGTGAACAAATCATCACAAAAGAACACTTCTGTAATTCCAATGCTGATACAATCTTCCACTTCGTCTAGGATATTGTCAATGTCACGCATGCGATATTGCTTTGTGTACGTAAAGCAAAACGGACAACTGTGTGGACAACCACGCGAGGTGATTGCAGTCGTTACGAGTGGTTGTTGAGAGCCTGGCACCCAATAATCTTGGTACTTTGTACGTCGACGATCAGGCCATGTTTGCCAAGTCAAATCTCGCGTTTCTTTACGGGCGCCATTCTTCACCACTTGTCCCTTTTCTTTGAACCAAATTCCAGGCACGGTTTCCAAAGAGTGGCCTTTGTCCAATGCAGTGATCAAATCGATGAAGACATCGTCCCCATCCCCCGTACAAATAATATCCACATGAGGCAAATCAATCGCATAGTCTGGAAACATAATTGGATGCGGACCACCCAAAATAATCAAGGCATTCGGATTGCGCTTTTTAATAGAATTGATGGCCATTTGTACATCTGGTAAAGAGTGCGTATAGCAGCTGATACCCACAATTTCCAAATCGTAGTCTACCAACCCCTTCGCAAAGTCCTCGTGGTTCAGATCCCCCACAACCGCATCGTAAATATCACAACGGTAATTGGTATTCTTTTCCAATGCACCTTGAATGTACATCAAGCCCAACGGTGGAAAACAATATACACCATAGGTCATGCTTTCAGAGACTCCAGCCCAAACACGTAGTTTTTCTGGGGGATTGATCAATGTCACACTCATTGTACTTACCTTGCTTCACATTACAGAGACACCATCCAACCTCGATGGTCTTCTTCAGTGTATCCGATTCCAATCAGGTTGTTGAGACCCTAGGCACAATACGCATCATTTTGCGTTTCAAAGAGGCTCTGCCTTGTTCGTTTTTCAATATTTGTATCAAACTGGGCAAGCGCTTTCGAGAAGCATAAAAACGAGCGTACCCAACGCGCTGCCACATTCTAAGTTCCCATCGCGACAACGTGTGCTCAAAGGGTTGTTTTGCATAATAATCGTAATCCAAATAATCTTCACTCAAGGTGTACCCTTCCGCTTTCATTTGATCGTATACTGCCGTTCCTGGCAATGGAACAAACAGCGAAAATGACGCCTCTGTTGCTGGCAAGGAAGCAGATAGCAATATGGTTTGCAGCATTTCCCACCGAGTCTCAGATGGGGCTCCCAACATGAGAAACAGCAACGTTTGAACACCCTGTTTGTGGAGTGCACGAACTGTTGTCGAGACTTCAGAATCCGAAACCTCCTTATTATAAATCCCTTCTCGAACACGTTCTGTCGCCGACTCCAAGCCAATGCCGACTTTTCGAAGTCCCACGACGTGCATCCGTTCGATGAGGTATTCAGGAATGAGATTGGCGCGCGTCGTACATCCCCAAACGAGATTCAAACCGCTTTGTTCTAAAACATCACAAAACTGCTCGACATATTTTCGATTGGTCGTGAACGTGTCATCGGTAAGCCAAAATGCCTCGATTTTGTATTGTTTTTTCAGTGCAGTCAGTTCCTCTATCAAAGACTCCGGAGAACGTTGACGTAATTTTCTACCAAACATCGTATGAAGCGTATCTGCACAAAACCGGCAAGTAAATGGACATCCTCTGGAACCCGATAGATTGACTCCTCTCAGTCCAGGACGAACAGAATCCAGCTGCCCCCACGCATCAAAATACGAATCCATGTCAATCAAATCCCATGCAGGAAATGGTAAGACATTCAAGTCAGAGACTGGATCTCGCTCGTTTGAAACATACACTTCTCCAGTTCGTCGGTTTCGTACATGGGCACCCTGTACAGGTTGTACAATCCCCCTTTGCCAATTCCTCAACAAATTGACCAACGGACGTTCTCCTTCTCCGATCACACAAGCATCGATCGATTGATGGGCCATCATCTCCGTTGGAAACACACTTGGATGTGCAGAGCCCACAACAACTTTGGCCCCCAGCACTGAAGCCATCTCGGCAATTTCCAGTCCTTCCCCCAACATCAACGTCGACATTCCCAAACCAACAACATCTGGACGAGATTCTTCCAATTGGTGTTGAACCCAGTTCAAGTCTGGATTGAACGTGGTGTCAATAATGGACACCCTCCATCCCAATTCTTTGCGGACTACAGATGCTAGCAATGCAACACCAATCGGATAGTCTCCGGATGGATACCGAAAGCGTGGATATACAAGAATCAACAAGGGTGACTGTTTCGGATGACTGTTGGGCATACTGTTACTATAGCCTATACAGCAGAATCGTCATTCGAAGTTTGACGACCTTCAATTATCCACATCATCTACATCATCCACCTTCACATAGGAACGACCAAACACCATCGCCTCTTCTATCAATTCTTTTGACGAAAAAAGCATCATAGCCCCTCCAATCACAGCGATTAAAGACTGATGAAAACGGATCACTGAAGCCACCAAAATAGCAACCGCCAACGGTATCCCACCCGTCATATGTAGTATTCCACTGAACAGTGCATCAAATCCAAATGTACTGCCTGGAAACATAAACATCACCAAAGAAAAAATGATGGAACTTGAATAGGTGAAAAATATGGCTGTCCAACCAACATCATACCCAAGGGCTTGAACGGTATACCAAATTCCCATTGCAACCATAGAGTGCCCCAACACACACCAAAAAAATGCGGATGAGTAAGCCCAAAACCCACGTTTCGTCGTATCTAAAAAACTCCCCAACAGTCTATCGGCCATATCAAACAACCGCTGGAAAAATCCACGATGAAAAATGGAGAATCTTCTCATATATTTGAGTATACGTCTCGGTTGAGCAGGAAAGAGGACGACAAGACTAACCCCAGCACCCAACACACCAAGTAACAAAGAGACCACCCACAACTTTTCAATGTACTCTGGAGCTACATCAAACGGAGCCAACCAAAAAACAACACAGGCGATTAAAAAAGCACTCAACAACCCCAAGACTCTAGATACCAACAACGCAGACAAGGCATTTCCCAAATCAACCTTGTACCGTTTGTGTAACACCCAGCTGGATACAAATTCTCCTACGGGCCCGGGTACCGCTGTATTCAACAAGTGCCCGACCATCAGTAATGCTGTCATAAACAATGGATTTGAATTTCTCTTTTCTTCTGGAGCCAGCAACGATCTCCACCGCATGGCAACGGTTGGCAATCCCAAAGACAACAATAGAAGTGCTATGGCAAACTTAGAGGGATCCATCTGAGCAATCAAGTCATCAACAGAATCCCCCCAAAAGACCCAGACTCCAATTCCGATGGCAAGAGACAATACCAACAGACTCCAAAGAGACTTTCGCAATATAGACTCAGTTGTAGGTGGTGTTTTCACAAAGTGCCTTAAGGGTTTCAAGAACAGATATGGTAAGAGGCTTTCTCATAGAGTATACTAACCCATATGACATTCCTTGTACTGACATTGCTACCACAAGCATTCGCCTACAACCCAACTTGGAGCGAACTCAAAGATGAGAATGGTTGGACAGTCCAAGAAACCATCAAAACAGATGTGGGAGATGTTGTTGTCTCTAAAAAAGTCATCGATGCATTTCCATGTTTTCGAGGGGTCACACAATACCCCAAAACACTTCCAGTACCACTCATGATTGAGATTGCCGCGGATGCTGAAAGTGCCATAGAATGGTCCAGCGCAGATGTTAGTGATGCCAAAAATCTACGTCAAACAAATGAGTATGTAGACTATTGGCAATATCTCGAGGTTCCTGTGTTCAGTGATCGCATGTGGTTCTTACGCGGCTATTTTGAACAAGAAGACTCCGCACTTCTTTTTAGATGGGACAACCTTGATAACGGTGGACCACACAAAGACTTTTATGATCAAAAAGTCAAACAATACCCCAATGCAGAAATGACCCCCATTAATTTAGGGGCTTGGCGCATCGAAAATAAAGATGGCGGTACTGCTGTAGACTATCGACTCTGTTCGCATCCAGGCGGTAGTGTCCCTCCAATGCTTCAAAGCATCGCAACTGAATCCACTCTTCCAAACAACCTTCGTGACATCATCTTGGAAACAGAGCGTCGGATGGGACAATGACCAAGACGAAGACCAAGACTATTTTGATTGCCTACGATGAGGCAATACTCCGATCCTGGCTCGAACGAGTATTAAGACGACATGGCTATACCGTTATTGCAGTGTCAAATGGAACACGTGCGCTGGAAGTTTTACAAACTGAAACCGTACATACGGTTTTATTGGATGTCAATATGCCTGGCTTGTCTGGTTTGGAAGTCCTAGATGCCATCCAACACAAGTGGCCACACGTTCAAACCATTTTAAGTTCTGGGGATATCGACAGTGTCTACAACCACGATCCAACAAAACGACCTGATATTTACCTTGGAAAACCATTTCGGATGAAAACACTCATCGATCTACTCGAAATCTAGCGAACGAGTTCAAACCTTGTTTTAGAAACATCTAAAATGAAAAGGGTGATTCCAAAGAACCACCCAATATAGAGACAACGTCTTTCGCTATTTCATTACTTTGCAGCGCCTTCTTCTTGAGCCTCTACAGCCTCATCAGACATTCCGGAAGGCAGTTTAAAGTTGCGTTCGATTTCACGCTTACGACGGTGGATTTTACCAGAGGTTAAATCCTTTCCGTATTCACGATCTTCTACTTTGTATCCAGTCAAGTGAGAAGTGTCGCTGGCTGGAAGTAGATCAACACCATCAAGCAATTGTTCTGCCAACTTACGCGCTGCAGCATCACAGTTTTTACTGTCTGACAACTCTCGGAAGGTTGACTCTACTTTCAACGATGTTGCTCGAAGGAAGTACAACACAGTCTGAAGATCGTCTTCTTTACCATTTGCATCAATCGCAGTCTGTACGCGAGATGCAGAGAGTGCCATCGTAGACAGATCCACTGTGATACCAACTACACGAGACATGAACAGTTGCTTTGTTTCCAATTTTGGACCCAAAAGCACCATATTCTTGAAAGTTTGGAATGCCAATTTTTTACTGAAGGCATCAATCTTGCGCAAATATGGACGAAGCTTAGGGTGAAACTGTGAAAAAGATTTGGTAAAACTTGGAGCAAAGAGTCCGATGGTCCAAGGGGCATAAATACCGGCACATTTGAGTACAGTCTTCAACTTTTCGCCAGCGGGTGTCTTACTGCTGAACAATGGTGCTGCATTGCTCAAGTGAAAATCCAGACATTCGCGAGCAACAAAGAGGTTCATCACATCTGTCGTACCTTCAACAATTCTGTTGATGCGACTGTCTCTCAAAGCACGCTCATATGGGAAAGGATTCTCACCACGAGCTGCCAAACTACTGCCCTTTTCATACCCACGACCACCACGAAGTTGCAAAGCCGTATCCATTACGGTCCACAATTCTTCAGTGTTCCACATCTTCGCCGAGGCGGCTTCCAAACGGATGTCTTTACCTTGCCCAGACAATGCAGCGCAGTAATCAGACAGGGCACTCATCGCATATGCGCTAGAAGCAATCTTTGACAGTTTATCTGCACCAGGTTCGTGCTTTCCAATTGTTCGACCCCACTGAGATCGAGTCTTGGCCCATTGTGCACTGAACTTCAACACTTCTTTTGAACCGTCTGCAGAGATCGCTGGAATACTCAAACGTCCATCATTCAACGTAGACAATGCCAGTTTCAAACCGTTTCCTCGACCACCAATCAGGTTTTCCGCTGGAACTTTAACGTCTGTGAAGCGAATCAAACCATTTTCAATCGCTTTAATTCCCATGAACTCACAGCGATGTAACAAATCAACACCCGGTGTGTCCATTTCAAGAATGAATGCTGAGATCTCATTGAACTCACGACCAGACTTGGATGTCTTCTTACCAGATACTGCCATGACGACAATTACATCTGCCACTATCGAATTTGTACACCACAACTTTTCACCATTGAGTAACCACGACCCGTCTTCTTGTAGATCAGCGGTGGTTTTCATGGTGGCCGGATCTGATCCTGCACTCTCTTCGGTCAAGCCGAATGCAGATACCCAACCCTCAGCAAACTTTGGCAACCATTTTTCTTTCTGTTCTTTGGTTCCCGCCAATTTAATTGGCTGAGGGACACCAATTGATTGATGAGCGCTCAACGTCGCAGCAACAGCACCACAATATCTAGCAACCACAGACAAAATACGCATGTAGTTCTGTTGTGTCATTCCCAGACCACCATACTCTGTTGGAATCTTGATGGCGAGCAAGTTCAATTCTTTCATTCCACGCCAAACGTGCGCAGGAATTGTTTCTGTACGATCTATTTCTTCACCATCGATGTCATTTTTGCACCACTCCTCAACTTTGGCACAATACTCATCACCAATCTTAGCATCCTGTGGATCTTGTTCTGGGAATGGATAGCACAACGACACATCAAAATTACCCAAAAACATCTCTCTCATCAAAGACTTCGAAGTCCATTCTGATTGACGACTTTCTTCTGCAACTTGTAATGACGCATCTTCTGCGGCACTTCTATTCTTATTTTCGATTGGCATACATCCCTCTCTTTTATGGTGTACAGTGTTGTTTTCAAAAAACTGAATGAACGTTCATTCATTTATACTTACTCTATAGCAAATAAATACATATGTTCACAGAAAAAGATCATTAAGAATGTAAAAATGGCTATATTCTGCATTGAAACCACCCAAATACTCAAGGACTACAACGATGTCAGATGAGAAAAAGATCACCACCAAAAATGAAACTGAATCCCCTTCTGTAGGGGTGGGACTCATTATTTTAGGCTTTATCTGCTTGGCAGTCGGAATTGGAACTGGCGTTCTCATTTCAATACGCTAAAAAACAGATGTTCTTTCTTTTAGGAACCTCTTTCTTTGACTCATAGAGTTACATGTCTAATGATTGTGTGGAAATCTCCTCTCTAATTTGTTAGAATGAAACGATGAGTCTACAGAAGACCAGTCTTTGAGGGAAATCCTATATTTCCCACAACAAAATATGGAGTCATAATGTTTGTATTGAGTGCCTTGCTAATCGGATGTGGTGAAGAACCCATTGAACGGATCGAAGAAACACAGTTCGATAATCTTCCACCGTATTCTGC
>Ga0115559_1001786_pt1 | contig 14085 bp, 9 predicted proteins | sample COGITO_mtgs_1105_3_FD_87281 | JGI IMG/M metagenome (GOLD analysis project Ga0115559, IMG submission 87281) | Pelagic marine microbial communities from North Sea - COGITO_mtgs_110506 | ecosystem: Environmental > Aquatic > Marine > Epipelagic | place: Germany:Helgoland, sampling site Kabeltonne... | reverse complement strand
TTTATAGAAGTTTAAAAGTTTGATTGGGTTTATGCCAAAATCTTCATCTTCTTTAGCTGTTGTAATAGTAATTTCTTCATTTTCTGGAACAACCGTATATGTTTTTTCACCATCATAGAGTTGCTCTACTCCTAAATACATAAGTTTATATTTTTCGTCTTTTATGGTAATGGAGCCATTAGTTTCTTGCTTAATATTTTCTTGTCTGTTTTCTAATACATATGAAAAATCAAAAATCATAGTCTCATAAGCAGCAATGGTAAGGGATACTTCATCCAATAATTTTTTTGCAGCGGTAGAGGTTTGCGCACTTAGTTGTTTAAAGCCAATAAAGAAAATTATAACACTTAAAGTATAGATTTTTCTCATAATACTCCATCATTTAAAAGACGATCTAGAGTTGCTAAATCAGTAATTAAAACTTGTCTTGCTTTGCTTCCCTCAAATGGCCCTACAATGCCAGCCGCTTCCATTTGATCAATTATTCTTCCAGCTCTATTGTAACCTAGTTTTAATTTACGTTGTAACAAAGACGCAGATCCTTGTTGAGCTGTTATGATTACTTCTGCAGCATCTCTAAATAATGCATCACGATCGCTGGCGTCAATATCTATGGTGCTAGTATTTTCCTCGCTTATATATTCTGGGAGAAGATGCGCGTCTGCATAGCCTCTTTGTCCTCCAATATAAGCAGCAATTCTTTCTACTTCTGGAGTGTCCACAAAGGCACACTGAATTCGGGTAAGTTCATTTCCTTGAGTATAAAGCATGTCACCTCGACCAATTAATTGATCAGCACCACCGCTGTCTAGAATCGTACGCGAATCAATTTTTGAAGTTACCCTAAAGGCAATTCTTGCTGGGAAGTTTGCCTTAATAATACCAGTAATTACATTAACAGAAGGACGTTGAGTGGCAATAATTAAATGAATACCGATAGCTCGTGCCAGTTGTGCTAAACGAGCAATAGGAGTTTCAACTTCTTTTCCTGCAGTCATAATTAAATCTGCAAACTCATCAACTACTAAAACAATGTAAGGTAAAAAGCTATGGCCATCTTCTGGATTCAACTTACGTTCTCTAAATTTTGTATTGTATTCCTTTAAATTCCTACACATTGCATTTTTAAGCAATTCATAACGGTTATCCATTTCAATACATAATGAATTTAGAGTATTTATCACCTTAGTGTTATCAGTAATGATAGCTTCTTCAGTATCGGGGAGCTTGGCTAAATAGTGGCGTTCAATTTTGTTGTAAATATTGAGCTCAACTTTTTTAGGGTCTACAAGGACAAATTTAACTTCAGCTGGATGTTTTTTGTAAAGTAGTGATGTCAATACAGCATTTAGTCCCACGGATTTTCCTTGTCCAGTAGCGCCTGCCATAAGTAGGTGAGGCATTTTTGCTAAGTCTACGACAAAGGTTTCATTGCTTATAGTTTTACCCAATGCAATGGGAAGTTCCATTTCTGCAGTTTGAAATTTGGTGGCACTAATGACAGAGCGCATAGAAACAATGGATGGGTTTTGATTAGGTACTTCAATTCCGATAGTTCCCTTTCCAGGAATAGGAGCAATAATTCGAATTCCAAGAGCAGAGAGAGATAATGCAATATCATCTTCTAAATTTTTAATTTTCGAAATTCTCACACCTGCTTCAGGCACAATTTCATATAATGTAACTGTAGGACCAATTGTGGCTTTGATGTTCGCAATCCCAATTTTATAATTGTTAAGGGTTTCTACAATTTTATTTTTGTTCAATTCAAGCTCTTCTTGGTTAATTGTAATACTGCTATCTCCGTAATCTTTTAATAAGTCAAACCCAGGCATTTTAAAATTACTAAGTTCTAGGGTAGGGTCAAAAAAACCTTGTTTTTCAACTAATTTTTTTGCTAGTTTTTCATCAACTATTTCTTCTTCCTTAGCCTCAATTTCCATTGTAAGAGTTGCTTTTTCTGAAGTAATTTCAGTATTGAGAGAAGGTTCCTCTTTCGGAATTTCTAGTTCTTGTTTTGAAGAGGTAGATGGATTCGTATATTTGTCATTAGAAGTTATATCAAACTCTATATTAGATTTAAGATCTGCTGAAGTAGTTTCTTCTATGGGTTTATTCTCTTTATTTTTTAGCTTCTGCCACTGATTGATAATTTGCTCTGGTGTCCACCCTAATTCGATAACTAAAAAACATAAAAAGAAAAAAAGTAGAATTCCAAAAACACCAATATTTCCAATGTATATAATTAAAAATGCATTGATTTCAAATCCCACAATACCAGAAAATATAGGAGTGTCTCTAAAGAAATAACCAATTGCTATAGAAAGCCACAACATATGGGCTAGTCCCCATGCCCACGTAGCTAAAAGTTTTTGTGTAGACCATTGTAAGAATAGTTTTAAGCCAGTAATCCCAATGAGATAGGCGAATAGAATTGATGAAAAACCTACACCTTTATAGATGAAAAGATGCCCTACATAGGCCCCCAGCTTATTTAAAAGATTTTTTGAAGTTACAGCTTTATCAGACAACGAACCAAGTGTACTAAAATCTGCTTGCCATGTAAAGAAATAAGATATAAAGGAAATGGTAAGGAGAATAGAAATCAATAGGAGCCCTGCCCCTAACAAGACTTTTCGTTGTCGTTTTTTTATTAAATCTGTTTCAGTGATTTCTTTTTTTTTGGCCATAAATCAATGCTCTATCGCAAAAATACAAATTCAAAACCAAAAAATAGACTAATAAGTTCTGGCATGTAAGATATTTTTAAACACATTATTTAGCACTATTAGCATGATATATTAATAGAATATTACTCAATAATAAGAAATGAATATTAGTTGTCATAAACAGATTTTAATGATTTGGTGTAATAATCTAATTCAATATTACTATATGTAAAACTAATAGTCTAATGTCTAAAAAATCTAAAAGGAGTAGTACATTTATAAAAAATATAAATTATGAGTGAAAGCAAATGTCCATTCCATGGCTCTATAACCAAACCCAATGTTGGAACTGAAAACAACAACTGGTGGCCTAATCAATTAAATATTGATATTCTTCGTCAGCATGACTCCAAAAGCAACCCTATTTCTGAGGTTAATTACAGAGAGAATGTTAAGAATTTAGATCTTGATGCTGTTAAATCAGATCTCAAAACAATGCTCAAAGATTCAAAAGATTGGTGGCCTGCAGACTGGGGGCATTATGGTCCATTTTTCATTAGGATGACTTGGCATGCAGCTGGCACTTATAGAACAGGCGATGGTCGTGGTGGAGCTGCTACAGGAGCTCAACGTTTTGCACCATTAAACTCATGGCCAGACAACGGTAACTTAGATAAGGCTCGACGTTTACTTTGGCCAATCAAAGAAAAATACGGGAACAAATTGTCTTGGGCTGATCTACTTGTTCTTGTTGGTAATGTTGCCATCGAAGATATGGGTGGTCCAAACCACGGTACCGTTTTAGGGCGTGAAGATATTTGGCATCCAGAAAAAGATATTTATTGGGGAGCAGAAGATGAATGGTTAGGAGATATGCGCTATGGCGATACTCGCCAATCACTTGAAAACCCTCTTGCTGCAGTTCAGATGGGATTGATTTATGTAAACCCTGAAGGACCTAACAGTAACCCTGATCCAGCTCTTTCAGCTCAAGATATTCGTGAAACTTTTAAGCGAATGGCTATGAATGACACAGAAACAGCTGCTCTAACTGCTGGAGGTCACACCTTTGGAAAAGCTCACGGAGCTGGAGATGCTGGTCTCGTTGAAGCAGAACCCGAAGGAGCTCCAATTGAAATGATGGGACTAGGCTGGAATAATAAACATGCTTCTGGCGTTGGAATAGATGCTATAACTAGTGGAATTGAAGGGCCTTGGACCACCAATCCTACACAATGGGATATGGGTTATTTAGAACTTTTATTTAAATACGAATGGGAATTAAAAAAGAGCCCTGCCGGAGCTTGGCAATGGCATCCAATTGATTGTGCTGAGGAAGATATGGTTCCTCAAGTTGATGGTAGCGATGTTAAAGTGCTTCCAATGATGACTACTGCTGATATGGCAATGAAAGTTGATCCAATTTACAATAAAATCTGTCAACACTTTATAGCAAATCCAGAGGAATTTGGAGAGGCGTTTGCAAAAGCTTGGTTTAAATTACTCCACCGAGATATGGGACCAAAAACCAATTATATCGCTGGTGACCATAAGGATGTTAGTTATATATGGCAAGATCCCTCGCCTGTTGGTAAAATACTTAATGTCTCAGAAGAACAAATAATACGTGATGCTATTGTTAACTCTGGACTCAGTGTTCAAGAAATGGTCAATACTGCATGGGCAAGTGCAAGTACCTTCCGAAGTTCTGACAATCGCGGTGGAGCAAATGGTTCTCGTATCCGTCTTCAGCCTCAAAAGGATTGGGAAGTAAATAAACCTGAAGAACTTTCTAAAGTTTTAGGTATTTATGAACAAATTGCTTTCTCTCAAGGAGTAAGTATTGCTGATGTAATAGTAATTGGTGGTGCAGTTGGTATTGAAAAAGCCGGGGGACTAAAAGTAGATGTTACAACTGGACGGGGAGATGCCTCCCAGGAAAATACTGATGTAGATTCATTCAATTTACTAAGACCAAGAGCTTGTGGATTTAGAAATTATTCTGAAAAAGAATTTGCTGTAAGTCCGGAAGAGATAATGTTAGATAAAGCTCAATTATTAGGTTTAAGCCCAGTGGAAATGACTTTACTGATAGGCGGAATGCGATCAATGGCTATCTCACATAGTGGAGACGGTATTTGGACAGATGGCAACTTAAACAATAGTTGGTTTAAAACCCTTCTTTCTATGGACGTAAAGTGGAGCACCACAGGTTACAATAGTTACGTTGCTAAGAATAGAATGACTAATGAAGAGATTAGAACTGCCTCAAGAACAGATCTCGTAATTGGATCTAACTCTGAATTGAGAGCCATAGCAGAAATATATGCTCAAGATGACAACAATGAGAAGTTTGTTAATGACTTTATTCAAGTTTGGAATAAAGTAATGAATGCAGATCGTTTCGATATCAAATAAGTATTTTGATTTAAAAAAAAGCATCTCAGATTTGAGATGCTTTTTTTAATTATTAACATAATTTATTTTTCTTTGAGAGCTTTGATTTTTATATCAAAAGCAGCATAGAGTAATGTCATAAAAGGACTGATCCAGTTAAAGATAGCATATACAAAATATTCGCCAACTCCCACTCCTAAAACACCAGATTGATATGCACCACAAGTATTCCATGGAATTAAAACAGAGGTAACTGTTCCAGAGTCTTCTAAAGTTCTACTAAGGTTTTCAGGTGCTAGTTTACGGTCTTTATATGCTTTTGTAAACATTTTTCCTGGAATAACTATAGAAAGGTATTGATCTGAAGCTGTCAGATTTATAGCTAGGCAAGAAGCTACAGTACTTGCGAATAATTGGAAAGTAGTTTGTGCCCAATTAAGTAGTGCATTACTACTACGTTCTAAAGCTCCTATTGCGACCATTATACCACCAAAAACCATAGCACAAATAATAAGCCAAATAGTCCCCATCATACCTTCCATTCCACCAGAGGTAAATAAGTCGTTAAGCAATGCATTAGAAGTAGTTATTTCTGTGGAAACTGAAATTGCATCCATGATAGCTCTGTAAGCTACCTCAGAAGTCAGTATATTTGATTGTGTAATTTCTAAAAGAATATCACTTTGAAAGAGTAGGGCAAAAACACCCCCCATTAGTGTACCGACAAGTAAGGCAATTAAAGGTGGACTTTTTTTAACGATTAATACGATAACTGTGGCAGGGACTAAAAAAAGCCATCCATTAATAGTAAATTTTTCATTGATTGCTGCCATTAACGTTATAGTATCTGCTTGTCCAGTAGTTTCCTGAGTTAAGCTTAAAATTAAAAAAACAATCAGTGTAATCACAATACTTGGAATGGTGGTTAAACTCATGTAGCGAATATGAGAAAATAATTCTCCACCTGCCATGGCTGGGGCTAAGTTGGTGGTATCTGATAAAGGAGAGAGTTTATCCCCAAAATATGCACCTGAAATAACTGCTCCTGCAACCATTCCAAGAGGTATACCTAGTACCTTCCCGATGCCAATTAATGCAATACCAACAGTTGCAGATGTTGTCCAGCTACTTCCTGTGGCCAAAGAAATTATTGCACAAATAACAATGCAGGCAGGAAGAAATATACTGGGATGTAAGATTTGTAATCCATAATAAATCATTGCTGGGATAATACCGCTAATTAACCAAGTACCAGCTAGGGCTCCTACAAATAATAAAATGAGTAAAGCACCGGTAACAGACTGAAGATTTTCTGCTATTTTCTCAAGCATGGTATCATACTTAACCTTATAGAAAAAACCAATAATTCCTGCAATAGCTCCACCTATTAGTAAAATAAATTGATTGGATCCTCCTAAAGCATCATCACCATAAATAAGGACGTTATAAGATAGGAGAAGTACTAAGATAATAATGGGCAAAAGGGCTACGCCCAGAGAAAGTTCTTTCTTTTTCAAACTATTTTTCTTGAATTACAAGTTTAATCATTTTAATTCAAATAGTTCTACCGAATCAATTTCTAAAATAATTTTAAATTAAACCTAAGTTAGCTCCACTTTAATATTTCTAAATATATCAAAATCGATATTTATAAGTGATTGATTTACTGTACGTAGAGAAAAATTCCAACTAATAGATCAAATCATAAATTCACTTTCGTATGAAGAGGGAGGTGTAAACCCCACCTGCTTTATAATGAGATAGATTTTTCAGTAATTATTCTTTGGACTGTTAATTACTCCTTTAGATTATAAGTTTCTATTAGGTTTTGGTGAAAAGAGTTCGAGAATTAAATCATCAAGGACTTTTTAAGTAATAAAAAAATAAAAATCCATTCTTTTGCATTATGGTGTACAAAGAAACATTTGTACTTTTGAAATCAATTAAAGAATTTGATTATGAGTGTTTATGATGTAGCAATTATTGGTTCTGGACCCGGAGGTTATGTAGCAGCAATTCGATGCGCACAATTAGGAATGAAAACAGCACTTGTTGAAAAATATAGTACACTTGGGGGAACATGTTTAAATGTTGGATGTATTCCTTCAAAATCTCTTTTAGATTCCTCTCACCATTATGAAGATGCCCAAAAACATTTTGCAGAACACGGGATTGAAATAGAAGGTGAAATTAAAATCAATTTTAAACAAATGATTGATCGAAAAGCTTCAGTTGTAGATCAAACAACTAAAGGAATCGATTATTTGATGAATAAAAATAATATTGACATTTTCGAAGGCTTGGGAAGCTATATTGATGCAACACATATAAAAATCGAAGGTAAAGATACCCAAATTATTGAGGCTAAAAATAGCATTATAGCCACTGGCTCTAAGCCGGGAACCCTTCCATTTATTTCTTTAGATAAAGAAAGGGTAATTACCTCTACAGAAGCATTAAAGCTTAAAGAAATACCAAAACATTTAGTTATTATTGGTGGTGGTGTTATTGGACTTGAATTAGGACAAGTATACTGCCGACTAGGCGCCAAGGTTTCTGTTATTGAATATGCAGACAGAATTACACCCATAATGGATGCAGGTTTGTCAAAAGAACTAATGAAAGTCATGAAAAAACAAGGAGTAAAGTTTTTCCTATCTCATGGTGTAAATAAAGTTAGTCGAAAAGGCGATGTAGTTAAGGTAACTGCAAAAGATAAAAAAGGGTTAGAGGTTCATTTTGAAGGGGATTATTGTCTGGTATCTGTAGGTCGTAAACCATTTACTGCCGGTTTAAACGCAGATGCAGCAGGGGTTCAATTAAACGAGCAAGGTCAGGTAGTTGTTGATGATCATTTACAAACAACTACAACTAATATTTATGCAATAGGTGATGTTGTAAGAGGTGCAATGCTTGCACACAAAGCGGAAGAAGAAGGTGTAATGGTTGCTGAACTTTTGTCAGGACAAAAGCCACATATAGACTACAATCTCGTGCCTAATGTAATTTATACATGGCCTGAAGTAGCCTCTGTTGGAAAAACAGAAGAGCAGCTTAAAGAGGCAGGTATTTCATACAAAACTGGACAATTTCCTATGAAAGCTTTAGGGCGTGCCCGAGCCAGTATGGATACCGACGGTTTTGTTAAAATCCTTGCAGACACTCAAACCGATGAAGTTTTGGGTGTTCATATTATTGGTGCACGTGCAGCAGATTTAATCGCCGAGGCGGTAATTGCTATGGAATTTAGAGCATCTGCTGAAGATATTGCTAGGATGAGTCATTCACATCCAACTTATGCAGAAGCTATAAAAGAGGCAGCTCTAGCTGCTACTGAAGATCGCGCATTGCATATCTAAGTAACTATTTCCTTAGAAGGAAATGATTTAAGATTATTTTTTTGACTAAATCTAGGGTTAAAAAAAAATCTATTGAATTAATTTTTACATTATTAGTTTCATTTTTTGACGAATTCTCTCCAGTCCTAGGTTACCAATACTTCCCAAGTGGGTGTGATTCACGTTTCTGTTTGGAAGGAAATCCCCTTTTTCAATAGCTTGACCCAACTCACGATAAGCATCTCGGAATGGTTTCCCAGCAATAACTTCTGTGTTGAGAGTATCCACACTAAAGAGGTAATCATATTTTTTCTGGGCAGTAATATCTTGTGTTACCTCAAGTTGGGGTAAACTAAATAATAGTATGTCCATGCAGTCTTTCAATTCTTGCACGGCTTCAATAATAGGTCCTTTAGCTAATTGTAAATCTCTGTGATAACCACTAGGTAAGTTAGAAGTTAGTAAAGTTAATTGGTTGGGAAGAGCTTGAAGATTATTACATTTTCCTCTTACTAGTTCAAACAAATCAGGGTTTTTTTTGTGTGGCATAATACTTGAGCCTGTAGTTAAATTTTTAGGGAAAGAGATGAAGTTAAAATCTTGTCCCATGTACAGGCAAATATCCATACTTAACTTTGCCAAGCTATTCCCAATACTTGAGAATGCTATAGAAGTACTTTTTTCCAATTTTCCACGACTCATTTGTGCAGCAAGTGAGTTAATTTTTAATTGATCAAATCCTAACAATTCTGTCGTTAATTCACGGTCAATTGGGAAAGCACTTCCATAGCCTGCTGCACTTCCTAAAGGATTTTGATCGGCAACTTTATATGCAGCTTCCCAAAAATATAAATCATCAATCAAATTTTCGGCATATGCAGCTAACCACATTCCCACAGAAGATGGCATGGCAACTTGTAAATGTGTATAACCTGGAAGTAAGTTATTTTGATATTTTTCAGCTAATTCAAGTAAAAGGTCAAAAATTGCAATGACTTGGGTTTTAATTTCACCCAATTCCTTTTTTAGGTATAGGTGCATGGCAACAAGTACTTGATCATTTCGAGAACGTGCGGTATGAATTTTCTTCCCCAAATCGCCTAGTTTTTTAGTTAGTGCATGCTCTATTTTAGAATGCATATCCTCAAATTCATCTTCAATTGTAAAATTCCCTGTTTCTGCAGCTATTTTTAAATCCTCTAATACCTTACATAATTGTTCAGATTCAGGGACACTTATTAATCCAATTTTAGCTAACATTTTTGCGTGAGCTATAGAAGCTTGACAATCGTATTGTGCCAAAAATAAATCGTATTCACGATCATTTCCTACAGTAAATTTATCAACTTTTTCGTGGGTTACAACCCCTTTTTGCCAGAGTTTCATATTATAAAATGTTTTTTAATAATTCAATATAAATGGTAATGCCATCTTCAATTTCTTTTACATAAATATATTCATCTGCAGAGTGGGAACGTGTTGAATCACCGGGACCTAATTTTAATGAGGGACATTCTAATGCTGCTTGATCTGATAGAGTTGGTGATCCATACGTTTTTTTTCCCAAAGAAATTCCAGCTCGAATTAGAGAATGATTTATATCGATTGAAGAACTTTTTAATCTTAATGAACGTGCATTGACTTCGCAAGGAAGCACAGCTTTTATATATCGTTCAATTTCACTATTGGTGTAGCATTCATTAACTCTAACATCAATAACTAGTTTTACTTGGGATGGAACTACATTGTGTTGGCTTCCCCCATCAATTTGAGTCAGTGTTACTTTAACGGGCCCTAAAATAGGTGAAACTTTATCAAATTTAATTGAATTGATTGCTTGAATCACTTCTGGAATTTTTAATAAAGGATTATCTGAGTTGGGGTGGGCAGCATGACTAGGGGTACCCTTTATGATTGCTTCAAAGACAACCAATCCTTTTTCGGCTATTGCTAAATCCATTAAAGTTGGCTCCCCTATAATAGCTAAATCTATTTTAGGTAGTTTTGGTAATAATCCTCTCAAACTTTTTTGACCTGCAATTTCTTCCTCGGCAGTAGCCGCCATCAGTAAATTATATTTGGGATTAGGATGAGCATAATAATGAGTGAATAATGTGATTAGAGAAACCAAAGCTCCTCCAGCATCATTACTCCCCAGCCCATATAATTTACCATCAATAATATCGGCTGAAAATGGATCTCGAGTATAGCCTTTGTTAGGCCTCACTGTGTCGTGATGTGAATTCAATAAAAGAGTCGGTAATTCGGAATTAAAATTTTTATTAGTAGACCAAATATTATTATGTTGTCTTGAAAAGGGAATATTAGATTCATTAAACCATGTTTCAATTCGATCAGCGGTTTTATTTTCTGATCCGGAAAATGACTCAATTCGAATTAGATCTTGCAGTAGAGATATGGCTTTTTGAGTAATCATTATAATTTAATTTGAGTATATTCATTAGATTCAGTAATCATTTTTGAATTACCAATTCGCACCTTAGTAACACCTTTTTTCAAAGCTTCAAAGCAATTTTTTATTTTGGGGAGCATTCCTTCATTTATAATTCTTTCTTTTTTCAAATATTCGTATTGATTTAAATTGATTGATGGAATGACCGAATCTTCATCCATTAGTTTTTTGAGAACTCCTTTTTTTTCAAAACAATAATTTAAGGTTACTTCAAAATACGCTGACATTGATGAGGCAATTTCGGCAGCTATGGTGTCCGCGTTTGTGTTTAGTAATTGACCATTCTTGTCATGAGTAACAGCACAACATACAGGTGTTATCTTTTGATTTAATAATAAATTAAATAGAGCTGAATTCACGGAAATAACATCTCCTACAAAACCAAAGTCAATAGGTTTTGAGGATCGTTTTTTTGCCACTACACTATTACCATCTGCACCCGTAAGTCCCAAGGAATCACAGCTGTATGCTTGTAGAAGAGCAACTATGGTTTTGTTTAATTTCCCTGCATACAACATGCTAATGATTTCTAAATTTGCCTTATCTGTTACACGTCTTCCTTCAATAATTTGAACTGGAATATTGAGCTTGTGTGCCATTTGTGTAGCTTCTTTTCCGCCGCCATGAACTAAAATTTTAGCTCCTCTAATTTTAGTAAAATCAATTAAAAAATCACTGAGTGTTTCATGATTTTCAATAACATTACCTCCTACTTTAACTACCTGTAGCTTATCCATTTTCTAAAATTTTTTTCAAAACTACTTGAGTAGCAAAGGTTCTATTATTTGCTTGTTCAATTACCAATGAATTTGAGCTGTCAAGTACATCATCAGAAACAACAATATTTCTTCGAATTGGTAAACAATGCATGAATTTTGCATTATTTGTTTTTTTCATCTTTTCACTAGTTACCATCCATTGAGGATCGGTTCGTAATATTTTTCCATAATCTGAATAAGAAGACCAGTTTTTTGCATAAACAAAGTCTGCATCCTTTAAAGCTTCTTCTTGGTTGAAAATCAAGGGAGTTTTTTTTGTAATTGCTGGATTTAATTCATAACCTTCGGGTTGAGCTATAACAAAATCAGCATCCAATTGTTGTGTCATTCTAATAAATGAATTTCCGACTGCATGGGGCAGTGCTTTTGGATGAGGTGCCCATGTCAAAACAATCTTGGGTCTTTTTTTACTTTGATGTTCTTTAATTGTAATGGCATCTGCTAAAGCTTGTAAAGGATGGGCAGTTGCACTTTCCATATTTACTACAGGAATACTTGCGTACTTAGCAAAATTTTGTAAAACTTTTTCTGCTTCATCACTTTCTTTATCATTTAGAGATGCAAAAGCTCTTATAGCAACAATATCACAATATTGAGAAACTACAGCAGCCGCTTCTTTTATGTGCTCAGAACGTAATCCATTCATTTGGGTTCCATCTTCAAATTCTAGTGCCCAAGCTTCGTTTGAAAAATTCATAATCATATTATGTATTCCAAGATGTTGTGCTGCTTTTTGAGTGCTTAAGCGGGTACGTAAACTCGGATTAAAAAACAACATACCGAGTGTTTTATTTTTTCCAAGAGTCTCAAATTGAAAAGGATTTTTTTTTAATTCTATTGATTCTGTAACAGCATCATCTAAATTTGGGAGGTCCTTTAATGTTAAAAATTGTCTCATAGATAGTGATTAATAGTTGATACCTTTATTTTTTAAAGCAATTATTAAAGCATCAAAAAAGGTATCAAAATGTTTCTCTTTTATGGTCACAGGAGGTAAAATTCTTATAAGTTTTTTATTACTACTTCCCCCTGTAAAAATTTTGTGGTTATAAATAAGTTCTTTTCTGAGATCTGCTACTTCAAAATCAAATTCTAAACCAAGCATTAAACCTCTTCCTTTTATTTTTAAAAGATGCGGTAGTCCTTTAGCTCTAGTTCTGAAATAATTTTCTAAAACAACTGCTTTTTCTTGCAATCTTTCTTCTTCTAAAACTTCTAAAACCGCTAAAGATGCACTACAAGCAAGATGGTTTCCTCCAAAGGTAGTTCCTAACATTCCATATTTGGCCTCAATATCTGGACCTACCAGGATACCTCCAATTGGAAAACCATTTCCCATTCCTTTAGCCATTGTAATAATGTGCGGTCTAATATTGTACTTTTGGTAGGAGAAAAAAGTACCTGTTCTTCCAAAACCAGCTTGAACTTCGTCTGCAATTAGACAACTGCCAAATTTTTTACATAAACGTTCCATGCTAAAAACGAATTCTTCAGAAGGCTGGTCCAATCCCCCAACTCCTTGAATTCCCTCAAAAATAACAGCACAATACTGTTTTGTAGCTAATGCTTGATGAAGTGCTTTTTCGTCATTAAATGGTAAAAAGGTAACCTCTTGTTGTTTATTAAGAGGGGCATTTATTCTAGGGTTATCTGTAACGGCAACTGCTGCTGAGGTTCTTCCGTGAAAGGCATTATGGAAAGCAATTACTTTTTTTCTATTGGTGTGAAATGAAGCAAGTTTCAAAGCATTTTCAATAGCCTCAGCTCCAGTACTACATAAAAACAGTTTGTAGTCATGAAGACATGATTGTTCCCCGATAGCATCTGCCAACTTTTGTTGTAATGGGTTTTGAATTGCATTGGAATAAAATCCAATTTGCATTAATTGCTGTTTTATTCTCTCTACATAATGAGGATGGGAATGTCCAATTGAAATAACTGCATGACCTCCATAGAGATCAAGGTATTCTTTATTATGTTCATCATATACAAATACATCTTTTGCACGAACAGGGGTAACATCATATAACGGATAAACCTCGAATAATTTCATATTATTGCTTCGCTATTTCATTAATTTTATCAAATGAGGCATTTAAACCTTTAATTAGCGATGAACTTAATCCTTGATGCTCCATTTCATTTAGGCCTGTAATTGTACAACCTCTAGGAGTGGTTACTCGGTCAATTTCTTCCTCAGGGTGTGTACCCGTTTCAATTAATAGACTAGCAGCTCCCATGGCAGTTTGCATTGACATCTGTAAAGCAACATCTGCATCAAACCCTAACTGAACTCCACCTTGGGTTGTTGCTCTAATCAATCGCATCCAAAACGCAATACCACTGGCGCATAAAACTGTTGCTGCCTGCATGTGATTTTCGTCTATAGTCAACGTCGTGCCTAAGCCGTTAAAAATAGCCTCGGCGAA
>Ga0115559_1001784_pt1 | contig 14090 bp, 5 predicted proteins | sample COGITO_mtgs_1105_3_FD_87281 | JGI IMG/M metagenome (GOLD analysis project Ga0115559, IMG submission 87281) | Pelagic marine microbial communities from North Sea - COGITO_mtgs_110506 | ecosystem: Environmental > Aquatic > Marine > Epipelagic | place: Germany:Helgoland, sampling site Kabeltonne... | reverse complement strand
TCAACGTTGTATTCGGAGTTGAAGGAATTCCCTGCTCACTATGGTGGATCTGGTTCACAACAATGTCCACCGCTGCCGCCCCAATCTGAAAATCCGGCTGGCGAATCCCAGAAACCGCAGTGCCTCGTTCACAGTTCATCAAAAAAACATCAGGCCGGTAGGAACCTGGCATCGAGACAATTTCTTCAGCCAGCCGATCCGGATTGACACAACAAAGGACCACATCGGGGCGATATTTCCCAAGCCACGATTTGATACCTCCCTCAGCAAGATCATAACGATCCGGAAAATAGGGAGGCATGATTTCGATCCCAGATTGAACCGACTGTAAGGCCATAAATATCCCTCGATTCAAATACCCCGTTCGTTCATCAAAAGGATTCCACATGACCAATCCTGGTCGGACATACCCCATCTCAATCACTTTATTCCAAAGTAAGTGCATCCCTTGCTGATAATCGACGCCCACTCGATGCAACCGCGGTTTGATAAATGAATAGCCAATCGTGCTGCAGGCAAAATCGTCGAAAGGAAACCCTGAAACGTATTGATGATTAGTTGAAATTGGAGCAATGATCAGTCCCTTGATTCCCCGAGACCGCAAAACCTGCCCCAAACGCTTGGAGGAAATGACCTTATGATCCCAAGAAAATTTCTCAATGAAATAGCCCAAATACTTAGCCCGATCCTCGGCGCCTTCGAAAACCTTTTGATAGAAAACATCGCGCACAACTTCGGAAAGCGCTTCATCGAAAATCCAGGCAATCGCTGGTTGCTCTGATAGAATTCGTTTGCGATGAACCTGAGCCATTAAAGTCGAGACGTACGCATTCCGACGATACCCCATCTCTTTGGCAATTGCTTGAACACGTTCACGCGTTCGATCCGGAATACTTCGATGATTTCGAAGGGCATACGAAACCGCACTCCGGCTCAATCCGGCTCGCTCGGCAACCATCTGCATCGTAACCGGTTGGGCCGATTTATTATCTGGATACTGATCTTGAGAACTATCCATTCAGATTCAACTCCTACGGCCCTCCTCACTCGGGGTCAACTTGAATCAAAAGAGAACCATCCGCTTCAATCCCTTTCACTCCCCCATATCTATGCCAATCAACCCAACTTCACTCAACGATGTAAGCAAAATGCGTATCGTTTAAAATAATTCAAAACGTCTACGTTCAACCCAATCAATAATACCTCTTTTCTCTCCCATCCATAACTTCCTTCCGCCTCTTCGGCCATTAGTTGGAATTTCTTCTTAATCCTACATTCATGCTTAAATCATTTCTAATACCCGCTCTACTCTGCAGCACCCCTCTTCTCTTTGCCAGCCCTGATGAAACCATTCAACAAACGGCTCAAGCTCCAATTATCGATGGTGCCATTGAGGCCATTTGGGGCGATGTGACTCGTTTCCCAATTGCCGTCCTTCAAGAGGGTTCCACTTCTGGCCCAGATGACAGTTCTGGGTATTGGTATGGAATGTATGACAGCGACAATCTCTATTTTGCGGTAGAAATCATTGACGATTACCTCACCTCCTCTGCCGGGGCCCAGGAATGGAGAAGCGATCGTATCGAGGTTTTCTTCAACATGGATAACGCCAAACCTGCTGGGAATGCACGGGTCGGTGATAATTACCAGTATGCCTTTAACTGGCATAAACCTTCCGCGACTTACGGCAGTCCTAATGCAAACTGGACGGGTGTCTCCTGGGCTCAGTCCGATACCGACCATGGCTATCTCGTTGAAGCCGCCATCCCTTGGTCTTCACTCGGAATCAATGCTCCTTCCGTTGGCTTTTCCTTTGGTTTCGATATTGTTATCAATGATACCGATGCGGACGAAGACTTTCCTGCCTCATTTCTCTACTGGTCCAATAATGGAGATGCCCTCTGGGAAAATATGGATGGGGCCGGGACCCTTGGCTTAAGCGAAGGGGGCGATATCGTTGAAACCTCACTCCATGGCACCATTGATGGTGGCAGTAACCCTTCCCTAAATCTCAATTTTAACATCGAGGGCGACTTTTCAAAAACCGTTCTCATTACTGGTTATGGACCGTCCCTCAGCTCCCTGGATCCTCTCGCTGACCCTCTTCTCGAACTTTTTGACCAAGGCCTTTCCTCTCAATCAATTGCCTTGAACGACAATTGGCAGTCCGCAGACAATTCAGCACTTATCTCAAAAACGGGTTCAGCTCCAAGCCATTCGAAAGAATCCGCCATTCTCATTGTCCTTGAACCCGGCTCCTATACCGCAACCCTTCGCTCAAATACCCAACTCAATTCGAACGAATCCCGTTCCCTTTCAATCCAAGTTCAAACCCTCCCCGGCTTTGACATCACCGCGCCAACCACTCCAGATGGACTACGGGTGTCCTCTAATTCGTATGGCTCAATTGAACTGCAATGGAATCAGGCTTCGGATGATCAATTCATTGCGGGCTATAACCTATATCAGGATAACCGTTCGCCCGTCTATGTTACCGATACCCAAGCATCCTTTTCAGGATTAGCTCCAAATACACTCTATTCATTCAAAATTGCCGCCGTTGACCGAGCCGGAAACGAATCCGCCCTCAGCAGTCCACTCTTGGTCAATACCGGTTCATGGGGAGCAAACGTCAAGGAACTCAATATTGTGGTTGATGCAACCTACTCTGGCTATGCCGTTCCTTTTTCCCGCGATGCTCACTTTAAATGGATCTTTGAATCCTCCGATGGCGGCGCCGTTCGCATCGGTCAATTTGCCTGCGGTAGCTACTGGGTTGCTCCTGCTCAGGGCGAAAGCGGCGTCACCGTTGTTGCTTTAGGTGGAAATCCTGCCTGGACCGATTACGTCAGCTGCGATGCCGATCCCATCACCGAAAGCCATGGTTTACTTGATGGTAGTAACAACTACGGAAGCTACAATCCGGATGAAAACATTGTTCCTCGCCTACCTCAGACCTTCACCCCCGATAGTCAATCTGCGATCTCCCTCGTTGCAGCCATGCAACGCAACGAAGCCGCAACCGGAAATGGCGGTACCCAATACATCGTCGGCGAAGTCGTTGATGCTTATAATGTAGTAACTATTCTAGACGCGCCACCTCCCAATAATGGCGTTGATATGATTCGTCCGAATATCACCGGCACCTACAAGGAATTCCTGACCTGGGATGATTTTGATCTGAGCCGACTCAAAACCTATTCGTTCCTCAACGGGTATTCGGCTCAAGGCTGGAAAGATGCCGCCTCTCGCTGGAGAAATTCTTCAGAAATCTTTTCCTTTGTAACCGAAACCTCTCCCGGTAACTTCACCGCTTTTTCCGAAGGTGGTCGCGCTTTCCGTTCCCACATTCTCATCCATGACTACGCAATGGGTACTACCAGAGCTTTCCATGATGACTTCCTCGCTATCCTTTCCGATAAGAACTCTTTTGAGGCAAAGAAAGCAACCCTCGCAGCCATGCTTTCCTACGGGCTCGATATCTACCATACTCGATACGACTCCACTAATGGATTACGGCGTTCCTGGACATCAGGAGCCGGTCAATGGGCTGGCAGGTTCCTGCCTCCGGTCATTCTCGCAGCCCTTCAAAAAGATCCCACTAAAGCAGATCAATTGAAAAAGGTCGCCATCCTTAATCATGGTGAAGATTCAGCCGAATTAGGCCCCCAGGAACTACGTCAAATCACTCGCGGAGTGACCGGCGTTCTCCTCTGGGGAGACCAGACTCCGATTGTTCGATCCGACAATAGCTTTTTGGATGCCGATTGGCGCTACTGGAGTGATTTCAAAGCATCGGACTGCTATGATACTTCGATTGGAAATTGTCAGCCTTCCGTCGGAAAAAAAACATCAGCTGACCTCTATGGCTATATCGACGGACCCGCGAACCAACCCGGAATGCTCTATATGGGGGTTACCTCCGGTGCAATGAGAGCATTTGCCGCAATCATGGTCTTAATGCCTTCTCTTGTCGATGTGATAAATACATACGACCCTATCGAGTATACTGATCGTCTAGTTCGACACGGTATCTGGACTTATCCCGATCCCGTCGCGCCTCCTTCCACCGTCGATCAAAGTGGATGTAATACTTGGTATAATACAAATGGCTGCCAAGAATGGGGCGCTACCTGGGGGCCTTACCTTCCCGATATCCGTTTCGCAATCGAAAATGGCGTGGGCCGTTTTCATAGTATGAACGGTGATCCCATCGATTGGGGTGGATACGGAAGCACTCAAGCCGTCAGCAACTGGAACCGTATTATGGCTCTCTACGATGGCCCGACCTTCGAAGATAATGTGGTCCCTGTCGGAACCGCTGTCGCTCCGGAAATTCTTTTTGAATCCGGATCAAATCCGAAAGCACACCTGTTGTGCCCGACTATTGACGCCCAAGTTCGCTATACCATCGACGGAACGAACCCTACGGAATCAAGTCCTCTCTACTCTGGCCCTTTTAGTATTACCAATGGGACTCAAGTCAAAACCAGAGCTTTTCGCTCAGACCTGACTCCCAGCAAAATACGATCCCAGACATTCAGTAACTCATCCGTAGAAACTGAGTATTGGTGGGCATACCCAATCGATAGTAATAACTATGTAAATACAGTTCCACTCGGATGGTTAAAGCTCACAACAACACCCTGGACCTGGAGTTACACACTCAATCATTGGCTCCTTGCTCCAGACCCAGGACAAGCTGCCCAAGGTACATGGATTTTCGTTACGAAGTAATATCTAACCTCTATACTAAAAAACAATGAATCAATACATAAAACACATACTCCTCGCAACCGCGATGCTCACTGGAGCAAGCCTCTCAGCATCCATCACTCTTGTCGTTTTGCCCTCAAGTGGAACTGATCTCGCATCCGGTATATCCTCCTCAAATACCTATACTCACGCCTTTGATTTTGGTGAGGGTTCTTCAACCTCAGTCAATGGCGTTTCTTTCACTGCCGGCTTTCCCGATGGCAGCGGCGGTGGTGTCTCTGAAGATGATGGATCCAATCCTTACATCATGACGGATGGTTCGACTTCAAATACACTTACTATTGACCGAGGCGGTGTAGGCCTTGCCGGAATTGGAGATTCTCTCGCTGGAGCCTATACCAGTAAGCTCGGTAGAACCACGCTTGCCGATGGCGATTCTTTTGCCTTCTTCAATTCATTTGGATTGATTGGCGGTGATATCACGGTCGGAGAAACGCTCACTTTTACCATTGGTGGTCTGACATTCGGTTCGACTTATAGCGCACGCCTCTACGGTGAAGCGTGGACTGATGCCGCCGATGCCCGTGAAATTACGGTTGGCGCAAATGGCGAAGATCTTCTCGTCGACTGGTCCGACCCCAACAACAGTGGCAGTAATGCGGTTGGAACCGGTTTCTATATCGATATCACCTATACTGCAACCGGAGCAGAACAAGATATCATCCTCACGATTGAAGATACCAACCAAGGGCCTCACATGGCAGGATTCACGAACCAACTCACATCTGCAGCCGTTCCTGAGCCTTCCACATATGCCCTCATTCTAGGATTGGTATCCATTGTCGGTATCTACACGAGACGTCGGCTCTTATCACGCTAAATTGTATTAATAACTCTGTATTTCATTAAATGCGATTAGTTGGAAATTCCGACTAATCGCTTTTTATTGCCCAAACAAAACCACTCAAGGCAGATATTCAATCGGAGAGAACGCTTCACCAGCACGACACTCAACACCCACTTCCAACCGCTCTCCTCATCATTCAAGTATAACTTTCAGGCGAAAAAACAGTGGCGAACTACCCGATAACACAATTGTGCTTTCCTCCCAGAGCTCATTACCAACCATGACTTCTGTTTTTGAATTGATATTCCAATTGCTCAAATCAGATGAACTTTCAGCCTGTAGAGAAACACCAGAAAGATTCAACCCCTTTCGAATCCGAATTGTTTTTGAAGATGCACCATTTGCGACCTCATAAAAGGTATCACCATCGGATACATTAGGATTTCCATTCCCATAAAACTCTAAGCCATTAACCAAACCATCTTTATCTGGATCGGCATGAACACCCCAAACTGAGTTTTCTAAAGCTGGATTATTATAAACCTCAGCAGTAAAACTCCGCTTAACCCAATCACTGTAATCCACCCCATTGATCGGTGATTCCGGCAAATAGACATCCACGACATCGGATCCCTTGACCAAAAAAATACGATCAATCATGAAATTCTGCGCACGGGCCGCTAATCGGAATTCATGCTCTCCAGCCGGAATGGTGTAAACAGCATCTTTGAAAGACTCATCGGCTAGTGTCCATTGGGTTCGATATGACCACGGCTTCCCTGAAAGCACCCCATTTCGGAATGTCTTAATCAGGGTTGTGCTATTCAACGCTGTATTTGTCCAACAATCATTCTCTTCATCAGGCCGCTTATTATGCGAGGCCGCATCATGGAACGATCGCAAAAAGAGTCGGTAAGTTCCCGGATTCGTAATTCGAAAGCGATAGACCATAACTCCATGAGTTTTATTGCTCAGATAGTCAGGCCCCTCCCAACGGATAAAACCGTCTCCCTGATAATCACCAACATCGGTTCGCACACTCCAACGATCGCTCGATTCCGGCGTCCCTTTCTCCGCTTCCATCACGACTAAGCCGTCGCGTTCAAGCCACACCGTCGGTTCAGCTCCTTCAACAAAGATATTCCCTGCGTATTGGGACATTAAGAGAAAACATATATTCAGGATATTTTTTTTTCATTTTCAAAATAGAGTAAGCGCGGTCATTTCAATAATCAAGTGGGCCATTCCGAAAAGAAGTGCATCCAATCCGAAGACGGATTGGATGCCCCCCTTTACCTTTAACTATCCTCTCCTTGCCTAATAGCCAATAACATTGATTTCCGCACCTGATGTTAAATTCCCTGTTCCAACATCTCGCAGGCGGATGTAATTAATCCCTGAAACTTCAGAAAATATCGATGTCTTCTCATTATGATTATTACCCCAAGTTCCCGTATCCACTAAGGTCCAATTGGTTCCATTCGAACTGACATAGACCTCATAAGTCAGGATCGTTCCATTCAAATAAGCATCCTGACGAGGTAAATAGCTCAACTCGCTAACCGTATAAGTGTCTCCCAGATCGATCTGAATTTCATGCGGCTTCACATCCTGCCCTCCATACCATTTGCTATGCCAGAAGGTATTCACATTTCCATCGATGACATAGGTCGCCGGTGCATTCTCTCCGACAATCTCTTCACTATCAACATAATGAACACTGAACTGACTTTGATCCAAAACACCGGGCGTACCTCCACCCGATTGGGCTGTTGTCACACCGACACTACTACTCTGTGATGATTCGTTACTCGCGGCATCATACGCACTCACCGTAAATGAATATCCCGTATTCGGTGTCAGTCCGCTAACGGTCACACTCGCTTGCGTAACCGACATTGGATTCGATCCATCTGTATAGACGTTGTATCCAGCTACTCCCACATTATCACTTGAGGCCGTCCAATCTAAATTAACTGTAACCGAGGCCACACTGGAAGCCACGAGTCCCGTCGGAACACTCGGTGCCTGCGTATCCGCGCCTCCGATCAGCCCAACCACATTAATTTCGGCAACGCAGGTCCAATTGCCCGATCCCACATCACGCAAGGCAATGTAGCTGACATTTGATTGAGCGGAAAATGTAGCCGTTTTCTCACTGGTGTTACTGGCCCAAGTGCCCGTCGCTACCTGAGTCCAATTCGTGCCATTTGAACTGACAAAAATGACATAGGACAAGATTCGAGCATTCGTATGGTTTCGGGGCAAATATCTTAATTCACTCACCGTATAGGTACCTCCCAAATCAATCTGAATTTCATTCGGTTTGGGATCATTGCCTCCATTGTACTGACTATGCCAATAGGTTCCCGCATTCCCGTCGATCGCATTGCTTGCCGGTGAATTTTCTGAAACCGTTTCCTCGCTATCCACCCAATGAATACTGAACTGACTTTGGTTGAGTAACCCCGGAGTCCCCCCTCCCGAAAGGGTGGTTACACTGATACTACTGCTTTGAGCCGACTCATTGGTGGCCGCATCATACGCACTCACCGTAAAGGTATAACTCGTACTCGCACTCAAACCACTGATCGTTTTACTCGTCCCACTTGCACTTACCGGATTGGATCCATTGGTATATACATAATAACCAGTTACTCCCACATTATCGTTGGAAGCATTCCAATTCAATACGACCGAACTCGATGTCACGTTCGAACTGGCTAAGCCTGTCGGAACACTCGGCGCTTGAGTGTCCGCACTGGCTTGAGTGGTCACATTGATTCCACTGCCTGGAGCGGATTCATTGCTCGCCGCATCATACGCGCTGACTGTAAACGTATAGCTAGTGCTCGCACTTAAACCTGTCATCGTTACACTGGGTCCACTCACGCTGACGGGGTTTGATCCATTCGTATATACGTTGTATCCGGTCACTCCCACATTATCGCTTGAAGCATTCCAATTTAGATTTACCGAGCTCGATGTGATATTCGAACTGGCTAAGCCTGCCGGGACACTCGGCGCTTGCGCGTCCCCGCCCGATTGATTCGTCACCGTAAAGTTTACGGTCACCGCAGCTCCCGCAGTCCCTCCAAAGTTATCCAGTGAATAAGGAATCACTTCCAAGGTATGGCTACCCAACGCAGGGGTCCAATCATAGAAGTCACCGGCTCCGTTATCTCCATTCATCGCATAGGGTGCCCCATTTTCTTTTCTGAAGAAGACACTATCCAGTGTGAATTTCACACTTTCGACTCCACTACCGGCAACCGCATCCACATTCAAAGAACTCCCAACCACCGCCAAGTTAATCGTCATCCCATCAGTCAGTTGGGATATCACTTGATCAGTCGTCGCATTCATCAAATTCAAATGCGTAAATTCCGGGCCTGAAGGAGCCGAGGTCGTCGCACTCGACTCGTTACTCACCGCTGAAGTCCCAAATCCATTATAAGCCGATACCCGATAGGTGTAAGCCGTATTCGAACTCAACCCCAGATCCGAATAACCAGTAACACCTGCGCCAACCTCATCGATCTGCGCGAAACTTCCTCCATTACTCCGCTCAATCTTAAACCCGCTTTCGTCACTTGAGTTATCATTCCAGCTCAAACTAATCTGCGACGAGGACACCGCACTGGCCGTCAAGCCGCTGGGGGCACTCGGGGCTGACCCTGCTTGATTAATCACCGTGAAATTCACCGTGATCGGTGTTCCTGCGATACCGGATGCACCCGGGTCCGAATACGGCGTCACGACCAAGATATGATTGCCCAAGGCCGGCGTCCATGGAGCGTAGTCCCCACCCGTGTCTCCGTTGATCGAATACGGGGCTCCGCTTTCAGTTCGAGTCAGGGCTCCAGAATCCAAATTAAAATGCACACTTTGCACTCCGCTTCCCGGAACCGCATTCACACTTAATTGATTTCCAACCACCGCAAAATTGATCGTCATCCCATCGCTTAATGTCGAAAGCACTTGATCGGTAGTCGCATCGATTAATTGCAGCGACTGAAGTGATGGACCAGATGCCGCACTCGTATCCCCGACAATCACCAACCAGTCTTCACTACTACTCGATGGGGGATTCCCAATCGAAACACTACCGCCTCCCGTCACCGAACTGACTGATCCAGTTTCTAGATTCAAGGAGGTGTTGTTAACATTCCGGGGATTAAACCACTGCACGTCAAAGGTCCCGGATACCCCCGATAAATTCAAATTAGTGCTTCCCCCATTAGGTAAATAGATCGCATAGATGTCTCCTACTTGGGCCAAAACGTAGTCACTACTACTCGTAGTCAAACTGTCGGCGTTGACCATGTCCTCAAAGGGCAAATACGCTTGAAAACACCTTTCCGCAAGTGCCGTCAATTGCCACATTTGTTCAAAGGGACGAAGATTCTCTGTCGTCACATCTCCATTCCAGTAGTAAGCAATACCGCCCCCTGCCATCAAGGCTCCCCAGAGCGCCCTTCTCCGATATTCTGGATGCCAGGGGTCTGACGCATCCGTGGGTAATCCTGTTTGCCATCCGCCTTGTTCATCATTGGTCACAATCCAAGGACGTCCCGCTGCCGCAGACTGCGCACGCCAATCGACCATCTGCGTATGCAGAATATCCGCTCCACTCGCATTATAGTGATTCGTCGTCGTCTGAATCGTCGCCATTTCAAAATTCACATTCCCTAGCAATGGCGTATACAATGCAGTCAAACTATCCGCACAATGCGCCGCAATCGGATGAACATACGGGTCAATTGAGCGAATATAGCTACAATAACTCGCGATTTGAGCATCACTTGGTCTTCCTCCTCCCGTCGTATTGATCTCTTCGCCCAGATTCCAGGTCACCGCTAAGTGGTGTCCAAAGCGGGCAATCATTTCCCGATAATACACTTTCCGCTCATTCCCCAAGGCACCTCCATTGATTAGCAAATCATTCTCTTCCTCATTAAAGAACAAATGCATCTCAACCCCCTTCGAGGTCATGTGCTCAAAAACAATTTCCCACTGGGCCAACTTACTGACATCATAGCGGCTATACGCCGTCCCGCCTGTCCAAGGAAAGGTATCTTTCGTATCCCCTCCGGTCGTATGCGTCACAAAATACATCGTATTCATTCCCTGATCAGCGATGTAATTAATTAAGCCGAGAATTCCCTTTCCTTTTCCATTCCACAACAATCCGTCATCGAAGGCATTATGATCACTGACATGCGGTCCATAATCATGACGGTAGCCGAGATCTGGAGTATTATCAAAGTCCTCATATCCTAGGAAATTTTCCGGTCCCCCGGGCCCAGCGCGAATAAAGTAGTCACCGTTGTCGAACTGTGGGTAGGGCTTTCCCACATAGCGCAACCAACCTTTACTCCGAAAATCGACTCCTGACTTATTCGTATCTAGGACAACGATACTCCCATTGGCGCCATCAAAGGAAACCGCTGTCCCCGCTCCCGCGTCGGTCGAAGCCGCAATATTCGTGCCCTGCCGGAAGGAAGCCGTATAATGCCAAGTCCCCGTTTCATCCGGGGCAAAGTGAACCCGCCATTTATTGCCACTTGTCGCACTGCTGTTCGCCGCGTTCCCATCAGCTGCATAATAACCGGGAACCACTACCGTCCGGGCACCTTTTGTAAAGGTCACATTCAACCGGTAATCCATGAATGGGTTGGGCGTTCCGCTTTCACTCACACTCGGCCCATCAAAGGTAATTGTCGCATTGTGCCACTTCCTTAATTCTCCCGTTACCGTTTGCCCATTCGATTCTACCGTAATTAAAAAAAGCGGAATCGATAAGATTAATAACAGCCGTGAAAAGCGATTTCTCAATAAATGTCTTGTACTGTAAGTAGAGTTATTTTTCATATTCAGGTAATTTTTTGTTAGTGATAAAACCAAAGCCAATCTCCATGAGAAGTAGCTGAAAACGTAGAGGTAAGATAAATCCAGTTATTCAAACCGTAGGACCAAACCCAAGGATCACTGGACACTTGGAACCAACCTAAGTACTCGTCGAATACCGTTGTATTGTCATCAAGGGGATACCCTCTCCAATCTGAACGGCCTCCCTTCAATCCTCCAACTAATACCAACCAGTCCTCGGTTGAGCTAGAGGGTGGATTCCCGATCGATACGCTGCCACCTCCGCTCACCGAAGTGACCGATCCTCTTTCTAAAATCAAAGTTGTATTACCCACATCCCTTGGATTAAACCATTTCACCTCAAAGCTACCGGATACACCCAATAGATTGAGCTGCGCGCTTCCGCCATTAGGTAAATAAATAGCATAGACTTCCCCCGTTTTAGCCAAGACATAGTCGTCGCCCAAAGGGGTTAACAAATCCGCATTGATCATGTCCTCAAAGGGAAGATACCGCTGAAAGCAATCGATAGCCAGGGTTGATAATTTCCACATCTGCTCACGAGGGCGAAGGTTCTCCGTTGAAACGTCACCATTCCAATAATAAGCGATACCTCCACCTGCCATCAATGCCCCCCAAAGTGCCTTCTTCCGATACTCAGGATGCCATGGATCATTCATATCCGTCGGCAATCCATTTTGCCATCCGCCTTGCTCATCGTTGGTCACGATCCAAGGCCGTCCCTTGGCTGCCGACTGATTGCTCCAGTCCACTATCTGAGCATGAAGAATGTCGAGGCCATTCGGAGAATGATTATCCGTCGTCTGGATCGTTGCCATTTCAAAATCTGAAAATCCCAACAATGGAGTATACAATGCCGTCAGACTATCCGCACAATGGGCGGCAATGGGATGATTATAGGGGTCAACTGCTCGAATATAGCTACAGTAGCTCTTGATCTGTGCGTCCGTCGGCCTGCCTCCTCCATTCGTATTAATTTCTTCCCCTAAATTCCAAGTCACCGCAAGGTGATGACCGAAACGGGCAATCATCTCACGATAATACACTTTTCGCTCATTGCCCAGCGCACCACCATTGATCAATAAATCATTTTCTTCTTCATTAAAAAACAAATGCAACTCGAGCCCTTTCAACGTCATCTGCTCAAAGACAATTTCCCACTGAGCCAGCTTGCTCACATCATACCGACTATAGGCCGTTTCACTCGTCCACGGAAAGGTGTCCTTGGTATCACCGCCAGCCGTATCCGTAACGAAATACATCGGGTTCATCCCTTGAGCAGCCGCATAATTGATTAATCCAAGAATCCCCTTCCCTTTCCCATTCCATAAGAGCCCATCATCCGCTGATACGTGATCGCCGATGTGTGGCGTATAATCATGACGATATCGTTGATCCGGGGTATTATCAAAACCGGAATAACCGAGAAAGTTTTCCGGACCACCCAGTCCTGATCGAATAAAATACTCACCATTGTCAAACTGTGGATACGGCTTTCCGACATAGCGTAACCAGCCTTTACCTCGAAAATCGGTTCCAGTTTTATTCGTATCCAAAACATGGATGCTACCATTCGTTCCATCAAAGGAAACTTCCTTTCCTGCACCTGTATCGGTCGATGCCGCAATATTCGTTCCCTGACGGAACGACGCCGTGTAATTCCAAGTTCCCGTTTCATCCGGAGCAAAGTGGACTCGCCACTTATTTCCACTCGTTGCACTGCTCTGCGCAGCACTCCCATCCGCAGTATAATAGCCAGGAACCACTACCGTTCGAGCACCGTTCGTAAAGGTCACATCCAAGCGATAATCCATAAATGGATTCGGTGTCGCGCTTTCGTTGGTACTCGGGCCTTCAATGGTAATCGTTATATTGTGCCACTTTCGCAATTCACCGCTTACGGATTGCCCCTGAGCGTACGAAACAACCAGAAGAGATCCCATCAATAGATACCGATAAAATGCGTATAATTGACTTCCTCCGCGATAATCTCGTTTTATGGCCAAGTGTTTCATGAATTTAATTTTAAATTAAGTAAATCCGGCCTACGCTTCCCCTCGTAAGCCGGATTTTTTCACACTAATCAATCCCTGTTTCGATCAGTATCCGATAACATTGATTTCCGCAGCGGTTGTCCAAGTGCCAGTCCCTACATCCTTGAGTGCGATATGGGTCACCCCAGAAACGGCACTAAAACTAGACGTTTTCTCATCGTGATTATTCGACCAAGTCCCGCTATCAACCTGAGTCCAACTCGTCCCATTCGTGCTCACGTAGACTTCGTAATCCAGAATCGTTCCATTGAGATAGGCGTCCTGACGCGGAAGGTATTTCAGTGCTGTAACCGTATACGTATTCTCCAAGTCAATTTGGATTTCATGCGGTTTCGGATCGGTTCCGCCCTGCCACTTGGTGTGCCAGAAGGTATTCCCATCCCCATCAATCGAGTTCGTCGCCGGCGCATTCTCTCCCACCACTTCTTCGCTATCCACATATTGAATACTGAATGAGCTTTGGTTGAGCAATGCAGGCGTTGCACTCGAAGTCGTCGCATTCGACTCATTACTATAACCAGAGTTTCCGGTGGTATTATAAGCACTGACCCGATAGGTATAGGTCGTGCTGGAACTCAACC
>Ga0115559_1001771_pt1 | contig 14147 bp, 11 predicted proteins | sample COGITO_mtgs_1105_3_FD_87281 | JGI IMG/M metagenome (GOLD analysis project Ga0115559, IMG submission 87281) | Pelagic marine microbial communities from North Sea - COGITO_mtgs_110506 | ecosystem: Environmental > Aquatic > Marine > Epipelagic | place: Germany:Helgoland, sampling site Kabeltonne... | reverse complement strand
AGTTTGGATAATGGAAAACCCCAAAGATGACACATTGGATGAGAGTCCTATACACCAACTACCCAGTCAACCAAGTCACCCCCTACCCTTCGTAGTTTCAAAGGAGATGGTGAATGAATCAAAAAACAAACTGCTAAATCAACCAACCCACTAAAACAGACCAGCAACCAAGTCATCCCAAAATAGACCACACCTAAACGACCCCTCCGATGGAAAAACAACCGCTAAATCCACCCCACCACAATAGCAGACCAGCATCCAAGTCATCCTAAAATTAACAACCACCCTTCCCAGTTTCAAAGAGGAGAGTGGATGATGAATTCAAAGGGGTCTCGAAGAATAGAAAAATTCGGTATACTCCTGTATCCGAACTTTACTAGACAAGAGAATCCAAAGAATCCATCACCGCAAATCTTCTTTTAGAAAACTTCCATCCATCCCACTGTAGCAGTGCCCAAAAATGGGTTGGTGGCGTTGTCCAAAGTCCCGACTGCACCTGAAGTACCATCCGTGGTCACACCAGAAGAACCATACAAAATGGTCCCTGCATCGGTAACCGTGATACCTGAGATATAGGAGCCTGTAGTAGAAATAGATGGATTGTCACTCGCATCTGCCGTTCCATCACCATTGGTATCCAATCCAGAATTACAATCGTCAAACTGCAATCCATACAATCGGCCAGTTCCAGAGTCACAACGATTTGCTGCTGGTGTCCAAGTACTAAAGTAGACGACTCCTGCATACGCAGTTGGGTCTGCAGTCAACCCCTCTCCAATTCTCAATGGATACACCCCATTGGCACCACAATCTGTAATTGGGCTTGCATTGAAAGAAGTACAACTCATAGGAGCAGTGTCTTTCACTGCAAAGAAATATCCCTTGTTAGAACTCGTACGATTGTATGGTGTACCCGTTCCCCAATAGACTCCCAACGAACCGTCTGAATGCCATGATGTTGTTGCAGAATAATAGACTTCTGGACGAGACAACAAACTACCGTCATCGACAGGATCATAGAATTCTACCCATTCGAAGTCACCTGGATCCGTTGGATCCAAACAAGCTTTGTACATCCATGAAGATCCAGGATCTGTAATCGAAGATGGTCCAGAACCACTTTCTGATACGGGACGATAGGCCGTTGTTACAGGAAAATACAACGTATCAACATCACCATCTGAATCAACATCCACCGCAGCAATCGCAGCAGAGATATACCCGTATTCGTAATTAGAATCAGAGTCCAAACTCAATGTGCTTCCATACAGAGCAGATTCAGGGTGTCCGTTGTCTCCTCTTGGAGAGCCGTTGTTCTGAGAATCTTGGTACTCTTCCGATGTCGTTCCGTAATAATCATCCCCTAGAGACCACATATAAATGTTGGCTTCTGTCGCCGCATAGTATGAAGCCCCAATACCATAAGGTACGGCTCGACCAGAACCCCAAAACACAACATAGTTGTCAACAGGATCAGTACTGTCAGAAGAATCGTAAATATTTCCAATAACGGGACGAGAAGTCGTATACCCAATGGCCGTTGCATCAGCCTCGTCGACTTGTTCCCACAGAAATGTTGGGGCTGTTGGATCTGTAATATCGAGGGCCATCGTTACAGGACCACCCTTTCCTTGTGACACAACAACAACACGACGCCATTCACAGGATGCAGGAATCGAAGTACAATCTTTTGAACCATCACCATCTTGGTCAATCCACACATCTTCAACGACAGGTGTTCCATCAAATAAGAATGTACGACCATACAATATCTGATCCACCAATCGTCCAGCCCATGATGCACTGTGTGTTCTGTACAGAAGATACCCAGGAATCCAAGCCCACAACTCTTCACCAATCACCGTACCCGGAGCCGTATCCTCCTCAAGCGCAAACGCATGAAGCATCCCATCATTGGCTGGAGACAGTACGATATTGGGATAACCATTGGCTTCCAATTCATCTAAGAACCGTCTGTATGTTGGATCCAATGTATACATGTCATCATCGGTTTGAACCACGGCTGGAATGGCATTTGGAGCGTCCCCCAGTTTCCACGTTCCACGTGCAACATCCAAATACGGATAATTTGCGGTTGGTAGACCACGAGCAAAGTCAATCAGTGTCTGCAAGTCGGTAGAGTTTACTGAACCATCTTCATTGAGATCATATGTCGTGTCTGAAGAGTCCAAAATGAGATCCAACGCAGTCGAGTTCCCACCCACAAACGTTGTAAAGCCTTTATCAAAACCTTGACGTCGGTCTGTGTTCGACTCAGTCGACAACAATGTCGCACCATCTTCGAAAAATGTATAAATGTCACGTTTACCAAAACCATCACGGTCTTCTTCATTGTACTCACTGGCAGTAACTGGTCTAGACACCAGCAAAGTACCACCATCCCACAATGCACCACCAAACTCAGTCGGACCATCATACAATACCTGACCATAGGTAGAACTGGTGGGATCATTGTCAATTTCGTACCCACGAACGTGCCCTTCACCCAAAGGGTTCGCGCCATCCAACTCGTAATAACTGTAAATCAAATAGTTCCCATCAGCGGAGATAATTGGGGAGGACCGCGAATAAGTACCAGACAATGCCGAAGAGATAATTCCCATAGAAGCCGTCAATAGATCTGAATAATCTCCATCTGTCGAAGTGTATATTCCTGAACCACCCTGCAAATCAGACGCATTATAGTAAAGAGCATCCGCAATGGCATCACTATCTGTATCAATACCAATCGTATGAACCAAAACATTTTGAGTACCTGTCAAGCCTGAACGAGCATCAAATGTGTATCCATACAAGGCCGCTTGATCGTAATAGCATTGTTGATCTGTAGCCGAATATGTGGTCGTAAGAGCAGATGACGTACAAGAAATATCTGTATTCAAAGGAAATGGTATCGACATATCAAATTGAGCGATGGTCGTCGGGGTTTCGTCATTGCTTGGACGATTCCGTGTAAACACGACAATATGAGTGTCTTGACAAGAGTATTGAATCGGTGCTTCATTCCAATCTTGCGTAAATCCATCACCATCATCGTCTGTAGTGTCTGCTGTTGCACCTGCCTGCAAATACATTGTGTAGGCATTGGTAATCGCCTCTGTCAAATCGACCGTTGAAGTAGAGTGGGGAGACAATCCGGATATGGCACTGGCAAATTCTGTGTACGGAGATCCCAGAGGAACCACTTGCTGATCTGCCCACTGTGCAGCACGACTAGAGTGTGTATCTTGAGATGTTGTTACAAGTCCATACCGTGCCCAATCATAGTGCTGAACCATTGCATTGACCACTGCCATAACGGTATCAAAACAAGAGTCTGAAGAAGAGGAGTTGCAAGGTGATGACATTGAAGTAGAACGATCCACCACAAACAATACATTTGGAGGTACTGCTTCTGTGGTAGAAAGAAATTCTTCACCACCAGAAGATGAACCCGCCTGTGCAGGAGACATGAAAGACAACATCGATATTGCAGTAACCATATTCAGCATCGTATTCTCCTCATCTTTACCGCACCTTACAACCGCCACGCATCACCATTCGAATCATGGTGGATATCGTAGCTTTCGAGGCATTGGTGTTGGTATAACTGGTGTCTGTCATTGTAGCGATGGATTCCATCTCCCAATAATCAGAGCGAAAACCATTGCGACCTTGTTCCGTAGAGTACCCTGGGGGTGGATTGCCACATCTCAAATATACAGCATCTACAGAATATACGCCCATATTGTGTACACCACTTGCAGTGTGATAGGTCAACGCACCAAAATCCGTCTCAGCAAGACTTTTGGTAATGTACATGGCAGTATCTTCAATGCCGTATTCGTTGAACCCTTCAGAAGAAGGCAATACTTTATCTCTCATCAAATCACGTGCTTGTTCCGTACCCGCATGGGATGTATGTACAACCACAGCATGTTGACGATTCCGATAAGCAATCCGTTGATCAATACCCGCAATATTCAGGGTTGAAGTACCCATCACAGCCAGCAATGCCAACAATACCATCGCAACAAGCATGATGTACCCTTGCCTGTGGGTGCGATATTGGAGATGGTTGGACAAGATTCTTTTCATAGATAATTCAGTGTGACAAATAATTTAGGGTTGAGCAATACCAAAGGCAATGCAGTTTAGAACAGGCGATGGTTTCGTACGGCCACTTCTGTGACCACAACATTTCGATAGTAGCCATCTGCAGTAGCCGATGCGGTATTGTTACCCAAAGCCGGACGAACGTTAGAAGACCAGGTAAATTCTTGAAAGTTTTCTTTGGGAGATCGCAGGACCATCAAAATCCGAACCATCCAAACATCATCTGCATTTCCTGTAACGACAGAGTTAGACCAATTGCTAAACACAGAACAGTCTGTGTCATTGCTTCCACTGTCCACACAGTATTGCAACTGCAGGTCTTCAACATTGTCCACAAGAGGAACATCATCATTGTTCGGAAAGTTGCCATTCAAATCCATCATCAATACTGGATGACTCGGTGTTCCTGGACCAATGGCATTGTCTGTATCGTCAATATAAAAAGTCATCACCTGACCCTTTGAACAACGAATTACTGGAGAAATATTAGAAGTAGCCGCACACGCTGCAGAATAATCTGTCAGGCTAGATGCAGATGAATCAACATTGATGGTTCCAAAGGGTGTAGACGTACTCGCATCCGATGTTATCGCCCACAAATAGGTATCGTTGGTACCAATCGCAGCGTAGTCGTAGCACATCAACAAATCACCAGAACGAAACTGCATCAGTTTATCAAAATTATCTAGATGATTGGGATCAAAAGTGATCGTTGATGTCGTACAAGCTTCAACTGTTGAATAGGATGTATTCATCACCAACGATGGTTCCATATAGGCAACGGTAATGGCATCTGAACCGTTGGTACCATACGCATCGTAAGACACCACTGTTTCTTGAACATTGCTATCAGAACTTGCAGCACCCATAACCCCTACAATACTACCCCGAGAGCCAAAACCGGCCATTCGAATTGAACGAGAGAGGATTTCTAAAGCAAATCGACCATTCTGGTGCATTTCCATTCGCATATCTTGATTCATCAACTGCTTGGTCTGTATCGTGAAGATACCATACATACCAAGAACCACAAATGTTGCCATCCCAACAGAAATAGCGAGTTCAATCATGGTAAAACCACGAGACAATCGTTTCCTGACATTGAAAAAGCGTTGAGGTTTCATCATTTAAGAGTCCCGAAATCGAAAGGAGGAGATGGTTGTTCCGTGCCATTGATTGAAAGCACGATCCAAATATTGACAGCGAACCATCATTTTAAGCCAGGTAGAATTGGTGTCCATAATCTCAATGTCCCAAGAAACATAATAGGCCAACGGACCGAAAGCATAATTTGTGGTGGGTCCATTTCCAGACGAACGTGCAGGGGGTTGAGCACCACCACTCGGGTGTTCAAAATACGCCCAGGGTGCAGTCGTATCAGCACCAGCATCTAAGAGCACCGTCGGTGCAGAACTACTGGTCCATGGCAACGCATGAAGTTGTTCAATCTGGGCTTGAGCCAAATAGGTACAATCCGTCATGCGCTTTGCATGCATATTGGAACGAACAGCTTGTGAATGCAGCGACATCATCACGACCAAAGCAAATCCCATCACAGCGGAAGCAACCATAATCTCAATCAACGTAAACCCACGACGGGATTTTCGAGAATGACTCAACGATAGCATTGGCTTAAAGTGTTTCATTGTACAGAACTCGTAACAGAGGTTCCAATAGTGTTCAGGTTGTACGGTCTTGGAACACGCAAAAGGCGGATCATACCTGCCCGACTGATTTGTACCTTTACCACGTCAAACACACCTATGCGACCGGCTTCTTGATTGTGAAAATGAAACTCCATATATCCGTTGGTATTGAAATCAACCGATGGATTCCGCAACCAGCCTCTGGGAGAAAAAATAATCGAATCGCGATTGTTTCCAGTCAAGGGGCCTGTTAGCCTTCCCCAATCTTCGAAACATACGTCTTTTCCGGACTCTGTTCCACCTCGAAAAAAACTGACAAAGGCATCCCCTTGTTCATCGTCTACACCATCTTCCATTGTATCTTCAGGCAACAAATCCCAGACTCTCGAACCCATGACTTGATCACCTACGGACATTTCCCAAGAACCACCCCACATTGTGGTATCTGTACAGTCACCACCACTATGTGCCAACAAATGAAATTTGGTTTCACGATTTGTCTGTACAGCGATCTGACGCATTGAAATCAGTTCAGAACGAAACTGTTTGGCAATTCGAACCAAACGAAATCGGGGTAAAAACTCTTGCATTGTCCCCCATCCAATACCCGCTAACGCAATCAGAATTCCAAGTGCAACAATAATCTCAATCATTGTAAAGCCCTTTCGATTACGAGGATGTAATCGTCTGGACCGCAGAAAACTCTGACAAGGAACAAAGGATGGTGAAAGGGATAGTGTATGCATTCTAAACTGGTGTTTGGCTTCAAAAAACAATCGTATATTATAAATATATAACACATTTGAAGACAAATTTTTACATTTTCAATCAAAACAACACTTCACTCCCACTAGTAACGATGGCCTTTCATCATTGGGACTCTGTAGAAATGTATGGGCAGATCTCCTGCAAAGTGGTGCGTCTTCGTTGCAATTGTCGCTGGATCATCCCCGAGTTTGGAACCTCAACACCCGTTGAAACAGATTCTTTGATAGAACGATCTGCTTCATTCACCCACGCTTCAATCGCATCAATTTGTTCACAGTCCTCTCCTGCTGACGCTGAGATTTCCAACAGAATACGGGCTCTAAGGATCCACATCATTGCAATTGTTCTTTTTGGAAGATCCAAATTCAACCCAGTTTCAACTTCGCGCAAAGCTTCTTTGGTTTTCCCTTCTCTCAACAATGCTTCTGCATAGGGCAAACGATATTTGCCACGATTTGGAAATCGACGAATGACCAAGGACAGTTGAACACTCGCTTTTGTAATTTCACCCTGAGACAATTTCCAAATTGCATCACTCACCAGCGCTTCTGGATCATCTGGAGATAATGACAATGCTTTATCCAACCACAAACGAGACTGCGAGGACTCTCCCTGCGACAACAGAACGCTGGACTTTCCACGAATACATTCTACGTTGTTTGGTTCTACACCCAAGCAATAGGCAAATTGACGTAAGGCATCTTCACGCTTTAACGCCAAATGATATGTCCATCCCAATCCTGCCAAGGCCTCTGTTTGTTGTGGATCTTTTTCTAAAATGGCTCGGTACTGAAGTTCTGCACTTGCCAAATCATGTGCATTCAAAGATTCCCTCGCATCGTCTAAACGATTAAGGTTACATCCAAGAGGTATACACAGCCATATTGATATCATCCATCCAAAGCACTTCATGAATATTACCTATCTCGTTCACGGCTTTCCGCCTTTTGAAAATGCAGGTACCGAACAACATACGGCGACCTTGTGTACAGAAATGCGCAACCTTGGACACACCGTCACCGTAATTGCAGCAACAAGACAGATCGGACGATTGCATGGGGAGGTAATACAAGATCTATGGAATGGCATCGACATATTTAGAATCGTAAACAACATACCAGCATTGGCATTAGAACAGTCCGAACGAAGACCCGAAATTGAAAATATCATTGCACGATTGATCCCAACGAACACTGATATCTTACACATTCAACACACACAATTTCTCAGTTCACGGGTTTCGTTCGATGGTCCAAAATTTTGGACCTTACATGATGCCTGGGGGTGGTGTCCATCAGGTGGAACTCGCCTAAAAAATGGAACGAATCTATGTAGGACCCCTTCTCCTGAAGATTGTCTTGAATGTTACGCTCAATGGCAACCACACTTACCAAAATCTGGCCAGTTTTTACTGAAATTGGCATCAAAAGTATCGCCATGGATTTCCTCACAACATCTTCATAAAATATGGAAAAAGGTTCCGACAACACTACGGCATCCAATCTCTATTGAAAAAAAGACCGACATGCGATCATCCGTACAAGCATTGAAGAATCGGAACAACGCATTTACAACACTCGCAAGCGAATGTGAACGAATCATTAGTCCATCCTCGTTTCTAATGAATCTTGCCAAAGAGCAAACGTGGACAAATGTCGAATGCATTACACACGGAATTCCAAAAACACAACATTGGAACACTCATCAAGGTGGACATGGACTGTTGTTTGTTGGATCAATGGTGCATCATAAAGGACCACAATTGGTAGAACAAGCCTATATTAAAGCGTTCCCGCACGCCTCAGTCCACATTCATTTTGTTGGAAGTGGCCCAGTTAAGGTTACGTTGCCACATACACCAGCCGTTCCAAATCATACTGTGTATACCAAACTACAAATGGCTGATGCATTGATTATGGGTTCGATTTGGGAAGAAAACTACCCTATCATTTTATTGGAAGCCAAAGCAGTGGGGTGTCCAATCGTAGCACCTAGAGCAGGAGGAATCCCTGAGATCGTCGAAGATGGTGTAGATGGAATCTTGTACACTTTGGGAGATGTCAATGAACTGGCCGACGCACTCCAACGTGTCCTCCAGAAAAACTGGACTGTTCGACCACCAAAAACCAGCGTGACCATGGCCTTAGAATACGAGTCTCTTTATGAAGGTGCATTGTGAAACCCAAAATATTATTGGTCGCGCATGGATATCCCTTTGAAACGATCGGTGGTGTTGGTCAAGTCCTCACACAGTTGGTAGAACAGTTGCCTGCTATGGGGTGGGATGTACATGTACTGGTTCCTGAAATCGTTCGTTGGCAGCGTAAACCAAAGATTGTCAGTACAACACATACATGGGGTACACTTCATAAACTACACAGACATATTCATCGATGGTCACAAGCGTGGGTGGATATGTCTGCGAATTCAACTCTACAAATATGGTTAAGCAAACTACTGCCACATACCATTCACATTCATCACCTAAATGGGTTTCCAGTAGACTGGCTGCTCACATCGACAGCTTACGTCCACTTAACATTGCACGATTATGCAATCCCTTGCTCCAGAGGACAATTATTAGACCGAAATTTACACGTTTGTGATGGCCCGTCCCCCACAAAATGTCACACCTGTATAGAACCTTGGCTCAGTTTAGAAAGGCATTCTCTACAAAAATTAGAGCAACGACAACTTCTCATCACCGAACTATTAGAGTCTATCGATCGGATTGATGCCCCTTCTGTTGATCTGATTCAAAGAATTCAATTCGTGTATCCAGCACTCACAATAGAGCACTGTTCGTTACCAGTCGCAGAAGTTGAAGAGTACCATCTCAACGAGATAATCTCGCACAAAGACTGTAGAGATCATACAACTCATAAATTTTTATTTGTTGGAAGTATACACCCAAGCAAAGGGGTCCTCTTAGCACTTCAGGCTTTCTCCAACCTCAACATTCCTGCACATTTGACCATAGTTGGAGGGACAAGCCCCTCTGACATTCAACCGAACTACTCGACGATTTGTGCACACTTTGCAGAACAGTTTCACAACATACTATGGCTCGGACAGTTGACACACACTGCAGTACTTAACGAAATGATGTCCCACGACACATTGATCCTCCCTTCTGTTTGGCCAGAAAATTCTCCGATCGTCATTCGCGAGGCTTTACAAAGAGGCATGACGGTAATTTGTGGTAGAGGAGGATCCGTTGAGTTGTCTGACGAGATTGTACAAGCCATACCACTGGGTATCTCTACGCTAACAGTTGCCATGACAGAGGTGTCCAAACGAAAGCAACAAAAATCGACGATCTATCCATCCCCCAAACAAAGCATCGAGCACTGGATAGGGCCTCCTATTTAGATCAAGCCTTCTGTGACTCATCTTGAATAGCACAGATATCAAAAGATGGTTAGAGAACTGTACTGTATAGAGTATGTTTTGTAGAATTTGAGGACGGTCATGCCAAAAAAAGAAGCGTTTATTATTCCGGAAGGTCTCCAATTTGAGCACACCAACAAAGGTGTCAGCATTCAAAACCATGGAGATATCGTTATCAAAGGGTCTTTGGGAATGGATGTGCACCGTTTGGTCTCTACAGATGGAAACATTTATATTGAGAATTCGCTTGCTGTAAATGAGATCATTGCCATCAACGGTACAGTCTCCAGTGATGCTACTCTAACCGTAGACAGTATCCAAGCAAAAGAACTCACCATCGGGAATGACTTAACCGTTGCAACTCGAGTTCACGTCTCGAAAAAGATGCTCATTCATGGAGATCTGAACTCTCCGATTGTACAATCTCTAGGTGATTTGGAAGTACATGGTTCTATTACATGTGATGAACTCAGTGTAGAACGGCATGCAAACATCGGAAAAAGTGTCACTGCACAACGCATCCAAACAGAAGGTGAGTTGCACATAAAAGGAGATGCCTCTTGTGCAGACTTCCACCATGCAGGCACACTGATTCACTTGGGTTCTTTACAGGCAAATGCCCTCTCTGCTCCAAATGCAACCGTACATATCAATACAGCACTCACTGTCAATCAAGTCCAGTGTACCAGCCTGATTGCATCTGGAAAGATTACAGCTCCAACGATGCAAGTATACGACGCTATTCAACTCACAGAAGCAACAATACATGCAGATGTGGTCATCGGAAAGCGATTTGAAACAACAGGAGAGGTCTCCGGAAAAGTATTGGTATTAGAAGTGCCTCAACAAACAGGTTCTCATCGCATCAAAGGGTGCTTAGAATTATCCGACTTTGCTGAATTCGTTCCAGACCTGGATGCCTTTTTGACAAGTAGAGGATTGACCAAACAAGCTGACGGAATTGTGGTCACCCCGATTCAATCTAACACTGACGATCAAGAGTCCTCGGAAGAGTCAAGCGATTCAAATGATACCGACACACCTCTCCATGTAGATTTAAACGCGATTCCAACGCAATCGAAAACATCCATCTCAGAAGAGTCGACCATGATGTTTGATGACGAAGTCACAGCTTCGGATACACCCGAACCAGATGCAACCCCTGCACGGATTGCGGTTCCGATGATTGACCAAAGTGCGTCAACAGCACGTGAATCTATCGAAGAGCACAGCGAGCAAACCGAAATCAACTTGGATGATACAAATACCGATGTAGAGTTAATCAATCCAACGTCAACAAATCCAAATGATATGGATACCGTAGGCTTGGACACTCAATCTTCTACAGAAGAACTGGTTGTTGAAGAACCTGAATCATCACCGGCAACAACCGAAACGGTCAATATTGATGATGCAATACCAACAGAAGCACTTATGAGTGAAGAATGGACATACGATGAAGGAGAAGGCGTTCAGGAACCAGAAGCGCCAGAACCAAACCCCATTCACGATGCCATTCGAACAAACATCGTTGCATTGATCAATGAATATGACGATACCCAGTATCCATCTGCAGTCCAAGAACTTCTCGAGTATTTGGAAACAGAAGACTACTTTACTCTCCAAGATGAGTTGCGTCACATTTGGAGCAATCTTCTCAAGCATCATCAAAGTGAAAACTCTAGAATACCAGGTGCAGCAACGTTGGCATTTACAAGTCTGAGTAAGAACCTTCAAAAACTGGACTGAATCAATAGCGCTTAACGAAACTAGTCGCGATCACTAACCAACTGTTCTATCAGCTGTTGGTCTTTCTCTGTGAGCAAGGTAAACTGAACACCCACACCAGAAAACTCTCCATTCTTGGACACCCATCGTACAATCCCAGTTGCATTAATATCTTGGCCCGATGGCAACACAAGTATAAGTTCGATCTGTTCACCCATTGTGAATGGTTGCTGAGTATTCAAAAAACAACCACCAATACTAATATTCGCAGTGTAATCGTTTAAAAAATTAGTGATGCTTTTGTACAACACTTTGAGTTGAATATCTTTTCGCGTGAATTGCCGCATATCGCTGCTCATGATTTCTCCACCTCAATCTGTAGTAAACTATAGCCGTTTTTAGATTTTTAAACATCACAAATGTCAATGGAAAGCAAAATCAAACTTCTTGATAAGTCACTTCACAACTTGTTACATAGAATTGGTTAGAATACACTACATAAACCAAGAATCCGATTGAGCCTGTGAACCTTCTCAAGGAGAACCGATGTTGCTCACACTTATGCTGTCCTGTAATCAATATGAATTTTTCAATGTCACTGGATTTGAACAGGCAACCTTCTCAAACGATGCAGACATACTCTTTGTATTAGACAACTCCGCGTCCATGTCACAAGAAGCCTCTGCATTGGGCCAAAACTTCAATGTATTCATCAACAAATTGGCGAACCAAAGTGGTTCCGGTGACGGAGTTGACGGACTTGGAGATGCGGTGGATGATTTTGTTTCCTATGTAACAGAACGCGGAAACTTTATTGACTATCAGTTGGCGATTACAACAACAACCGTAGACTACACCGGTGCTGGAGCGTCAGATGCGCTTGAACCTGGTGAAGCTGGATTGTTAACAGGTACCCCAACAATCTTGGGACGCGACAATCCTGACATTGCAGAGGCTTTCAAAGTCAATCTGCTGTGTGATGCGACCTATTGGGACAGCACAGAACTGCTTGCTCCTGAAAATCAAGATCCAAACTATGATTGCGATGCGGGTGGCGATCCAGAATTCATCTCGGTACAGTACTTAGATTGCCTGTGTGGAACAAATGGCTGGGACAACCCTTCAGGATCAGGACAAGAGGAACCTTTGGAAGCAGCATTGCTGGCACTGTGCCGAGCAGAAGAAAACCCACCAGATGTATGCTACGAGATTGATGCGGGGACACCTTCCGTATTTACCGAGGCAGATATCGGTACAAATGATGGTTTACTCAGAGACGGTTCTACCGTTGTTATCGTAATTCTTGGAGATGAAGGCGATACCTCAAGACGAATCCCGAACGGTTCTGCAGATGTAACACCCTACTTGGATGCGTTTGATGCATTTGAACGCAACATCAAAGTGGTCACACTTGGCCCCAATCTGATACCAGATGAAGATGGGGTTGGATATTCACTACCCTGTAACAATGGTGGCGCAACCGACTGGGCAGCAAAAAGACTCTTGGACATCTCTGGACAAACCAAAGGCTTTTATCGATATCTTGAAGAAGAAATTGATGGAGAGTGTGCGTTGTCTGATTTTTCGGTACACTTAAACAAACTCGGCGATCTATTGAACAATCTGGACACCAGTTTTCAATTGGCGACCATTCCAGATGTGACGACCATTCAAGTTTATGTAAACGGCGAAACAATCGACCCTTCGCTCATCTTAGATGAAACAGCGGCTGGGATACCATTGGAGTATGGAGAAGGTTGGTCCTATGAATCTGCAGACAATGCCGTGAGTTTTTGGGGCGATCCAATTCTCAACCCAGACAAATTAGACGAAGGGTGTTGCATTCCAGACTACAACTCAGATGTACGTATCTACTATCGTCCTCTTTCTGGCAAGCCTCGTGAGTTGCCCTTTACCGTTGAGTAACTTGAACCGTTTTTTACCATTTACCTGAATACCGTATTTTAGATCAAAAATTGATTTTGTGATTTTAAGGAGTCCATCGTGCGAACCGTAATCCTTCCCATCTGTGCATCCTTGTTGTGGATGCAAACTGCTGAAGCACAAGAAACCATCGACGTTGGTGCCTTGCAAAACAAAGACTTCAAAGTGGTCCAAAAACAACTCTACGACAAAGAAAATCTTAGAGAGATTGCTGTACATGGTGGAATAATGCCATTCGATGCATTTTCTGTCACACCCAAAATTGACGTCACATACGCCAGTTACATGTCTGAAACGATGGCATGGGAACTTGCAATCGGTGCAGGTTATGGATTTAAGAACGCCAATTACAAACAACTAGAAGGGCCTGCATACGGTATTGAACCAGATGTCTACCGGTACCTCACCTCTGTGATTGGCGATGTTCAATGGGCACCCATCTATGCCAAAATGGCAATGAATGGACAAAACATCTTTCACTACGATGTCTATGGGATCGGTGGTGGTGGTCTAACTGTAGAACAATCGTTCTTACCCGACAAAGATCTCTCTCTT
>Ga0115559_1001762_pt1 | contig 14167 bp, 8 predicted proteins | sample COGITO_mtgs_1105_3_FD_87281 | JGI IMG/M metagenome (GOLD analysis project Ga0115559, IMG submission 87281) | Pelagic marine microbial communities from North Sea - COGITO_mtgs_110506 | ecosystem: Environmental > Aquatic > Marine > Epipelagic | place: Germany:Helgoland, sampling site Kabeltonne... | reverse complement strand
CCTTGGGAATTCCACCAGCCGCGCACAATCACAAAACAATGATAATGACAGTATTCGCAGTATTATTGAGAAGAAAAGAGCCTATAACAATCGTAAAGGCATTGGATATCGCATTCAACTTTACAATGGAAGTGAAAAGCGTGTTAAAACCATTAGAGCGAAATTTCGCATCGAATTTCCATCGATAGAGACCTACTTAAAATACAATGCACCAGAATGGAAAATACAGGTTGGTAGCTACAAAACAACTTTGGAGGCCGCTAGAGAATTGAGAGAAATAAATAAGAAGTTTTCAGGTGCTATTATCATTCCAATAAGTAAATAAAAAAAATCACAAACAAAAAAAAACGCCGCAATATTGCGGCGTTTTTTTTTGAACTCTATTGAAAAATATTATTTCAATTTTTTCTTTACTGCTACTTCATTATAAGCTTCAATAGTATCTCCTTCTTCAATATCATTATAGCCTTTTAATTGAAGTCCACAATCATATCCTTTGGTTACTTCTTTTACATCGTCTTTGAAACGTTTTAAAGAGGTTAATACACCGTCATGAACAACGATTCCGTCTCTAATAACTCTAATTTTAGAATCTCTAAAGATTTTACCAGAGATGACCATACACCCTGCAATGTTTCCTACTTTCGAGATTTTATACACTTCTCTAATTTCTACATTCCCACTAATTTCCTCTTTCATGTCTGGAGATAACATCCCTTCCATCGCATCTTTTAAGTCGCCAATTGCATCGTAAATAATAGAATATGTTCTAATATCTACTTCTTCTCTATCTGCGATGATTCTTGCATTTCCTTGCGGACGAACGTTAAAACCTACAATAATTGCATCTGAAGCGGTGGCTAATAAAACATCACTTTCTGTGATGGCTCCAACTCCTTTATGTAAAATATTTACTTGAATTTCTTCGGTAGATAATTTCTGGAAAGAATCTGTCAATGCTTCTACAGAACCATCTACATCTCCTTTTAGGATAATGTTCAACTCTTTAAAGTCTCCCAATGCAATTCTACGTCCAATTTCATCCAACGTTAATGTTTTTTGAGTTCGAACAGATTGCTCACGTTGTAATTGAGAACGTTTTGAAGCAATTTGTTTTGCTTCACGTTCGTCATCAAATACATTGAATTTATCTCCTGCTTGTGGCGCTCCATCCAATCCTAAGATAGATACTGGCGTTGAAGGCCCTACTTCTTTCAAGTTATTTCCTTTATCATCAAACATGGCTCTTACTTTTCCACTGTGTTTACCAGCTAATAAGTAATCTCCAATTTTTAGGGTTCCTGCTTGTACTAAGATCGTAGAAACATATCCTCTACCTTTATCTAGTAACGCTTCCACTACGGCACCAACTGCATTTTTATTTGGGTTTGCTTTTAATTCTAAAACCTCAGCTTCTAATAAAACTTTCTCCAACAATTCTGGAACTCCTTCTCCAGTTTTTGCCGAAATATCTTGCGATTGAATGCTACCTCCCCAATCTTCAACTAATAAATTCATAGATGCTAATTGCGTTTTTACATTGTCTGGATTGGCATTGGGCTTGTCAATCTTATTTATTGCAAATATAATTGGGACTCCTGCTGCTTGGGCATGGGAAATTGCTTCTTTTGTTTGCGGCATAATATCATCGTCTGCTGCAGCTACAATAATTACTAAATCGGTTACCTGTGCACCACGCGCTCTCATTGCTGTAAACGCCTCGTGACCTGGTGTATCTAAAAATGCAATTTGTTGTTCGCCAACGGTTACAGAATACGCTCCGATATGTTGTGTTATTCCTCCGCTTTCAACTTCAATTACATTTGCTTTTCTTATATAATCTAACAAAGAAGTCTTCCCATGATCCACATGTCCCATCACCGTAATAATTGGCGCACGTGTAATAAGATCTTCTGGTTTGTCTTGAACTTCTTCAATCGCTTCTTCTACTTCAGCTCCTATAAATTCTACCGTATAGTTAAATTCTTCTGCAACAATCACCAAAGTTTCTGCATCTAAACGCTGATTCATGGTCACCATCATTCCTAGCATCATACAAGAAGAAATAATATTTGTTACTGGAACATCCATCATAATAGCAACTTCACTTACAGTAACAAATTCTGTTACTTTTAGGATTTTGTTATCTAATGTCTGTGCTTCTAGTTCTGCTTCTGTATGCTCTCTTCGTGCTTCTCTTTTATTTCTACGGTATTTCGCTCCTTTTCCTTTGCTAGATTTTCCTTGAAGTTTCTCCAAGGTATCTCTAACCTGTTTCTGAATTTCTGCTTCTGTAGGTTCTTCTTTTTTAACGGGAGTTTGATTTCTTCTACCTCTGTTAAAAGGTGGTTTTCCACTTTCGCTTCTTGCTTGGGGTCTTCCGACTCCACCACCACTTCTAGAAGGTGTTCCAGAACCGGTTGTTGGCTTGTTAATTCGCTTTCGCTTCTTTCGAGTATCGTTTGTGTTTACAGACTTTACTTCTGGTTTTTTCTTTTTCGGTTTTTCGAATTGTTTTAAGTCAATCGTTTTTCCTGTAATCTTAGGTCCGTCTAACTTTTTATATTGGGTAACCAATGCTTCTGCATTTTCTGAGGTTACTTCTTCTCCTTTTTCTTCTACTACTTTTTGTTTGGCAACAATTGGTGTTGCTTCTTTTTCAACAGCAGTCATTTTCTTGGAAACTTCTTTTGCTGCTGCTTTTGGCTTTTCTTCGTTAGATGTTTCTGGGACAACTTTAGATGCCTCTTTTGAGGGAGCTGCAATAGGTACAACTACATTTTCTGTTTCTTCAACAGGGTTAGGCGCTTCTTTTACTGCTTCTGGCTGTTTTTTACCAGATGGATTCGTGACATCTATTTTACCAACAGTCTTGAATGCTAATTTTTCGGCTTTGGCTTTTAAAACAACTTCTTCTTTCTTTTCTTCTTCTACTCTTTTCTTTTCTAATTTAGCTTCATGTTCCAAACGAATCGCTTCTTTCTCTTTCCGTTTTTCTTCACCAACTTCCTTAGATGCTGCTTTTTTGCTTGCGTCAGTTTGAAAACCATCAAGTAAAACTTGATATACGTCTCCAGATATTTTAGCAGTAGGTCTAGCATCAACGTCGTGTCCGTTTTTTCCTAGAAATTCTACAGCTCTATCTAGAGAAATATTTAATTCTCTTAAAACTTTATTAAGCCTCATTGTTTTGCCTTCAGACATATAGTATATTTTAGCCTTTAATTCTGTAAAAATAAACTTTTTACTTTAATTCTTTTTCGTGTTGCTTATTCTTCGAATTCTTCTTTCAAAATTCTTTGAACATCAACAATTGTTTCTTCTTCTAAATCCGTTCTTTTTACCAATTCTGCAACACCTGCATCTAAAACGCCTCTTGCAGTATCTAAACCAATTTTCTTGAATTCAACAATGATCCAATCTTCAATTTCATCAGTAAATTCAGTCAACTCAACATCTTCTTCTTCTAATCCTTCTCTTTGAACGTCTATTTCGTAACCTGTTAATTCACTTGCCAAACGGATATTTACGCCACCTCTACCAATTGCTTTCGAAACTTCTTCTGGTTTTAATAGTACGCTTACACGTCCTTTTTTACCGTTGCGTTCTTCTTCATACATTTCAATTTCCATCGAAGTCACTTTTGCAGGACTTAAGGCTCTTGAAATAAACAACTGTTCATTTTTTGTGTAGTTGATAACGTCGATATTTTCGTTTCCTAACTCACGAACAATTCCATGAATTCTAGATCCTTTTACACCAACACAAGCTCCAACGGGGTCGATTCTATCATCATAGGAATCAACTGCCACTTTTGCTTTCTCTCCAGGAATCCTAGCCACGCGTTCTACTGTAATTAAACCGTCAAAAACTTCTGGAATTTCTTGCTCAAATAATTTGTTCAAAAATTCTGGTGATGTTCTTGATAAAATGATTGCTGGCTTGTTTCCTCTTAATTCTACCGACTTGATCACCCCTCTTACGGAATCTCCTTTTCTAAAAAAGTCGGAACGTATTTGTTCACTTTTCGGTAAAACTATTTCGTTTCCTTCATCGTCCAACAAGATAATCGCATTGTGACGAATGTGGTGCACTTCTGCACTGTACAAGTCGCCTTCTAGATCTTTAAACTGTTTGAAGATATTTGTACTATCGTGTTCAAATATTTTAGAAATTAAGTTCTGGCGCAGTGCCAAGATTGCTCTTCTTCCTAAATCAATTAGCTTCACTTCTTCAGACACGTCTTCACCGATTTCAAAATCTGGCTCAATCAATCTGGCTTCTGACAATTCTATTTCTTCATTATCATCTTCAGAAAAACCATCTGCAACTACCACTCTATTTCTCCAAATTTCTAAATCTCCTTTGTCTGGATTGATGGTAATATCAAAATTATCATCAGAACCAAATTTTCTTTTTAAGGCAGCTCTAAAAACTTCTTCTAAAATAGACATTAGGGTAACCCTGTCTATGCTTTTGTTATCTTTAAATTCTGAAAACGAATCAATTAATGCTATATTTTCCATTACGTTTTTTACTTAAAATAAAATCTTCACTTTTGCTTCTTTAATCTCTGTATATAAAAGAGTTGCTGTTTTCTCTACAGTAACTTTTCCTTTACCTATTGGCTTAGGTTCTCTTGCTTTCCACTTCAAAACAATCGCATCGTCTGTCGCTTCGGCTAAAGTTCCTTCAAAATTCTCATCTGCAGTTGTTACCTTTAATATCCTATTGATATTTTTAACATACTGTCTTTTTACTTTTATTGGATGAGCTATATCGGGTGTAGAAACCTCTAAAGAAAAATCGTATACTTCTCTGTCGATATTATTTTCTATGTTTCTACTTATCCGAATACACTCACTCAAGGCAACTCCTTGATCACCATCAATAACAATTTGAATTCTATTATTTGTTGATATTTCAAAACTTATTAAATACAAAGATTCATTGACTGCCAGTGCATCTTCTAATAAATCTTTTACCTTTTCGTTCATCTTAAAATATAAAAATAGGGGACTTTTAGTCCCCTTCATTTTCTCAATTGTACTGATTTCGGTGCAAATATACTACAATGTTTGTGAATTAGCAAAAAGAGTTCAAGTCAATTATTTTTTGTAACTTTAAATACCCGAAGTTCACACCTAAATTCTTCTCTTATGAAAAAAATTTTAGTTCCTATTGACTTTTCCAAACAATCCGAATTTGCCTCCAAAATCGCAAATAAAATTGCTAAAGAATCTGAAAGTATCATCTACTTACTCCACCTCATCGAATTACCTTCTGGGGTTATTGATATGACTGCAGGAAGTCGGTTTAGCATCCCAGAAAGCATTTTGTACCTCAGAAAAACAAAAGAAAAGATCGTGCGTTTTAAAGAGCGTATTTTTTCTAAAGACATCGAGGTCGAACACATCATTAAACTTCAAGCACCAAATGAAGGAATTATAAAATATGGAGAAAAACTTGATGTAGATTTAATAGTCATGGGTTCTAAAGGACATTCTGAGTTTGAAGAAATACTAATTGGCTCGAATACAGAAAAAGTGGTAAGAACTTCAAAAATACCGGTACTTGTTGTCAAAAAAGATGCTGAAAAATTTAAACTCAAGGATTTAGTGTTTGCATCAAATTTTAATAAAGAGAACCGTCTCGCTTTTGAAAAATTTTTAGCTTTTGCGCATCTGTTTAAAAGTAAAATTCATTTACTAAAAATAAATACACCCCATAAATTTGAAAGCACCTTCGCAGCAGAGACGAAAATCAAGGACTTTATTCATGGTTGTAAATTACCAAAACACTCAATTACTGTTTACTGCGATGTTTCTATTGAAATGGGAATTTTAAATTTTTCAAGAAATAAAAACGCAGACATCATCGCATTAACAACACATGGAAGAAGTGGTTTGTCGCATTTGTTTAATGGAAGTGTCGCCAAAAATCTTTCTAAATCTGCTTTAAAACCCATGTTGACTTTTAAAATTTAACCCTTTCAAAACTCCTTTTAAAATAAAAAAGCTTCAAATTTAAAAATTTGAAGCTTTTTGTTGGCCTACAAGGACTCGAACCTTGAATGTCGGTACCAAAAACCGGTGTGTTACCAATTACACCATAGGCCAATGCGATAATGCGGGTGCAAATTTAAACCAAAGTTTCAATCCTACAAGCATTTTTTTAAAAAAAAATTCTTTAACAAATTTTTATGCTATTTTCTTTACGGTAAAAAGGAAGAATTGAGATTTTATTCGTAATAATTACTAAATTCGCCACAGACTATTACAAAAATATATGACAGCAGTAAACTTCAAAAAGTGGGATCTTATTTTAGGATGGGTAATCTTTGCAATTGCACTAATTACCTATTCATTAACCATTGAACCCACCGTAAGTTCCTGGGATGTTGGAGAATATATCTCTACAGCAATTAAACTAGAAGTAGGCCATCCACCTGGAGCGCCTCTTTTCCAGATGTTAGGTGCCTTTTTTGCAATGTTTACTACCGAAGTAACTGAAATTGCTAAAATGGTCAACTTTATGTCTGCGCTCGCGAGCGCATTTACCATTCTCTTTATGTTTTGGACCATTTCTAACTTGGGTAAAAAGTTAGCATTAAAATCAGGCGCACTCTCAGACGGGAAATACATCGCAATTTTAGGAAGTAGTGCCGTTGGATCTCTGGCATACACATTTTCTGACAGTTTTTGGTTTAGTGCCGTTGAGGGTGAAGTGTATGCAATGTCGTCTTTTTTAATGGCCCTACTGTTCTGGCTGGGTCTCAAGTGGGAGAGTGAAATGCAAACTCCGAGAGGTAATAAGTGGCTGGTATTAATTAGTTTTGTTGTTGGTTTGTCCTTTGGCGTTCACATTCTTTCCTTATTGGTGATTCCATCCATAGTAATGTTGTATTTCTTTAAAACTTTCAAAGATATCAATCTTAAAACTACCACAATTGCCACGGTAATCTCAGTAGTTGTTTTAATGTTTGTTTTTAAATTTTTATTCCCTTTTACCTTACAATTCTTTAGTTCCTCAGAATTGTTTTTTATCAATTCTATTGGCATGCCCTACAACTCCGGAACCATCATCGCAGGAATTGTATTGATTGTACTGTTTTACGTTGGATTAAACTGGACGCGTAAAAAAGACAAAGTAGCAGCAAACACGCTTATTTTGTCCTTACTATTTATCATGATTGGTTTTTCTTCTTGGATTATGTTGCCTATTAGAGCCAATGCAAATACCACGATTAACGAAAACAATCCATCGAGTGCACGCGAGCTATTGGCCTACTACAATCGAGAGCAATATGGAGATGCCAATGTTTTTTATGACACCTATTATTCGAATTCATATGATAGAGAAATAAGTGCGAGTACCCCAAGAAAAGATGATAAGCCTAAGTATGAAAAGAAAAATGGAAAATACATCATTGTTAATAAATACAAAAATGTATTGCAAAACTATTCAGACAAGCACAAAGGCTTCATCCCACGAATGGTAGACCCTACACCAAGTGTTATTGAACGTTACAAAGCCATTGCTGGCATTCCGCAAGAAAGTAAAAGAAGACCCACTTTTGGTGAAAACTTAAAATTTATGGTCAACTATCAATTTGGCTATATGTATGGTCGCTATTTTATGTGGAACTTTGTTGGAAGACAAAACGACATTCAAGGAAACTTAGATATTAATAATGGAAACTGGTTGAGCGGAATTGATTTTATTGACGAAGCAAGAATCGGTTCGCAACAAAAACTCCCTTCCTATGTGTTAGAAAATAAAGGAAGAAATACCTATTATTTCTTGCCGTTCCTCTTAGGATTGATGGGCTTATTTTATCAAATAAAATGGGACAAGGAAAACTTTTTTACATTGCTCCTCTTCTTTGCTTTCACTGGATTGGCCATTATTTTTTACACCAACCCAAAACCCTTTGAACCTCGAGAAAGAGATTATGCCGTCGTTGGAAGTTTTTACATTTTTGCCATTTGGATTGGCTTTGGGGTTTTAGCGCTGTACGAAGCATTCAAAAAGTATGGGAATAAAAAGGCGATTGCAGTTGCAATTTCCACACTATCCTTAGTTGCCGTTCCTGTATTAATGGGAGCACAAAACTGGGATGACCACGACCGATCCAATCGCTATACAGCTCATTTAAATGCACAAGCCTATTTAGAGTCCTGTGACCCCAACGCCATTATGTTTACCATTGGAGACAATGACACCTTTCCCCTTTGGTACCTGCAAGAAGTAGAAGGCATTCGAACGGATGTTAAATTGATCAACACCAGTCTTTTTGCAACCGATTGGTATATCGATCAAATGAAGCGTGCAACTTATGATGCGCCTCCAATTCCTTCCCAATTAACGCATGACCTCTACAAATTTGGAAGTTTAGACGTTGCCTATTACTTTGATGAATTAAGAGCCATCCCAAAAGATGCGACCATTACAATTCAAAAATTTATGCGTTGGATTGAAAGTCAAGATTCCCGAACGTTTTATGATTTGGATGGAGATGAAGTTCCAGAAAAGATATTGCCTGCAAACAACATTCGAATCCCGGTTAACAAAGAAAACGTCCTCAAATCGGGCATTGTAAAAGCAAAAGACGCTCATAAAATTGTAGACTACATCGACATTAAAATTGATCGTGGAATTACTAAAAACAGGATTCTAATGCTCGATATTTTAGCCAACAACGATTGGAAACAGCCGCTCTATTTCACTGGAGGCTCTAATGCTGATGAAGAATACATTTGGTTGAAAGATTACCTTCAATTGGATGGTTTGGGCTACAAATTGGTACCGATAAAAACACCTATTGGAAAGAAAAGTTTGTTTGACATGGGTCGTATCGATCCTGAGAAAATGTACAGCAATGTACAAAAGTGGAATTGGCGAAGTATTAACGATGGAAAAATCTATTTGGACGAACAAAGCAAGCGAAATGCAATCTCTATGCGAAACAGCTTAATGCGCTTATCAACCGCTTTTGCAGTCGAAGGCGACACCCTAAAGGCCATAGAAATCCTAGATTTATCGCTAGACAAAATGCCGATCAAAGATTTTGATCACTATAGCTTGTCGTTAGACTATCCAGAAATGTATTACAGATTAGGAGCGGTCGAAAAAGCAAGAAAGACTGCCGAAACCTTAATTGGACTCTTTCGTGAAAAATTAATTTGGCACAGTACCTTTACAAAAGAAGAATTTGATTTGGTTTTTGAGGATTTCGATTTAACGTTTCGCTATTTATACAGGGGTGTGTTAGAACAAGTACAAGACAACGAAATAGATTATACCTACTTTAAAAAACTACAGGACGAATTCAATGGCACTCTAGAATTGTTTCAACATATTATACCAAACCAAGAAGCAGCTCCAGAAGAGTTAGAGCTTTTACAGGAATAGCGAACACTGCATCTAAAACTACACCTCTCTAGGAAGCATCGTTGCTCAAAATATAGGGGTGTTTTTTATAGAGAAAAATACGCTATCAAAAAAAGAGCAGACTATAAAATCCCAAAAAAAAGATTTTGTGAATTTAGACGAACTGTTGCACCATACCAATCAAGGTATTGGCATCTTGCTCTCCTGTTTGGCGCCATTTCATTTCGCCATTTTTATAAATCATGAATGTAGGATTGCCTTTCACTCGCAAAGCTTCTGCAAGGGGTTCATTCTTTTTAATGTCAATTTTAATCACTTTGGCACTGTCACCTAAAGCAGCAGCAACGTCGCGTAATGTTTCGACACCATTATCGATGTCATCCCAATCGAAATAGAAATCGATTAGAACAGGTTTTTCAACACTTATTAACTCACCAAATTTTGTCATTCTACAAAGTATTTATGGGGTAGTAATATTTTAATTACTAAACAATAATTTACAAAGATACAAAAATCTAATTGAATCGACTGATTATCAACCTTTCCTCAAAGTAATGACGGTAATTTCTGGCCAAATTCCAACACGTCCTGGAAAGGCATGATAGCCGAAACCACGATTAACATTAATGTATCTCCCGGCCTCTTCATACAAGCCAGCCCATTGTTTGTAAACATATTTTGAAGGACTCCATTTGATCCATCCCGGAATTTCAATGCCCATTTGCAAACCGTGTGTATGTCCACTTAAGGTCAAATGATAATTGAAAGGATCTTGTTTCACTTTGTACTCCCAATGGCTTGGGTCATGAGACATTAAAATCTTAAAATCTTCCTTTTTAACATCTTTGGATGCTTTCTCAAGGTCGCCTGCTTGGTTGAATCCTTTCCCCCAATTCTCAACTCCCAAAAGGGCGATTTTTTGTCCATCTTTCTCCAAATAACGGTGTTCATCCAACAATAAATCAAAGCCTATTTTTTGATGAATATCTTTTACATCTTGAAAATTCTTTACTTTTTCTGCTGGATTTTTCCAATCCATATAATCGCCATAATCATGATTCCCAAGGATAGAAAATTTTCCAGATTTGGCCTCTAATTTGTCAAAGACATCAATCCAATTGTCCATTTCATCGGCCTTATTATTTACAATATCTCCAGTAAATAACATCATGTCCGATTGTTGTTGATTGATTAAATCTACTCCATATTGTATTTTTTCTTTGTTGGTAAAACTTCCTGAGTGAATGTCCGAAATTTGCGTAATGGTAAAACCGTCAAACGCCGCGGGTAAATCTGGAAATATTAAATTATATTTAATAACCTTATAGTTGTACTTCCCTTGAATGATTCCATAAATAAAAGAAGCAAAAGGAAGGGCCGCCAAACCTAAAGCAATTTGAGAAATAAATTTTCTTCTGTTTGCAATGGGTTGGGTTTCTCCTGAGGATAGTGCTGAAAAGAGTTTTAAAAACAATCGATAAATATCTTCTCCAAACAAAACAATTAAAATGACAATTTTTGGCAATAAAACTGTTAGCATGAGGCCCATTGCCATTTGAAACTGGGGCGTTTGCCCTTGAGTTCGGTCATAGGTAAGTGCTATATATAAAAAGTTGAAATAGACTGCAAGGCTTACAAAAACCCAAGAATAGCGAAAAATTTTACTTTTTGAAACTGTTTTCAGCGCCTGAAATGCATACAATTCCAGAAGCACTACAACCAACAACAAGACAATCATTCCAATCCATCGCATACAAATACTGTTTTTTATAAAATTCAACAAATATAGCGTTTAAACTCAAATGAATTTGAACATCCTGTGAAAGTTTTGTAGCTTTACTGCTGTGACTATTTTTATGGATAAAAATCGTTTTATCTGTCTTCAATGTCACAGCCATAAATAGCCAAAAAAAATCCAATGTCAGATCAAAAAAGAGTTTTTTTAGTAGATGCTTTTGCACTAATTTTTAGAGGATATTATGCGTTTATAAAAAACCCGCGAATCAATTCCAAAGGATTGGATACTTCTGCTATTATGGGTTTTATGAATTCTCTTTTAGACGTTATCAAACGCGAAAGACCGGATCATTTGGCGGTTTGTTTTGACAAAGGAGGCAGTGTAGACCGTGTAGAAATGTTTGAAGCCTATAAAGCCAATAGAGATGAAACTCCTGAAGCCATTAAAATTGCGGTTCCTTACATTCAAGAAATTCTAAAAGCCATGCACATTCCAATTATGGTGAAAGAGGGCTTTGAAGCAGATGATGTTATTGGTACCCTCTCAAAGCAAGCAGAAAAAGAAGGGTTTAAAACCTATATGGTTACACCCGATAAGGATTTTGCACAATTGGTCTCTGAAAATATTTTTATGTACAAGCCACGTTTTGGAGGTGGATATGATGTGTGGGGAGTTCCAGAAGTACAAGAGAAATTTGGCGTAGAAACTCCTGAACAAGTGATTGATTTCCTAGGAATGATGGGCGATTCTGCAGACAACATTCCAGGACTACCTGGTGTTGGGGAAAAAACAGCAAAAAAGTTTTTGGCAACCTATGGTTCGATGGAGAATTTACTTGACAACACCCATGAACTCAAAGGAAAACTAAAAGAAAAAATAGAAGCTGCCAAAGAATTAGGATTGCTTTCAAAAAAATTGGCCACCATTATGCTAGACGTTCCAGTCAGTTTCCATGCCAAAGATTTTGAATTGGATCAACCCGATTTAGAAAAAGTAACCACTCTTTTCAACGAGTTGGAGTTTCGAAATTTACTCGTAAACTTTACACGAACTTTCGCAGAAAAAACATCGGATCCCGATGTGAAAGCTGACGCCGAAAAACCAAAAGCAGCTAAAAAAACAGTTCCATCATCCACTGATGGCCAATTTGATTTGTTTGCTGCACCGGGCAGTGGAAGTGTTTCTGAAGAAGAAGTAGCCGCTGGTTTTAAAACCATTGAAAACACCAATCATTTTTACCAACATATTGATTCTCCTTTGTCCAGAAAATTATTATTGAAGAAATTACTGCAACAAAAAGCGGTTTGTTTTGATACGGAAACGACGGGCTTAAAAGCGCTTGAAGTAGAATTGATTGGCATTGCTTTTTCTTATGAAATTGGAAAAGGATATTATGTTTCCTGTCCAGAAGACCAAAAAGAAACAGAGGCCATTTTAGACGAATTTCGTCCTTTTTTTGAGGCTGACCACATTGAAAAAATTGGGCACAATTTAAAATACGACCTCAAAGTATTGTCCAACTACAACCTGACTGTAAAAGGAAAGTTGTTTGATACCATGATTGCCCATTACCTCATCAATCCCGATATGCGCCACAATATGGACATGCTTGCTGAAACGTACTTAAACTACCAACCCGTTTCCATTACAGCATTGATTGGGAAAAAAGGAAAAAATCAATTGTCGATGCGCGAAGTACCGCTGGCAGACCAGACCGAATATGCGGTGGAAGACGCAGACATTACCTTGCAATTGAAAGAACATTTCACCAAAGAATTGGAGAGTGGCAACGTAGCTGCACTTTTTAACGATGTAGAGCTTCCGTTGGTTTCTGTACTCACGGCCATGGAAATTGAAGGGATCAACATCAACGTAGCTTTCTTAAAAGAATTATCGAACAGCTTAACGGCAGATATTGAACGACTGGAGAAAGGGATTTATGAGCAAGCAGGTGAAGAATTTAACATTGCATCGCCAAAACAATTGGGGATTGTATTGTTTGAAAACATGCAATTGGTTGCCAAACCAAAAAAGACAAAAACGGGACAATATTCTACCGCTGAAGACGTGCTTTCTTTCTTGGCCAAAGACCATCAAATTATTAGAGACATTCAAGAATACCGCCAATATAAAAAATTACAAAGTACCTATGTAGATGCTTTGCCCAATGAGGTGAATCCTAAAACAGGAAGAATTCACACTCAATACATGCAGGCGGTAGCAGCTACGGGTAGATTGAGCTCGAACAATCCGAATTTACAGAACATCCCCATCCGAACCAAACGCGGACAAGAGGTGCGAAAATCATTTGTCCCTAGAGATGAAAACCATGTACTGCTTGCGGCCGATTATTCTCAAATTGAATTGCGGATTATTGCGGCGTTAAGTGAGGAGGAAACGATGATGAATGCTTTTAAAAACGGAGAAGACATTCATGCTTCTACTGCTGCAAAAGTATTTGATGTTCCGCTTGCGGAAGTAACCCGAGAACAACGTAGCAATGCAAAAACTGTTAATTTTGGAATTGTCTATGGGGTATCTGCTTTTGGATTGAGCAATCAGACCGATTTAAGCCGAAGTGAGGCCAAAGAACTTATTGACACCTATTATGAAACCTATCCAAAATTAAAAGCCTATATGGCAGCTCAGGTAGATTTTGCACGTGCACACGGGTATGTAGAAACGGTTTTGAAAAGACGTCGCTATTTAAAAGACATCAATTCGCAAAATGCCATGGTGAGAAATGGTGCGGAAAGAAATGCCGTGAATGCACCGATACAGGGGTCTGCTGCCGACATTATCAAATTGGCAATGATCAACATTCACAAGCGCTTTGAAAAAGAAAATTTCAAATCGAAAATGTTGTTACAAGTGCATGATGAATTGGTTTTTGACGCACACAAAGAGGAGCTAGACATCATTCGCCCGATTATCAAATATGAAATGGAAAATGCCTTTTCAATGAGCGTTCCATTGGATGTGGAAGTGGGCACTGGACTCAACTGGCTAGAAGCGCATTAATGGCTTAGAAAATGG
>Ga0115559_1001757_pt1 | contig 14173 bp, 16 predicted proteins | sample COGITO_mtgs_1105_3_FD_87281 | JGI IMG/M metagenome (GOLD analysis project Ga0115559, IMG submission 87281) | Pelagic marine microbial communities from North Sea - COGITO_mtgs_110506 | ecosystem: Environmental > Aquatic > Marine > Epipelagic | place: Germany:Helgoland, sampling site Kabeltonne... | reverse complement strand
ACGGCGGCACGCAAGTCCAAAAACTTACTGTAATGTTTCACATTGGTATAAACCTGATCTGCTAATTCTCTAGTTGGTGTCAATACTAACGCACGTACGGGACGGCGATGTGGCACGGGATTTTTAGATAAAATCTGTAGCATTGGCAGAGTAAACCCTGCTGTTTTCCCTGTCCCTGTTTGGGCGGATGCTAATACATCCAAACCTTCAAGAATTGGTGGAATGGCTTTTTGTTGAATAGGAGATGGAGTTTCGTAGCCCTGTAAACGAACTGCTTTTAGTAGGGCTTCGATGAGGCCTAAAGATTGAAATGTCATATGTTATGTTTTGAAAATGACAATATACAATACGATAGGTCATTCCGAACGATGGCACAAAGGTACGTCTTATTTTAAAGAAATTAACGCGTGAATACCAATTTAGTATCTGTTGACAAATTTGCATCAAATGCATAGCCATCGGTAGTAAACGTTTTTAAGCCTTCGACAGTCTCCACAACGTTATCAATGATATGACGTGTCATATATCCGCGCGCAAGTTTAGCAAAAATAGCAATGGTTTTGTACTGTCCATTTTTGAATTCTTTAAAATCAACATGAATAACTGGTACTTTAAGAGTTTTGACATCAATCGCCTTAAAATACTCTTGACTTGCTAAGTTAACAAACAACTCCCCTTCTTCTAGCTCCTCATTCAAAGCAGTGGTTACTTTCTTACGCCAAAATTCATAGAGGTTTTTCGATTTGCCAACTGATAATTTAGTTCCCATTTCCAAGCGGTAAGGCTGCATAAGATCCAAAGGTTTTAATAAACCATACAAACCAGAAATAATTCGAACTGAGTGTTGTAGTATGTCTAATTTTGAAACAGGGATACAATAGGCATCAATCCCACGATACACATCGCCGCTAAACGCATAAATAGCTGGCCGGGCATTTTCAGCTGTAAAAGGGGGCGACCACTCTTGGTTCCGTTCATAATTGAGCTGTCCCAAATTGGGTGAAATATGCATCAATTCCGAAAGCGCTTTGACTGATTTCTTTTTAAGAAGCCTGTTCAGCTGTTGTGCTTCGCTCAAAAAAATGTTGTCAGTGCTTGATGTGGTTGGTAAGGCACTTTCATAATTTAATGATTTTGCTGGTGAGATAACTAGTTTCATCTGTCTTTAATTTTCTAAAATATGATTTGAATAGGATTGCCATTTCTCAATACAGTTTTGCATATCTTCTGGGATTTCAGTCGTAAAGGACATTTTTTTGCCTGTGGATGGATGTATAAACCCTAAGGTTTTGGCGTGAAGCGCTTGTCGTGGAAGGGTTTTAAAACAATTCTCTACAAACTGCTTGTATTTGGTAAAGGTCGTTCCTTTCAAAATGCGTTCACCACCATAACGTTCATCATTAAAAAGTGTATGACCAATGTGTTTCATATGCACCCGAATTTGATGGGTTCGTCCAGTTTCTAATTGACAGCTAACAAGAGTTACATACCCTAAACGTTGCAAAACTTTATAATGAGTCACTGCGGGTTTTCCTTTGTCTGCTTCATCGCCAAAATAGACTGTATTTTGCAATCGATTTTTAGGATGACGTCCTATATTTCCTTCGATTGTACCTTCCTCTAATTCAACATTCCCCCAAACTAAGGCTACATATTCGCGTTCGCTTGTTTTGGCTTTAAATTGTGCGGATAAATGCGCCATTGCAATCTCGGTTTTGGCAACGACCAATAGTCCACTTGTATCTTTATCAATGCGATGGACCAATCCCGGACGGTTGCTGCTATTATTGGGTAAATGTTCAAAATGAAACAACAAAGCATTAATCAAAGTACCCGAATAATTTCCGTGTCCTGGGTGGACGACCATCCCTGGAGCTTTATTAACTACCAATAAGTCTTCATCTTCGTGAACAATGTCAATAGGAAGATCTTCGGGAACTAATAAATTTTCATGTGGAGGATGCTCAAATAAAACGCGAATTTTATCCAATGGTTTCACCTTATAATTTGATTTGACAGCAATCTCATTCACTAAAATACTACCATCCTTTGCAGCGGCTTGAATTTTATTTCGTGTGGCATTTTCAACAAAATTCATGAGATACTTATCGATTCGTAAAGGTTGCTGCCCTTTTTCAACCACGAACGTATAATGTTCATGCAGCTCGTTTTCAATCGCTACTATTTCATTTAATTCTTCCATGGTTCATTATTCCTTTAGTATGCCGTTTCCTAAAACGAAGTTGATTTTCGAGGTTTTTGGAAGCAGTGTACCAGCTTCAATGACCCGACCATTATGGCGAATTTGCAACACTTCATCTTTACCTAAATCATCCTCATAAATTGTAGTACCTATTTGGAAGCCCACCGCTTCTAGCGAAGGCTTCGCTTGTCTAAATGTTCGGCGAATGACATCTGGGACTGCCACCATTCTGTAGGCCGAAGGATTAAGGATTAAATATATTTTTCGATCTTCTTTGACTTGACTTCCTGCCAAAGGATCTTGTTCAATTACAGCTCCTTTAGGATAATTAGGGTTGTAGTTTGAAGAATCCTGAACTTCACTTCGTAAATCATAGTCATTAATAAGAACCTGAGCAGCATCAAAAGTTTGACCTCTAAGTTCTGGCACCGTCACAAATGTTCCATGATTGGTATAGGATTTGAGCCATTTGAGCGCTAAAAAACCCAAAACAACTAAAACTATAAACGCAAGGATCAATTGCTTTATAAATGATTTACTAAATAAGAATTTAATGAAATTCATGATACTTTTTTATAATGTAACAAAGCTAAACAAATAATTGTGTCCTTAAAACCTTTAGCTTGTTTAGTTTAAAGTAAATATATTTGATTGAAAATGATTTTGATTTAGATAAAAGTAATATTTTTACTGTATAAACGTAGAAATGAAAAAAAATATTGCCATAATAATGGGCGGATATTCTAGCGAATATTTGATCTCTTTAAAAAGTGGAAGCGTGGTTTACGACTGTTTACCAAAAGCAAGCTACAATGCGTATTGCATCCATATTTTTAAAGATAAATGGGTATATGTAGCAGACGATTTAACAGAGCATCCTGTAAATAAAGCTGATTTTTCCATCGTTATTGCCGGCTCAAAAATCAATTTTGACTGTGTCTTTAATGCCATTCATGGCAGTCCAGGAGAAGATGGAACGATTCAAGCTTATTTTGAATTATTATCGATTCCACATACCAGTTGTGGTATGTATCAAGCGGCACTTACGTTTAATAAACGTGATTGTTTAAGTGCGTTAAAACCTTATGGTGTGCTTACTGCAGATTCCTATTTTTTAAATGCCGGAGATGCAATTGACCCTTCAGCCATTGAAAAGGCCGTTGGATTTCCATGCTTTGTAAAAGCCAATAAAGCTGGCAGTAGTTTTGGAGTTACCAAAGTCTATTCAAAATCCGACTTGCCAAAGGCCATAGAAACTGCTTTTAAAGAGGATGATGAACTCATTATTGAATCATTTTTAGACGGTACAGAAGTGTCGGTTGGCGTCATTCGTTATAAAGGAAAAGTCACCGTGCTTCCAATTACTGAGATTGTAACTGATAATGACTTTTTTGATTACGAAGCAAAATATTTGGGTAAATCACAAGAAATTACCCCAGCACGTTTGAGTCTAACACAAGAAGCAGAGGTAAGTAAGGCAGCGAAACATATTTATGAAGTTTTAAAATTAGACGGATTTTCTAGAAGTGAATTCATTTTTAAAGACGGCAAACCGCACCTCTTAGAAATCAATACAGTTCCGGGTCTTACCAAAGAAAGTATTTTACCACAGCAAGCGGCAAAGGCGGGAATTTCATTGGCTGAGTTGTTTGAAAACGCAATTCATGAAGCGCTTCATAAAAATTCTTAACTTTACAGCATGAAGAAAGCAATTTTTCCAGGCTCATTTGACCCTATTACCTTAGGGCACTTAGACATTGTTAATAGAGGGGTAACCTTATTTGACGAAGTCATTATTGCTATTGGCGAAAATTCTTCAAAAGAGTATATGTTTTCATTAGAAGAACGAAAAAAGTTTATTGAAAATACTTTTAAAGACAATCCAAAAGTAAAAGTGGTGTCTTATCAAGGACTGACCACCGAGTTTTGTAAAGAAATTGGTGTTAATTTCATTTTAAGAGGCTTGAGAAATCCAGCAGATTTTGAGTTTGAAAAAGCCATCGCACATACCAATCGGGAGTTGTCAAAAGTGGAAACCGTCTTTTTGTTGACCTCTACTCAAACCTCATTTATCTTCTCCTCTATTGTAAGAGAAATTATTCGTTTTAAAGGCGATTACAAAAAACTGGTTCCCAACAGCGTACGTACTAAAAAATCTTAGATTTTATATTCTGAAAGTCCTTTTGTAAAGGCTTCAGGGTTTTCAGCTAAATGGTATCGTGGATCATCAATAGCTTCAATTATAATGTCTTTAAAAAGTGGGCTTGATTTGTATAACAAAATTTTACAATCTTGACTTAGGTGTTTAAGGTGAATTGTTTTGCCTTCTTCTTTATATTTATTGACAAGATTCGATATGGCTTCAATAGCAGAATGATCACTCACTCTCGATTCAACAAAATCAATTTCAACAGATTGAGGGTCGTTTTTTACATCAAATTTATCATTAAAGGTTTTGATGCTTCCAAAAAACAAAGGACCCCATATTTCATACACTTTAGTACCATCTTCTTTGATACGTTTTCGAGCACGAATACGTTTTGCATTTTCCCATGAAAACACAAGAGCACTGACGATTACACCCGAAATTACAGCAATTGCTAAATCAAAAAAGACTGTCATCGATGAAACTAATATCAGTACAAATACATCGGTTTTTGGAATTTTATTAATAATTCTAAAACTCGACCATGCAAAGGTTCCAATCACTACCATAAACATTACACCTACCAATGCTGAGATAGGAACTTGTTCGATTAGTCCTGATGCAAAAAGAATAAAACCTAGCAGTGCTAGTGCTGCTACAATTCCCGAAAGACGACCTCTTCCACCTCCTTTAATATTGATAATAGATTGCCCAATCATCGCACAGCCACCCATACCACCAAAAAATCCTGTTAGAATATTTGCACCGCCTTGAGCGATACACTCTTTATTGGAATTTCCACGTGTTTCCGTGAGTTCATCAATCAGGTTTAATGTCATTAGAGATTCAATCAACCCTATCGCTGCAAGAATCAATGCATACGGTCCAATAAATTTTAAGGTTTCAAAATTAAGAGGGATTTTCTCGAAAATAGCCCATTGTGGAAGTGGCAAACCGCCTTTTAAACCTTCTCCACCACCATCTCTAATAAAGCTCCCAACAGTTGCAACTTCTAAATCCCCAAAAATAACAATGGCAGAAACAACCAAAATAGCAACCAGTGCTTCTGGGAGTTTTTTAGTGATTTGTGGCAGTCCGAACATTATAGCCATTGTTAAGCCAACCAAGCCAATCATGGTCCATAAAGAGGCGCCTTGCATCCATACCATTTCGCCATTTTCAGACGTCATAAACATACTTAATTGAGAGAGAAAAATAACAATTGCCAATCCATTTACAAAGCCCATCATCACAGGATGCGGAATCAAACGGACAAATTTTCCGAGCTTAAAGACACCCGCTAAAACTTGAATAACTCCCATTAAAATAACAGTCAAAAACAGATAGTAAAGACCCAATTCATCGCCTTCAGCTCCCATTGCATTTCCACGTGCTACAAGCGTAACCATTACCACTGCCAAAGCTCCCGTAGCTCCACTAATCATTCCGGGGCGGCCTCCAAAAACAGAGGTAATCAAACCAATCATAAACGCTGCATACAATCCAACCAAAGGATCAACCCCTGCCACGAAAGCAAATGCTACTGCTTCTGGCACTAAGGCTAAAGCAACGGTAAGACCACTTAAAATATCATTTTTAGCATTGCTTGAACGCTTTCTAATAAACTCCATCATTTTCTGTCAATTTTGCTGGCAAAAATAAACTTATTGAGAATGATATCAACTGTAAAGTGCGTTTAATTGAAGATTTTTATAAAAACACAATATTAACTCTCTTTAAATGAGTAATTTGATATTTGCATAGGAATTATTAAATACTTTTTTAAGTTTGGTTTCTGGGATCCATTTGACTTTAGTAATTCCTTCTTTTTCTTGTGGAATTAGTTTTCCTTCGAATTCAGAATACATCTCAAACCAATAGGTTACCTTAATATAATTCCGATCATTTCTTTTAAATATATGGTAGGTGATTTCTAAGGGCTTGGTAATTCTTAACCCTGTGATACCTGTTTCTTCCTCCACCTCACGAAGTGCTGTAAAATTAATCGTCTCTTTTGCCTCCGCTTTCCCTTTGGGTAAATCCCATTTACCGTTTCTAAAAATAAACAATATTTCATTTTTCTGATTATAAACCTTCCCGCCGGCTGCAATCACATTGGGTAATAAGGAAAGGAATTTTTTGAGAAGCATATCTTTATCAGCTCCAACAAGACGAACAGAGTTATATTTATCTTTTTTAAGTTTAGAAAGTACTTTGTTGATATCTACTGAATCAATCAAAAAATTCTTGAAATCTGTTTCAGTTTCTAACTCCGTTGTGAGGATAATTGGTTTATTCCCAACAAATATTTTATACATTGTTAATTAAAAACAAGTTAATAGAAAGTAAAAGTAGTAATTTTTAGTAATTTTGGCATATGATTTTTAACAAAAGTACCGCCAAAAAAACCGCAGAAGTATTACTTCAAATAAACGCCATAAAATTAAGCCCAAAAAACCCCTTTACTTGGGCATCGGGATGGAAGTCTCCAATCTATTGTGACAACCGTTTGGTGTTATCGTACCCACCCGTTAGAAACTACATCAAAGAAGAAATTGCTAAAAACATAGAAATAGAGTTTGGAAAACCAGACGTCATTGCTGGCGTAGCCACGGGTGCCATTGGTATTGGTGCTTTGGTTGCAGAATCTCTTGGACTTCCCTTTGTTTATGTGCGTCCAGAAGCAAAAAAGCATGGACGTCAAAATCAAATTGAGGGATTTATTGAAAAAGGTCAAAATGTAGTGGTCGTCGAAGATTTGATTAGTACAGGAAAGAGCAGCTTGGTGGCAGTAGATGCACTAAAAGCTGCTGAAGTTAATGTAAAAGGAATGGTTGCAATTTTTACTTATGGGTTTGAGGTTTCAAAAGAAAATTTCAAGACTAACAATGTCAATCTTTTTACACTCAGTAATTACGAAAGCTTACTGGAACAAGCGTTAGACACTCACTTTATCAACCAAAATGAAGTGGATGTTTTATCAAAATGGAATTCAAATCCGTCTGAGTGGACTGGTAAATAAATCTAGATATGAAATTAGAATCAACAAAAGTGAGTCTTGACAAATCAGCGCAAGAAGTATTTAATTTTTTAACGAATGTTGAAAATTTTGAACCATTGATGCCTGAAAATATCAGTAAGTTCGAACTCATGGACGCCGAGACTTTTTTATTTGCTTTGAGTGGAATGCCCGAAATTGTTTTAAAGAAAAAATCTATGGAATCTCCACATACGATTGTACTTGGGGCAGCAGGCGGGAAATTAGACTTTTCATTAACCGCTAAAATTGAATCTGTTTCCGAAACTAAAAGTGAAGTTCAATTGATGTTTGAAGGCGATTTTAATGCCATGATGGCTATGATGATCAAAGCCCCAATCTCTAAATTTATTGAAACTTTAGCACTTAATATTCCTAAGGAAATTTAGTACAACAATTTCACTTCTTTTAAGTCAAATTCCTTTGTCGCATCTTCCATTTGCACACGCAATTTACCAGCGTCTGTGACCCCTCTTATGATCCCTGTGAATAAGGTCTGATCAGGCAATTCAAACGTTGAAGGTTTGTCTTTTCGGAATAGATACGATTCATATTCGGCATTTACAATATCTTCCCCCTTTTCGGAAAACAACTTAAAATAGATTTGAATATTCTTGATGAGTTTATGAAGGAGTTCATCCTTATTTATAGGCATTCCTAAAATAGATTTCATGGAGCTTACCTTTGGTAATCCTTTAAATAATTCTTGGTTGACATTAAGTCCAATTCCAATTACAGAAAAATCGATTCGATTCGATTTGATTTGATTTTCAATTAAAATCCCTGATATTTTATGATGGTCTGACAAAATGTCGTTAGGCCATTTGATCGCTAATTTTCGGATGGAATAGTGTTCCAGTGTTTTCACAATAGACAAAGAAACAAGGATATTCAAATGGAATTGACGAGGTAACTTAACGGGCGGATTCTTCTTTAAAACACTAAAGATTAGGTTTTTACCTTTTTCAGACATCCACTCAGCACCGATTTGTCCTTTCCCTTTGGATTGGTATTTGGTGGTTACCACACAAAAATCTTCTAATGCAGTATCCATCAACAATTGTTTTAAATAATTGTTCGTAGAATCAATGGCATTAAGTTTGATTATTTGCATAGTTCGAATTGTGGCTCTAAATTATAATTTAATTAAGACAATATAACACGTTTAGAGCCAAAAAAGTAATAAATTTGCACAGTAAAATTAATTCATGACAAAAAAAACACCTAGCGCAGACGAACTCATCACTTTTACAATTAATGGAATTGAAGACGTCAAAGGTCAAAATATTACTATTTTAGACTTAAGAGCTATCGAAAATACCGTTTGTGATTATTTCATCATTTGTGATGGAACGTCTAATACACAAGTGAATGCTATTGTTAGTTCCATACAAAAAAAAGTGAGTAAAAACACAAAAGATAAACCTTGGCATATTGAAGGGAGTGAAAACGGCGAATGGGTATTGATGGACTATATCAATGTAGTGGTTCATGTGTTTCAAAAACACATTCGAGAATACTACGATATCGAAAACCTTTGGGGAGATGCTAAAATTACCGAAATAGAAACTAGTTACTAAAAACACGACTCATGTCTAACGATAAAAAACCAAAAAACACAAAGTTTAACGCCTATTGGATTTATGGAATTGCGATTGTACTTTTCCTAGGCTTCAATATTTTTTCAGGTGGTATAGGAGGCTCTTCAGAGGGTTCTACAACTCCATCTCAATTTTTTAAATTTCTAAGAAATGGAGATGTGAAAAAAGTTGAAATCGTTAACAAACGAAAGGCTTTGGTATATCTCACTACAAAAGCATCTAACAAAGAAATTCACAAAAAAAATAAAAAGGAATCCTTTCTTCCTACGGCTGCTTCAAGTCCAGATTATCAATTTGAATTTGGAGATGTTCAATTATTTCAAAAACAATTGGAAGATACAATCAAGGAAAGGCAACTTGAAACGGATTTAGACTTTAAAACAGAAACCAATCCTTGGGGGGATCTTTTATCTTCAATACTTCCTTTTATTTTAATCATTGGAGTTTGGATTTTTATCATGCGACGTATGTCAGGTGGTGGTCCAGGTGGTGGTGGTCAAATTTTCAATATTGGAAAATCAAAAGCGAAATTATTTGACGAGAATCTAGAAACCAAAACAACCTTTGAGGATGTGGCAGGATTAGAAGGTGCTAAAGAAGAAGTTCAAGAAATTGTAGATTTTCTAAAACACCCTGAAAAATATACCGCTTTGGGAGGTAAAATTCCAAAAGGTGCCTTGTTGGTAGGACCTCCTGGAACAGGAAAAACCTTATTAGCAAAAGCAGTGGCAGGAGAAGCTAAAGCACCCTTTTTCTCATTATCAGGATCTGATTTTGTTGAAATGTTTGTTGGAGTTGGAGCCTCAAGAGTTAGAGATTTATTTAAACAAGCAAAAGACAAATCACCATCAATCATTTTTATTGATGAAATTGATGCGATTGGTCGTGCACGTGGAAAGAGTAATTTTTCTGGCTCAAATGACGAAAGAGAAAATACCCTTAACCAGTTATTAACCGAAATGGATGGGTTTGGAACCAATACAAACGTGATTGTTTTGGCAGCAACCAACCGTGCAGATGTACTCGATAAAGCCTTAATGCGAGCGGGACGTTTTGACCGCCAAATTTATGTTGATTTACCAGACATCAGAGAACGAAAAGAAATTTTTGAGGTACACTTAAAGCCCTTAAAAAAATCAAAAGGTTTAGATACCGACTTTTTATCAAAACAAACTCCTGGTTTTTCTGGGGCAGATATTGCGAATGTTTGTAACGAAGCAGCACTTATTGCGGCACGAAACAACAAAAAAGCAGTTGATAAACAAGATTTCTTAGATGCAGTCGATCGAATAATAGGCGGGCTTGAAAAGAAAAATAAAATAATAACACCAAGTGAAAAAAGAGCAGTCGCATTTCATGAAGCGGGGCATGCCACGGTAAGCTGGATGCTAGAACATGCTTCTCCCTTGGTAAAAGTAACCATTGTTCCAAGAGGACGGTCTTTAGGGGCTGCTTGGTATCTTCCAGAAGAACGACTGATTGTACGACCTGAACAGATGTTAGATGAAATGTGTGCTGCCTTGGGAGGTCGTGCCGCTGAAAAAGTAATTTTTGATAAAATATCTACAGGTGCTTTGAGTGATTTAGAAAAAGTGACTAAACAAGCAAGAGCGATGGTCACTGTTTATGGTCTGAGTGATAAAGTTGGTAATTTAACATATTATGATTCTTCAGGAGAAAATGAATTTGGATTTTCAAAACCATACAGCGAACGCACTGCTGAGTTGATTGACAAAGAGATCTCAAACATCATCGAAACGCAATACGAACGTGCTGTAAAACTCTTAGAAGACAACAAAGACAAGTTAACAGAATTGGCTGAAGTACTCCTTAAAAAAGAGGTGATCTTTAAAGATAACTTAGAAGCTATCTTTGGAAAACGTCCTTTTGTAGTAGAAGAAGCCGTAAAATCTTCTCCTAAAAATAAAGAAGAGGAAGAATAAGTTCAAAATAACTTTTTATTAAACCTATATTTTTTATCTTTGGAATAATGTAAGTTTAAAACTTATATTTAAGATGAAAAATGAGTGTATTTCGTAAAATATTTGGTTCAAATACGGATGCTTCTAAAAGTAAAGCTGATGAAAAAGATCAGAGTGAGTTTTTAGACACAAGCAACTTACCTGTAGATGAAGCTTTTACCATCAACTTTAATAAAAATGGTGGTAAATTTTTGTATTGCGAAACTAACGATGAAGTTCAAGGATTTCTTGAAAGTATTATTGAAGAAAATAATTGGGACAAAAAAAAAGCACTCATACTTAATAAACATCTAAAAGAAAAATTCAAACGTTTCAAGCTAGGAACAGCTCAAAAAATAAAAGACGCAGATTTTCTATTTACTAGCTGTGAGTTTCTAATTGCGAATGACGGATCTTTGCTTATTTCTTCCAATCAAATTGCTGAAAAAAAATTGGTTGAATTGCCTGAAAATTTCATTGTATTTGCAACCACAAGTCAGTTTGTAAATACCATTAGTGAAGGGCTTCAAGGAATTAAAGCACAGAGTAAAACTAAAATACCCTCCAATATTACTACCATTAAACATTTTAAAGCCAACGACACCAATGATTTTCTAAGTTATGGAAGTAGCACAAAAAACCTATATTTGCTGCTATTAGAAGATTTATAATAGAACATTGAAAGAACTAACCACAAGAGCTTTATCAGGCTTGTTATTTGCAATTATTTTAATTGGTGCACTCCAATTAAAATATGCTTGTATCGCTCTGTTTTTTATATTTGGATTGACTTGCTTGTCAGAATTCAATAAATTAATTCATCAAAAAAATACAGCCTCTTACTTCATTTTTATAGTGCTATTTTTGACGGTCGCATTTTGGGATACTCTCTTCAAATCTGAAAATAGTCTCTCTGATATTTCACAAATATTACTCGTCATTTCGTTATTGGTAAACCTATTATTGATTCGGGATTTATTTTCTTCAAAGAGCCTCCCAACCTTACTTTCAAATCATTTTATAAATACCACTTTCTATGTGAGTAGTGGGTTTGTATTTTTATTGTTGATTGCTCTAAATTTTAAAAAATACAGTCCGGACATCATTATGTATATTTTCATTTTGATTTGGATCAACGACAGTTTTGCATACATAATTGGTAAAAATTTTGGGAAACAAAAACTTTTTGAAAGCATTTCCCCTAAAAAAACAGTCGAAGGGTTTTTAGGTGGCGTATTTTTTGCGGCACTAGGGAGTTATGTCATTGCCAATTATACGGATTCGTTACTTTTTACTCATTGGTTAATTATCAGTGTTATTGTGAGTGTTTTCGGAACTCTAGGTGACTTGGTAGAATCCAAATACAAACGTCAAGCAGGAGTTAAAGACAGTGGTAAAATAATGCCTGGACATGGAGGCCTATTAGATCGCTTAGATAGTGCTATATTTGCAGCACCGTTTATCTATTTATTTTTAAGAATATTAAATTATGTTTCATAAAGAAGGTCAAAAAATAATTTTTATCACACTTGTTTTTGTAGTGGCTACATCACTTCTAATTGACAATTTACAAATACCTTGGCTTGCAAAACTCATTCAGTTCAGCTTATTGGTAATTCTTGTACTTATACTACAATTTTTTAGAAACCCTAAACGTCATACCCAACAAAATGACCGTCAAGTAATCGCTCCAGTCGATGGAAAGGTTGTGGTAATCGAAGAAGTTGAAGAAACAGAATATTTCAAAGAAAAACGACTTCAAGTCAGTATTTTCATGTCCCCTATCAATGTTCATGTAACACGCTATCCCATAAGTGGATCTGTACTTTTTAGTAAATACCATCCAGGAAAATACTTGGTTGCATGGCATCCAAAGGCAAGCACTGATAATGAACGTACGACGATTGTTGTTGAGAACAAAACCTATGGAAAAGTGCTATACAGACAGATTGCAGGGGCGTTAGCGCGACGTATTGTCAATTATGCAAAAGAAGGTCAAACCGTTGTACAAGGGACCGATGCAGGGTTTATAAAATTTGGTTCAAGAGTGGATTTATTTTTACCTTTGGATACCAACCTAAAAGTTAAACTAAATCAAAAAGTAAAAGGCGGAGAATGTATCATCGCAGAAGCATAGTATGAACCCAGATGTTTTAGATATAGAATTTAGAGAAGCTGTTGAGAGTATCAATAACCATGAGCAGCCGTTCCCTGCTGACATCCTCTTAAAACTCTATGCCTATTACAAAAAAGCTACTAACGATTACAGTCGTCCAAGCAGTAGTAAAGCTATTATAATTGCTTTTAAAACAAATGCACTTTTTCAGGTTGAAGACATTACTCAAGACGAAGCAAAACAACGCTACATCGACTTGGCTAATACGTACCTAATTTATCGAAAATAAGATTATTTTAAATTTTTCAAACTTGCTTTAAGGGTATCAATTTTTGCAATAGCATCCGCTTCTTTTTTCTTTTCACTTGCCACAACTTGTTCAGGAGCTCCCGAAACAAAACGCTCGTTTGACAATTTCTTTTGAACCGATTTCAAAAAGCCTTCTGTGTACTTCAGCTCTTCTTCTAATTTTAATAGTTCAGCCGCAACATCAATGGTGTCATTTGCTGGAATAAAATATTCATTAGATTTTACTCTGAAAGACAATGCATTTTCAACTGTTTCATTGGTATAGGTCAAGTTTGAAATATTTCCTAACTTAGTAATAATCGCATCAAAATCTTTGGTTTGAGACTCCTTGTTCAATACCAAAAGTTCAATCGTATTTTTAAATGCAATATTTTTTTCTTTTCGAATTGTACGGATTCCCGACACAACGTCTGAAGCAAATTCAAAACCATTTAACAGGGCTTGATCATAGGGCTTCTGTTCTGGCCAAGAAGCAACAATTAGAGCTTTCTCTGGTGTTCTTTTTTCTAAAAATTGCCAGATTTCTTCAGTAAGAAATGGCATAAACGGATGTAAAACTTTCAGATTTGATTCCAATATTGCTACAACAGCCTCATACGTTATTTTATCAATTGGCGCCCCATAAGCCGGTTTTACCATTTCTAATAGCCATGAACAGAAATCATCCCAAATTAATTTATAGGTTGTCATTAAAGCATCACTTAAACGATACTTACTAAAATGATCTTCTATTTCTACTAAAGTTTTTTGAAATTTTGCATGATACCAATCAATCGCTATAACGGCATAATCCGGTTGTT
>Ga0115559_1001736_pt1 | contig 14261 bp, 13 predicted proteins | sample COGITO_mtgs_1105_3_FD_87281 | JGI IMG/M metagenome (GOLD analysis project Ga0115559, IMG submission 87281) | Pelagic marine microbial communities from North Sea - COGITO_mtgs_110506 | ecosystem: Environmental > Aquatic > Marine > Epipelagic | place: Germany:Helgoland, sampling site Kabeltonne... | reverse complement strand
TGATCACATTTCCTGTTGAAAATGAATCGATCAAATGTTTTAAAACCTTAATAATTCGCGCCAATAAATCTTCAAATTGTTTTCGATCTGCAAACTCTACATCCTCTTCAGAAAAGTCGAGTTCTAATTCAATCAAAGAAGCAAAGTTTAGTAACTCATCTCGAAGGACTTTGATCTCGTTGCTAAAGCCACCTCGCATCTGTTGCATAGCAATTTGGTGAGACGCTTTGTTATCACTGGCAATCAGATCTGCTACAGCTTCGGCTTGACTTAAATCGAGTTTTGCATTGAGAAATGCTCGAAGGGTAAATTCACCTGGATTCGCAATACGTGCACCGTTGCGCACAAATAATTGAATGATTTCTTGTTGTATATAAGAACTCCCATGACAGGAAATTTCAACGATATTTTCGCCTGTATAGGACTGTGGGTTTTTAAAAACAGAGACTAGAACTTCATCCAAAATTGTAGACCCTTCAATGATGTGTCCTAAATGGATGGTATGTGTTTTTTGAGATGCTAATTTCTTAACATGAATCGATTTAAAAAACGCATCTACCATAACAATTGCTTCGGGTCCTGAAAGTCGTATAACCGCAATGGCACCCGCACCCGAAGGTGTGGCCAAAGCTATAATGGTATCGTTTTGATGCACAGATTTTGTTTTTTACAAAAGTATTAATATTACTTCAAATGAGATAAGTAAAAATTTTAATTTATTTTTGTGGAAATTTAAAATTGACTCAAATGAAAACGAAGTTCTTTTCCGTGATTATATTGGCCGTATTGTTTACATGTAAACCTTCATCAACGCTGTTGGAGAATGAATATGAAATAACCGTCAATACGGAAGGTGTTTACAATGGATTAAGAGCCTATTTAAAAACAACCGAAGCTGGAAGCAGAGCGGTCACTATTGACACTTCTATTGTCATGAATGGAACCTTTAAATTGAAAGGAACTTCTGATGGATCTCAAATGAGAGCCCTCACAATTGATGGTGTTTTGGGGAAATTAGTTTTTATTTTAGAGCCTGGTGAAATCTTTATCGAAGCCTATAAAGACAGTCTTGGGGCTTCTAAAGTTACAGGAACGTATAATAATACCGTTTTTGAAGCATTTAAAACTCAAAACCGCATAATATCAGATGAAATTGGTGGAATCCGTAAAAAATACTTAGAATTTAGTAACGATCCTGAGTTGCAAAAAGCACTCCGAAAACGTGGCGATTCGCTTAGAAAAGTAAATAAAAACTTTGGTGTTGAATTTGCACTTGCGTATCCCGATTCTGATTTCTCCCTGCTTTTGTTAGAAAACATGACAGCCAGAAGTGGTTTTGATGTCGAGTTAATTTCTGATGCATTTGAAAACTTAGATGAAACGATGGTTAGTAAAAATGCTTCTAACATTTTGATTGCAAATAAAATAAAAACTAAAATTGAAGCGGCCTTAAATGTTCCATTAAAAATAGGAGATTTAGCGCCCGATTTCACGGCTCCAACTCCCGAAGGTCAACAGATCACGATGAGTAAAATTAAAGGAAAGGTTACTATTATCGATTTTTGGGCCTCTTGGTGCAAACCTTGCCGTATTGAAAATCCTAATTTGGTGAATGTCTATAATAAGTATCATGACAAAGGACTCGAAATTATCAGTGTTGCATTAGACAGAGAAAATAAGAAAGACCTTTGGACTCAAGCCATTCAACAAGACCAATTGAATTGGTACAACGTTTCAAATCTTAAGTTTTGGAATGATCCTATTGCAAAAGCTTACAATGTAAATTCTATTCCTGCAACTTTTATTATCAATGAAAAAGGCATCATTATAGCCGACCGTTTAAGAGGTGCTGAGTTGGAAACCAAAATAGAAAAATTGCTCAACTAAAAATTTAGCAAACTTGAGGGAAGTCTATCGAACCGCTCAAAAATTTCAATTTGTGTTGTTTCTTTAAAATTTGTATCATTACGAAGTCTATGAAAGCGTCTACAGTTGTACAACTCAAAAAAGAATTAGAAACTTTAAATCCGGAACATTTAAAAGAACTCTGTTTGCGCTTGGCGCGTTTTAAATTAGAAAACAAGGAACTACTCACCTATTTACTTTTTGAATCAGAAGATGAATCTTATTATATTGAAGGGATCAAAGAAGAAGTGGATCGTTTGTTTATAGAAATCAATACCAAAAGCTATTTTTATATCAAAAAAAGTGTGCGTAAAATTTTACGACTTCTTAAAAAATATGCACGCTATTCTACTAAAAAGGAAACCGAAATTGAACTCCTACTCTATTATTGTTATAAACTCAAAACACTTAAGCCATCAATTAATAACAATGTAACGCTCACCAATATTTATTTGAAGCAGATTGAAAACATTGAAAAAAAAATCATTAAATTACACGAAGATTTACAATATGATTACAATTCTCAACTCAACGATCTCATAGAACTTTAAAACTATTTTATGGAAATTTTAGGAATAGACATCGGAGGTACTGGCATCAAAGGAGCGGTTGTAGACACCAAAACAGGCGAGCTATCAAGTGAACGCCTTAGGGTTCCAACGCCCAAACCCGCCACCCCAGAAAGTGTTGCTGCAGAGTTAGAAACCTTTTTAAAGACCTTTGATTGGAAAGGTCCTGTTGGGATTTCATTTCCAACAGTGATAAAAAATGGGAAAGCGATGCAGTATGGAAATCTCGACAAATCGTGGCAATACACTCAAATAGACACGCTTTTCAAATCCAAAACTGGACATGATTTCTATATCGCTAATGATGCAGATGCTGCTGCAATGGGAGTAATGGAATTCGGTGTAGGAAAGGACCAAATGGGTTTAGTTATTACCATCACTTTAGGAACTGGTATTGGATCAGGAGTTTTCTTTGATGGGAAATTATTATCTAATTTTGAACTCGGGCGTATGTATGGACGTAAAGGAGATATTATGGAGTCTTTTGCTGCAGATTCTGCCAGAAAACGAGAAGATTGGAGTTTTAAAGCATGGGCAAAACGTGTGAATTTCTTTTTAAACCACGTTGAAAAAACCTTTAATCCCGACCTTATTATCATTGGAGGTGGTGTGAGTAAAAAAATGGATAAATTTGAACAGTATATAGATCTTAATACTCCTTTAAAAGCCGCTGAGTTAAAAAACAATGCAGGGATTATTGGAGCAGCCATTTTTGCCAAAACTTGTATCATAAGTAAAGAATAGTATCATTTTAATTTATTTTTTTATATCTTCACGTTAGCAAAACCCCAAATTGCTTTGCATATGAACAAACCTACAAACTTCACCAGAATGGTGATTCTTCCAGATACCTGCATTGAGCTGAACCGACTACTTATCAATGAGATTTCAATTATACAAGACACGCCCAGTGTTTTATATCAAGTGCCTTTTGAATTGTCAAAGACTCCAAATAGAGTTTGGAAAGAAGCGCTTATGGAAAATTGGTCAAACGTTTCAAAGCTTCGTACTGGTGATTTAAAAACAATTCTATGGGTCTATCACAATCGAGTTTTAATTAAAAATGTCTCGATTGAGCTCTTTCAAGAAGATTTAGAAAAAATACTTTCGAGGGCTATTAAAATGACCAATACTCAAATGGGTAGGAAACAGAAACTAGCTATTTAAGAATATTATAAATCAGTTCGTTATACAAATCTCTAGGCGATAAGTTCGCTCCGACTCCTTTACTTTTAGCATCGTATTTACGAAGCGTTTCAAGAACGCCACTAATGCGTTTCATAGAGTAGTTTTTAGATACGGCCATGTATTCATTTACAAAATATGGATTTATTCCCAAGGCCTTAGCTACTGTCCTTGGATTTCGATCTCTTACGGTGTGTAAGGTCATTACTTTTTTGAAGTACAAATACAATATAGAAATTGTCATGACAAACGGATGTTGTTTGGAGTTTTGAGCAAAATAATTAACAATTTGATACGCTTTTTTATGATCCAAATGACCAATCGCTTTTTGGAGCTCAAAATTATTAAAGTCTTTAGAAATTCCAATATTTTCTTCGATTATATCTGGTGTAATTTCTCTTTGAGAACCCACAACAATTTCTAATTTATTAAGTTCATTGGCGATTTTACTCAAATCATTCCCCAAAAATTCCGAAAGCATTAAAGCTGCTTTTGGCGTAATCGTAATTTTTTTTGCACTTAGATAATTCTGAATCCAACTCGGAATTTTATCTTCGTAAATCTTTTTACTTTCAAAAACCACGGCCGATTTAGAAAGTGTTTTATAAAGGGCTTTTCGTTTATCTAGGGATTTGTATTTATAGTTAAAAACCAAAACCGTGGAAGGTTGTGGGTTTTTAGCATAATCTATAAGCTGTTCAATAGTTTTAATAAGATTTTGAGCCTCTTTTATAATGATCACTTGGCGTTCGGCCATCATAGGATACCGCTTGGCATTCGATACAATGTCCTGAATTGATACCTCTTTACCATAAAGCACCATTTGGTTAAATCCTTTCTCTTCTTCTGCCAAGACATGCGATTCGATAAAATCAGAAATCATATCGATATAATAAGCTTCCTCACCCATTAAAAAATAAATGGGTGCAATATTACCTCCTTTGATGTCAGTTATTAGCTGGTTAGTAGCGTTCATTCAAAAAAAATTACCAAATTTGTAATGTGCAAAATTTAAATTTTCCAACATATTCGTTCAGGCTCAAAAATAGCGAAAATAATACTCATATTTTTGATGTTATCCGTAAAAAATTTGTGGTGCTTCAACCCGAAGAATGGGTACGCCAACATTGTGTTCAGTATTTAATCCATGAAAAAAAATATCCAATCGCTCTTATTAATGTTGAAAAGGCTGTGAAAATTAACGGTCTCAGAAAACGCTATGATATTGTGGTGTTTAACACTGATGGAAGTTTAAATATTGTAGTGGAATGCAAAGCGCCTAAAGTAAATATATCTCAAGTTACATTTGATCAAATAGCACGCTACAACCGTACTCTAAAAGCCACCTATATGATGCTTACTAATGGATTGAATCATTATTTTTGTACTATGAATCATGACTTAGAGAGCTATCAGTTTTTAGAAGCACTCCCAAACTATAATACCAACTCAATTTGAAACTAGCAATTGTCATCCTCAACTGGAATGGAGAAAAACTCTTAGAAACGTTTCTACCTTCGGTGGTAGAACACTCCAAAGGACACCCAATTTATATCATTGACAATGGGTCAACAGATGCATCCGTACCTTTGTTAAAGACCCAATTTCCTACGGTTCAATGCATTCAATTGATGCATAATTTCGGATATGCTGGTGGCTATAATGAAGGTTTGAAACATGTGAATGCGGACGTGTTTTGTTTATTGAACTCAGATATCGAAGTGACTAAAAACTGGTTAAAACCTATAATAGAAACTTTTGAATCCAACCCGAATATTGCCATCATTCAACCGAAAATATTAGACTACCACAATAAAACTAAGTTTGAATATGCTGGTGCAGGTGGTGGTTTTATTGATCAACTTGGGTATCCGTATTGCAGAGGTCGAATTTTTAATGCAATTGAGGAAGATCATGGACAATACAACGACCAAAAAGAAGTGTTTTGGGCTTCTGGTGCGTGTTTTTTTGTTAAAGCACACGTGTTTGAAACTTTAGGAGGATTTGATTCTAAGTTTTTTGCTCATATGGAAGAAATCGATTTGTGTTGGCGCGCTCAAAACAGTGGCCAAAAAATCTACTACGTTGGAAGCTCTACCGTTTACCATGTAGGTGGCGCAAGTTTAGATGCTTCAAATCCAAAAAAAACGTATTTAAACTTTAGAAACAGCTTATATACACTGGTTAAAAACACCTACTCTTCTGTAATCTTCGTAGTTTTAAGTCGGTTAATTTTAGATGGTATTGCGGGTATCCGTTTTTTATTAAAAGGCCAACCAAAACACATGCTTGCCATCTTAAAAGCCCATGGCGTTTTTTACACTGCACTTCCATATTTACTTCGATTTAGAAAACAGAATTCTACAAGAATTGAATTGAAACTATTGACATCCATTTTATGGTCTCATTTTATATCTAATATATCTCATTTTAAAAAACTATAAAATAGTATCGGATATGATGGCATTAAAAAGAATAATTTCATAAATTTACTTTTTTGATAATTTAATTAATTTAATATGAAAATAATCTATACACTAGGAGTTACTGCATTGATAATGCTAACATCATGTGGCCCAAACAAGGATTTGGTGGCTGCTCAAGAAAAATTAAAAAACACTGAAGATTTATTAAATACCGCAACTGTAAAGCTAAATAGTTGTTTGTCTGATAAGGCCGTTGCGAACGCAAGTCTGAACGCTTTAAAAGATCAATTAGTAGATTTAAGAAAAACGAATGATGCGCTCATTAGCAGTTCCAAAGAAATGACTGTTCTTACGACTAAAGGCGCTGATAATTTAGAAAAAACACTCGAAAGTCTTCAAGAAAGAGATTTAAAAATTAACCGTCTACAAGATGCTATTTCCAAAAAGGACAGCATTACTTTAGCGATTGTTTCTAGTTTAAAGAAATCTGTAGGTATCGATGATCCAGACATTGAAATAAATGTTGAAAAAGGCGTTGTTTTTATTTCTATTGCTGATAAATTATTATTTAAAAGCGGAAGTTTTACGGTAACTCAAAAAGCCAAATCGGTTTTAGAAAAAGTAGCGAAGGTCATTAATGATAAGCCCGATTTTGAAGCCATGATTGAAGGGCATACAGACAACCGCACCTATTCTAGTGGCGTACTCGTTGATAATTGGGATTTAAGCGTCAAACGATCCACATCAATTATTAGAGCATTACAAGGTATGGGTGTAAATCCTGCTCAGTTGATTGCAGCAGGACGTAGTAGTTATGTACCATTAACAAATAATGATACTGCTGAAAATAGAGCAAAAAACAGACGTACTCGAGTGGTTGTGTTGCCTAAAATTGATCAATTCTATGAAATGATTGAAAACGAGGTCAAAGCACTTTCTGGTCAATAGTCTCTTCTACATAATAAAATCACAAAAGCCCACCGTTTAGGGGGGCTTTTTATTTGATAGCTAAGAGCTTTATTTTATATTTGCTCAAAAGCTATAATTCCGCATAATGAAAATATCATATAACTGGTTAAAACAATTTATTAAAATTGATTGGACTGCAGAAAAAACCTCAGAACTTCTTACCGATTTAGGGTTAGAAGTTGAAGGTTTAGACGTATTTCAATCTGTTAAAGGCGGATTACAAGGCATTGTAGTTGGACAGGTACTAACTTGTGAACAACATTCCAATGCGGACCGATTACGGGTTACCACAATTGATGTTGGGGCAGAAGTCCCTTTAAATATTGTATGTGGAGCGCCCAACGTGGCCATAGGGCAAAAAGTAGCAGTCGCTACCATTGGAACCACCCTATATACGCCAGAAGGCGAAGCTTGGACCATCAAAAAAGGAAAAATTCGTGGCGAAGAAAGTCACGGAATGTTATGTGCTGAAGATGAATTAGGCCTAGGGAAATCTCATGATGGGATCATGGTTTTAGACGACTCTTTAGATGTGGGAAGTCCATTAGCTAAACATTTTAATATTGAAGATGATTTAGTTTTTGAAATTGGATTAACGCCTAACCGTGCAGATGCCATGAGTCATTATGGGACGGCTAGAGACTTGATGGCTGGATTAACGCAACATGGAATCAATACAAAACTAATAAGCCCGTCTGTATCTGCTTTTCATGTGGATAATAGAGGGCTTAAAATTGATATTAACATTGAAGACAAAGTCAAAGCTCCACGATATTGTGGCTTGACAATTTCTGAAATTGTCGTAAAAGAATCGCCTGAATGGTTGCAAAATCGTCTTAAAGCGATAGGAGTCAATCCAATAAATAATATTGTGGATGCCACCAACTATGTATTACACGATTTAGGACAGCCTTTGCACGCATTTGATGCGGACCTAATATCTGGCAAAAAAATCAATGTAAAAACAGTCAAAGCAGGGACTAAATTTGTCACCTTAGATGGCGTTGAACGTACGCTTCATGAAGAAGATCTTATGATTTGTGATGCCAAGAAACCCCTATGTATTGCGGGGGTTTATGGAGGTGAAAATTCTGGCGTCTCTCATACAACCTCTGCTATCTTTTTAGAAAGCGCCTACTTTAACCCAGTTAGCATTCGAAAAACAGCGAAAAGACATGCATTAAACACAGATGCCTCGTTTCGATTTGAACGCGGAATTGACCCAAATATCACTGAATATGCACTTAAAAGTGCTGCACTCTTAATTACAGAAATCGCTGGTGGAAAAATTTCTAGTGACATAATTGATGAATATCCAAATAAGATTGAGGATGCACAAGTATTTTTAAGTTTTGACACGACCACTAAATTAATTGGCCAAGAACTTCCAAAAGAAACCATCAAAGATATTCTTAGTGCTCTAGAAATTAAGGTAAATAATGTGACTGAAAGTGGGCTTGGTCTCACAATTCCTGCCTACAGAAATGATGTGCAACGGGAAGTGGATGTCATTGAAGAAATTTTAAGAGTTTACGGCTATAATAATATTGGAATTACCAATAAATTAAATGCTTCTATTTCGAATTCGTCTAAATTTGAAAGCTATAAAATCGAAAACATTCTTGCGAATCAACTGGTTGGACAAGGGTTTTATGAAATCATGACTAACTCCTTGACGTCAGATAAATATTCCGCTTATAGTGACCAATTGGACAAAGCACACGATGTTCAAATATTAAACCCATTAAGCACCGATTTATCCGTAATGCGCCAATCCTTAATTTTTTCGGGATTAGAAGCGATTGCATTTAATATCAACAGGCAACAAAGTGATCTAAAGCTTTTTGAATTTGGCAAAACCTATCACAATTTCGAAACTAAAAACGAAGAATTAAACCACCTCTCTCTTTTTTTAACTGGAAATAAAACAGGAAAACAATGGAATACCAAAAACACAGAGGTTGACTATTTTTATTTAAAAGGATTGGTAACAGCTATATTGGATCGTTTGGGAATCCAAAAATTAAAAAATTCGCCACTTACAAATGATGTTTTCAGTGAAGGACAGCAGCTAAGTGTCGGCAAGCATTCTTTAGTAGAATTTGGAAGTTTAAAAGCCAACACTCTAAAATCTTTTGGGATTTCTCAAAGCGTTTTTTGCGCTAATTTTAATTGGGACAACCTGTTAAAAGTTATCAATCAAAATACCATTAAGTTTAAAGAAATTTCAAAATACCCAGAAGTAAAACGAGATTTTTCATTATTAATTAATGAAGATGTTACTTTTGAAAATGTCTATAAATTAGCAAAACAGACTGAAAATAACTTTTTGAAAAACATCAACTTATTTGATGTGTACACAGGCGATAAGTTAGCTGAAGGCAAAAAGAGTTATGCGGTTAGTTTTACATTACAAGACAAAGACAAAACACTGACAGATGTTCAAATTGATAAAATCATGTCGAAAATCCAAAAGCGTTTTGAGTCAGAATTAGGGGCAGAATTGCGCTAACTAACCTTCTTTAGATGCCAAATAGCGTTCTGCATCAAGGGCGGCCATACAGCCAGTTCCTGCAGCTGTTACTGCTTGTCTATACACATGATCCGCAGCATCGCCACTCACAAAAACACCTTCAATGTTTGTTTTAGAAGACCCCGGCGTATTAATAATATATCCGGTTTCATCTAACGTCAAAAAATCTTGAAAAATATCGGTATTGGGTTTATGTCCAATGGCCACAAAAAAGCCTGTTGCCGGAATGTCAATCAACGCATTTGTTTTGTTGTTTTTGGCTCGAACGCCTGTCACAACTTGACCATCTCCTAGAACTTCTTCGGTTTCTGTATTGAACAAAATTACGATGTTTTCAGTATTTTTTACGCGGTTTGCCATGATTTTAGAGGCTCTAAATTCATCTCGTCTCACCAACATGGTAACTTTCGTACAAAGTTTAGATAAGTAATGTGCTTCTTCACAAGCAGAATCACCCGCACCGACAATGACAACTTCTTGGTTTCTATAAAAGAATCCATCACAAACGGCACAAGCAGAAACACCACCACCAAGTTTTAAATATTTTTGTTCAGAGTCCAAACCTAGATATTTGGCGGTAGCTCCTGTAGAAATTACAATCGTTTCACAGTGAATTTCCTTAGTCCCATTAATCCATACTTTGTGAATTGGCCCAGAAAAATCAACTTTAGTCACCCAACCATCTCTAACATCGGTCCCAAATCGTTCGGCTTGCGCTTGCAATTCGAGCATCATCGCGGGCCCTGTAATACCGTCTGGGTATCCTGGGAAGTTTTCAACTTCATTGGTGGTTGTTAACTGACCACCAGGTTGAGTTCCTTGATATAAAACCGGAAACATATTAGCACGCGCTGCATAAATAGCGGCGGTGTAACCGGCAGGCCCCGATCCAATAATTAAACATTTTACAGACTCTATAGTATCAGACATAATTTCAAATTTAGGATACAAAAGTAGGCGTTTTACATAAAATTTGAGTGGGAAGTTATTAACAGTTTTATTTTAAATTGTAGATTAAAACATCGGATTAAAATTTGGGTGCAATAAACCAAAACCAAGAAAATAATCTTAACTTTGTTAAAATTGAAAAGCGAGATTTATGTTAATTATTGGTATTGGCGGGGGAACAGGAAGTGGAAAAACCACAGTGGTAAATCAAATTTTATCAGAATTTCCTACAGGAGAAGTGGAAGTCATTTCTCAAGACTCCTATTACAAGGATACCTCTCATTTGTCTTTCGAAGAACGTTGTAAAATCAACTTTGACCATCCAAAATCAATTGATTTTGAACTTCTTGAGTCGCATCTAAAATCTTTAAAAAATGGCGAAAACATCAACCAACCAGTGTATTCATTTAAAACTCACAACCGCACCGATGAAACCAGGGTTACAAAACCCAAAAAAGTGGTCATGGTTGAAGGAATTTTGATTTTATCCAATTCTGAATTAAGATCCTTATTTGATATAAAAATATTTGTTCATGCCGATAGTGACGAACGATTAATGCGTCGTTTAAAAAGAGATATTGCCGAACGTGGTAGAGATTTAGATGAAGTTTTGGAACGCTACCATACAACGCTCAAACCCATGCACCAACAATTCATAGAACCTATGAAAGCATTTGCAGATATTATAATTCCTAACAACCATTATAACACGGTGGCCGTGAATGTCGTAAAATCTATTATAAACGAACAACTGTAATGTTTAAAAAGTTAAAAAGATTCTGGAAGCTATTGAAACCGTTTAAGAATATCTACTTTCTTATTTTGATTGTATTTATTGTATGGATGGTAGTTTTTGATGCAAACTCATGGTTCATCCACTCGGATTTAAATGAAGATATTGAGGATTTAGATTCTAAAATTGAGTTTTATAAGCGTGAAATTTCAGATGATCAAAAAGAAATCAACACCCTTAACTCTCCTGGTGGAATTGAAAAATATGCACGTGAGCATTATAAAATGAAAAAAGAAAACGAAGTCGTTTACATCATTGAAGATTCCGATAGCCTAAAGACCAAAACAAATGAGTAAGTCGCGTCTTTTTGAGAATTTCGAATCAACATCTTCCAAAGCTTGGAAACAAAAAATTCAGTTTGAACTTCAAGGAAAAGATTTTAATGACCATTTAGTTTGGAATTCTATTGAAGGAATAGATGTGAAACCGTTTTACCATTCTGAATCTTATTCTAAATCCCCTTCCATTCAACATAATGCTTCTGATTGGAACATCGGACATTCAATCTATGTCAACTCTATAGAAAAGAGTAATGCCCACGCCATTGATCTCATTAAAAAAGGAGTGGAAAGTTTATTTTTTACACTTCCTACAGATAAAATACCGTTGGAAGGTCTGTTAAATAATATTGATGCGAGCAAAATTTCCATTTATTTTGAACCGTTATTTATTTCAGAAAAATTGGTGCAGACACTTTATACGTATGCCGTCAATCATACCAATTCATTTTATGTTTTAAATGACCCCATTGGTCACCTCGCTCGGTCCGGAAACTGGCATAAAAATCTCACATCCGATCTAAATCATTTAAAACAAATCCTAGCCATTGGAACTGATTTAAAAAGTGTGCTTTCGGTTGATTTAGGGCTCATTCAAAACGCAGGTGGAAGTATGATTCAACAATTGGCCTACACCCTAGCCCATGCCAATGAATATCTAAATTTGATTGATGAAAAGAGTCTTAAATCGGTAGTTTTTAAAGTCTCCGTTGGTGGTAATTACTTTTTTGAAATTGCAAAACTTCAAGCACTTCGAGTGTTGTGGAAAAGTCTCACAACTGACTATGGAACCGCTATCGATTGTCACATCCTTACCCAACCGAGTCGTCGCAATAAAACGATTTACGACTATAATATCAACATGCTTCGAACGACAACTGAATGCATGAGTGCCATTTTAGGAAGCAGTGATACTATTATGAATATGCCTTACGATCATTTATACCATAAGGATAATGAATTTGGGGATCGATTGTCAAGAAATCAATTACTGATTCTTAAAAATGAAAGTTATTTTGATGCGGTTTCAAACCCAACAGAAGGTGCGTATTATTTTGAAACCTTGACACATCAATTGGCTCAAAAATCATTAGATTTATTCAAGGAAGTTGAACATCAAGGTGGCTATTTAAAACTCTTGAAAGAAGGAGTTATTCAACGCAAAATTAAAGAACACGCTCAAAAAGAACAACGGCTATACGATGAAGGACATGAAGGTCTTTTAGGAACTCATTTTCAACAAAATCCATCGGACCAAATGAAAGCGGAGCTCGAGTTATATCCTTTTCTCAAACAACAGGCTCGAAAAACATTATTAGAACCCATTATCCCTCGTAGAATTTCGGAAGAAATTGAACAAAAACGTCTGAAAGATGAATAGAAAAAAGGTTCAACATATTGTTTTAGAAAGTGATTCGCCAAAGATTGCCAAAAAAAAATCATTTGAAACGGCCGAAACAATCGCAATTGAATCGAGCTATTCTAAAAAAGATACCGAACCACTTGAACACCTAGATTTTGCTGCTGGAACGCCCCCATTTTTAAGAGGTCCCTACAGCACTATGTATGTGCAACGTCCGTGGACTATTAGACAATATGCTGGGTTTTCAACCGCCGAAGACAGTAATGCTTTTTATAAACGAAACTTAAAAGCGGGGCAAAAGGGGCTTTCTGTCGCCTTTGATTTACCCACCCATCGTGGCTATGACAGTGACCACGAACGGGTTGTAGGAGATGTGGGAAAAGCAGGAGTTGCCATTGATACTGTCGAAGACATGAAATTATTGTTTGATGAAATTCCTTTAGATCAAATGAGTGTTTCCATGACCATGAATGGGGCTGTTTTGCCCATTATGGCATTTTACATCGTGGCTGCACAAGAACAGGGCGTGGAACTAGATCAGTTAAGTGGAACCATTCAGAATGATATCTTGAAAGAATTTATGGTTCGAAACACCTATATTTATCCACCTGAAGCATCCATGAAAATTGTATCAGACATCTTTGAATATACGAGTAAACACATGCCAAAGTTCAATAGCATTAGTATTTCTGGGTATCATATGCAAGAAGCTGGCGCAACCGCCGATATAGAACTCGCTTACACCTTGGCAAATGGACTTGAATATATCCGAAAAGGGTTAGACGCTGGACTTGATATTGATACTTTTGCGCCAAGATTATCCTTTTTCTGGGGCATCGGAATGAATCACTTTATGGAAATCGCCAAACTGCGTGCTGCACGTATGTTATGGGCAAAAATTGTCCAAAAATTTAACCCTAAAAACCCAAAATCTTTAGCACTGAGAACCCATTGTCAGACCAGTGGTTGGAGTTTAACAGAACAAGATCCTTTTAACAATGTCGCTCGAACTTGTATTGAAGCGACTGCAGCTATTTTTGGAGGCACCCAAAGTTTACATACGAATGCTTTGGACGAAGCCATCGCTTTGCCCACCGATTTTTCGGCAAGAATTGCAAGAAACACACAACTTTACCTTCAAAAAGAAACTAAAATTACCAAAACAGTCGATCCATGGGCTGGAAGTTATTATGTTGAAAAACTGACCCACGAAATTGCTGAAAAAGCTTGGAGTCATATTGAAGAAGTGGAAGCATTAGGCGGCATGACGGATGCCATTAAAACAGGCGTTC
>Ga0115559_1001735_pt1 | contig 14261 bp, 9 predicted proteins | sample COGITO_mtgs_1105_3_FD_87281 | JGI IMG/M metagenome (GOLD analysis project Ga0115559, IMG submission 87281) | Pelagic marine microbial communities from North Sea - COGITO_mtgs_110506 | ecosystem: Environmental > Aquatic > Marine > Epipelagic | place: Germany:Helgoland, sampling site Kabeltonne... | reverse complement strand
GAGGTCGTAATCTTATTGAGTATTTATGGGGGGATCGCGGTGGTCAGCCTCTTGTTTGTTCAGTTGTTGTGGCTTTTTTCGGAACGAAACCGAGGGATTTTTCATGGTATTTCGCTGGGCCTTTTTTTGTGTGGCATGGTGAGTTTACAGATTTATGTAAGAGAAATTCAATACAGTCATGATTCCGTGGTGGCGGAGCAAATTAAAGCGACGAGGTTGCTGATGCGACAACGGGCGATGGCCGAAGCGCGGGAAGTGCTCAGTCAGATTGAAGTCCGCAATCAGCAGTTGCGTGAAGATCGTTTTGCCCGGTATGCGGATCGAGTTGATTCAGTGACGCTCGATAAAATGCGTGCCATTGATGACCAGTTTTTGGATGAATTGAATGAGCGGACGAATCAATATGTGTCGCAATTGGCGGACTTGGAATTGAACGATGTTGATCAGTGGATTCGAGGGAAGGATATTGTTGAATTGGAAGGGATGCGTTCGGGCTATGAGCGATTGTATGAAATCAATCGGGGGTATAATGATTACATTGCGCTGGTTGAAGAGCGTTATGAGAAAGCGATCGAGGCGGCTCAATTTGATGAAGCGGTGGAGCAGTTTGCCTATGCGGAAATGGAACGACTTTGGAGTCTCTTGGAGTACAGTGAAGCGAAAGAGATTCGGGCGTTGAATATTCGCTATGCGGAGACGGCGATCGAGGCACTGGATCTATTGAGCAATGATTGGAGTCAGTGGCATTTTGATCGGGCGAACAGTCGGATCTTTTTTGAGGACTCGACATTGGAGTTTCAATTCATGCAGAAGCTGAATGAAGCGGGTGTGATCGAACGGCAGATTGAGCGATTGCGTAAAGGGTTGAAGCGGAAATATGGGCCAGCGGCGTGATGCGCGTTGGGTGTGCGGGGTGTTGTTTTGAACCTAATCAGACTTGTCGGCGTCCAGGCTATTATGGCGGGCTTCTTGGGCGGTTTCCATGAAGATGATTTCTTCGGCCAAGTTGGTGGCGTGATCGGCGATGCGTTCGAGGGCTTTTGAAATGAACATAAGGTCGATAAAAGTCTCAATGCCCTCTGGATCTGCTTTGGAAGTTTTGACGAGCGCTTTGAGGTTTTGTTTATTGAGTTGGTCGACGACTTTATCTTTTTCGAGGATGCGCTTGGCTAGGTTGGCATCTCCATTGATGAAGGCATCCACGGCCTCGGTGAGCATCTCGATGCTTTGAGTTGCCATTTCCGGGATATAAAAGGTTTCACTGGCGTTACCGTTGCGTCGTAAAATACGGCGACATTTTTTGGCGATGCCTTTGGCTTCATCGCCGACCCGTTCGAGATCGTGAGACGCTTTGATCGCGACGGTAAGGAAACGAAGATCAATAGCGACGGGAGCGCGGAGGGTTAAGTAGCGAATGGCCTCGTGATCGATTTCGATTTCAAGCTGATCAATTTCGACGTCCCCATCGATAACGGTTTCCGCCAATTCAATTTGATTGGTGTTGAGGCTTCGAACGGCTGCTTCGGTTGCCGTGATGGCTTTTTTGCCCATGATGGTGAGCTGTGATCGCAGTGAAGCGAGTTCGGAGTGGAAGTAGCGTTTCATCGGTGGGTTCATTTAATTACTCTAAACTATATGGTGAGGAATCATCAATCAACCGAATCGTCCGGTGACATAGGCTTCGGTTTGTGTTTCTTTGGGATTCATAAAAATCTCATCGGTTTTATTGTATTCGATGAGGTTTCCCAAGTAAAAAAATGCGGTGCGATCGGAGACCCGGGCGGCTTGCTGCATATTATGGGTTACGATGAGAATGGTGAAATCATTCTTCAGCTCGTGGATGAGCTCTTCAATCCGTCCGGTGGCAATGGGATCGAGGGCTGAGCACGGTTCATCCATTAAGATGACTTCCGGTTTATTGGCGATCGCCCGGGCGATACAGAGCCGTTGCATTTGACCGCCGGAAAGACCGAGAGCACTGTCATGGAGACGATCTTTGACCTCTTCCCAGAGGGCGGCTCCCTTTAAGCTGGTTTCGACGACTTCATCGAGTTGTTCTTTCCCATTGCGTCCAGCGACCCGAAGACTGTAGACGACATTTTCGTAAATGGATTTGGGGAAGGGATTCGATTTTTGAAAGACCATGCCGACGCGTTTTCGGAGTGAGATCACTTCGAGCAACGGATTGAAGACACTTTGTCCGTTAACACGAATATCGCCCGAGTGGTGTGCGCCATCGACGAGATCATTCATCCGATTAATGCTGCGCAAGAGAGTCGATTTGCCGCAGCCGGAAGGTCCGATAAATGCGGTGACCTGCTCTTTGGGAATGTCGATGTTCAAGTTAAACAAAACCTGCTTGGTTCCATAGTGGAAGTCGAAGTTATCAATCTGGATGAATTGATCATCGCTGGGAGTTGTCGTAGAGGTTGTTGGTTTAGTTTCCATCGCTAGAGTCTAGAAAGAGCTGGAGGTATATTTTTTGCGAAGGTGATTTCGTAAAAATATGGCACCCAAGTTGAGGAAGATAACGAGAATGATGAGGAGTAGTGTCGTCGCGAAAACCATGGGACGGGCGGCTTCGGAGTCGGGCGACTGGAAGCCGAGGTCATAAATATGGAAGCCGAGGTGCATGAACTTGCGTTCGAAATGAACAAAAGGGAAGAGGCCATCGATGGGAAGGCTCGGTGCGAGTTTAACCACCCCGACGAGCATCAGCGGTGCCACTTCTCCGGCGCCTCGGGCCATGGCTAAAATCAATCCGGTCAAGATCCCCGGTGCGGAGACGGGGAGGACGATCCGTTGGATCGTTTGCCATTTGGATGCGCCACAGGCGAGCGAGGCTTCGCGGGCACCCCGGGGAACGGCGGCAAGGGCCTCTTCGGTCGCGACGATGACGACGGGAACGGTCATCAAGGCGAGGGTGAGTGAAGCCCAGAGAATCCCACCGGTCCCAAACGTAGCGGTCGGTAAGCGATCACTGAAAAAGAGTTGATCGATACTCCCGCCTAAAAAGTAGACAAAGAAGCCGAGACCAAAAACGCCGAAGACGATGGACGGAACTCCCGCCAGATTATTAACGGCAATGCGGGTTGCTTGAACGAGAGCACCTTGGCTAGCATACTCTCTCAGATAAATCGCGGCGATGACGCCAAAAGGCATGACGGCAGCGCTCATGAGCACAGTCATGATAAAAGTGCCAAAGATAGCGGGAAAGATACCACCCTCGGTATTGGCCTCGCGGGGACGCTCGGTGAGGAAACGATAAATCTCAGCGAAGAAATGCCCGATTTTCTCGAATACATTCATTTGATTCGGGCGATGGATACGGATGAAGTTCCCGAGACTGAGGCTACGCTCTTCGCCCGTTGGGAGCTGATATTCTAAGGTGCTCAGATCCTGTTGGTTGCGCAGGACTTTGGCACTTGAGGCGAGGACCTCATATTTGGTTTGCAACTCGGCTAGACTATTGAGGATGGATTCGGTTTCGAGCGAAGCGGGATCGAGGCTCTTTTTCTTCTGCTGGAGCAGCTCCATTTTCCGATTGATTTCGCCGATTTCAACTTTCTCGATCGTGTAGATTTCATCGCGGCGTTGATCGATGATCTGTAGTTGGTTTTCGAAGACCTTGAAGAAATCCTGATGATCGATGGAAACGGATTCCGAGGCGTTCAGGGTAATCTTTTGGGGATAGAAAATGGCATCGCCGTACTCGGTTCTTTCGGCGACTACGATATCGAGTGGTTTTTGGATCGATTCAATATGAGCGTGGTCGATGTATTTAAAACCGAACCCATAAGCATCTTTGTTTCCGAGGAACAATTGCCATTCCTCTGCCCCGCCCCGGAGCTTTTTTTGTTTTTTGGTGATGGTCCCGGCGATGACGTGTCCATTTTGAGCGAAGGAAGAGTCCCCCTTAAGGGTGACCTCAATGACATCGGAAGGCCAAAAAACCTTAAACCCCTCAACGAAGACGAGCCCGAGCAGCCCGAGAACCATGAGGGTTCCGAGGGCGAGCCCAGCGGCGGTTAACCAAACGCTGGTTTCCCCTTTGGGACGGACAGTAAAATCGAATTTAGATGGATCCTTTTTCATGGTATGCTCCGTCTAGTTGATGACCTTGTATCGATTGCGTAATCGGTTTCGCATGACTTCGGCGACCGTGTTGACCAAGAAGGTGAGCATGAAGAGCACGAGTGCTCCGAGGAAGAGGGTTCGATAGAGGGTGGCACCATGGGGGGCTTCGGGGAGTTCGACGGCAATGTTTGCGGAGAGGGTACGCATACCGCTGAAAATGTTGAGATCCATAATCGGAGTGTTTCCGGTTGCCATGACCACGATCATGGTTTCGCCGACGGCCCGACCGAGACCAATCATGAGGGCGGAGAAAATTCCGGCGGAGGCGGTGGGAAGGATGACCCGGGCAGTTGTTTGCCAACGACTGGCACCGAGGGCGAGGGAACCGGCAACGAGGGTTGGCGGGACATTGGAGAGGGCGTCCTCGGCAATGGTAAAGATTAAGGGAATGACGGCAAATCCCATCATGAAGCCGACGACGAGCGAGTTTCGTTGTTGGAAATCGCTGCCGGTGAAATCGGTCCACCAGAGTCTAAAGTCGGCAACACTTCCGCCCGTAACCGGGTCGTTGACGGTAAACGCGAATTGTTCGAAGAGAGGACCGGAAATCCACGCGACATAGCTGACAATACAGAGGATGGGAAAAAAGACGACAAACTCGAGCCCATGAGGAATGAGGACGCGAATGTTGACCGGGAACTGGTTCCAGGCATAACCCACGATAATGGCGGCGGCGGGGATTGCGATGCAGATGAGGATGACGGAAGGGATTCTTTGTTCGAGGATGGGTGCCAGCCGAAGGGCACCGAGAAAACCGAGGACGACTGAAGGCAAGGAAGCCATGATCTCCATGGTCGGTTTAATGATCCGTTTGAGTTCGGGTTTTAAAAACTGGGAAGTGTAGACGGCTGCCATGAGGGCGATGGGAACGGCAAAGAGGAGCGCGTAGAAGGTTCCCTTGAGAGAGCCGGCGATTAGCGGGATGAGGGAGAGCTTGGGCTCAAAATCATCCGATCCGCCTGTGGATTGCCACACGAATTTGGGTTCTGATTGGCCTTCATACCAGATCTTGGAGAAGTAGGCTTTAAAGCCAGCTTCCGGATGGTGATCGATTAGATTATAAAAACGAACGTCTCCGCTTTCCGCGAGGGTAAGGATTTTATCGTATTTGCCTCCGATCAGCGCGCTGACGATGGGGGTATCGAGTGACGATTCCCAGCGAATGGCCTCGGTTGTCGCATAGCGGAGCGAAATGGAGGTTTCGTTGGCAATGAGGAATGCTTTGTTGCGAACGCTGTGCGCGTAAACATCGGCACCGCTATCGAGGGTTTCGAGGCTTTTTGTTTGCACAAATTGGAGCCCCTTTTTGGTCGGGGTGAGCGAGAAAATGATATTTTCGCCCTCATCAGAGGTTAAATTGATGGAAACCTTACCTTGAATGAAATCCATGGAAACGATCTCATTTTTACTGGTAAACGGAGTGAACGATTGTTCGAGCTGCCAGGCATCTGCGGATTTTTTCCAGTACTGGATAGTCTGATTTTCCAGACGGATGATGAGACTTTCTCCACCTGTCCCGACGAGGAGCTGGATGGGGTTTGCCGGGAAATCGCCGTCGAGTGGTTCTTCAGCGGATAGACTGAATTTCCCCGCGCCGAACAAGGAACGTTTTCGCTCAAAGGTTTGGATGGTAACGTGATGGTTGAGGTCATTGGGCGATTGGGAAATCGCGGCGATCGTTCGCATCGTTTTGCCCGCTTCAAAATCAATGGAAAGGATGGATTGATCGTTTGGGGCAATGCGGTTGGCTTTTTCGGCGATGGTTTGGGCCGAAATCTTGCGGGAACCATCCTGAGCGTAAATAGGCTTGTAGAGGATTTGGGTCAGGATGTAGGTCCCGGAATCTCCCGCCGTGATCAAGGTTTGGTCGTTTTGGTGATAGGCCCAGCTTTGAACGGAGAAGTGATCTGGCTTTTCGAGTTCAGCGTCAGTGATCGAACCGGTCTCGGTGTTTAAAAAGTGAATGGAGCCATCTTTGGAAACGATGAAGGGATGCTCCATCCATTCGTCGGCTCCGATGAGGATAGCTCCCTGAAGGTGAGTTGGACTACTTTTCTCGAGGGTGACCTCCGCACGGTCAAAGAGAGGCATGACTTCGACGAGGATGAAAAAGAAAATGCCAAAGACGGCAAAGATGACGGCGAGGCCCCCGACGATGATGAACCGATTCATGAACTGATCCATGCGCAAGGTGCGTTTCGAGACATCGAAGCGTTTTGGATCTGGAGCGCCCTTCGGGTTTGTGGAATGGGGTGCTGGATTCATATACTCTTATAGAAAGTGTTCGAATGGAGGGACCAATATCTTTTTCAAGAGAAAGGAGTGGCTGTTTGAGCCACTCCTTTCGAGGATTAATTAGAGTCAAAGACAAAATTAACTTGAGCGTAACTATTCAAGTAATCCAAGGATTTCGTTGGCGAACCCAGCGGTCATGGGGAAGTAACCATCTTTTACGACGATTTCCTGACCTTGAGCGGAAAGCACGAACTTGAGGAACTCTTTGGTTAGCTTGTCCATCGGCTCGATCGGTGACTTGTTGACATAGATGTAGAGAAACCGGGCGAGCGGATAGTCTTGGGTCAGGCAGTTCTCGTAGTTGGCCTCGAAGAGGGCATCTTTACTTTCGCCGAGTTGAAGGATTTTCACGCCGGATGTCTTGTAACCGATTCCGGAGTAGCCGATCCCGTAGAGGTCGCTGGAAATACCTTGGACAACGGCGGAAGATCCGGGTTGTTCCTTAACGGTTGCTTTGTAGTCACCCTTTTTGAGGGCGGTTTCCTTAAAGAAACCATAGGTTCCAGAGGCGCTATTACGCCCATAGATGGAAATGCCATGTTGAGCGGCATCGCCCTTCAATCCCAGTTCACCCCATTTTTCGATCGATTGACCACCGCGTTTCAAGGTGTTGGAGAAAATGCCATCGACCTGTTGAAGAGTGAGTGAGTTGATCGGACTATCTTTATGGACATAGACGGCGAGGGCGTCGATCGAAACGGGAATGGCGGTTGGTTTGTGGCCAAAACGAGCTTCGAACTTATCCTCTTCGGTCGGTTTCATGGAACGACTCATTGGCCCTAGTTGGGCCGTGCCTTCAATCAGTGCTGGAGGAGCGGTTGAAGAGCCTTTTCCCTCAATTTGAATATTCACATTGGGATAGATCGCTTGAAACGATTCAGCCCAAAGAGTCATCAGGTTGTTTAGGGTATCGGAACCGATGGAATCCAAAGTGCCTGAGACGCCGGATACTGGCTTGTATGCAGGTAATTCTGGATCGACCTCGAGCGCGATTGTCGGAATCGCGGTTAAGCCTGCGATCAGTCCGAGAGAAAGGAGATGTTTGAATGCTTTCATATGTTTTTTGTTACGGAAAGGCTGGATATTACACGACTAGATTGACGATTTCGTCACTAGTGGGTGACGGTTCGGTTAATAGAGTAATTGGAGGCGGGTGCGGAAGCCACTGACCTCGGCATCGCCCTGAGAGCTGAGTGACGTATCGAAATTGTCTTCGAAAGAAGCCCATTCGTAGCCGGCGGTGAGTTTTACGGAATTGCCGACGAAGTAATAGTTGAGGCCAAGGTAGTAGGCATCGACCTCGTCGAACTTGGCCCCGCCATTTTCAGGCGCGCGGCGGAAAGTGTCACTGATGTCGGCACCGATACCGTTATCGGCATTTAAGGTTGAGTAGCGTCCAACGAGTTCCAGTTTTTTGTTGAACTTGTAGGTTACCTCGAGATTGAAGCCGAAAGGGTTTGCCGCGTTGTTACTCGATCCCTTTTCGAAATCTCCGGTCAGGATCTCTGCAGTCAGGCCAACGCCTGCGATCGTCGTATTGGCGTAGATACCGTAAACGTAGTCGAGGACATTCGCTTCGCGTGTTTCCTGAAGGCGACCGCCATTGATGCCGATGTTGAACGGAAGGGATCCGAGATCGCCCTTCCATCCTGCGCGCGCCCAAAGAGCAAGCTTATCGGTCGAGGAACTTCCGTTGACGACACCTTGGGTTGGATTGGTCAGAGCGGAGGTGAAGTAGATGCCGTTGGCGTAATTACCGCTGAAGAAAAGACCGGTAAAGCGGGCTCCGAGATTCAGTTGCTCGGTAAAGTAGCGAGTGGCTACGGAGCGTTCGACCGTATTGATTTTTGAGGAGGAAGTCGTTTCTTCGAAGGCGAAAGGGACTTTTTGGAAACCGAACGAGAGATTATACTGATCGGTGACATCCCAGCCGATGATGGCTTTTTCAATCTTGGCGGTGCCGTTGGAACCATCACTGAATTGGCCATTGATCGTTGCGCTGATGTTATTGACGAGTTGGGCGCTGGCTCCGAGATAAATACGACGGAGGAAGAGATTGGCTTCGTCATCCGGGCTCGCGGCGTTGTCGTAATCGGTGGAGAGGTAATCACCTTGAAAGTGGATGCGACCGTTGAGTTTGATCTTTTGGGTCGTTTTTTGTTTGGGGACGACGTGAGGGTCGACATCGGCAACACTGGGGTTGGATGACGCATGCGTTGTCGGGACCGGAGCAGGGGCCAGTGTATTTGCCTGTGCTTGTGAAATCGTCCCATTTTGGACGAGAAGACCGATCAGGCTTTGGGGCACTTCTGCCTGTTGGGAGGAAACCATCGCTGCTTGTTCGGCAGTGATGACATTATTTTGAACCAAAAGGCTCAAGAGATCGGCTTCATTCGCAGCGTTTACGTTGGCGACGATTGAGAGGCCCGTTAAGGCGATCAGTCCAATTTTTTTAGTTAGTTTCATGATTGTTTTGGGATTACGGATTGCGGTATTTGCTTTCAATCTGGGGACTGCAATCGAAATTAATCAACTTGCGGCAAAATTAACATGTCAGACATATTCGTAACCTGTTCGTAAGATTAGTGGAGGTGATTGGGGTGAATTGGGGGTGTTTGTAACATTCAGGTCTGAGGAAACTCCCCGAAGGGTTCCGGTGTGCCGCATTGAATTCATAAAAACGCCACAAAAAGCTGTAACAATAGAGGAGCCCTAATAATCATATAAGCGCTAATTCAGGGGGTCGCTAAAATGAGATACTGCATTAGGATTTCGAATGATGAGGCTATGCCGGATGACATTTGAAGAAAGACTGCGGCATTACTTGGATCAACAGCCAGATATTGATGACTCCGCTTATGTGGCACCCTCGGCGATTGTGATTGGTGCGGTTCGGCTGGGGCCGAAGAGCTCGGTTTGGCCGACATCGGTGTTACGGGGAGACATCCAATCGATTGAGATTGGCGAAGGATCCAATGTGCAGGATGGGACGATTATCCACCTTGCGGACGACTATGGGGTGAAGGTAGGAAATTATGTGACGATTGGGCACAAGGCGATGATTCATGCCTGCACGATTGAGGATGAGTGTTTGATCGGGATGAGTGCGACGATTTTGGATGGTGCGGTTATTGGGAGGCGATCGATAGTCGGGGCTGGAGCGGTTGTGACGAAAGGAATGCAAGTCCCCCCGGGATCATTGGTCTTGGGGATGCCGGCTAAGATTGTGAAAGCGTTAAGTCTTGAGGAGCAGTCTGAGCTGCGGGCTTGGGCGGAAAAATACGTCAAAGTGGCTGCTGGATTTAAAAGCCGAGGTCTTTAGCCTTGTTGCCTCGCTATATAAGATAGGAGTATGTGGTTATGCCGATGCCTGCGGGACAAAAAGTATTTATTTATATTCTAGGGGTGCTTTTAGGGATACTCATCCTTAAGGTGATTCCTCGCAATGAAACGTCGGATGAGCCCCATCCTTGGCATGCACAAACGGCGGTAGAAGGAAGCTATCCGATGGCGATTGTGGATGATCTTGGCCGGGAGATGACCTTGACAAGGCAGCCACGGTGGATGGTGAGTTTGGCTCCGAGTATAACGGAGATGCTCTTTGCGATGGAGATGGGTGATCATTTAACTGCGGTTACCGCGTGGGACGAATACCCGGCGAAAGCTAAATTGTTGCGAGATAGCGGAGGGAACCTAGGGTCAATGGATGCTCTGGATGTAGCGATGATTAAGGATTTGCGACCACAATTGGTTTTCGCGACGGGACATACCCCGAAGGCGATTTTGGAAGCGATCTCGAATCCACCGGCGACGGTGGTGGTTTCACTGGAACATAAAACGATTGCCGGGATTTACGAAGATATTGGAAATATTGGCCGAATCACGGGGGTACCGGGGCGCGCATTGCATTTGATCAACGCATTGAGTGAGAAAGAAACGTTTTTGACTGATCGGTTTAATGCCGCTTCAGTTGGTCAGCGGAAAACGGTTTTACTCCTTTTTTCGCTGGAGGATGATTTGTCTTCGGGAGGGACGATGGGAGGGGGGACTTGGTTGGATGAAGTGATTGAGAAAGCGCAGGGGCGAAATATAGCGTCTGAACATGTCGAGCATTTCGGCACGTTGCCGCTGGAGACGATTCGTGAGGAGAATCCTGATTGTATTCTCATCATGAAGCCCAATGGTTCGGAAAAAAGGGCACAGCTGGAAAATCAGGTTGAGCGTCTGGCGACTCAATCTGGGTGGAGTGAGCTCGATGCGGTCAGAGGAGGAGAGGTGTTTTGGGTTGAAGCGGGTCCGTTTCAAGTGCCGGGGCCTCGCTTTGTGGAGGCGATCCAAACGGTAGGGGAAGCACTCTGGGACTGAGTCTTATTTAATCGATCGTTATTTTGTTAAGACCTTTTGTTGAAGGCGCATACGTATAATCCTGTATATGGAATAAGTAAAAATTACGTAACATGTAAGCTGTTGTTTGTGAGTTTGTTACGTATTTAAACTATTTTCAAAAATACACGAAGTAGGATTGTATGGAGTTAGGTAATTAACAAAAAATGAGTTTAATATTTACGATTTCGATGGGTTCTCTTTTCGAGAAGCGATGTATTTTGTAGAAAGCTAAATGAAATTAAATGAGCGACAGTTGTATGTGAAGGTAAGGAATCTTGTAATGTTCCTGATGAGCACTGCTGTGGCGTGTGGTGTGGTTATCAATCACAGTGGAACACAGACCTATCCATCGAATGTGGGGGCGAATTCAACGATTAATATTCCGAGTGGAAGTGCGACATTTGAAGGAACGATCAATAGTGGGACCGTGGTCAACCAGTCGGGTGGCGGGTCGATTTTTAATGGGAACATTAAAAACAATGTCGTGTTCAATTTATCCGGCGGATTAATGGAAGTGAACTCGATTCAGAACAACGCGCAGATCAATCAGTCTGGTGGCACCTTGTTACTTAATCAGCCTATCGGGAATGGTGCCTCGGTTAACGTTTCCGGAGGGAGCTTGGATTTGGGAGCGGATGGTATTTTTGCCAATAATACGAATATAACGCTTTCCGGAGGTCTTCTGGCGACAAATGGATTTGGATTTAATGTTGATTCGTTAACGTTGTCAGGGAATTCAACGATTGACCTTGGAGGGAATGAAGACATCCAAATCGATTTGGGTGCGGTTTCGGGGAGTGGAACGGTTACGTTCACCAATTGGGGATCGGGGAATGTGATTAATTATGATTCGCTGAATTTAGGGGAAGGCGGTGACATTATTTTTGATGGAGTTGGGTCGGTTATTGGCGGAGGAACGATCATCCCACCAGTGCCTGAGCCAAAGGCTTATGTCATGGGTGCTGCTTTATTGCTGCTTATCGGGTTTCATCGTTATCGCCGCCTTAGATCATCGGTTGAATAGTGCCCTTGTCCATTCGGGTGGGGCGGGTTGATGTCTTGTCGAAGTCTGACGGTTTGGAGGAGGCTTCCTACGCTCGTTTAATTAGGCATTTGCTAGGGCCTTTTGCCGTTTGACATTTAGGTGCTATACCCTATGTTTTGTATGTTCACTATTACCCTACTATTGTTAAACGGTGTTTTTAAATCTCATATCAAAAAATCGCATTTTAAATGCGTTGCGACATATGCCCTCTTTTTTTGGGGTAGCGTTGCTGGGGATTATCGGTTCAGAGGTTCAAGGTCAGTTTGTTTACTTTGAGGATTTTTCGGGGACGACGGCTCCAGGTTGGACCTTTAATACGGATGGAACCAACCCGGGACCACGCTTGACGGCGGGAACGAGCCCGAATGCGAGTGATCCGGAGACTGTTGGCCCGATTGACGTAGCGGGGAATGGCTGGTTGCGGATGGCCACGGAGACGGGGAATCAGGCGAATTCGGTCTATTTGTCGACGGCAATACCGTCCTCTGCGAATGAAGTGACGATAACCTTTGATTTTGCTTTTTGGGGAAGTAGTGAGGGAACGGGCGCAGATGGATTGAGTGTCTTTTTGTTTGATAATGATATCACATATGACGGAGGTTCGGATGGCGGGTCCCTGAACTACGCCCAGAAGACGGGGAGTGAAGGATTGGATGGAGGGTATGTTGGGGTTGGATTGGATGTTTGGGGGAATTATTCAAATGAAACGGAAGGGCGAACGGGGTCGGACCCAGGGCTCACTTTGGGTGGAGGTAGTGTCAATGAAGGATTTCTTCCGAATCAGGTCGTCCTGAGAGGGCCGGATGACAGTGTGGCTCAGGATGGCTCCGGGAATTATTATTACGTAGCTGGAACAGGCGGTCATGATTACACCACAGCGGGGGATGATGTGATTCAGGATTTAGTGGATTTTAATCCGGGAAATGGGAATTTGGCCTTTCCGGATCAAGAGTTTCGGACGGACCAAGACGCCAGTGATTATCGTCGATTTCAAATGACGTTGAATGACAGTGATCAATTAATCGTGCGGATGGAGTTTGGTCAGGGAACGGGATTCACCGATTTATTCACTGCCGATTTATCAGGCTATGATCGTCCGGAGAGTTTGAATATTGGATTTGGTTCCGCAACCGGTGGGGTGAATCAAGTGTATGAAATCCGGAATTTACTGATTACGGCGGATGGGCTGGATAACACGTGGTATTGGACGGATGCGGATACGGGGGACAGCCGGGTTTGGTCTGATTTGGATAATTGGAATCCGACTTCGATTCCGGGGGAGGGTGCAACACTTTATGGAGATGTCGTTTTCAGCAGTGAATTTATCACGAATGCGATGGCCACGAGTACGGTGACGGTGGATGGAGGGACTGATAAAATTATCGGGGGCTTATTTTTCAGTGGAGCTTACGATTATGCATTGAGCGCGGATACTACGGAACGATTCGTTTTTGATACGGATGGGGCGGGTGTATCGGTCATCAATGTATTGAATAATCCTCAAGGGAATGCAGATCATACGATCAATCTTGATTTGGAGCTGAACAACGCGTTGGGCATTGATAATTTGGTCAACCAAACACTTACATTTACGGGCGCTATTGATACGAACGGAAATGATATTACGCTGGAGACAGTGGGGACTACGGTGATTACGGGAGTGATCAGTGAAGGCGCGGATATTGTTGCGGAGGGCGACGGAACGGTTCGGATCACTGGCGATAATACCTATACGGGAACGACAACGATTACGAATGGAGTGTATCAAATTGAACATGCGAACGCCCTTGGTGGAACGGGCTCGGACACTGTCGTCCAATCGGGAGGCACGTTGGCACTTGCCGGAGCTATTGCGACACCATCTGGTGAGAGTGTGACTATTGCCGGGACTGGAGAAGGTGGAATTGGTGCGTTGACGAGTACTTCAGGAAACAACACCTGGGCGGGTACTGTTGGGCTTACCGCTGATTCCACGATAGGAGCTCAAACCGATATTTTAACATTCACCAATACCATAGACGGGGCGGGAAATGATCTGACTCTATTCGCTGAAGCGGGTGCGGCGATCTATGCACAAGGAAATATTACGGATTCTACCGGCACGACGGATGTGACGATTGAAGGCGGGGGCATTGTGGGGTATTTCGTTGCGAATGACTACTCCGGGACAACCACGGTTTCGAATGGCGTATTGGCTATTCTCGATGGGAATGCTTTGGGTGATACCTCTGCGGGGACGGTGGTTGAAAATGGAGGATCCCTTGCTGTTTTGAATGGGATTACGGTAGCGGCAGGCGAGTCAATTAGTCTTAGCGGATTAGGCGATGCGACAACGGGGTTTGCGGCCTTGTACAATTACTCGGGGATCAACTATGTGGATTCCGCGATCAGTGTAACT
>Ga0115559_1001725_pt1 | contig 14279 bp, 8 predicted proteins | sample COGITO_mtgs_1105_3_FD_87281 | JGI IMG/M metagenome (GOLD analysis project Ga0115559, IMG submission 87281) | Pelagic marine microbial communities from North Sea - COGITO_mtgs_110506 | ecosystem: Environmental > Aquatic > Marine > Epipelagic | place: Germany:Helgoland, sampling site Kabeltonne... | reverse complement strand
TAGATCGAGCACTGAGTAGATGGATTCGCCGGGTTCCAGTTGGACAATCGCTTGTTCGGTCAAGGCTTCTGCGCTTACGGGCTTAAAGCCCAAGGCCTCTTTGATTGATTGGGCGGTGGCGATGGCCTGTTGGGCAGTGGCATTGCCGTGGACCATGACCTCAATAGCTCCAGCTTCGAAGAGTATCCGGGCAAACGCTTTAACCTCGTCGAGAGTGATGGATTGGGCGATTTCCAGTGATTCCTGAGGCGAGGTGAAATACTTGCGACTGACGGCGCGGGCTTCAAAGACAGCCTGTTTCCAGGCGTCTGATTTTTTGAAATTGGCCAATTCCCGAAGAGTGCGATCTTTGATTGCTTGGAAGCGATCCTCGGGGAGGTCGGGGGATTTGAGGTTTGTCAGTGCAAAATCGAGGAGCCGGTTGGCGGCCTGACTGTATCCGGCTACGGAGAGGCTGATGCCCTCATCGTTTTGCCCGATGCCAAAAGAGAGTCCGGCGGTTTTTGCCGCGTAGGTGGTTTCGTTGAGCATCTCATTGATCACATCGACGTAGAACGCCTTGAGGACGCTGTTGCGGGGAGAGGAGAGGGAGGTTGGATGACGAAAACCGACGACGTAAGCGAGATTGGGCCGGAGGAACTGAAGGTCTTGGGAGTAAAAGAGCCTGAGGCCCTTTTCGTTGATCAATTCGACGGGCTGTTCTGGAGTCAATTCGACGGTGTCGGGAACAAACGGATTGGGTTTTGGCAGGGTAATTGTGCTGATTTCCGGAGGGTTTTGAAGGGCGTGAAGGAAATCGCCTGTCAGAGTCTTATAGCTATAAGGGGTACCGAACCATTTTTCGACCTGATCGGTTTCGAGCCCCTTACTGGTGAGTGAGAGCGTGAGGTTTTCAACGGTCATGCTGTTGAGGACACTGTAGTAAAAGTCGGGATCGGGAGCTTCGTAGAGGTAGGGCTCGTGGGCGGCCAGTTCGAGCGGAAAGAAAAGGGCTTGAGAGGAGAGAAAGGTTGCTCGGCCAGCGCCTTCGCCCTTGTCGGTGTAGAGCTCGTTGAGGGCGGCCATGACCTTGCGCTCATTAAAAATATAGGTGGGGTAATCCTCGTTTTGGAGGCTTTTGATTGCGCTCATGACGATGGTGGCGACCTCTTGCCAGTGTTGAACGCCCTTGGGGGTTAATTCGACGGAAATGTAGAACAAGCCGATACCCGGACCGGGATCGTTGGAGCCGGCGGAGAGTCCGGTGGCAAGGACCTCGGTTTTCAGGTAGGAGAGAAGACTCCCCGCGCTTTCATCACCGAGAATGGAGCCGAGGAGCTCAGCTGTTTTGGAACGAAAGTGGGGCGTGCTCGGAGGGATACTGAACACGAAGTCGAGTTCCTTGGTATCCCGAATCGGATCGATTTGGACGAGGCGAACGCCCTTGGCTGGAGTGAGAATATCGTTGGTGAAGGCGGGAGTTGGGACGTGTTTATTTTGGATGGGGGCGAAATATTTGCGGGCATAGGCCTCGAGCTGGTCGAGCGACGCTTTGCCGGTGAGGGCGAGCGCCATTTGGTTGGAGCTGTAGTGTTGGTCGTAGAAATTGATGAATTCGCTGCGGTCAATCCCTTGGAGCGTTTGGAGGTTTCCAATGGAAAAGTGGTTGAGCGGATGTTCTGGGTTGTAGAGTTGCCAACGGAGGACCTGGCCGCGCCAGCCATCGCTCTCGAGGTTTTTTTCGAATTCGGAGTCGACCGCATTCATTTCGCGCTCGGTGAATTTTTCGGAGAAGAGAGGAGCGATAAAGAATTGGGAGAAACGGTCGAGGGCACCCTCAAAGGCGTGATGGCCGACCTCAAACATGTAATTGGTGTGTTCGGTTGAGGTGTAGGCATTGGAATAGCCGCCATTGGAGCGGATATAGTTGGAGTATTCGGCTTCGTCGGGATACTTCTCGGTGCCGAGGAAGAGCATGTGTTCGAGGAAGTGGGCGAGGCCCTGACGATCTCTGGGGTCAGACATGGAGCCAGCGTAGACGGCCAGCGCGGCGGAGGATTTATTGAGATTCGGATCGGACAGGAGGACGACGCGGAGCTCGTTTTCAAGGGTGAGGTAGCGATACTCGGATTTATCGGTTTCGGCCTTTTCGGGGAGATTGACAACGGCAGAGAGCGCATTGGGGAGGATGCAAAAAAACGTAATGGCGCTTAGTCGAACGAAGAGGGTGGTCAATTTCATGGATTTAGGTAAAGTGGTGGTCAAGCGGTTGGCAATGAACTTAATGACGGGAAGATCCCGGATGATTTGAGGTTAACGATGGATGGATTGAAAAGAGATTAAGAGAACCATTGATTTTCTGGTGCGAAATTTGCAGGGTTTATTTGAATTTTGACGATTGAGACGACTAAGTATTCAAAAAGATTGAGATATGGCAAAGAAACCCAAAAAAGTAGCAATTCTAACTGCAGGGGGTTTAGCACCCTGTTTGAACAGTTCGATTGGTATGCTAATCGAGCGTTATACGGAAATCGATCCGTCGATTGAGATTATCTGTTACCGTGGAGGGTATCAGGGGTTGCTCTTGGGGGATTCGATCGAGATCGACGAAGACATTCGGGCCGATGCAGGCGTTTTGACTCGATTTGGAGGCAGTGCGATTGGCAATAGCCGAGTTAAACTGACCAATGTGAAGGATTGTGTGGAGCGTGGATTGGTTGAGGCGGGTGAAGATCCGCAGAAGAAGGCGGCGGACCAGCTGGTCAGCGACGGAGTCGATGTGCTCCACACGATTGGCGGGGACGATACGAATACGGCGGCGGCGGATCTGGCGAAATTTTTGGCAGGAAATGGTTATCCACTGACCGTGATTGGATTGCCCAAGACGATTGACAATGATGTTTACCCGATTCGGCAGTCGCTCGGGGCGTGGACTGCGGCGGAGGAAGGGGCTCGATTCTTTGAAAATGTGGTGGGGGAGTATAATGCTAATCCGCGCATACTCATCGTCCATGAAGTGATGGGACGGCATTGTGGGTGGTTAACTGCGGCGACAGCGCGGGAGTACATGGATACGATGGATCACGACGATTATCTGCCCGAGATGGGGTTGGCCCATGAAAACTTTATGGTGCACGGGGTCTATATCCCCGAGATGTCGATTGATATCGATGCGGAAGCCAAGCGCTTGAAGGGTATCATGGACGATATCGACAATGTGAACCTGTTTATATCGGAAGGTGCCGGAGTGGATGACATTGTGCGCGAAATGGAAGCGAATGGACAGGAAGTCCCGCGGGATGCCTTTGGTCATGTGAAGTTGGATGCGATTAATCCGGGTAAATATTTTGCCGAGGAAATGGCGAAAAAGATCGGGGCAGAAAAAGTAATGGTTCAGAAGAGCGGTTATTACTCCCGTGCGGCGCCGCCGAATGCGGAGGATCTTCGATTGATTAAAAGTTGTGCCGACTTAGCGGTGCAATGTGCCTTGGAAGGGATTGGCGGGGTCATCGGTCATGATGAAGACCAAAACAATGTCCTCCGGGCGATTGAGTTTGAGCGGATCAAGGGAGGGAAACCCTTTGATATCGATACGGATTGGTTCGAGGATTTACTGGAAGAGATGGGGCAGGAAAAAGGAGCGAAGGCAGCGGCGCATTGAGGGAAGTGGGGTTGCCGGATGATTTGGGCATTCGCACTTCCTATGGTTGTGAAATAGCGGATCGGTTCTGATCAAAAGGCTTCATTCTGAAGGGAGTGAAGGTTGTTGGATCGTGTTCGGATTAAAAACAGCTGGCTATTTCGGGATGAACTTATGACTATCGGTGAGGAAAAGCGACTATGGAATGGTATTACGAAATCAATAAAGAGCAACATGGACCGGTATCAACGGAAGTGCTGCAAGGACTCTTGAATGCCGGAACGATTTCGGAATCGAATTTGGTTTGGAAACGGGGCATGACTGGCTGGGAGCCGATTCAGACGGCATTTAAAGCGTATTTCCAAGGAGAGCGTGTGACTTCGGTGGATTGTCCGACTTGCGGTCGTTTGGTTTCGCCAGCCGCATTGATTCCGGCTGAGGATGGGCAAGTCTGTCCTCAATGTCGGGATACTTCCAGAGAAGGTTTTATGGAAGGGGTCATCAGTCCGGGAGCTCGGGGGCGTAAGGGTCGAGGAACGGGAGGAGCGACTTCGAATGTGGAGTTGCGTCGGATTGCGCGGGAGGCACTTGCAGGAAAGTGGGGAATTGCGGTGGGAGCGGTTTTTGTTTATGGGGTTGTCTTGCAGCTTATCGCGATTGTGCCGGTTCTGGGACAGGTTGCACAACTTTTTATAGCAGGCCCCTTAATCCTTGGATTGACGGCATGCTTTATGCGCATTGTGCGCAATGATGCACCGGCGGTGAGTGCCGTGTTTGGTGGGCTTTCCAGTTTTGGATTAGGGTTGTGAATCTACTTTGTCATGACGCTCATTGTTCTTTTGTGCGCTATGGGGGCTGCGATTCCGGGGGTGATCATGGTGTTTGCGACGGGTGCTTATCAGAATGAGGAGAGTTTGCTTTTTGCCGCGAGTGTTTTGGTCGGAACGATACCGGCGGTAATTGTGGGCACGTATATGTATTTACAGTATGCGCTGGCGTATTACATCGCGAATGACGAACCGGAGCTGGGGGTTTTTGAATCGTTGAAGAAGAGCTCGCGGATGATGGATGGGCATAAGGGAAAGCTATTCATGCTCATGTTGAGTTTTATTGGATGGATCATTTTGGGGATGTTGGCCCTGTTAGTCGGACTTTTATGGTCTGCGGCGTACTACTCTGCGGCGATAGCGGCGTTTTATGACGATCTGGCGGAGGACGTTTAACGGAATCATTGTTGAGAAATTCTCTCTGGATCTGATCGAAATACGCTCAAGTTGATTTGTCAGCTTGGTATAAAAAATAGGCTGCTCGTTTGGCTCCCGGATGGGTTTTTGTGGGGATGGCCTTGGTTTTAAACCCATTTTTGCGGAGACGGGCTTCAAAAGGTTGATCGGGGCCTGCGGACCAGAAGACCGCGCGGCCATTGCTTTTGAGTGCTTGATGGATCGAGCGGAGGCCGGGGTTGGAATACAGTGAATTATTGGATTTCATGACTAAGGCAGTTGGGCCATTGTCGATGTCGAGGAGGATGGCATCGTAGGATTCGGGTGGTGCGTTCTGAATGTAAGTAACCACATCAAGGGGATGAACGGACACACGATCTTGAGTCAGGAGCTTTCCGTTTAAAGAGGTGAGGAACTCAAGGTTCCAATCGATGATGGCAGGGAGGAGTTCAACGACCTCAATGCTCGTATTTGCGTCTGTTTTTTTGAAGACACTGGCGAGAGTGAAGCCAAGACCGAGGCCACCGATGAGAATGCGGGCTTTGGCTTGGGGAAGGAGATGTTCAACCCCGAGATCCCCCATTGCGCATTCCGAGTAGTTGAGTTTGGAATGCATGAGCTCTTGTCCGTTCAAGCTGATGGAATAATCGCCATCGTGTTGATAAAGAGAGATGGTCGCGCCCTCACCGGTTTGCGATTGAGCGAGTTTGATGCGTGGTTTCATTGATGGGTTGAGATGGTCTCTACGCTGGGAGATCAAAGTCTATTGGATAAAACATCAATGACTTATTGATTCACTTCTTTAAGCCGAGGAGAGTAGAACGCTTCTTCTGGGAGCAATGTATATTTATGACTACTGACGAAGAGATAGCGGATTTCTCGGTTCTCATAGGTTTGAGCGAGTTGTTGGTCGGCTATTTGGCTAATGGATCGGGCCCAAATGACGGGTGCTTCTTCAATGTTAGGTTGGTTGCTAATCCAGGAAAGCTCGGGGTTATGGCTTTCCGTGTATTTGACTAGGCACAAATAGTGTTTACCTGTTTGGCGCAGTTCTTTTTCGAGACGGCTATGGGTGTTAAAGTCTTGGTCGGTGTGTCTTGCTTTGGTTGAAAATGCATGTTCCCAGACGGAGAATCCATTCTGAATAAAAATGGTTCCAAAGATCAGGATGAGTCCGAGTTGTCTTTGTCGAGGGAGGGTTACGCGGGGTAAGCGCGCTTTCAGGATCGATTGAATAGAGAGGGCGGAGAGGAGTGCGCAGGGTGGAAGCCAGAGCGCATAGTAGTGTTTTAATTCATAAACGCTTAAGAAATACACGATAAAATAGCCGAGAATAACGAAGCCACAGTGGATGATGATTTTGGAGGGGTATTTGGGTCGTAGGATGAGTAGAGGCAGAATAATGAAAACCGGGCTGATGAGAAAGAAATGTTCAATGACAGGTAGACCAGGGTGTTTGATGTAGTTGAACACCTTAGTGGACATGCTTAAGCCTTTGTTGATTTCGTTTCTGAGGAAGTTTCGCATGTCTGTAGGCATAGGAAGGGACTCATCGGATGCTTTACTTTCAAAAAGGGTGAAAGGAGATAATCCTGGATGATACGTTTCCGTGTATCTCTGATGAGGGAAGGTGAAGGGGTCCCCCATGGTCCGGTAGTTGTATGCTCCGGTTATAGCAACGCCGATGAGCCCAAAGAGAACAACGGTTGCTCCATACATTTGAACCTTTGAGCTGATTTGCTTTTTGCCCCAGAGGATTGCACTGGTTGAAATTCCGCAGAGGCCGCAAAAGATCAAGGCCTCAAAGGGTCTCGTATTAATCATGAGAACCATCCCGATCCCGATGATGATCGCTGAGGATAGCCGAGGATATCGAAGCATCCAGAGGGAACCGCCGAAAACAAGGATTCCGGCGAGGGTTAAGCAAGAGCCACCCCAATAGTTGGATCCCCATTCGAATTCATTGATTTGAACAAGATACGCGAGGGTAACGAGCCATGCGAGCCATGGCGATGTATAGGAGCGCAGTAACCAAAAGAGTAATACTCCAATCAATGCGACAGTCAGCCATACGCCGATCAGATAGTGTCCTAGGATTTTTCCGACCGCGAGTTGTAGTGATTGTCCTGGCGGATATTTGGACATATACGTCGGGGACATGAGGATGTGGTACGCTTCAAAATGCTCCCAATGCGCAGGAGTCGGGTTGGACAATCTTCCCTTGAGAAAGGTATCCGCACCCAGGATGTAAGCATATTCGTCATGAGCCAATGGGGCTTTGAGCGAAAGCTCTGTATCGAGACTGTAGAGAACGCTTAAGATAAATCCAATGATCGCGAGACTGAGCGGAAACAAGTATTTATGGCTGAGGCTCATGGTTAATCGTTGGAGTTTGTGTTGTATGCCTGATTTTCACAAGCGCTGATTGGAATAGATTCAGGGAGTGAGTGAGCGGTGTTTGCGATTGATTCGTCTGAAAAAAGGGGGAAAAGCGTTGGTTTTTTGTGGGCTGCCTTAAGTAGCGCTTTCATATCCTCAATGATATCGGGGTGTTCCTTTGCAGGGTTAGTGGTCTCGCTTGGATCGTTTACGGGTAATGATTCTCACCGCTTCCAATTAGGGGTTGGAAAGCAGTTGGGTGTTATCACCGTTTCAGCTAGAGTGAGAATCATTTCAGAAATTTCTTGTGAGTATTCCTCGTAATGCGTTTTCTAAACCGTGGGTAATCAATAGACCTATTTGCAAGGAAATAAAGTAGTCGAATGAATGAAAGAGCGGCGCGAATTGGCTTAGTGTGGTGGGTAATTATCCTCATTGTGGTGATTGGCAGTGTTTTGTGGATTTCTCTGGGGAAAGAACAGAGAGAAGAAACGATTGGGTATTTCCCTGAAACCCATTTTCCCGAAATTTGGGCGACCGTTTCTCCGTCGCGCTGTCAGCCCTGTCATGAGGCCATCGTCGAGGCATGGCAGCAGAGCCAGCATGCGATGGCGAATCGTCCGATGGATGGAACGGAGGTTGCTCCATTTGTTTCATTGTTGGGTTCAGCAGGAGCCGAATATCATCCCGAGGCTGATCCATGGCCGCGGATTGAAGGATCCGGAAATCCGGAGGTGCCTTATGGAAATGTTGTCGGTCAAATTGGGGTAACGCCGCTTGTTCAATATCTGGTCACAGCGGAAAAGGGTCGCTGGCAGGCGCATGAACTCGCGGTTGAGACTTCGACAGGTGAGTGGTTCAATATTTATGGAGAAGAAGGACGTTATCCCGGAGAGTGGGGGCATTGGTCGGGGCAAGGAATGAATTGGAATTCCAATTGTGCTTGGTGTCATATGACAAAATTCCGCAAGCATTATGAGCCTCAAACGGATAGCTATGCGAGTACGTGGGTGGCTCATGGGGTTTCCTGCCTTCAGTGTCATGCCCACAGTGCCGAGCATGTTTTGGCCATGGAATCCGGTGGATATGCGTCAGCGGATTCAGGGGAACCTGATGCAATGATTGCGATGGATAATTGTGCGACGTGTCATGCGCGGCGCGAGTCGTTGACTCCGGATGGGTTTGTCGCGGGTGATCATTTTAGTGAACATTTTCGGCTAACGCTACCGGATGTGCCAGGCGTCTATTTTCCCGATGGTCAGAACTTGGATGAAAACTATGTGTATGGTTCTCTGATGCTCTCACGGATGGGACATGCAGGGGTCACTTGTGCGGATTGTCACGATCCGCATTCCTCGGGGTTGATCCTCCCGGTTGAAAATAATGCGCTCTGTATGCGTTGTCACGAAGTGGGATTGCAGGACGCGCCAGTAATCGACCCAACAGCCCACTCGCATCATGCCAGTAACTCGACGGGTAATCGCTGTATTGAATGCCATATGCCGGAACGAACCTATATGGGGCGTGATGCCCGGCGGGATCATGGGTTTACGAGTCCGGATCCGAGATTGAGTCTGGAATTAGGGACCCCGAATGCCTGTGCGCAGTGTCATACGGACAAGCCGTTCGAATGGGTGGTTGAGCATGCGGATGGCTGGTATGCTTCGGAAAAGCGGGAAGCAAGGAGAGGGCGGGCGCGTCTTTTAGCACATGCATATGATCCGACGACAACATTTCCGACGGCAGCCCTTCAGCAGGCGATTGAGGCAACGGATGAAGACTATTGGAAGGCAACCTACCTGCGGCTACTTGCACAGTCTCCGGAGGCTCCGCAGTTGCGGTATTGGGTGGCTCCATATTTTGAAGAGAAAAATCCAATAGTCAGGGCGGGCGCGGCACGGCTATTGGGAGCCAGTGGAATCGGTGAGGGCGCGTTGAGCACGCTCTTGGGCGATCCATCGCGGCAAGTGCGCATGGAGGCGGTGGATGGGCTCAGTCGGCGTTCCGGGGTCTTGCCTACGGCTGCGTTGGCGGATCAGGAATTGTATCTCGAAGCGAATACAGATCGACCCGAAGGAGCCTTGAGGAGTGCGGCCAGGTTTTTATCCGAAGACAACCTCAGCGAAGCGTTGCGCGATTTGAAACGAGCGATCTCATTTGATTCGGCAAATCCAGCGCTTTATTTTCAAAGTGCACTGCTTTTGGACGGTGGAGGGAAGGTGGATGAAGCGCTGAGTCTGCTTCAGTTGGCTCCTGAGTCTGTTCGGAAAAGTGGATTGATTTATTATGGGGAAGGACTGCTTTGGGCTGAAAAAGGTGATTCGGCCCGCGCCGTCTCCCGGCTGCGGCTTGCGGTTGAGAAGGATCCGGGACAAGTCCGGTGGTGGTATAACTACGCCCTGGCCTTAACTCGGGTTGAAGGATGGGTTGAAGCGGAGAGTGCGGCGAGGCAAGCGTTGGCCCTTGAACCTGAAAATGAAGAGGTTCGCTACTTGGTGGAATATATTCGGGCGAATAAAGGGACTTAGGGTGCAATTGAAGTAGCGGGGTAAAGAATCACGTCCTTAAGCGATTGCTCACCGAGAGAGCCCATGAAATCCGCTGGTGGTCCGTGAGGACACGGACGCTCCACCTTTTACTCATCGATATAAAGACCTCAAGGTCCGCTTGTCTCGTCAATGGCACCCTGGAACTTACTAAGGCTTTGTTAATCGATCCAAGGCCGGGCTTGTTTGATGCTGAGGGTGCCTGCTTCGGTGATCTTGAATTCGATTTCCATCGCGAAGTTTGGGTCCGAGGATTGATACAAGGGTTTGAAGTGTTCTTGGATTTTTTCCATTTGATCGGCGAGTTGGAAAATCTGTGTTTTGGTTAAGAGCCGTTCGTTGGGTTCGATCTGATTGGAGTAGCGGATGTATTGGATTTCGTAGGGTTCAGATCCTGCTAGCTGGGCTACGAGAAACTCTTCGGGAGTTGATGCTGCATCAGGGTTGGTGACGAGATCTTCACCGACTTGTGTGTTTACATAGTAGCCAGCCCAATTGATGTCGTAGATGTTTTTTGTTACGGCGACTCCATTGACCTGTTCGTCGGAAAAGTTTGGATGGACGAGAACGCCCATGGCTGTCGTTAAATGGTCAATACGATGGAAATCGCGTTCTTCGAAAGCACGGTAGGTCCAGAGACTTGCCCATACCTGTTTGATGGATTTTGAAATGTGACCTTCATCGGGGTGGTGGGTGTACGAGTCATAGAGACCGGCACCATTGAAATCGGGGAGGTCCTCGTTGTTTGTGCTGGAGCGACAGCGAATGGATTGTTCAGAAGGAAACGCGTCATGCATGGATTGCAACGCATTGAGCATCCATGGTGGGAGTTCTCCCTTCTTGATCCGCTTTCGGAACTCGTCAAGCGCTTCATCGCGGACATTGGGGTCGGTGGTGAAATTGGGGGTATCGGGCAATGCTTCGACTTCGGCATAGAAGTTGTTGAACTTCATGAATTCATCATAGAAATAAAATGGAATTGCGTATCCATCGGGAACCATTCCGTTGGGAAGTATTGTCGCGAGTTCAGCTAGATTAGCGGCCTTTGCGCCGAGCGAAGTACTATGATCAAAGCGAACCTGAGCGAGAGGTTGTATGGTGGTAACGGATAAATCGCGCAGGGGATATTGAGGGAATTCAGGGCGTTTTGAAAGGATGTATGTTTCGACCTCTTCGGCGGTTGCGAGCTCGATGGAAAAGGTATCGGCGCTGACTTCGTAGCGAACATACTGCCCAATGAGTGCTTGGATTTCCGGATCGGAAGCACCATTTTTGATATAGGCATTGGGGGTCTTGTTTTGTTTGGCTTTTAAATTTACATGAGAGAGCGGCGTTTGGGGCAAGGTTGTCAGGATCCCCGAGATGTGACTGAGATTATTGGGGATGGTTTCAAAGATGACGATATCTTGAGCCGAAAGTTGTTGAGCGCCTTCGGCTAGAATCAATTTTCCATAAGCGATGCCCGGATTGAGTGCTTCGTAGGTGATATTTTGGAAGAGTGCTTCGGTGTGAATGAGAGGGAGTTGTGCGGTTTGGTAGAGCGCTTTTTCTGCCTCAAAAAGGGTGCGTTGGGTTTCACTTGAAGGATGGTAAAAGAGCTGCTCTTTGGCGAAAGGCATCGCTTTGGCTAGAAGATCATAAGCGAGGGAAACGTGTTTGAAGCGTATGGTATCGGTTGGCCAGAACTCGATGGTGTAAATGCCATTGGATGTGGTGTCTGATTGGAAATGATCGTGTGCGATCAAGCTGCCGCTGATGAAACTCCGATTATCGTTGAAGTAGGTGCGATTACTGAATTGGTAAACGGAGAGAAAGTATCCCAAGCTGTAGAACGCAAAATCGTAGTGATAAATGATATTATTGGTATTGATGAAGTAGAGCCGGGGATGTTCGGTATCCACTTTTTCAATGAGAAATTTGATCTCTGGAACTTGAACAGCTCCGGGGAAATTATCCCGATGGGCCATTGTATTGAAAGCCTCTCGGTCGTAGAGAAAGTAACTTCCCTCACTGGAGCGATAGGGATCGTTGGGGTTCAGTGGATTGAGGATGTCGGGGTTTTCCAGCTCAAAAAAGTCACTAATGCCATCGCTATCCAAGTCGTGAATGATTGTATTGGAGAAAGCACGAATCTGATAGAAGGCCGAAGTGGTTTTGAGGGAGGGCACTTCAAACTGCTTTTGGAGGAGGGTTGAGGTTGTTCCATGCGCTTCGGCTGCAATCGGGTTAAAGGCATGGAGGTCGACACTTTCCATCAGCGCATAGTAGGTATCTGGCTGACTTTGGTAGGTAATGGCAGAGCTGTTTAAATCCAATCGAGGCACGCTGGTTTTTACCGATGAAAAGGCGGGAATCGCCAGGACGATGGCAGCGAAGGTCTGAAAGAGCGGATTCGTGGAAAATGAGAAGGGATTCAACATGAGGAAAATTAAGGCTTCTTGCCCTTTATATCATTCGTGGATGAATCGTCAATAGATGCATCAAAAGGATTTTTGTTGGAGAGGAACGGCTGAAGCAAGGATTTAGCTTTGCAGCGTTGGATGAATTGCTAGGGTTAGGGAATGGAAATTGTCTTAGAGTCGCCATTGGATATGCACGTGCATTTACGGGAAGGAGAGATGCTCAAAACGGTTGCGCCGTGGACGGCGCGGGATTTTGCCGGGGCGATTATCATGCCGAATTTGGTTCCACCGGTGGACTCGCTTGAGCGATTGAAGGCTTATGAAGCCGAGATTAAAGCAGGGATTGGCGGCAACGATTTTGATCCGCTGATGATGTTTTTCTTTCGCGGATATTCCGAGACGGAATTAGCTGCGGCCAAAGATGCGATTTTTGGGATTAAGTTATATCCGGCAGGAGCGACGACCAATAGTGAAGCGGGGGTTAAGGAGCTATCGGCGGTGGAGGGAACGTTTGCCTTGATGGAGGAGATGGGGATTCCCCTGATGGTTCATGGGGAAACGCACGGATTTGTCATGGATCGCGAGCGCGAGTTTTTATCGATCTATGAGCATTTGGCACAGCGATTTCCACGATTGAAAATCACGATGGAACACATCACAACGAAGGATGCGGTTGGGCTGTTGGATCGTTATGAAAATCTCTACGCGACGGTCACCTTGCATCATTTGATGATTACTTTGGATGATGTTGCTGGAGGATTGTTGAATCCCCATTTGTTTTGCAAACCGATAGCGAAGCGACCGGAGGATCGGGATGCTTTGTTGGAGGCCGCGTTGAAAGCCCATCCGAAATTGATGTTCGGGAGTGACTCGGCTCCTCATCCCATCTCGAAGAAAGAATGCTGTGGTTGTGCGGCAGGGTTATTCACGGCGCCGGTTTGTTTGCCCACCCTAGTCGAGTTGTTTGAAAAACATGGAGCCTTAGGTAACTTACAGGCCTTTGTTAGTGGGAATGCCCAACGGATTCATGGATTTTCAGCGAAACCGAAAACGGTAAAATTGGAGAAAGTGGAAATGGAAGTTCCCGCGAAGATTGGAACGGTGGTTCCGTATCGGGCAGGCGAACGGATTCCATGGACGGTAATACGGCCTCGATAGGGAGGCGGTTAGTTCGGCAATGTCAGCAATGACAGGTTATAAAAATCAGATTTATTGAGCAGGACATATTGGTAGTTTTTCACATATATGTAGTAAACAGCCCGGTTTGGATAAGCACACAAGAGTGCGTTATCTTTTGTTTGATTGATGGATCGAGCCCGAATGATTGGAGCATCTTCAATATTTGCATCGTTATAAATCCATGAGATTTCAGTCGAGTGATTTAAGTCGTATTTGACGAAAATAATGTTTCTTGAAAAATTCATCAATAAACGATCATCCAAAGCCTTTTGGCTTGTGGTGACGGTTTTGCGTAAGGGGTCGGGGTTCTGAATATGTTTCCATAGTGAATGTCCATAAAAACCAAGTACCAGAAAATAGAGTAATGCGAGTGATAGAGGAGTCTGTTTGAAATGAAATAAAGGTTTGATGCACTTTTTCTCGACGAATGTTTGAACGGCAATCGCAGACAGTAAAGCGCATGGGGCCAACCATAGTGCGTAGTAGTGTGGAAAGCTTATCGTGCTCAAAAAGAACGCAATGAAGAAGGCCAGTATAGTCGCAAGCGAATGGATTACGATAGTTGTTTTTTCTTTTGGCCAAAAAAGAAGTAGCGGAAGTAATACAAGCCCGCTTGTAAAGAGGAAGAAATGTTGAATTAGGATTGAGCGTGGCTTTTTGAGTGTGTGGATTAATTTTGATTTGAAACTTCTATCGTTATCGAGCTGCTTCTCGAGAAGCAGCTTCATATCACCAGGAATATTCAAATTCAGATTATTTTCGAGAGAAAATAGGGTGAAGTGAGAGTGTCCCTTGGCATAGATTTCATTATAAACGTGGTGGGGAAAAGACAAAGGGTCTTTGGTGAGCGCAGCGTTATAGCATAAAGTTAGGACGATGCTCAGCAATCCCATGGCAATAACAATGGCGGTTGTCCTCAAGGTTATGCGGG
>Ga0115559_1001721_pt1 | contig 14295 bp, 15 predicted proteins | sample COGITO_mtgs_1105_3_FD_87281 | JGI IMG/M metagenome (GOLD analysis project Ga0115559, IMG submission 87281) | Pelagic marine microbial communities from North Sea - COGITO_mtgs_110506 | ecosystem: Environmental > Aquatic > Marine > Epipelagic | place: Germany:Helgoland, sampling site Kabeltonne... | reverse complement strand
GAGAAGGAAGTAATTGGGAAGAAGCTAGACAATATTTTGTAAATGCATGGAAAGGAGCTTTTTTACGGCTAGAAAATCTTATTAATTTTAAATAATAGTAACTATGATTTCAATAAATAAAAGACATTTATTCTTATTGTTTTATCTAGTGGTTAGTTTTTGCTACTCACAAGATTTAAATAAATTAACCAAAAAACTAATTAAAATTCAAGACGCTTTTAATGTTCCAGGTGTTTCTATAGTAGTTGTAAAGGGGCAAGACGTAGTTTATGAATATAATCATGGTTTATTAAATTTAAATGAGAAAGGTGTAATAACAAAAAACACAATTTTTTCAATTGCATCTGTTACAAAAACATTTACTGCATTAGCAATTGGAATGCTTGCTGAAGAAAAGAAAGTAAGTTTAAATGATAAAATAATTAAACATTTACCATGGTTTAAATTGAACGACGATTATGTTACTAATCATATAACAATAAGAGATGTTCTGTCACATCGATCTGGATTGTCTAGCGAAGGGTTAATATATTTAGGATCTGGGTTCACAAGAAAAGAAACTGTTGAAAAACTATCCGATATGCCAGTTTCAAATCGATTTAGAGATTCATTTACCTATTCTAATATCCTATACAATGCACTTGGATTAATTATTGAAAAAGCAAGTAATTTATCTTGGGAAGAATTTGTTCAAAAAAATGTATTGAATCGTATTGAAATGAATAACAGTATTACAGATTCTAAATCTTTGAGCAATAGTAAGATTGCAACACCTCACAGATTTATTGATTATGAAGCTGGAAAAATAAGCCCTGTAACTGAAGGAGGTTTCCTATTTCCATATAGCAACGGACCAGCTGGAGCAATTCGTTCTACTTCAAACGATATGGCAAAATATTTAAAGCTATTGCTAAACAATGGCATATACAATAAAGATACATTAGTAGGACAAAGAGTTATAAAAGAATTATGGAAACCCAATACACGAATGAGTAGTAGGTTTTATAGTAAAATGACTAGAAATGGCAGCTACAATCATTATGGTTTGGGGTGGTTTCTTGGAGAGTATGACAACAAAAGAGTGATGTTTCATCCAGGAGGTGGAGGAGGAATGACTTCGTTAATAAGCCTGATTCCATCAGAAAATATTGGTGTTATGGTAACTACCAATTTAGATGATTGGTCTGTTTTTGCTTTTGCAAACACCATTTATGATAGTCTTTTAAATATTAATCCAAAAGTAGATTGGATTTCTCAAATTAGACCTTATGAAACAAAACCAAAAGAGCTAGAAGATTGGTATAACGAATTTAAAGGCAATCAAATAAAAAACACAAAACCTTCACTAGATTTAAAAAAGTATGAGGGAATATATTCCCACAAAACATATGGAAATGTTAAAGTTGAATTTAAAGATGGAAAGTTAATACTAAAAAGAGGAGAATATATTTCCGACTTAACACACTGGCATTATGATACTTTTAAATCAATTATGCGAAATAAAAGTTTTGGATTAGATACCGTTACATTTTATATAGGTTACGACGGTACTGTTGAAGAATTAATGCTTTGGGATGAAAAGGGGTTTGTAAAAAACAAAGAAAATAAACATCATTAAAAATTAGTACTATTCTGTACAATGTGTTTCCGAAAAAATATTTTTTGTGACAAAACCTTTTTTAATGAGTCTATCTAGATAGACTCATTAAAATCGAAACATTATGATTAACAAAAGCAAAAGAAATAATATACTAACAAGCCTTATTTTTCTAATAAGTTTTTATAGTTATTCTCAATCATTATACAATTGGGCAGGTCTTAAAAAAGGTAAATATGATGTAGGGTTCAAAATAGTAAATGAACAAGATGCTAACAGAAAAATGCTAGGTAAAAAAAGACCTATGAATTCAGGTGTTTGGTATCCTGCAAAATTAAAACCTAGTGATAAAGCATTAAAATATCAAGATTATATTGCTTCATTAGCGTATGAAGATTCATTGGGTGGTGGTTCACAAAATAATAAGAGCCTTGAAAAAGCATATATAAATCATTTTAAAAAGTCTGCTAAAAAAAAAGGCGGAGATATTAAGATAATACAAAATGATTTAGAACATGTAACGCTATCTCATTCAAATGCAACACCAGAAATTGGTGACTTTCCTATAATAGTTTATTCTCCAGGATTAGGGGGTCGTACTTATGAAAATTCTATATTATTTGAATATTTAGCTAGTAACGGATATGTTGTTATTTCTATGCCTTCTAATGGAAAAGGGCCAAACATGACTTTTGATTTAGAGGGATTAAATAGCGCTGTAGAAGATATTATATGGACAAAAAACTATATAGAAAATAATAAATCTTCTTATACTAAATCCAATAAAATTGGATTAATCGGTTATAGTTGGGGAGGGTTGGCTTCCGCAATTACAACAACTGTAATAAAACCTAATGCTTTTGATGCTTTTATAAGTTTAGACGGAACCATTAGTTATGAAGACAAAATGGCTAGAGACAATTTTAAAGGTTATGGTGGACATAATCTAAAAATTCCTTTTTTATACATGTTAGCATGGGGAGATCACCAAAACTATAGCTTTTTCAAAGAAGGAGATTCTGAACGTTATTTATTAAAATTTCAAAAAATGGGTCATAGAAATTTTAATTCTGATGCTATCATAACTATGGATCGACCTTCTCCTCCAGATTTGATTGAGTTTTACCAACGAAAAGGTGCTGAATTAGAAAAAAGTTATGGAATCATGTGCCAGTTCTCTAAGGCATTTTTAGATAAAACGTTAAAAAATGATTCTAAGTTTTTCAAAATACTAAAAAAACAAACTAAAAAAACAAACAACTTTTCTGAAGCAATTTACTTTTCAAAAAAAACCAACAAGTTTAAAGAGAAAAGAGAAAAATTCACAAAACTTTTAAAGAAACAAAACTTTATTGAAGCAATTAATTATTATTATGATTACGTTATAAACTCCAAAGAAAAATTCACACTTTTTAATGAAGATGAATTGCTAAATATAGCTCTTAAAAACTTTAATATTAAAGATCCTAAAAGCGCAAGAGAAACAGGTATTTTGTTATGGATTAACTCTAGAGAAAATCCTAAGTCAGCTAGAGCTTTTTTTGAACTTGGAAATTATTATGTAGACTTTACTCCAGATAATTATAATCTTGCAATACGCTATTACAAAATGGTACTAGATATAAACCCAAATCATAGTGAAGCTCAAAAAATGTTAGATAAGTTGAATAGTAAACTTAATAATGACAAGTAAAGAAAATAATCAGCCTAAATATTAAAACAAATGAATCAATTAAAAATAGCAATAGCAATATTATTTTTAATAACATCTGTTTGTATGGTTGCACAACCATCTAAAAATAATGTCTTTGAAGGCATACACTATATCGTAAAGAAAATTAAAGAATACGATATTATTGCCATTGGAGAAACTCATGATAAAGTTGAGGTTACTGATTTTTATATAAAACTAATTAACAACAAAGAGTTTAGAAAACAAATTGATGTTATTGTTATAGAAATGGGTAATAACTTGCATCAACAAATTTTAGATGATTATATATCAGGTAAGAATGTATATAAAAAGAACCTTTATAAATTATGGAGAGATCATACAAGTTGTATGTTAAATGACAGCGATAATACTGGTTTAATAAGGTTGTTAAAAGAAATAAGGCGTATAAATTCTGTTTATCAATCAAAAATTAGAGTCATTGCAGCTGATCCACCAATAGACTGGAAAAAAGTTAATTGCTTAAAAGAGTTCTACTCTTTTTTAGGAAATAGAGATAAACACTACTTTGAAGTGATTAAAAGTGAGGTAATTGATAAAAAAATGAAAGGGTTATTAATTATGGGGAACAATCATTTTAATAAACAAAAATCTAAATATATGATTGAAAAGAATTTAGATAACCCAATAACTTCAATTTTAAAAAACGATAAAAATAAATTATACCTAGTCAATATTTTATCAGCTTCTTCATTTTCATATAATAAATTATCAGGTTTAGAAAAAGAAAGTATTATAACAACTAAAGATAAATGGTTGGGTCCTTTAAAAGTTACAGCACCATTTATAAAAGAGTATTCATTAAATGAGCAAACAGATGCAATTCTGTATTTAGGCAGCAAAAAAGATTTTACAAAAGAAAAAGTAACACCTTTCAATGATTCTGAATATAGTAAAGAATTAACCAGAAGAAGTAACTTAAAAAAATGTAAATAATTCACTAAATATTATAACAATGAAATCAATTAAAAAAAACCTTTTGTATGGAGTATTGGTATGGTTAATACCATTTGTACTTTCCATTTTCTTTGTAAATCAAGACGGTTCATATAAAATAGATGTCTTTTTATTTAAAAGTATTATGATACTTATAGGCGGTTGTACTGGTGCAATTTTTTTATACCTATATTTTAAAAAGGTAACTCAGTCTTTTATAAAAGAAGCTGTAATTATAGGTTTAAGTTGGGTTGCAATTAATTGGCTACTTGACTTACTTATCTTAGTACCAATGACAAAAATGAGTATAGCATCTTATTTCTATGAAATTGGAATTAGATACTTAAGTATTCTTGTGATGAGTATTTTAATTGGTAAGCTACTTGAATTAAAGAGCAATAAATTATAAAAATGTAAGACAATTAACAAAAGCTGACTAAAAAATTAAGTTAAAACATTCAATAATCTAATTTCCAGATTATTGAATGTTTATATTGTGGAGACGCCGAGAATCGAACTCGGGTCCAAACAAGCAGTTCAAAAGCTTTCTACATACTTAGTTTTTGTTTAATTTTAGACGAGTAACTGATCAAAAACAATCTATTACAAGCTTATCTCCTTTAGTTTCAAAACACTATCGAAGTACTAGTGTTTCTATGTTTATTTTTACGATGCCCAAAAGTGAAACGCCATAAACCAAGGCTTTTCGTGGACATAAAGCTTGCACACCTTGTGTGCCTAGGCTAATCCTACTGAAATTCGGATTAAGCAGCTAAAGCGTAGTTATTTTCGCCGTTTAAAAAGTTGAAACAAGTTTAACGAGTAGTCATTTCAATCCTCGGTATGCTTACATTTTCACTGATCTTGCTGTCAAAACCAGTCGTCCCCAAATTTTCAATGAACAAGAGCACAAAAGTATAAAAATCAAATCAAATGAATGCTTGTGAATCCTATAGAATTCTAGTAATTTCGAACCAAATTTAATTTAGGCTCTATTTATGAAATTTGGTATCATTAAAGAACGTAAAAACCCGCCAGATAGACGTGTGGTTTTTTCTCCTCAAAAATTACAAAAATTACAAGAAAAATTTCCAAATGCTGAAGTTAAAGTAGAATCTTCAAATATTAGAGTTTTTTCTGATGAGCAGTATAAGAATGCTGGGGTTGAAGTCTCAAACGATGTTTCCGATTGTGATGTAATGATAGGAGTGAAGGAAGTGCCTATTGATGATTTAGTTACAAATAAAAAGTATTTCTTTTTTAGTCATACAATCAAAAAACAGCCATATAACAGAAAATTATTAAAAACCATATTAGATAAGAATATCGAGTTGTATGACCATGAAGTAATTATTGAAGAGAATGGAAATCGACTAATTGGTTTTGGACGATATGCTGGAATCGTTGGTGCTTATAATGGTTTTAGAGCATGGGGATTAAAGCATGAGTCATTTCAACTACCAAAAGCAGAAACGTTGTCAGATCAGCAAGCATTAATTAGAGAGTTAAATGGAATTGCTTTACCAAGTATGAAAATACTCTTAACAGGTAGTGGCAAAGTAGCTAGAGGAGCTAAAGAAATGTTAGATGCGATGAACATAAGACCTGTTTCTGTGGAAGATTATTTAGCAAAAGATTTTAATGAACCTGTTTATTGTTTGGTTGATGTGCTAGATTATAACAGAAGAAAAGATGGATCAGTCATTAATAATGGAGATTTTTATAATCATCCAGAAGAGTACAAATCTAATTTTATGCGTTTTGCAAAGGTGACTGATTACTTTATAGCAGGTCATTTTTATGGTGATGGTTCCCCTTTTTTATTTACTAGAGAAGATGCTAAATCTTCAGAATTTAAGATTAAGCTTGTTGCAGATGTGTCTTGTGATATTGATGGACCAGTAGCTTCAACCCTAAGATCTTCAACAATAGCAGAGCCAATTTATGGGTATAATCCGCAAACCGAATCTGAAGTCGATTTTAAAGAAGAAGGAGCCATTACAGTAATGGCTGTTGATAATTTACCATGTGAGCTTCCAAAAGATGCCAGTGAAGGCTTTGGAGAGTTATTTTTAGAACATGTAATTCCTGCATTTTTTAATGACGATAAAGATGGTGTCTTAGCTCGTGCTAAAATGACTGAGAATGGACAATTGACGGAACGATATTCTTATTTACAAGATTATGTTGAAGGGAAAGAGTAGACTTCCTTGGCCTCTTTAATTTTTAACTATTTTATAATCTCCAACTGGAATATCATTAATTTCTGATTCTTGCAATAAAGTATAGACAGAAGTATCAGTTATTTTAACAATAAATAGATTAGCAGCACTTATTTGTGTGCCTGGAAAATCATCGTATTCTACTAAAACAAATAGTTTCCTGCCATCTGAAAATTCAATTAAAAAACAACCGAGATCTTCAGGTTGTTTGATGAAATCAACAAAATAATCATCCCATGTTTCAGATTTTCCAGTACTAATACTAGAATAATTTGAATTTCTTTTTTGCGGAATTTGTGTTACAGTTTCAGAATAATGAATATGTATTTCATTTCCAATTACCTCACCAACTGAGATTGTTGTTCCAACATATTCGTTATCTGTATAATTCTCAAAGACAAATTCTCTAGGGTCAGTTATATCAGAAAAATCAGATATAACATCACATTGATAGAATATTATTACAGCAAATAATAAAATTAATATTTCTTTCTTCATACTATTTATTTTCTAACCATAATTCCATAAACAAGAAAACTAGCTCCAAGAATTAATAATGCGGAATACCAATAGGTAGGGATCAAAAAAACAAGCGTACCTAATAACACACTAATAATAGCTATTAGATAATACTCCTTCTTTTTCTTTTGATTAAAAAGAGCCATAGCACCACCGAGATATATTAGAAAGAAGGGAGTTATATAGGCAATGTACCCTTGACTTTTTATTATAATTAAAAAGAATAAACTGGGTAACATCATTAAAAAAAATACCCAAAAATGTCTTTTGGATTTTTCATTCCAAACTTTAAAACCAAATTTTCTAGTATTTCTTCTGCTAGAAAAGAAAATAGCCAATGAAGAAAATAGCAATACAAAGACACCAATTATTAAACAGATAATCTCAATGATTTCAATTGACATCATCATCATAGGATTGTCATCTGAAAGAAAATTTTGCAAAGAAGATTTCAAAAGATAAGAGCCTAAAAGGATATAGAGTCCAACTTGAACACTATTCAAGCCTTTTAGAATAAAATTTTGAGAAGAATTGTGTTTTAAGTTTCTATTTTTACCCATCAAAAGAAATAACTATAGCGAATATACAAAAATGAATCCAGCCGAAAATTACATTTTGAATCGACAAGAACCCTTCCGGTCTATTTTGATGCAAATACAAGTTATCATAGAAGCTACAGTCGCTGATTTGGACTTAAAGTATAAATGGAGACTGCCTTACTATTATTATAAACAGAAACCATTTTGTTTTTTAAATGTAACGAAAGGGTATGTGGATATTGGTTTTAGAGATAATGATGCATTAAAAGAGTTTGATCAGTATTTAATAAAAGAGAACAGAAAAGTGATGAAATCATTACGGTACTATTCACTGAATGATATAAATCAAGAAGTTTTAATAGGAGTTATTTTAGCACTCAAAAAGTAAGTTTTAATGTGATGCCTAATTAGTTTATCGAACAAGAACCCTATAAGTTAAGGCAAGGTTTCTATTTAAGAATATATGTAAATCTGAACTTCTTCCCGGGTTGTCAATAAATACATTGGCAACATCACCATTATAAGTAATCACAGCTTTTTTAGAATATCGTTGACCTGTGTAATTATAATATAAATGGTCATTTTGGGAAATATTTTTGATCTTTAGGACTACTTTTTTAGATCGAATAACTGAGATATGTCCTTTTTTTGGTGTAATAACTTCTAGGTTAGTTTTTAAGAAAACTTGAGAATAAATAGGCTTATTATAAAAATCATTTAGATTGTTTTGATTTAAAATGATTTGCCATTTTTTATCGTTAGGAAAATGCGTTTTTACAATTTTCTTAGAATCGATAGCGAAAAAATAATCGTTATAATTTTTTACCCATTTTCGATTAAAGATATAGCCTGCTGCCCAAGTAGCATCTAACAGAACCCATCGATTGTTTATTTTCACAGAATTCCAAGCATGATTGGTGGTGTTAGGCGCTTTTCCTATTTCTTGTGCAGAATTCCTAACATATCCTTTAATTACTTGTGCCTCTATACCCAATAAGTCGGCCAATTTTTTAAAAGCCTGCGCATATTCTTCACAGACGCCTATTTTTCGAATAAACGCATCATTAACTAATTTGTCTTTTAAAGCTTGTAGCTTTTGGAGACGTTCTTCCTCAGTTGAATATCGAAATTGAATGACACGTTTAGGCTGATAGTATTCTTCTAGATTGTATCGAATGTTGTTGGTGAGCCATTTAAAAGCAGCTCTCACTTTGCTAGCATCATCATTAAAATCTTGAGTTATTCTGTTGGCTAATTTTTCAGGACTAGTATATTTAGGGTATGATTTTACGATATTATCTACTGAAGTGAAATCTTGAGAGAATCCAGTAATACTGAATAAAAAAAGTAAGAATAAAAGTTGTTTCATTTTGTATAGATAACAACTTTTTAAATCAAAAACTGTGCCTTTGAATGATTGAGAACTAAATGCTGAAAAATTGATTTTAAGAATAAAGATTAATTTACTTGTATTTTGTATTCCATAGCTAACCAATTATCTAAGAAAAAATATAATTCAGAATCCTTTTTTGGGCTGTTAATTGAAAAGGTTGCAATATTTTGGTGATAGGTTATTGTTGGAACAGTATTCTTGCTCTGTCCTTTATATTTAAAACTGAGTTTATGATTTGGAAGAAGGTTTTTAAATTTAAAAGTTAATTTTTGTTTCTTTTTTACTGTTACAACTCCTTTTTTAGGTGTAAGAAGTTCAATGTTCTTTTCTAATAGAGTTTCTATAAAAATAGGCTGATTATAAAAGTCAACAATAGCTCCTGAGTTTAATATTTTTTGCCATCTTTCTTCACTAGGATAATGAGTAAATCCTATTTTTCTTGAATCCATGTCAAAGTAATAATCGTTAAAACTTTGAATCCATTTGTTATTTAATGAATACCCTGATGCCCATGTAACATCAATAATAGCCCATCTGCCATTTATTTTTAAAGCATTCCATGCATGATTGGTGCCTAAAGGAACTTTGCCTATTTGGTTTATAGAATTTCTTACATTCCCTCTAATTATTTCAGATTCAATGCCTAATAGATCTGCTAATTTTTTGAAAGATTGTACATACTCTTCACAGACTCCTTTCCTAGTTAAAAAAGCGTCTCTTACAATTTTGTCGTTGGCTCTTTTTTGAATTCTTTCTTTCATGGCCGATGCTTTTCGTAATCGTTCTTTTTCGGAAGAATACTGATAGGTTGAATATTCGATTTGATGAACTATTTTCGGATGATGATATTCTTCTAGATTGTATTGAATGTTATTGGTGAGCCATTTAAAAGCAGCTCTGACCTTACTAGCATCGTCATTAAAATCTTGAATTATTTTAGTAGCCAATCTTTCAGGGCTAGTATACATTGGATAAGATTTTACAGTAGCATCTACTAAAGTAAAGTCTTGAGAAAACCCAGTAATACTAAAAAAAAGGAATAAAAATAGAAGTTGTTTCATGTATTAATAACTATTGAAAGCAACTTTTCTAAATCAAAAATTGTGCCTATAATTTATTGATGGTTTGTCTGATGGCGACCAAGTTGGATAGTAAACCTTCTAGATAATCTAAATGCAACATATTAGCACCATCACTTTTTGCATTCGCAGGATCGAAATGGGTTTCAATAAATAAACCATCAACGTTATTTACAACACCAGCTCTAGCAATTGTTTCTATCATGTCGGGTCTTCCTCCTGTAACTCCAGAAGATTGATTTGGTTGTTGTAGTGAATGAGTCACGTCTAAAACAGTTGTAGAAAATTCTCTCATTTCAGGAATTCCTCTAAAATCAACAATCATATCTTGATATCCAAACATGGTACCTCTATCTGTAGTCATTACTTGATTATTTCCAGAATCTTGAACTTTTTTCACAGCATGTTTCATAGCAGAAGGGCTCATGAACTGTCCTTTTTTAAGGTTGACAACCTTTCCAGTTTTAGCAGCAGCAACGACCAAATCAGTTTGACGAACTAAAAAGGCAGGAATTTGTAATATATCTACATATTCAGCAGCTAAAGAAGCATCTGAAACTTCGTGAATATCAGTTACCGTAGGAACATAGAATGTGTCTGAAACTTTCTTTAGAATTTTCAAAGCTTTTTCATCACCAATACCTGTAAAACTATCAATTCTACTTCTGTTTGCCTTTTTAAAACTTCCTTTAAATACGTATGGGATTTTTAAATCGACAGTAATTTTAATTACTCTTTCGGCAATTCTAAGTGCCATGTCTTCACTTTCAATAGCACAAGGACCAGCGAGTAAAAAAAAATTATCAGAATCGGTGTTTTTTATATTAGGTATGAGTGATAAATCCATCAAAAAAATTTTAACAAAAGTACAAAATAATTGTTGCTAATGTTTGGTATCTTTAGCCTGTATTAAATATAAAATCAAAATAATGAAATTAAATAAAATTATATTCTCTTCATTGGCTGTATTGATGATTACATCTACGGTACAAGCGCAGAAAATTAAAAAGAAAACAGTAAAAAAGCATTTATATACGTTAGCTTCTGATGACATGGCTGGGAGAAAACCAGGAACCGAAGGAATTGAAAAAGCTGCAAAATATATTGAAGGAGAATTTAAAAGAATAGGTTTAAAAACGTATGAAAATTTAGATTCTTATAGACAAACGTTCACTTTTAAGAATAGAAGAACTAATGAAGATATTACTTCAAGTAACATTATTGGTGTCTTGGAAGGGAAAAGCAGAAAGAATGAGTATGTGATCGTTTCGGCTCATTATGATCATTTAGGAACTAAGGAAAGTGGCGAGGGTGATTTAATTTTTAATGGAGCAAATGATGATGCATCTGGAGTTACTGGTGTATTAGCACTTGCAGAATACTTTGCTAAGAAAGGAAAGAATGAGCGTACAATTGTTTTTGTTGCTTTTACTGCTGAAGAAATGGGATTAGTGGGATCTAGACATTTCGGAAAAGGTATTGATGCTAGCAAATTTGTAGCTGGAATTAATTTAGAATTAATAGGAAAGGTTCCAAATACTGGGCCAAAAACCGCTTGGTTAACAGGATTCGATCGCTCAGATTTTGGAAAGATTATTCAAAAGAATTTAAAAGGAACTGGATATCAATTGTTCCCAGATCCATATATTAAGTTTAACTTATTTTTTAGATCAGACAATGCTTCTTTAGCTAGACTAGGAGTTCCTTCTCACACATTTTCAACAACACCAATAGATATTGATAAAGACTATCATAAAGCTAGCGATGAATCAGAAACATTAGATGTTGGAGTAATTACCGAAACTATTAAAGCAGTAGCTAGAGGTACTGAAAGTATCATCAATGGAAAAGATACTCCAACTAGAGTGGTGATAGAAGAAAAGAAAAAATAAAACTTGTGAAATACTTCAGATACTTTTTTTTGTTAGTGATTGTTGGATGCTCCTCATCTAAAGTTACATATGATTACGATGCAAAAACTGATTTCACAAAGTTTAAAACCTATTCCTTCTTTGAAGATGTAGGAGAAGGATTAAATGAAATTGATGCAAAAAGATTTGTGGCTTCTATTGAAAATTATTTAGATTCATTGGGGTTGAAAAAAGTAGAGAAGCCTGATTTTTATATCAATGTAGTTTCTGAAAAAGCTGAATTGCCAAAGAATAATAATGTAGGGATTGGAGTAGGTGGAGGAGGAAGAAATTCAGGGATCAGTATTTCTACAGGGATTCTCTTTGGAGGCAATAAGATTCGAGAAAAAATTACCATTGACTTTGTTGAATCTAGCAATAATAAACTTTTTTGGCAGGGAATTCTAAATGCCAAAGTAAGAGAGAAAATAAAACCAGAAGATAGAGAGATATTGGTTGATCAAATTATTATCAAAATTCTGAATAAATACCCACCTAAGTAATAATGGCTTACAATGAATTTTTAGCCGACAGAGTTTCACAGTTTTTTATAGAGAAAAGCATTCCTTTTGAAGCGAAAAAAATGATGGGAGGTTTGTGTTTTATGGTTGATGAAAAGATGTGTGTTGGAGTTATAAAAGATGATATTATGGCTAGAATTGATCCTGATATTTATGAAGAATCACTCCAGAAAGAAGGTTGTAGAGAAATGAATTTTACTGGCAGACCTATGAAAGGTTTTGTTTTTCTTACTGATGATGCTACAGATTTAGATACCGATTTGCATGATTGGTTGCAATTGGCTTTAAATTTTAATCCAAAAGCAAAAGCCAGTAAAAAGAGAAAGAAGTAGTAGTATTATCTTTTGTGTTTTTTTACCTTCGTTTTAAATCTTACTTAGAGAATGAATATCCATTTTATAGCTATTGGAGGAAGTGCCATGCACAATCTTGCTATTGCACTACACAACAAAGGTTATCAGGTTACAGGAAGTGATGATACTATTCATGATCCCTCGAAATCACGTTTAGCAAAGAGAGGGTTATTGCCAAAAGAGTTCGGTTGGTTTCCAGAAAAAATTAGTATCGAATTGGATGTCATTATTCTAGGAATGCATGCCAAGAAAGATAATTCTGAGTTGTTAAGAGCTCAAGAGTTAGGTCTTAAGATTTATTCATATCCTGAGTTTTTGTATGAACAATCAAAAGACAAGACTAGGGTTGTTATTGGAGGTTCTCATGGTAAAACAACCATTACTTCAATGATTTTACACGTGTTGAATTATCATGATAGGGAGGTGGATTATATGGTGGGAGCGCAGTTAGAAGGTTTTGATACCATGGTACATTTAACAAAAGAAAATGAGTTCATTGTTTTGGAAGGAGATGAGTATTTAAGTTCTCCAATAGACATGCGACCTAAGTTTCATTTATACAAACCCAATATTGCTTTATTAAGTGGAATTGCTTGGGATCATATTAATGTTTTTCCAACGTTTGAAAATTATGCAGAGCAGTTTCGAATTTTTACAAATTCGTTAACCAATGGTGGAATTATGGTGTACAATGAAGAAGATGAAGTTGTAAAAGAAGTAGTAGAAAACTCTGAGCATGCTATCAAAAAGTATCCTTATGGTACTCCAAATCATTTGATTGATAATGGAACTACTTTTATTGACACTTCTGATGGTGATATGCCTTTAGAAATTTTCGGACAACACAATTTGCAAAACCTAGCAGGAGCCAAATGGATTTGTCAGCATATGGGAATTGATGAAGATGATTTTTATGAGGCAATAGCAACTTTTAAAGGAGCTAGTAAACGATTAGAAAAGATTGCGGAAAACAAGAACACAGTTGTTTTTAAAGATTTTGCACATAGTCCAAGTAAAGTACAAGCAACTACAGAAGCTATAAAGGAGCAATATAACGAAAGAGTGGTCTTAGCATGTTTAGAACTGCATACCTATAGTAGTTTAAACGCTGAGTTTCTTAAAGAGTATAAAGGAGCTTTAGATAAAGCAGATAAAGCCGTTGTATTTTACTCTCCTCATGCAGTAAAGATTAAACAATTAGAAGAAGTTACTAAAGAGCAAATTGCGAATGCATTTCAAAGAGACGATTTAATTATCTATACAAGCTCAACCGAGTTTAAAGAGTTTTTATTTTCTGAAAATTTGAAAAATAAAGCAGTTCTTTTAATGAGTTCAGGAAATTATGGAGGTTTAGATTTTGAGGAGGTTAGGAGCTTGATTTAAGACCGATTTGAACCATCTTTTCTTTGTACCAAGTTTTGTCAGTAATTCTTCTAAGGAGGAAATATCGATAATCTTTTCTATAAATTGACTTATAAATAACATCTAATCTGG
>Ga0115559_1001719_pt1 | contig 14299 bp, 15 predicted proteins | sample COGITO_mtgs_1105_3_FD_87281 | JGI IMG/M metagenome (GOLD analysis project Ga0115559, IMG submission 87281) | Pelagic marine microbial communities from North Sea - COGITO_mtgs_110506 | ecosystem: Environmental > Aquatic > Marine > Epipelagic | place: Germany:Helgoland, sampling site Kabeltonne... | reverse complement strand
CCATGTTAAGCGATCTTAATTGTAATTTTTCAATTGTGGGTCATTCAGAAAGAAGAAAAAATTTTAAAGAAGATAATGCATTAATTAAACAAAAGATCGAGAATTTAATTTCTTTTAAATTGACTCCGGTTTTATGCGTAGGTGAATCTCTTTCAGATTTTGAAGAGAAAAAAACATATACAACAATAAGGATGCAGCTTGAGGAATGTCTTAAAAACATAAGCATACCTGAAGATATTATTATTGCTTACGAGCCTTTGTGGGCAATTGGTTCCGGAAAAACTCCCAGTCCAAATGATGTAAATCAAATTAACGAATATATAAAAGATGTTGTACAATCGACAACTTCAAATAATTACACTCCAAAGGTTTGTTATGGTGGGAGTGTTAATGTTGAAAATGCTGGATCTTTTTTTAAATGCAGCAATGTAGATGGAGCTCTTATTGGAGGAGCATCACTGGATGGTAAGAAGTTTGCTTTAATAGCAAATAAATTTAATAGGAATAATTAGGATGATTACTTTAATACAAATTTTATGCGTGATTTTAGCTGTTGCTATTATTGTGTTAGTTCTTCTTCAGCAAGGAAAAGGCTCGGATCTAGGATCAGCTTTTGGCGGAGGCTCATCTAACTCTATGTTTGGAGCTTTAGGACCATCTAATTTTTTAGGTAAACTCACATCTTTCCTCGCAGCTTTATGGCTAGTTCTAACTTTATTTTTAGCATATCTATATAAAACCGATAATACCGAACAAGTATTTGATGCACCGCTGATAGAAGAGGCATTAGAAGAAAATAAATCAGATACAATTCCAGAAGAGTAGGGGTAATTTAAGATTTTTTTCAGTTTTTCATAGTAACTGGTGCCGAGAGCGGGACTTGAACCCGCACGAGTTTTCACTCACTAACCCCTCAAGCTAGCGTGTCTACCAATTCCACCACCTCGGCCGAATCAGGATTATAACAACATATTTTTTAAATATTAATAAATATATAACTTGACCAATGGTAGTACCTTTATTTACACTTCACGTTCGGTGCGATGCGGGGTGGAGCAGCCTGGTAGCTCGTCGGGCTCATAACCCGAAGGTCGTTGGTTCAAATCCAGCCCCCGCTACCACATACATATATTAATTTTTGTGGGGCATTTGCCCTTTTTTTATATAAGAGAATGAATAAAGACGATATAGAAAACATTGTAAACCCTGTTATTGGCAGACATGAATGTTATCTTTGGGGTATTGAGATATTAAGAGGCAGGAAAAGGCCTACTTTAAGAATATATATTGAATCTCATGAAGGCGCCGGTATAGAAGATTGTGAAAATATTTCTAGAGATTTAAATTATGAGGTTGAGTTAGAATCATTACTTGGAGAGGATTTTGTTTTAGAGGTCTCTACTCCTGGAATTGAAAGACGTTTCTTTAACTTTGATCAATTAAACGACTATCTTGGGGAGGACTTTAAGATAAAACTCAGAGAACCATTGAATGGGATTAAAAATATCAGTGGCAGCTTAACAGAATGCAAAGATCAGATAATTACAATAGAGACTTCTGATCTTGAATATAAACTAGAATTTGGTGATATGGATTTTTGTAAATTAGAACCAAATTTTGAAAAAATTATGAAGGAAAGTGAACATGCAAAGTAACGAAATATTATTGGTAGTTGATTCAGTATCAAATGAGAAAGGTCTCACGAAAGAAGTTATATTTAATGCTGTTGAAGTTGCATTGGCTTCAGCTTCTCAAAGACACTTTCATGAAGATGCTGAGCTAAGTGTTAGCATTAACAGAGAGACGGGAGAATATCAGACCCATAGAAGCTGGATAGTTGCAGATCCTGAAGATATTTATTTTCACAAAGAAACACATATCTCACCTGAAGATTCTAAACTTGAATTAAGCGATATACATACAGAAGCTGTCGAAAATATAAAATTTGGCAGAATAGAAACTCAAGCTGCTAGACAGGTAATGCTTCAAAAAGTAAGAGAGGCTGAAAGAGAAAAAGTGGTTGCTCAATTTAAATCTAAAGATAAAACTCTGGTTGGAGGTTCTGTTAAAAGAGTAACTCGTGACAATATAATTGTTGATATTGCAAATGAAGCTGAAGCTATACTGCCAAGAGATAAGCTTATGCCTGGAGAGATTTATAAAATAAACGATCGTATTAGAGCTATCCTTAAGATACAAGAGGTTGAGGGAAGAGGCCCACAACTTATGCTTGATAGAGTATGTCCAGAAATGGTAACGGAGCTTTTTAGCATTGAAGTACCTGAGATTAATGAAGATATTATAGAAATAAGAGGCGTCTCCAGAGAGCCTGGATCACGCTCTAAAATTGCTGTTAAAACTAATGATGGAAGAATTGATCCTGTTGGTGCATGTGTTGGAATGAGAGGATCACGCGTTCAAGCTGTTTCATCAGAGCTGGGAAATGAAAGAATTGATATAGTCATATATGACGATAACCCGGCTCAACTAGTCATTAATGCATTGGTGCCAGCAAAGGTAGATTCTATTGTTATGGATGAAGACTCTAGATCGATGGAGATTGCTGTAAATCAAGATAACCTTGCTCTAGCAATTGGTTCAAGAGGGCAAAATATTCGTTTGGCATCTCAATTAGTTGGTTGGGAATTAAATATTATTAGTAGCGAAGAGGCTGAAGCTAAAGTTAAAGTCGATGAAACAGAGTTTATGGTCAAATTAATAGACAGCTTAGCTGTTACAGAAGAAGTAGCAGAAAAGATAATTTCTTCAGGTTTGTCTAGTTTTGATGATATTGCATATGCAGATAACACAGCCCTAAAAAATATTGCTGAAGATGATGTTGAGATTGAGAGAATTAAAAGTGCAGCTGAAGATGCTGCTTTAATGGAAGCAATGGGTGCTATCACAGAGGAAGAAGACAATCTTGATTCATTTGAAGGCTTAGGTATAAGTGAGGACGATATACAGAAACTTTCAAATAAAGGTATTAAAAATAAAGATGATTTTGCTGAGCTCTCAGTTGACGAGCTCCAAGATATTATAGAGATAGCTGATGATGTTGGTTCGGCAGCAATTATGAAAGCTAGAGAAGATTGGTTTAAATAAATTTAAAAGGGAATTATTTTGGCTTTAACAGTAAAAGATTTTGCAAAAGTATTAAAAATTTCAGACACTGCTCTTATTGAAAGAATGCAGAATGCTGGTTTAAAACATGCCAGTAGTTCTGATGAAATTACTGCTTCTGACAAGCAGGCATTACTAAGGTCCTTAAAGGGAGGCAAGGCGCCTGCATCTAAATCAGTAACGTCATCTGGAAATATTACTGTAACTTCTAAAAATAAATCTTCTAATGACGGTCAGCCTATTAAGAGTTACTCAGATAATATTGAGGCTAAAAGAGCTGCAGCATCTGAGCAATTAAAAGAGCAACAAAAAAAGAGAGAAGATCAACTTAAGGAAGCAGCAAGACTAAAACAAGAAGAGCAGAAGAAAAGAGAAAAATTTAAAGCTGCAGCTAGAACTCCTGAAAGACCAGCAAAAAAAGTTAATGTAAAAGATCAGTTATCTAGCGCTGTGAATGCTTATAGAAGGAGAGTGGGTAGCTTTAAGTAAGATGGAGACCATCAGTTTGAAGCGCCTACTGAGATTATAAAGAAAGAAATACAAATACCTTCAACCATTCAAGTTGGCGAGTTGGCAAAGCTTATGGCAGTAAAAGGGGGCGTTGTTGTTAAAAACTTAATGGCGCTTGGTGTCCCTGCAACAATAAATGACGTAATTGATCAAGAAACCGCAGTTCTTGTTGTTGAGGAGATTGGCCATATAGGTGTCGCTTTAGAAGAAAAAGACTTAGAAGAAGATTTCGCAAGTCTTATTGAGTATAAAGATAAACCTTCACAAAGATCACCTGTTGTAACTGTTATGGGACACGTTGACCATGGCAAAACAACTTTACTAGATTATATTAGAGAAACAAAGGTAGTTGATGGTGAAGCTGGAGGAATTACTCAGCACATAGGAGCCTATCAAGTTGAGACATCCAAAGGAAAAATTACATTTATAGATACTCCAGGCCATGCAGCTTTTTCATCAATGAGAGCAAGAGGGGCAAATACTACAGATATTGTTATTTTGGTTGTTGCTGCTAATGATGGAATAAAACCTCAAACAGAAGAAGCAATAAATCATGCAAAAGCCGCAAATGTTTCTATTGTAGTTGCCATTAATAAAATGGATTTAGCTGGAGCTGATGCTGAAAAAGTTAAAGGTGAGCTTGCTGCTAAAGACTTAGTTCCAGAGGACTGGGGTGGAAATATTCAAATGATTCCTGTTTCAGCCCTTAAAGGCGATGGTGTTGATAAATTATTAGATTCAGTCTCTCTGGAAGCTGAACTGCTTGAACTTAAAGCGTCATATGATGGTCCTGCACAAGGAGTTGTTGTTGAGTCTGAATTAGACAAATTTAAAGGCTCTGTTGCGACATTATTAGTTCAAAATGGAACTTTACAAACTGGCGATATTATTGCTGCAGGTAACTCAATAGGAAAAATAAAAAGCATTACTACAAGTGATGGAAAAAAAGAAAAATCTGCAGGCCCGTCTGCTGCAATTGAGGTGCTTGGGTTAAATAGTGTTCCAAATGCTGGTGATGTATTTCAGGTTGTAAAGAATGATAAGCAAGCAAGAGAAATCGTTGAGCACAGAGTTGATAGAGAAAAAGAACGAAAGCTTTTAAAACAAAAAGATGAATCTGCAGGCAACCTTTTCGAATCATTTGGACAAGATGCTAAAAAAGTTTTAAATATAATTGTTAAGACTGATGTAGGTGGAACATGTGAAGCAATTATTGCCGCATTACATGACCTAGGTAATGATTTAGCAAAAGTAAAAATTGTATCAAGTGGGGTTGGAGGAATTTCTGAGTCTGATGCAAATCTAGCCCTAGCAACTGATGCGATTATTTTAGGATTTAACGTTCGGGCCGATAACACAGCTAAAAAAATTGCTGAAGAAGAATCAATACCACTTAATTACCACAGCATCATATATGAGCTTCTTGATGATGTTAAAGCTAGAATGAGTGGATTGCTTGACCCTATTATTAGAGAAGAAATTATAGGTACAGCTGAAGTTTTAGAAGTATTTAACTCTCCTAAATTCGGTCAGGTTGCGGGCTGTATGGTAGTTGAAGGCTCTGTTAACAGAAATAAGCCTGTTAGAGTTTTAAGAGATGATGTGGTAATTTTCGAAGGAGAACTGAATTCCCTAAGAAGATTTAAAGATGATGTTTCAGAGGTGAAGAATGGAAGTGAGTGTGGAATGGGCATCAAAAACTATAAAGACATAAGACCAAAAGATAAAATTGAAGTTTTTGATAGAAAAGAGGAAGCTCAAACAATTTCATAATTTTTATGGCATCACTTAGATCAGATAAAATTGCAGATGAGCTAAAAAAAGAAATTTCCTTAATTATAAATAGGAAAACAAAAGATCCAAGACTTCAAAATATAAATATAACAGCTGTTAAGGTTTCTGATGATATTGGTATAGCAACCGTATACTATTCTTTGATTGGACAATCAATAAATAAGTCTGAAAGCAGTCTTGAGAATAAAGTTCTTAAAAAATTTTCTGGTATGGTTAGGTCTCAACTATCAAAAACTATGCAGATTAGGAGGGTTCCTATTATCAATTTTAGATTTGATGAAAGTATTGAATACTCTGAAAATATTGAAAAGCTACTTCAAGACTTATAAATGCATGGTTTTATAAACCTTATCAAGCAAAAAGGTGTTAGCTCAAATTCCGCTCTTCAATCTGCAAAAAAAAAGCTACAAATAAAAAAAGCAGGCCACCTGGGTACATTAGACCCTATGGCAGAGGGTGTATTGGTTTTAGGTATCAATAGGGGAACAAAGTTTTCTTCATTTTTTCTAAATGGAGATAAAACTTACAGAGCAGGTATATTGCTCGGTTCTTCTACTGATACAGACGATGCTATGGGAGAAATTATCTACACATCAAATCTTAAAAAAGAAAAAGAAGAGGTTGAGATAGAACTTAAAAAGTTTATTGGTAAGTCAATGCAGAACCCACCCCATTTTTCTGCTTTAAAACATAAAGGAAAAGCGCTATACAAATATGCTCGGGAGGGAGTGTTAATTTCCAAGCCCCCCAGAGAAATTAATATTTATTCAATAAAAAATATCAATATAGAAAAAGATATGTGTGTTTGTGATATACATTGCTCAAAAGGAACATATATCAGGTCTATTGCTAGAGATTTGGGTGAAAGACTTGGAACAGGAGCCCACCTAGCATCTCTTACAAGGTTGAGTCAGGGAATATTCAATATAGAAAATGCATTTCATTTGGATGAATTAAATGAAAACTCAATAATTAACATTGAAAATGCCTTCCTTAATCTCAATGAGATATCACTCACTAAAGATGAAACTAAATTATTTCTTAATGGTGTTAGGTTTGATTTTAATATTGATAAAGATGCACTCTACAGATTATATGACAATGAAAAAAATTTTCTTGGGCTTGGTGAGATCTGGGATTCAAAGCTTCAACTCAAACGACTTGTTTAATAGCTTAATTAGGTTTAAAGTACGTCCGCACGCTTTAGTTGCGGAGGCTGCAAACTTTAATTATACGCATCGAGGAATTATATAATGGCATTAATAGCTAAAGAAAAAGAACTGATAGTTAAGAAATTTAAGAAAGGCGATAACGACACTGGGTCTCCAGAAGTACAAATTGCTTTACTGTCAGAAAATATCAACAAACTTCAAAGTCACTTCAAGGAACATAAAAAAGACCATCATTCAAGAACTGGTTTAATTAGAATGGTTAACCTAAGAAGAAAATTATTGGCTTATTTAAAAAGAAAAAACCCAGAAAGTTACTCAAGTATTATTAAAGAGCTAAAACTAAGAGGTTAATTAAAAAGGAAAATCGTGGAAAATAATAAATTAGAATCTACAACAGTAGAATTTCAGTACGGAAATAAATTAGTAAAATTAGAAACAAATAAAGTTGCAAGACAAGCAACAGCAGCAGTAGTAGTTACAATTGATGATTTGGTTGTCTTAACAACTGTTGTAGCAAAGAAAGAGGCAGATCCAAAAAAAGATTTCTTCCCACTTGCTGTATTTTATCAAGAGAAATTTTACGCAACAGGGGCTATTCCTGGAGGCTTCTTTAAAAGAGAAGCTAGACCAACAGAAAGAGAGACCTTAACATCAAGACTTATAGATAGACCTATAAGACCTCTATTTCCTGAAGGTTTTAAGAATGAAGTACAGATTTTTTGTACTGTAATGTCATCAGGTAAGGATCAAAACCCTGATATAGCGGCTATGATAGGCGCATCTGCAGCTTTATGTGTAGCAGGAGTTCCTTTTGACGGTCCTATGGGAGCTGCAAGAGTTGGCTTTGTTGATGGTAACTATGTTCTAAACCCTTCATTTGAAGAGTTGGAAGAATCATATCTGGATATGGTTGTCGCAGGGACAGAAGAAGCTGTATTAATGGTCGAATCAGAGGCAAAAGAGCTTAATGAAGATTTAATGCTTGGTGCTGTTCTATTTGCTCATCAAGAAATGCAAACAGTTGTAAAAGCTTGTTCAGAACTCAAAGAAAAAGCTGGCAAAGAAGATTGGGTACTAAAAGTAGATGAAGAGTCTCCTGTTTATGCTAAAGAATTATCTGAGAAGTTCAGCGATCAAATTACTGAAGCTTTTACAATTAAAGACAAATCAGAGAGAACCGCAGCTATTGGGGTTATAAAAGATTCAATTGTTGATTCTTATCCAGATGCTGATGAAATCCAACTCGGAAAAGTTCTTGGTGCATTTAAAAATCTTGAAAAAGATATAGTAAGAAAGAATATTTTAAGCAAGCAGCCAAGAATTGATGGTAGAGATACAGATACAGTTAGGCCTATATTTGTTGAGACAGACGTTCTTCCAAGTACCCATGGGTCTTCTTTATTTACTAGAGGAGAGACACAAGCAATTGTTGTTGCAACACTTGGTTCTTCAAGAGATGCGCAAAGAATAGAATCTATTGAAGGTCAAAGTACTGATAATTTTATGCTTCATTACAATTTTCCAGCATATAGTGTTGGAGAAATTGGAATGCCAATGGGGCCAAAAAGAAGAGAAATTGGTCATGGCAATTTAGCAAAAAGAGCCATTAAAGCTGTATTGCCTGATCTAGAAGATTTTGGTTATACAATGAGAGTTGTTTCTGAGATAACTGAATCAAATGGATCAAGCTCAATGGCATCAGTATGTGGAACATCATTATCACTAATGGATGCGGGTGTTCCTATTTCAAGCCCAGTTGCTGGCATAGCGATGGGATTAATCAAAGAAGGCGACGATTTTGCTGTTTTGACTGATATTTTAGGCGACGAAGATCATCTTGGTGATATGGATTTTAAAGTAGCTGGAACTGAAAATGGTATTACAGCCCTTCAAATGGATATCAAAATACAAGGAATTAATGAAGCAATCATGGAGACAGCTTTAACTAAAGCTAAGGTTGCAATCACTCATATATTAGGAATTATGAATGAAGCAATCTCATCTCCTAAAGAACTTTCTGAAAATGCTCCTGCAATGAAAACATTTATGGTCGAAAAAGATAAGATCAAAGAGATTATAGGAAAGGGCGGAGCTGTTATTAAAGGTATGCAAGAAAAAACAGGCGCTACGGTGGATGTTAGTGATGACGGGACCGTTTCTGTGTTTGGTCAAAATCAATCATCAATGCAAGAATGCCTAGAAATAATTGAAGGTATTTTAGAAGAACCAGAACTAAACAAGGTGTATAACGGTAAAGTTGTAAAAATTGTTGATTTTGGAGCTTTTGTTAATATTCTTCCAGGTAAAGATGGTCTGCTGCATATATCAGAAATATCACATGAAAGAACTGAAAGTGTGTCTGCTGTTTACTCAGAAGGTGATGAGGTTGAGGTTAAACTCATTGGCTTTGATAGAGGTAAAATGAAATTATCAGTTAAGGCGCTTCAAGAGAAAAAAGTTGCTGAGCCTGCAAATGATGCAGAGGAAGCATCAGATTCAGAAGAATAATACGCTTATAAGATAAATTCTCAAAAGTCAAACTTTGAGAATTTATCATTTCATATAATTTGCTCTAAACCTTCAAATATGGTCTCATATGTATGCAAAACATATAAAACCTATAGGGGGGAAATATTATGGATAATGCATGGAGAATGATAGGCGACCTAGTTAGTAATTTAACTAGCGTTATAACAGGAATCTTGGGTCTAGGAATTGTAGGAGCTTTGGCTTTTGGCGATGTTCTAGGACTTGATGTGATAGGAAATATAACAGCATTAGTTGAACAATTAGCTACTAGTGGTGTTGTTGGACTTCTTGTTTTAGCTGTTCTAATGAGCCTAGTTAAGTAATATACTTAATATGTTAAGAAGAGCGTATTGCGCTCTTCTTAACTCTTTTATAAAAAAATATGAATTTTAAAGTTACATTAACAAGTCTTACAACCTTTCTAAATAAAGTTACAAAACTTCTTATACCACTTGTAATTGTATCGCTTCTTCTTGGTATTATATTTGGCCCACAAACTCCTTTTGTTGGAGATGTTTACAATAATGTATCTAGTATATTAAATATGCTTGGAGAAGATGCACTTCTTGCATTGATTTCTCTAGTAATAATACTCAGTTATTTAAAGAAAGATTAATCCAAGTCTTTATTAGCCATGCTAATGGCAATTTAATCTAAGTCTATCTTAATTATTATAGTGGTGGCTATGGGTGGAATTGAACCACCGACCCCAGCGTTATGAGTGCTGTGCTCTAACCATCTGAGCTACATAGCCAATCGTTGAATGATAATTATATATAAACGTTAGTCAATATAATTTTTTACTTAAACATTAAATTTAAAATGGATGACATCCCCATCCTTTACCAGATACTCTTTTCCTTCTAACCTGAGCTTACCCTTTTCCTTTGCCCCTGATTCACCCTGGCACTCTATATAGTCGCTAAAACCGATAACCTCAGCTTTTATAAAGCCTTTTTCAAAATCAGTATGAATAACCCCTGCAGCGTTAGGCGCAAGTGAACCTTTTCTAATTGTCCAGGCCCTAAGTTCTTTGGGTCCTGCTGTAAAATATGTTTCAAGCCCTAAAACTTCATAACCTTTAAAAATTATTTTATTTAGTACAGGCTCATCCATTCCCATTAGTTCTAGGTATTCATTTCTCTCTTCATCATTATCAATAGAGGCTATCTCTTGTTCAATTTTTATTGATGCAGGTATAACCATCGAATTACTTTGTTTAGCAAACTCTTGAAGTTTTTTTAGCTCATTATCAGAAGAGCCATCATCAGATATATTTGCAATGTAAAAAATAGGCTTTGTGCTTAATAGCTGATATCTGTTAATAATTTTTTTATCATCAGTTTCGTACTGATTAATATCAATTAAGTTACCAGCTTCAAGTTCAATCTTTATAGCTGACAATAGTTCATGGTCACGTTTATTATCTTTATCATTAGTTTTTAGAAGCTTCTCGCATTTTATTAGCCTTTTACCTACTGACTCTAAGTCAGCCATAATAAGTTCTAGATTTATTATTTCAGCATCTTTAACTGAATTTATTTCGCCATCAACGTGAGTTATATTTTTATCTTCAAAACACCTGACCACATGAGCAAGGGCATTCATTTCTCTTATATTTGATAAGAATGCATTACCAAGCCCTTCGCCTTGAGACGCGCCTTTAACCAAACCTGCTATATCTACTAAATCTAGTGTTGCTGGAACTATTTTCTCTGAAGATACTATTTTTTGGAGTTCTACCAATCTATTATCTGGTAATTGTACTTTCCCAATATTTGGTTCAATTGTACAAAATGGAAAATTTTCTGCAGGAATTGAAGAGTTTGTTAGAGCATTGAATAAAGTTGATTTACCAACATTTGGCAAGCCTATAATTCCACACCTAAAACCCATTCAATTAGTGTGAAGCTTTTTTTGAGCTTCAGCATATTTTTTATTACAAATATCATCAAATACATCAAGAAAGTTGAGATAGCTTTTTTCAACACGATCTCTATCAGTGGGATTAAATTTATTCAAAACCCATGTGTTTACTTCTGATTTCATACCTGGGTGACCAATTCCAATCCTAACCCTTGAAAATCCTCTTGATGAAGTTCTATGGAAAATATCTTTAAGACCATTGTGACCGCCATGACCACCATCCACTTTAAACCTTACATCTCCAGGATTTAAATCTAGATCATCATGGAAGACAATAATATTCTTAACATCTAAATTTTTATTCTTTATAATCTTAGACACTGTAATGCCACTATTATTCATATAATTATCAGGTATTACCCATAGAATTTTATTTTGATGAGATGATGTAATTGAAGCCTCGTACCTCTTTTTTTCTTCAAAAACCAGTGAATAACTATCAGCTAATTTAATTAACCAATCTTTACCTACATTATGCTTAGTTTGATCATACTTAGACCCAGGATTACCAAGACCTATAAGGCAAAGATCATACATGAGCAAGTTTTTTTATATTACTCAGATTCTTCGCTAGAATCCTCATCCGCATTCTCTTCTGAAGACTCAGCCTCTTCGCCTTCCTCTCCCTCAGCAAGTATAGGTTCTTCTTCAACAACTGCTTTAGGAGCGTTGATGGATACAATCATCTGATCAGTAGACTCATCTAGGCCTGGTATTTCACTTCCCTCAGGAAGCTTAAGTTCTGAAAGTCTCATTGAGCTTCCTAGAGCTAAATTTAGAACATCTACCTCAATTGATTCAGGTATGTTACCAGCTGAACAGAGAATCTCTATTTCACGGATTGCTTTGTTTATTACTCCGCCTTCGTTTTTAACTCCATCACACTCTTCTTCATTGATAAAATTAACAGGAATAATAACTTTTAATTTAGTTTTACTAGATACTCTTAAAAAATCAGCATGAAGAAACCTTCCTTTTGCAGGATCTCTTTGAAGTTCTTTAAGTACAACTTTTTCTTCAAGTTCTCCTGTTTTTATAACCAGAACCTGCGTATAAAAAAGTTCATCTTGTGAAGCTTTTGTTAGCTCATTTAATCTGAGTTTAATATTTAATGAATCTTTTTCAGCTCCATAAATAATAGCTGGCACCATTCCATCTATTTTTCTAATAACACGCGCTTTATTAGACCCAGTTCTTTCTCTAGGGTCTGCATTTAAAATAATTTCTTCACTCATAATATCCTCTTATATAAATATTTCACTTAGTGACTCATCGCGACTCAGTCGCTTAATGCACTCAGCAATAATTGATGCTAGTGAAATGACGCGTATTTTACTGCATTTTTGTGCTTCATGGGACAATGGAATTGAATTAGTTACAACTAACTCATCAATTTCTGAATTTTCCAGTCTTTCGATAGCAGGACCTGATAGTACAGGGTGGGTAATATATGCTTTTACAGCCTTTGCTCCTTTTTCTTTAAGAGCAGCAGCAGCATTACATAAAGTACCAGCAGTATCTATGATGTCATCAGGCACAATACATACCTTTCCTTCAATATCTCCAATTATATTCATTACCTCAGATTGATTTGCAGCGGCTCTTCTTTTATCAATAATTGCTAAATCAGTGTCATCTAGCAATTTTGCAAGAGCTCTAGATCTAACAACACCTCCAACATCTGGAGATACAACTACTATGTCATCTCTTTCATTATTTTCTTTAATATCATCTACCATTAACATAGTTGCATATACGTTATCAGCAGGCATATCAAAGAAACCTTGGATAGTTTCAGAGTGAAGGTCGACTGTTAAAACTCTATCAATACCAACACCATGGAACATATCAGCAACTACCTTAGCGCTGATTGGGACCCTAGCAGATCTAACTCTTCTATCTTGCCTTGCATAACCATAATAAGGAACAATTGCTGTAATTTTAGATGCTGATGAGCGCTTTAATGCATCAGCAAGGAGCATTAGCTCCATTAAATTCTTATTGCTTGGAGCACAAGTAGATTGAATTATAAATGTATCATGACCTCTAACATTATCTTCAATTTGCACTTTAATTTCACCATCTGAAAAATATCCAACATCAGCAGGAGCTATGACAGTTCCAAGAATTGACGCAACTTCGTTAGCAAGTGCTGCATTAGCAGTTCCGGTAAAAAGATCAATTTTTTTAACATTCATAAGTTAATCCAAAAATGGCTGGGGTGGTAGGATTCGAACCTACGCATGACGGGATCAAAACCCGTTGCCTTACCGCTTGGCTACACCCCATAACTCTATAATTTCATAGTTAAGGGTGCATATTGTAATGGTTTAGTTAAAAAGAATCTCCAATTGAATGGAATTATTTTTAAAATTTTATCCAATTCTTCTTGTGACTTATATCTTATAAACATACTTGAACCACTTCCAGAAAGACATATATTTAAATCATCTTTAAATTCATTAACAAATTCATAGATTTCTTTATTTAATGATTTATAAATATTCCAAAATGAATTTTGTTCATCCTTCGACGGAGTATTTTCTAGATCAAATTTTCTATACATCTCAGCTGAAGAGCAGTGGATATTTGGATATATGATTAAATAGTTTGCAGTCTCCATTTTTTTATTTATGAGCTTTTCTCCGATACCACTTACATAAGCATTATTCCCATTTATAAAAAATGGAACGTCCGCTCCTAATTTTGTCCCTAAAACCATTAGCTCACTTTTGTTTAAATTTATATCCCAAAGTTTATTTAGAGTAACTAGGGTTGAAGCTGCATTTGAACTGCCACCTCCTAGGCCAGAGCCAGTAGGTATATTTTTGTGCAACTTAATTCTAATTGAATTATCTTTATTTGACTGCTCATTAAGTAGCAAAGCAGCTTTATATACAATGTTTTCATGCGTTTCAATATCGAGATCGCAATCTAACTGAATTCCCCCAGATGATTTTTCAAATATTAAGTCATCGTATATATCAATTAATTGAAATGCAGAATCAATCTCATGATAGCCACTTTCAAGTTTTGATATTATATTAAGATACAGATTTATCTTAGCGGGTGATTTTACTTTTATCATTTTACTAAGTTAGAACATGCCCATTAATTTTAAATTTGCTATCTGTTATATCAAAAGAAATTTTATCTTTACCCTTTGAGCATACCAATCTAATACTTTCACTATGTATAAATAGATACTCTTGAGGTTCTATAGCTGTTTCATTATTAGAAAGCTT
>Ga0115559_1001718_pt1 | contig 14301 bp, 11 predicted proteins | sample COGITO_mtgs_1105_3_FD_87281 | JGI IMG/M metagenome (GOLD analysis project Ga0115559, IMG submission 87281) | Pelagic marine microbial communities from North Sea - COGITO_mtgs_110506 | ecosystem: Environmental > Aquatic > Marine > Epipelagic | place: Germany:Helgoland, sampling site Kabeltonne... | reverse complement strand
TCTTTACTATCTTACCTCTTTAACTGAAGTTAATATTTTTTTATTCATTCTAATTAGAGAAAACGCGCGATGAGCGAAGTGAAACTACATAAAAACGAGTCAATTAAGGATAACAGCAATTACCTCAGGGGAACGATACTTGAGGGGTTGGCCGATAGATTGTCGGGAACGATTTCGGCGGATGACGCCCAGTTGACGAAGTTTCATGGGACTTATGTTCAGGATGATCGGGATGTTCGGGCAGAGCGCCGGAAGCGCAAGTTGGACAAGGCCTATAGCTTCATGATTCGGGTGCGGATTCCGGGAGGCGTCTGTACCGCTGCGCAATGGCTGGAGATGGATCGGATTGCGCATACGCATGCGAACCAGACGCTTAAGTTAACGACGCGTCAGGCCTTTCAGTTCCACGGAGTGGTGAAAACGCGTTTGAAAAAGACGATGCAAGAGATTAATGCATCCTTGCTCGATACGATTGCGGCATGTGGTGATGTGAATCGAAATGTGATGTGTAATCCCAATCCACATGCCAGTGAGTTTCATGCGGAGATTTTGGAGCTCAGTCAAAAAATCAGCGATCATCTGACGCCAAAGACCCGAGCTTATCACGAGATTTGGTTGGATGAGGAAAAGGTCGTCAGTAGCGAGGAGGAGGTTGAGCCGATTTACGGAAAGACCTATCTTCCCCGGAAATTTAAAATTGTCGTGGCGGTTCCGCCGAGCAATGACGTCGATATCTATGCGCATGACTTAGGGTATATTGCGATCGTTGAAGGTGGGAAGATCGTCGGTTACAATATTACGGTTGGTGGAGGAATGGGCTCGACGCATGGAAATGCGGAGACGCATCCTCGCTTGGCCGAGATGATGGGGTTTTGCACGCCGGAACAAGTGATCAATGTGGCTGAAAAAGTGGTCACTGTTCAGCGAGACTTTGGTGATCGGACGAATCGGGCTCATGCTCGATTGAAATATACAATCAAAGACCGTGGGTTGAAATGGTTCCGTGAAGAAGTGGAGAAACGCCTTGGATACGAATTGGAAGCGGCTCGTCCCTTTGAATTCACATCGACGGGTGATCGCTATGGATGGAATCAGGGGGTTGATGGCAAATGGCATTTGACCCTCTTTATTCAAAATGGACGTCTTTCGGATCAACCGGGGTTAATGGCCCTGACCGGATTGCGGGAGATTGCGAAACGTCACCAAGGTGATTTCCGGCTAACCTGTAATCAAAATTTAATTGTTGGAGGTATCGCTTCGGAAGATCGCGATGCGATTGCCGCGATTGCGCAGGAACATGGGCTGCTGAGCGGGTTGGATAGCTCGGGAATGCGTTTGAATTCGATGGCTTGTGTGGCCTTGCCGACCTGTGGATTGGCGCTTGCTGAGTCCGAGCGTTATTTGCCGGATTTGATTACAGAGCTGGAGCAACTGGCGAAAGAAGAAGGTATTGATGACACGGACATCGTTGTTCGGATGACAGGATGTCCCAACGGATGCGCCCGGCCATATATTGCGGAAATCGGATTTGTGGGAAAAGCACCAGGAAAGTACAACCTATATTTAGGGGCTGCTTTTGATGGATCGCGGATGAATCGCCTTTATCGAACCAGCGTTAAGGCTGATGAGATTGCGGATGAATTGCGTCCTCTCTTTAAGCGGTTCAAAAGTGAACGGACTGCGGGCGAAAAATTCGGAGACTTTTGCGTGCGGGTCGGTATTGTCGAACCGTATGTGGAGGGGATGAATTACCACGAGCCGATGCCCACGGAAGCGTAAGTTTATAAAAAAAGCCCTTCGTTCTGAAGGGCTTTTTTGTTTTTAAATTTGCCAGTCGGCTTGGCCGCTGAGTTCGTGGAGACCGCATTCGCGTTTGACGCCACCAAAGCGGGTTTCCTCTTCGGTCATTCCGGGCATGAGTTTTGAGCTGCTGTGCCAGTCACCGATCGAAACATAGCCTTCTTCCCAGAGGGGATGGTAGGGGAGTTCATTTTGGGTGAGATACTGATAAATATCCCGATTGTTCCAGTCGATGATCGGATAAATTTTGTAGGTTTTATTTTGTTTTTCGACGATCTCGAGATCTGATCGCGTGCTGCCTTGCTCCCGGCGTAAACCCGTGAGCCATGCGGTTGCACCGACTTCTTGGAGCGCCCGGTTCATCGGTTCGACTTTGTTCATGATCCCGTATTGGGTGAGGGCTTCTTTGTCGCCTTCCCAGCGTTTGCCAAAGAGTGCTTCTTGGCGAGCAGGGGTCATGAGGGGTTGATAGACACGCAGGTTGAGATTGAGTCGTTGAGTCAATGCTTCGGCAAAGACATAAGTTTGAGGGAACAGATAGCCCGTATCGATGAAAATGACAGGGATGTCGGCTTTGACCTGAGTGGCCAAGTGGAGCATGACAGCGGATTGAATCCCGAAACTGGTTGTCAAAACGAGTTTGTCCCCAAAGTGTTCCACTGCCCACTCGATGCGCTCTTTGGAGGATTGCGAAGTGAGGGCATGATTAACTTTTACGGGATCCTCAAGGTGGCTACTGATTGTTGGCATGATTGTTGCGGAGTAAATTCCTCTGGATTTTTATCTTTAGTATTTAGGGTTATAAACTATAAAAAGGCTTGAAATGGCAAACGTAAATTTATCTTTTAATGAAAATTAAATGAGTATTTCGGGAATAGTCTATTTGGTTGGAGCTGGGCCGGGGGATCCTGATTTGGTCACGCGTAAGGCTGAACGCTTGATTCGAAGCTGTGATGCGCTGGTTTATGATTATCTGGCTTCGGAGGAAATCCGTGAATGGGCGAAGCCGGGATGTGCGCACATCTGTGTGGGCAAACGTGCGGGTTACCATTCGGTTCCGCAACCGGAAATCGAGCAAATTCTAGTTCGTTTGGCGGTTGAAGGCAAATCAGTGGTTCGCTTAAAAGGGGGTGATCCATTTGTTTTTGGCCGAGGTGGTGAGGAGGCGGCGACGCTTAAAAAGGCAGGCATTCGCTATGAGATTGTTCCCGGAGTGACGGCGGCCTTGGGCTGTGCGGCTTATGCGGGGGTGCCGTTGACGGATCGTCGATGGACGCGGGCGGTTACTTTTATCTCTGGGCATGAGCGGATTGACCATCCAGAGGATGATCGAACGGATTGGAGTTTGCACGCACGTTCGGGGGCAACTTTGGTTTTGTATATGGCAATGGGTCGCTTGTCCGAGATTTCGGTGGCCTTGATTCAAGGTGGGCGTGCGGCGACAGAGCCTGTCATTGTCATTGAGCGTGGAACGACTCGGGCCCAGCGATGTGTGACCGGAACCTTGGCAACGATTGTTGAAAGCGTAAAGGCATCCGGGATTGGAGCACCGGCCGTGGTTATTGTGGGGTCGGTTGCGGGAATGCACGAAGAATTGGCTTGGTTTGATCAAGGGTAGAAGCAATTCGCTTGCTTCTTTTCCAGAGGTTGCCTGTTTTTTAGGCCATGAAACTGACATTTGATAATAAGGTTGCGATTGTAACAGGAGCCGGTCGTGGCATCGGAAAAGCGATTGCCGAAGATTTGGCCGCTGAAGGCGTTCATGTGGTTTGTATTAGTCGATCAGCAAATTCCTGTGGTCCTGTGGCCGAGGCGATTCGGGCCAGTGGCGGCTCTGCCGAAGCGTTGGCTGTGGATGTATCCGATCGCGACGCGGTGCGGGCGGCGGCTGAAGCCTTGAATAAGGCACATGGGGCGATTGATATTTTGGTCAATTGCGCGGGGATTACCCGTGACAATTTGATCATGCGGATGAAAGACGACGAGTGGGACGATGTGATCGCGACGAATTTGACAAGTGTGATGACCTGGACACAGGCCTTGATTCAGCCAATGGCCCGTAAGCGCTGGGGGCGGGTGATTAATATCACTTCGGTAATTGGATTGATGGGTAACGCAGGGCAAGCGAACTACGCTGCGGCCAAGGCGGGCCTCATCGGGTTTACCAAGTCGCTGGCACGGGAATTTGCAAAACGCAATGTGACGGCCAATGCAGTTGCCCCCGGATTTATTGAAACAGACATGACTTTGGTGTTGGATGAGGCGACGAAAACGTCGATATTGAGTGTGATTCCGCTTAAAAAGATGGGAGATGTTCGTGATATATCCCGCATGGTTACTTATCTTGCGAGCGATGAAGCAGGATATATTACCGGACAGACTTTTACGGTTGACGGCGGTATGGTCATGTGAACATCTTTACCTCCTTAAAACCCTTTACTGGTAACAAAAATGGCAGATAAGAGTATCAAAGAACGCGTCGTAGAAATCATCGTTGATCAGCTCAATGTTAGCGAAGACAAGATCACACCGGAAGCATCCTTCCTTGGTGACTTGGGTGCTGATTCATTAGACACTGTGGAACTCATCATGGCTTTTGAGGAAGCTTTTAGTGAGGAAATCCAGGGTGAAATTCCTGAAAGCGATGCTGAAAAGTTGCAGACAGTGGGTGCAGTGGTTGATTATATCACCGAGAAAGCAAACGCTTAATTTGCCGATAACAGATTGATTTGCAAAAGAGGCCCTTGGGTCTCTTTTTTTATGTGATGAATACGCGGACAGACGAGACACGTGTTGTAGTAACCGGAATGGGCGCCATTACGCCCCAAGGCCCCCATGTGGATATTTTTTGGGATGGGCTGATCACTGGTCGCAGCGGGATATCGGTTATCTCTCATTTTGATCCGGCGGATTATCCATGTCGGATTGGTGGTGAGATTAAGGATTTTAATCCAGCAAACTGGATGGATCCGAAAGACGCGAAGCGCAACGACCGGGTGACTCAGCTGGCGGTGGCGGCGGCGCGTATGGCGATGGAGGATGCTGCATTCAAGGACAACGATCTGGATAAAGAGCGCTTTGGTTGTGTTATCGGCACGGGAATCGGTGGGTTGGATACGATTGAGCGGCAGACGTATCGGCTATGGGAAGGAGGGCCACGCAAAGTGTCTCCCTTCATGGTACCCATGTTGATTTGTAATATGCCGAGTGGGGTTGTTGCAATTGAGTTTGGTGCGATGGGGCCGAATTACGGTATTGTCAGCGCGTGTGCGACCGCGACTCATGCTTTTGGCGATTGTATGCGGATGATGCGTGCGGGGGAGGCTGATGTCATGCTTGCCGGTGGAACGGAAGCGAGCATGACCCGGATCGGGTACGCTGGCTTTTGTAATATGAAGGCCATGGCAACGAATTTTAATGACCGACCCGAAGAGGCAAGTCGTCCATTTGACGCGAAGCGAGACGGCTTTGTCATGGGTGAAGGGGCGGGGGTTCTTGTTTTGGAAACGCTGGCTCACGCCAAAAAGAGGGGGGCTCGTATTTATTGTGAATTGATTGGTCATGCGGCGACCTGTGATGCTTATCATATCACTTCCCCTGATCCATCTGGAAGAGGGTTGAAACTCTGTTTTAAGAATGCCTTGAAAGATGCGGGGATTGAAGCAACCGATATCGATTATATCAATGCGCATGGAACCTCGACGCCTTTAAATGATCGGGCGGAGACCAAGGCGATTAAGGAAGTTTTCGGGGCTCACGCTAATCGGGTGAAGATTAGTTCGACCAAATCCATGACGGGTCATTTATTGGGAGCCGCAGGAGGAATCGAGGCGATTGCTTGCATTAAAGCAATTAACGAAGGGATCGTTCCTCCCACGATGAACTATGAATTTCCTGATCCCGATTGTGATTTGAATTATGTGCCCAATAAGGCAGTGAAGGCAAAAATTGACATCGCCCTGAGTGACAATCTTGGTTTCGGCGGTCATAATGCGGCCGTTATCTTCCGTCGCTATAGTGAGGTGGATTGAACGATAAGGTTGCTGCCATGTTCGTTTGGCAGGCACCGGTAATCTTTATCTTTTTATATACCCTTGGTTCAGGGTAAGGGAGTTTTGCTCTTAGTCTTGGAGATTTCGTCTGATTACTGGTTCTGGATCCACTGATGTATGCCCGGCCCGAATATTTTGGAGTTCTCGTCGTTATAGACATAGATCGCTTCAGTGTTTGGTGGCACGAGGAGTTTGACCTCAATGGCATTGTCTTTTTTCTCCCATTGGCAAGAGAGGCGACCTTGAGGAGTTTCCAAGGTGACGGAAGATGAATGAAGTGGAATGTTGTGCGGAATCTCAATGCGGACTTTTCGATAGCCGGGATTCAAGGGTGTAATGCCTCCGATCTCTTGGTAGATCCATTCACCAATAGCACCGTAGGCATAGTGGTTGAATGAATTCATTTTTGGATCACCAAACCCATCGGATTTACTATAACTGTTCCATCGCTCCCAGATGGTAGTGGCACCTTGCTCGATGGAGTAAAACCAGCCTGGGTAGCTCGTGTCGAAAAGAATGTCGTAAGCCAAGTCACGATAGCCAAAGCGTGAGAGAACAGGCTCGATTAGAGGGGTTCCTAGAAAGCCGGTACGGAGATGTCCGTCGGCCTCTTTTAGGATCAGCTGGACGAGGTGTTCTACTGCCATCGGACGCTGCTCTATTTCCAATAGGTCGAAAGCCAAGGCGAGTAAGTAGCCAGTCTGTGTGTTGTGATTCGTGGTCAAATGGCCATTTGAATTAAAAAACTGAGTGGCAAAGGTTGTGCGGATTGCTTCAAATAATTGGCGATATTTGGCGGCATCTTTCATTTTTCCCAATACCTCGGCAGAACGGGAAATGAGGTCGGCGCAATGCGCAAAATAGGCTGTTCCAATTAATGCCGTATCCGTTTCTCCATGACGAAAATCTTCCATTTTGGAATACGGTTGTAACCAATCGCCGAAACTGAAGCCACGGTGAATGAGGTTTTTGGTATCTGGACTTTCTTGGTAAAAACGAATCCATTCCTGCATCATGGAATAGTTATCTTCGAGGATCCGTTTGTATCCAAATGATTGATAAACTTTCCAAGGAACGATTACGCAGGCATCACCCCATCCAGAGCTGACCTTTTGTGGACGATTGGGGAAGTTCGGAGCATAATAGGGAATGGCTCCCGTTGGGTATTGAGAATCCCGCAAGTCTTGGCACCATTTAGAATAAAATGCGAGGGTATTGAAATTGAAGTTCGCGGTGCTGCAAAATACTTGAGCATCACCCGTCCATCCCTTGCGTTCATCACGCTGAGGACAATCGTTGGGAACGGCGAGGAAATTACCTTTTTGTCCCCAGCGAATATTATTTTGAAGTTGATTTAGCCTCTGGTTTGAACTGGTGAATTTACCTGTCATTGGCATATCGTTGTGGAGCACGATACCCGTAATCCAGCTCAAATCGGGTTCGCTTCCTTTCGGAAATCCAGATAGCTCAATATAACGAAAACCGTGAAAGGTGAAGCGAGGTTCCCATACGATAGTTCCGTCCTTTGCGCAGGTGTAGGTGTCGGTTGATTCCGCTGCTCGATAACTTTCGGTGTACAGCGTTCCGTCATTTTTCAGCATTTCAGCGAAGCGAAGCGTATACACGCAGTCCGCTTTGCTCGGTACCTGTATGCGAGCCCACCCGGTAATATTTTGACCAAGATCGAAGATGTAGCTGTTTTCATTTTGCTGGGACATCGAAACTGGACGCATTTCATCGATGATACGGACGGGTTGATGAGGACGGGGGGAGACCACGACGGAGGTATCCCAATCATTTGATGCGATTGTTTCCCAGCTGCTGTCGTTAAATCCCGGTTCGCTCCATGCACCTAATTCACGCCTCGCGTCGTAACGTTCACCGTGGTAAATGTTTGAATAAGTAATCGGGCCGCGAGTACCGCGCCAAGTTGAATCCGTAACGACGGTCTGGCTTGATCCGTCGGCATAGATGATTTCAAGTTGAAGGAGAAGTTGGGGGATTTCACCATATTTATTTTTCTGGGTACTGTAACCAAAAACACCCGTGTACCACATCTCTCCGACCATCGCACCGATTACGTTTTCTCCCTTATTCAGCATATTAGTGATGTCGTAGGTAACGAAAAGTGAGCGCTTGGAGTAATCGGTCCACTCCGGTTGGAAATAGTCGGAGCCAACGCGCTTTCCGTTGACCTGGAGTTCGAAGATGCCTCGTGCGGTGATATAGGCGCGAGCCCTCGAAAGGGGCTTTTTCTCTAGGGTGAAGGTTTTTCGGAAATGTGGTGTTGGCGACGATTCGGCTGGATTATCCTCAGGAAGATAGATCCACCTTGCTTGCCAATCGTTGTCCTCGAGGAGTGCCATTTCCAGCCAATTGGGCTGGCTCCATTCAGAAGGCTGATTATCTAGATCTTTGTAACGAACCTTCCAATACAATTGCTCTCTGGATTTGAGTTTTTTTCCAGTATAATCAATGAAGACTGACTGGGAAGAGTCGACCCAGCCGCTATCCCAGAGGTCTGGGTTGGTCGCAAGGAGGGACTTGTTGCTGGCGCAGATGATCTGAAAGGCTGATTGGGTTAGACCATGATCCGTTGCCGGGAGTTTCCACGAAAATTGTGGATCCCGTTCACCATAGCCCAATGGATTCGTGAGCAGAGGTCCCACGGTGAGGTCGGTCGGCGGAGGGAGCACTATTTCAGCCATCGATACCAACTTTAGTTGCAGGCATAAAGTTAGAAGAAAGAGGCAATGAAAATAGGTGCGCTTGGAATAATGCATCGTCGAATGAATAGGATAATCCTGCATGAAAAATCGCGCATGGAATTATTATAAGGAGGGAGGGGAAGGGGCCGGGCTTAACGGAAGAGAGCACTTACTTTCGTTGGGTTATAATAAAAATCAAAAAGAAGTCGATCCGATTCGAGATTGGAGCTCGCATCGGATCGACTAATATTTACTTAAAGGAAATGCTCGATTAGGAGTTTTGTTTCCTCCCGCTTACAAAGTGCTTTTGATACAAGATGTAGGTAAGTTCGTTACTTTCGTGCATAGACCCAAGCTCCCATTGCTCCAGGTCCAGGGTCGGGTGCGTAGATCCAATTATTCAGGGTATAGCTCCAAGCCCACGCGTTTTGAGTTAGCTTTAACCATCCAAGGATACTCGTGTCGACAAACCCATCGTTATCAGCGGTTTCATCACCCCACGTCCGTTCTTGGGGATCGACATCACCGAATGTTATTGAACGGATTTCACTGGGGGTGAGGTCGGAGCGGAAACCTTTTGCTTTCACTTGGGTTCCGTTGGTGAGGCTGATGGGAGCTGTGTATAGTGAGCTCGATTCGGTTGGATCGCTTCCGTCGAGCGTGTAGTGGATTTCTACATCGATGGTTGGACACAAAATGTGTGCTTTCGGACTGGCACCGGTTTCGATCAGAATTTCGGGAGCTACGGCTGTTCCAAGGGGAACGGCATTGTCTTCGAACGTGGGGCCATCGTAGAGTGCGATGATTTTGTCCCATTGATTACCTGTCTGACGATTTCCATAACCACCCCAGTCGGTGGCAGTGCCGTCCATACTATGAAAGCGGCCTACGCCATCCTCGATCGCAAAGCGAATATCGGGTAAATAAGGTCCCCAGCTAATACCCCATCCATCACAACCTTCGGTACTGTACCAAGTGTTACATCCACTTTGATCGGCCGTAGCAATGGGTGCGACAGGATCGGGATAAGTCCAGATGCCATGGCGAACCAAGCGATCTGCATATTCAATGGGATCATACGTATTGATGGTCCTTTGAAGCTCGGGCATGAGGATGAGGATGGCGGCAAATGATCTGGCTGGTCCGGCGGTTACGCCCATATAGAGCGTTCCGGGCTCATTGGCAGGTCCATCAATATAGCCATAGAGGTCAGAGGATGTTTTTTTGCCGACATTGGGATTACAGGGATTGTTGGCCGTATCGTAGCAATTTGAATTTTTAAAATCGCTCCAATAGCGCCAGTCTTCATCGAGAAAGCTATTATCGGTCCGAACGACAGGAGTGCGATCTCCCCAGAGAAGGACACCGGTGACGCCACGGGTGATTTGACGTAGTTCTTGGGGGCCGCGCTCACCAGGATCATCACCATGATTAGTGATGGCTACTTTACGTATTTGATCGGCTTTAGTTGGATCTTTTTCCAAAGCTGCTAAAAAAACCGAAGGGAGGAAACGGCCATACCACTGACCCGCTCCGGAGGTCCATGCGCGACGTTTTCCATTGGTTGAATCGTATCGGGCGTGGTAGATATCGAGACCGTAGGCGAGCATCGCGGCGATGGTTGCCTTCTTTTGTTCCAAGGTGTTGCTGTCGGAGAGGATGGCATAAAAATCGTCATAGAAGGCCTTCGCGGTTCCAGAGGAATAGTCATGCAAGAGAATATGGGAGCGAAACGCTCTGCCGCCTTCGGAGAAGGTTTTCCAGTCATCGGGCGCGATTTCGGTTTGAAAGGAGAAAATTTCGGAAGAGTGGCGCCAGCGGGCTGCGGCATCGGTCCATCCCTGAGTAGTGTATCCGGTGATGAAAGAGTGAGTGGTCAACTTGCTTAAATCAAGGTCGTCCCAAGTGATAAATTCTTTGTAGGTTCCCGTGATGTTGGGACGAATCATATCGCTGCCGCCGTTGGCAGGAGGAGCGGGTAGAATGGTGACGACGCAGTAGGCATCGACGACCTCTCCGACGATCGACTTGGTTCCGCCGCCACCCGTTGCGGCTTCATTTCGCTGCATTGCGGCGACCAAGGAAACCGCGGAACCGGAAGCAGGGGTGTACGTTAGGGGCAAGTTCGGAACGATGTTTTCCGCGGCATTGTAATTGCCATAGTTGTTACTGCCGTCGAGTAGTCCGTGGCTTTCTGTTATGGGATCGGCATCGCAGCTGAGATAGTCGGTCCACGCTGGGTTTCCTCTTAATGAAATGACCTTAACGCCAGTATCGTCATCGGCTGGAGCGACCCAGTAGCTGCCACAGGCAAATTGACCTGTTTGGACGGCACCACCGTTGGCGGATTCAAAACTCCAATTGAAATGAGCATCCCTTGAAGACGGAACGGCATAACCAGAGTAAGTTGCTTTAACGACAATACTGAGCTCAGTGACCGTTGCATCGGCCTGCATTATGGTGCTGAGGGACAGTAGGAATAAGTAGATACGTTTCATTGATCTAATAATTGTGATATGAGTAGAAAATGAGGGGAGGTTTTTTGGGGGAGGGGAATAAAAGAGACTCCCGGATGGGAGTCTCTTTGCTTTTCCGGTAAGAAATGAAGTTAAATCAGAGAGACCACTCATGATGAATGATCTCTAGATATCGATGCTTTTTAACGACGGCGGCGAATCCAAAGAATCGCAAATGAAAACAAACCTAGGATCGATGCATAGGTTGAGGGTTCTGGAACACTCGCTGCGGAGGCGATTGTCACGATGCCATCGCTTGCCCAAGAGGTAAGATCGAGATTGAAACCAGGGAGTATAATATTAATCCCCGTCCCCGCAGTAATGCTGGAGTTGGTGTTAGTGACATCCCACAGATCAAAAGAATGACCAACGGCGGGAGTGTAGCCCTGAGGTGTCAATTGGATGACTCCGGTTGATAGATTCAAGGTGCTTCCGATGGTGTTACTTCCCTCATTGAGAAGGAAGGAATCGTTGAGTCCGTTCCCGAAAATGTCGAGCTCGCTAATCGCATTACTACCGAAAATAAGGTCAGCGCCCTCATTGATGTTATAAGCTAGCGGAACGGAATTGTCTCCGGGGCGAAAGGTTCCATCAATGTTAAATTCGATACTACCCCGCATGCGTGCGGTGCCTTCCAAGGTTCCACCGGTGAAGACGGTAAGGCTTGCCCGGATATTGACCGAAGGATCTGCCGTGAGAGTGCCACCATTGTTAATATTGACTTGGGTGAATCGTCTTAGAGCGCTCGCATCGCTGCCCACTTGGGTGAGGACGCCACCGGAATTAATGTTGATGGTGCCGCCGGAGCCGCTGAGTCCGGTTGCGTAGGTTGCTCCGGTTCCATTAACCTGAACGGTTGCGCCATCTAAATCGACGATATCGGAAGAGGAAGGGAGCCCTGAATCCCAATTACCTCCATCGAGCCAGTTGATGCCATCGCCTAACCCGCTCCAAGTAATGGTTGCGGCATGAGAGAGTGAGAGTGTAGCTATTGCGATTGTAAAAACAAAGCCAGATACTGATTTTGTGAGATTCATCATATTATGGGGGGTTGTTTATTGAGCTCTTTGAAAGTAGAGATAACAAAGAGATTGGAGTTAATGAATTTGAATTTTCATTGAGGGATTGTGCCTTTCGCTGAAAGTAAGCTATAGGTAGCTTCCCTGATTTGAATTCGTGGGTAACTATTGGGAGTGGAACAATTGAGATCAATGTGTTGTATTCTGACATCGTTGATATTTAGTTGAAAAGGAGGGTAGATTTCAGTGGTTAAAGGGGATCCCTCATGTCGCGGACCTGATTGAATCGCGCTTGGGGGCTTACTGGTTTCAAGTTGACCTGAAAAATGTGCTGGTGTATGAGCAGGGTTGAATGAATGAGGAGAAGGAAGAGTGCTCCAGTCAAAATACCGACAAATCTGTAACTATGCAGATGGTGGCTGAACAGGCAGGGGTCAGTCGGAGCGCGGTATCTTATGCGTTGCGAAACAATCCGAATATAAGGGAGGCAGCGAGGAAGGGGATTCAGGGGATTGCCACTGAAATGGGGTATCGGCGAAATGCCTATGTATCGACATTGATGGCTCAGGTTCATGGAAAACGAATCTCTTCTGATCAGCCTGCGATTGCGTGGGTTTTTGAGCCGGAAATTGCCTATAAGACGATTTATGGTGATTTCAATCAGCAGGCCTTGGTGGGCGCTAAAGAGCGGGTAAATCAACTAGGCTATTTTATTGAAACCTTTTTTTTGGATGATTCGAATATGTCGATTCAACGGTTGGGGCATTTTTTGAAATCGCGTGGAATCCAAGATGTTGTCTTTGCTCCTGTAGTGAGTGAATATGAGGATATCGCGGCATTTCCATTTTCAGAATTTGCTTGTAGCTGCCTCGGGTATTCGGTGATAAAGCCGAAATTACATCGTGTGAGTATCGAATATGCACAAGGGATGCGATTGATGCGGAACCAGATTGAGGAGCGAGGGTATCGGAATCTAGGATTAATTATGTCGCATCCTTATGATGAGCGAACGGATTATTTGTATCGAGGTGTTTTTATGGGGTTGCAGTCGAGTGGTCAACGAGAGAGGACACCTCCGTATTTGATTCCTGATCGGGACATTTTTGATGATGAAAAGGTTCAAGCGTGGTTGAGGAGCTACTTATCGGATGCTATTATTTGTGGCGTTGATTCGGAACGAATTCGGCATTTGGTGCAAACGATGGAAATGTCATATAATCCAGATTTATTTGTCATCAATATGAATAAAGGTTCTTCGGATTCAGGTATTAGGAAACTGGATACGCAAATTGGATGCACGGCAGTTGATCTTGTCGTTAATCAAATTCATCGAAGTGAGCAAGGGATTCCTGAGACGCCAAGCACGACACTGATACCGTATCAATGGGTGGACGCAGCTGGTGTGGAGGCTGTTGGTTCTTTGAATGGAGGCTTAATGTGGTGGGGATTTGAAATCTTTAAAAAATGGCGATTAAAAGGAGACATTTTGATTGAATGTTTGGAAATGGCGTTTAGCGACAGACCCATTTCCTATTGATTTAGAGTATTATCGATGTAATCAAAGGAGTTGAATGAATAGTCCGGAGGATCAGTACCCCAGTGAAAACCAGCACAAATCGGTAACCATGCAAATGGTTGCGGATAAAGCGGGGTTGAGCCGGAGCACGGTGTCTTATGCGTTGCGGAACAATCCGAATATTGCGGAGGCGACTCGAATTCGGGTTCAAGCGATTGCGGCTGAAATGGGATATCGGCGAAATGCCTATGTATCGACATTGATGGCCCAGGTTCATGGGAAACGGATATCTTCGGAGCAGCCAGCGATTGCTTGGATTATTGATCACAATATAGGCAGTTTTTCTAAAGGAAGGTTTCTCCAGCGTGTTTTACAAGGGGCAAAGGAACGAGCGAGTCAATTAGGCTATTTTATAGAAACCTTTGTTTGGGATGATTCGAATATGTCGATCCAACGGCTGGGGCATATTTTGAAATCGCGTGGAATCAGAGGTGTTGTTTTTGCACCAGTGGCATTTGAACATCAGGATATTACGCAATTTCCATTTCCCGATTTTGCCTGTAGTTGTATTGGTTTTTCACTAAAGGCCCCGAGATTACATCGGGTCTGTATTGATTATGCGCAAGGGATGCGTTTGATTTGGAATAAAATAGGAGAACAGGGATATCGGCGACCAGGGATGGTTATTTC
>Ga0115559_1001708_pt1 | contig 14339 bp, 12 predicted proteins | sample COGITO_mtgs_1105_3_FD_87281 | JGI IMG/M metagenome (GOLD analysis project Ga0115559, IMG submission 87281) | Pelagic marine microbial communities from North Sea - COGITO_mtgs_110506 | ecosystem: Environmental > Aquatic > Marine > Epipelagic | place: Germany:Helgoland, sampling site Kabeltonne... | reverse complement strand
TAGCGGTGATCGGGTTCGATGTGGATCATGGAAACAGTGTCTTGACAGTGAACTTCAATGGTTCGGGTTCAAGTGATTCAGATGGGAATATAGGCAGCTATAGTTGGGATTTTGACAGTGACGGAGTGGAAGATGCGAGTGGAGTGACGGCTAGTTATTCTTTTGAGTCCGAAGGAGATCATTTAGTGAAATTGACAGTGACCGATAACAGGGGGGCCACTAATAGTGATACATATGCAATCCATGTAAACGAATCACCGCTATCCATAATTTCGTCAACAGCGACAGAAGGTAATGGTCCTCTGACTGTTTTCTTTGATGGAAGTAATTCATACGATCCTGATGGAGAAATTGTCTCGTACGAATGGGATTTTGGTGAATATTACTTTGGCCCGGTTATTACAACACCTACAGTTGAACATACATTTACAGATGTTGGCTCCGAAACCATATTTTTAAAGGTTACGGATAACGATGGGGAATCGTCATTATCTTGGGTTTTTATACGCGTTAATGAAGCCCCTTTTGCCGTTATCGGGTCTTCCGATCATTTGATTTCCGATGAGCCCGTATGGATTACGCTTAATGCCGATGATTCACATGACGATGACACTATTGTTAGCTATGAATGGGACTTTAATAATGATGGGTTGGTCGATAGTTATGGGCAAAACCCTGAAGCGTATTTCTTTGAAACCCCAGGGTTTCACACTGTTTCCTTGACTGTTACTGATGAAGGAGGATTGGTTGATATTGTTTATAATACAGTTTTCATTGGAGGAAGTCCTGTTGATTATACTTCTGGTTATGAATCACAGATTATTGTGGAAGCTGGTGAAGGGCAGCTGGGCTTGCCAAGCCAAGTGCTTCCGCAGTCGTTTGATATTTTTGTAACCGATGAAAGTGGGAATCCGTTACCAAATGCATTGGTAATCTTTTCTACTGTAGATGGCAGTTCTCAATTGTCACTTTCAAATGAGAACACAGATACCTTACAGTCCACTATCAGTCTGAGAACTGATGATTTGGGAAGAATAAATAGGTTTAATAGTCCTGTCTATTTTTATTCTCCCGCATCCGTTAATGTTACGAGTGAAATTAGGATTGTTGCGGGATTATCAGAGGTCATCATCGCGACGACTACCGTAGACGTATTGAACCCATCTCCCCCTACGAAATTGGTTCGCACTGAAAATCTGAATGGTAGTATCACATACAGCTGGCAGGATAATTCAATTAATGAAGATAATTTTAGTCTTTACGAAGAAGACACTAACGGAATCTACCAGTTTATTACAACGGTTCCAGCCGACCAAACCTCTTATACAACCTCCATTCCTTAATATGCAAATCCGGCTCTTTTTGATAAATATGTTGATAGCCGTTGGCGCCGTATCCGCTAATCCAGCGATTGTTGGAGCGAATCAGGGTAATGCTTCAAGCTATTCTGCGTCAACAAAAGGAAGACCCCCTGGATATGCCATTATTGATTTAGGGGAATGGGTTACTCCGATTAAAGTAACGAATAGCGGTTGGATCCTTGCGGATGTTTTTTTGGAACATCCCCTTTATGGATATGTCGATTATGTACGATCCCAGATGAATCCAAGTGATTGGGATTATTTCGCTAATGGTAGCGTCATTAATGATATTGGTGATTCTGGAATTGCCGTTGGGGAATTTCTTGATGATAGAACAAGAGTATACGGAGCCAAATGGACGTTAAGAAACGGCAATCCTCTCATCTCTCCAATCCTAACGCAGGGAGTAGAGCATTTATTTATTGATGACTCGAATCGGATTGTAAGTTCCATCGAAAATGTTATTCACACTGCAAGTTACTTCCTTGGTTCCGGTTCCCCTGATGGGATCACTTATGATACTTGGTCTGGAGCTCGTTTGGATGCTTGGGGTGATCGGACTTTGAACAATTCATCCTATACTATAAGGAAATATTATGATCCAGATGCGGCTACCTCCTCGAATGTTGGCATTGTCAAGAGTCATGATGTCGCTTTTGGTTATGTCAATTTTGATATTTTGGGCATTAATAACAAATTTCAGTATTGGGGAACGAGAGGAATAGGAGTTAGCCCGAGTCCATTAGGCGAGAAAATACTAAACGGGTCAACTTTTGACATTCCGGACTTTAATATTATTGCGATGAGCGATAGTGGAGAAATCTTTGGTAGTAAAGATGGAGCTTGGCAGATCTATGATCCTCAGACTCAAGTAGTCCTTGAAGTTGCAAAGTCTTCCGACTCCGGTTCTATGAGAGATTTTACGACGCTGTCTGCATCTCAGCATATAGTGGTGGGAAGCTATTATTGGCAAAGGGTTCCCGAATTTGATCCTGTAACCAAAACTTATACGGGGAGAATGACAAACGATTATGATCGGTTTGAATGGACAGCCCTTATTTCCTCCGATTTGATGTGGAGCAATATGGAGGCTACTTGTATTTCTGATAACGGATGTTTGATTGTCGGGAATGGACTTTTTGAAGGGGCACTTCATGGGTTTGCGCTACTGAAGATGGACGTAGTGCCGGATTATGATCGGGACGGTAAGATCGATCAGGCGGACCGGGGCAAGGTTACGGATACAGATCCTTATCGCTTTTGGATTAATGATGACGACGACTCCGGTGAGTGGGACATCGACGATGTTCCCCAAAGAGGCAACGATGCAGATGCCAAGGATCTACAAGTTGACGGACTCCGTGACTTGGTGGACTTCTTCCCTTTATTCTTCGATCTGGAAGATTTCCTCGGCGGCTTTGACCTATCCACCGTTGATCTAAAATTAAGCGGCTCTTCATTAAACTTCATTCAGTATCCGACTGATTTTGATGGAATCGATCCGGCTAACTCGTGGCAGTATCTTAGTGATTTGGATTTTGCCCGGACTGAATTGGCTGATGCCGCAACGGTCAACGTCAGTGACGACGCAAATAATCCGACATCGCTTGGAGCTGACTTCGTTACTCTGGCCAGTGAAGGTAAAGGCGTCCTATTGTTTGAAGGTGTCGATGTCAGCGAGCCTAGTAATCCGCTTGTGTTACATGCTTTCGTAAACGGCACTGAAATCTTCACCTATGAGTTCCCGCTGAAGCTGAGTGATGTTGAGGACATGTATTATCACCGAAACCTTCAGGACGCTGCCAAGAATTACGACGGTTCGGATGAGGTGGCGTCAATTGCTGGTGAAGTTTCCCGCAGCACCGCTCCGAATTGGCCGGACGCGCTGACGAATGGCAAATACTTCGTTTATCTGCATGGCTTCAAAGTCGATGGTCAAAGCGCACGCGGCGAACATGCAGAGAGCTTCAAGCGTTTGCACCAGATGGGCAGCAACACACGTTTTGTTGGTGTGACCTGGCACGGTGCCGTTGATCCCGACTATCACAAAGGGGTTTATCAGGCTTTTGAGACTGGAGAGGCGTTGAACGGCCAACTCGGATTAAGCGGAGATATTACCGTAATGGCACACAGCTTGGGTAATGTTGTCGTGAGTAATGCGATCCAGAATGGCGGATTCTTTCCAGATCGTTACTTCATGATCAACGCCGCAGTTGCTACGGAGGCCTACGCCTTTGGCGCCGTCGAGCAGGACATGGTCGAAGAGGATTGGGATTCTATCCCGCACCGTCTACATGCTGCGGAGTGGCACAAGGTCTTCGAAGGCACCACCGACGCACGAAAGAACCTGAAGTGGCGTAACTTTTTTGCTGGAGTGCCGCAAGCCACTGAAGTCGTAAACTTCCATTCGCTCGGTGAGGATGTCTTGGCTCACATGCCAGGAACTGACGAGGAATCCGTTTATTCTCGTGTGTGGACATGGAACTGGAATCTTGCACGGGGAGCATGGAAAGCCCAAGAATTAGTTAAGGGTAAGAGTTGGCTTTCTACTGGCGGAGCGTCGCTATTATTTGAGCGCACACAAGCAGGCTGGAATCGTAACCTGCTCGCCTACCTTCCTGTTTTTACTAATTGGAGCAACGTTACCGATGAGGAAATACAGACGAAACCAGTCTTTGATCGCTTCATTGAGGATGACCTCACGGATGAAGATGAGACTGTTGCTCAGGCTAAAGCTTCCGAAATGAAAGTTAAATATGATCTGCTTGGGCGAGCGATTCCTGCCCTTTCATATGCGGCTGCAATAGACCCGATTGGCAGCGGCTTGGTTAGCAACTTTGACATGGAAACCAGTGGACGCGCACCGGGTCTTAATGGAGAATGGCCTGTTGAAGGGCACGAAAAGTCATCAGAAGACACTGGCAGTTGGCTGCATGGGGACTTCCGAGCAAATGCACTACACTTTGTTTATCCGATGTATCGCGAAATGATTAACCGTGGAGGGCTGGACGATGAAAATTAATCTTCTTATATTTACTTTCTTTGCATGTATTCTTGCCTGCCAAGCTGCTACAACGGTCGCAGTTAAAGTTGTTGATGAGGGTGGTGCCCCTATCAGTGAAGCGGAGGTTAAGGTAGCTTCGGCCAATGCGAAAATTGCCCTTGATGGCACAATTACGCCTGCTGATGAATCAGTCGGTTATTCGGATGAAGACGGTCTCTTTACTGGCACTGGATACGGGCCAATGGGAATCAGCATATGGGTCAAGAAAGAGGGTTACTACCCACACGGTCACCAGCCAGCTAAGACATACCGAATCACTGATAAAACGAACGAAGCAACACTGCATGAGGCTGTAGTTTTACGATCTATTGAAAAGCCAATCCCTCTACACGCTCAACAGTCAGAAATATGGAGCGCGTCACAAAGAGAAATCCCCTTAATGGATGCATGGGTCGGTTTCGATTTTGAAGAAGGTGATTGGGTCAAGCCGTATGGAGATGGTAAATCTTCTGATGTCCTTTTTCGTTACAACGGTGAGTTTGTTAAGTTCGTAGATGCTGGGTGGCCGATGGAGAAATTGCGTGAAGTCAATCGCAAGAAGATAGAGCGACAGGGGCGCGTTTGGAATGAGGAGGTTTTTCGGAAAGAAGCCGGTCTTTGGAAAGGCACGCTGAAAATCTCTTTCCCCGGCGAGAAAGAAGGGTTGGTCGAAATTGAAGAAGGCTTCATCCCTCACAGCGCTTTGAGAATGCCCCATCAAGCACCGGAAGAAGGCTACGCACCAACACACGTTTATCATGAAGCAGACGGCGAGCCGCACACCTTCCGTGATGATGTTGGCTTCTTTTTACGGACTCGTGTCGTGCTCGACAGGCAAGGCAATATTGAGTCGGCAAACTACGCGAAGATTTACGGCGACTTCCAGTTCAGCCCTAAAGGTTACGTGGCTTTTGATTACTATTTTAATCCGACGCCGAATGGCCGGAATCTGGAGTTTGATCCTAAGAAGAATCTCTTCCCAGAGAGCGTCGAAGGCAGCAATGTGATTTTGCCTTAGTGCCTGCCTAGTGTAGCATCCATTTAATTTTTTCATGTATAGTCGAACTTTTCTCGTGCCTTTTGCTTAGTAAATTTCCATTTGATAATAACCTGTTTCTCGTTGATGTATCGTATCCATTGAGCGGTTTTCTTAATCAAGATATCTTTACTTGGTATTCGAGTTTTCCCTAGGGACAAAAAGGGGTCATGTCATTATCTTTGTGGTTGACGCATTGATGGCGCTAACCTTTCATGGTTTGACATGGCACGCAGCCTTCGAATTGAAAAAGAGAATGGAGTTTACCACATCATCAACCGTGGGAACTACAGGCAGGATTTGTTCGTCAATGAAGGAGCGCACTTAGCGTTTGAACAGTGCCTATTCGAGGCCTGCGAGAAGTGCGAATGGGTATTGGAAGGTTATTGTGTGATGACAAATCACTTCCACTTAGTTGTAAGAACTCCGAAGGGCAATTTGATCTACGGGATGAAGTGGTTGCAATCGACCTTTGCTAATCGCTACCACCGATTTAGGAAGTTGCATGGCAAGCTATTCCAAGGGCGCTATAAAAGTTTAATCGTCGAAGAGGCATCCTATTTGGGGGCCTTACTGCATTATGTGCATCTGAATCCAGTGCGGGCAGGAATGGTGAAGATCGCTGATCTCAATAAGTATCGTTGGTCGAGTTACTGGTACCTCTTCAATAAGCGTGCCCGACCGCCGTTCCTAAACTGCTCGGGAGCGTTGCAGGCTGCGGGCAGTCTGGCCGATACGCCAAAGGGCAGGCGGCAGTATCTAGACTATTTGAAGTGGCTTTCAGCTGATGCTATGGCGCAGAAAGAGATGGCGTTTGAAAAAATGTGCCGAGGCTGGGCTCTGGGGACGAAGGATTTTAAGAAAGGGCTACTGGAAGAAGCCGAAAATAGCGAAGAGGAGGACGATAGCACGGAGGCCTTGGCGACTGTTCCCAGATATGATGGTGAAAGTTTGCGAGAAGCGAATGAACTGCGATGGGAAATGCTTTTAGAAAAAGGCCTATTAGCTATGAATAAAAGTGCAGGATCAATTGCAGGGGATCTGAAGTCGGCGGCCTGGAAAGTGAGGCTTGCAGCTCTGTTGAAACAAAAGACGAGCGCGACCAATGTCTGGATTACCGAACAACTGAACATGGGCACCCCTGATGCCGTGTCTCGATACGTGTCGGAATTCAAACAAAATCGAGAAGACAAAAAGAAGGCTTACAGGACATGACCCCTTCTGGCTTCGCGAAAGCAACTTGGGAAGGATGGAGTTGAATACCTTGGAGGAGGCGTTCAATTCCGGTTCAAAGACTTTGATCCAAGCTGGATTGTTGAAACGCGTAAACTTCCTTAACATTTATGAAACCGAACATCCGAGAGTTTGTTGATTTGGCTGGCGAGCTTATCGCAGTTTTAGAGTTGTTGATTGAGAATGCTACTGAAGAATCCGATTGGATGAAGCCATTCGCAGAAGCGGCTATTACGAATATGCGGGAGTTTATAGATATGGCTAGTCGTGGAGATTTACCAAGTTCTGATGGTGCGGGATTGGGTATCAGCAGAGGATTGGGGGAGTGGGCTCCCCCGCATGTCTGCAAGCTGGGGAACAAGGTAGAAAAGTGTTTTATCGAGAAATGCTGAACAGGTTTTTGCTTGTTGTGCATTGAACGAGAATCCAACTGCTGAATACTCAACTTGTGCCTTCCCGCTACGCTGCACCAGCTCCCTAACTGTAACCGTCCAAATTAGGGGGGGGGAGGGTCATGTCAGAATGGCACGAACTTAAGGGGCTTTGATGAGTTAATTAAAACGATATAAGACTTAACATTCCTACGTAACTTTGCATGCTTTATTCATGCTTAAATGTAGCCGTCCAAATTAAGACGGACCAAATTGGCCGAAATTGGATCATAAGATTTTTTGTAAAAGTCCACGATCCTGAAAGTAAAAGTGCCCGGTAGTAGAGGCACAAAAAAGATGGGGCTTGCCCCGGGCTCTCTTATTTCTCTTCCATTTTTTGACGATGTTCTTCGGCCATACATGCTTCGAGAGTGAGCCCGGTGAGTGATTTGATTCCCCGGGTGATATAAAAGAAAATGGCGATCATAATGGCGGTGCTGGGGAGCGCGATGATCAGGTAGCTCCAGCCGGTCATGGCACCGACCTCGGCGTTGAATTGAACGGGATCGACGGCCGGTTCGGTTTGGATGAAGTGGCTGGCGACGAGGAAGTTGAGCACGGCACTCAGGGCGAAGGAAAAGACGAGGAGCCAGGTTGATTTACGGAGGAGGGCTTCGAAGGCGTTTTCCGTTTTTCGTTCGTGGAGATGGTTTTGGATTTTTTCAACATCGAACATCTTCGGATTGTAGAGTAGGGTGCGGATTAGTGGGTATTTGGTATACATCGAGCCAAGCACGACTAGCCCGATTATCGCGGGGATCGCGGTTTCTTTGACGATAAACCAAAAGCGGGGAAGTTCGAGGAGGCCAACGCCCCCGGTGAGTAAAATGCTGATAAAGCCGAGGATGGAGATAAAATTGGCTTTTCCCCGAGCCCGATAATCGAGAATGAAGTAAATGGTGGGAAAGGCGAGGGCGAGGAGGAGGACAGTGACGGGAGAGTCAATGAACTTACTGCCCTTGGTCAGAAGTAGGACGGGAATAATGAGATTAAAGGAGAGATTCTTCAATAAAGACTCTTCTTGTGGTTTTTGTGTGGGCTTTTCGCTTTCCATCATGCAGATGAATGGTTTTAGATCGTTTGATTATGGCAAGCCCCATTCGTTGTTTGATTTCAGCCGGACCGACTCGTGAGTATTTCGATCCGGTTCGATACGTGAGTAATCCGTCCAGTGGTAAAATGGGTTATGCCATCGCAGCTGCCGCGGCGAAGCAGGGATGGACGGTTGAACTGGTCAGTGGGCCGGTCATGCTTGCGTGTCCTGAAGGAGTGACGCGTATACCGGTGGTGACGGGAGATGAGATGTATCGGGAGGTGGATGCGCGATTTGATGGCTGCGATATATTAATCATGACCGCGGCGTTGATTGATTTTCGTCCGAAAACGAAGGTCGATCACAAGGTAAAGAAGTTTGAGCTTTCGATGGTGATCGAGATGGAGCAGGTGGTCGATGTGTTGGCGACCGTGAGCCAGCGCAAGACGAAGCAGCTGGTTGTGGGGTTTGCGGCGGAGACGGATAATGTCGAGGCCTATGCCTTGCGTAAGCTCGAGGGGAAGAATGCTGATTTTATCGTGGCCAATCAGATTGGCACGACTTCGGGAGGATTTGAAAGTGACCATAATACGGTTTTGGTTTTGGGGCGGGACGGAAGTCGGTGGGAAATGGGACCGGCGTTGAAGACGGCTATTGCGGAAACGCTGATTACGCAGTTTGCTCAAATCTTGGAGGATAAATCCATCCGGCCTGCTAGCGTTTAGACGAGACTATGAAATCGGGAGATCCACTGGAATCGATATTGGGGCGGGTTGAGGACCTCGACGAGGTAAGCCTGACCAATTTGGTTTCCCGGTTGGCGAACGAGCGCCGTTTATTAAATACCCTGTTTAACACCTTGCGAGAAGGAGTCCTTGTGATTGATGCGCGGGGACTGGTTGTTTATACGAATGCGGCTTCGGCTGGTTTACTCGGATTTAAAAAAGCAGATGGGCATAAGATTAATCTGTGGAAGCAGGTGCCTGATCTCGCCCGGACGTTACGATTTACCTCTGACGGATTGCTTGCGGTGGAAGCGGGGGTGAGTCGAGAGTTGGAATTACGTTATCCGGAAAAACGCTTGGTTCGGCTCTACATGATGCCCTTTGAAGAGGATATTTCAGGTGATCGTTTGGCTCGGTTTGCCGTGATTCTGACGGATATTACGCGGGATAAGGCGCAGACGAAGGATGAAATTGAAAATGAGCGCGTGCAATCGATATTGCAGTTATCGGCGGGAGTGGCTCATGAATTGGGCAATCCGCTGAATTCGTTGAATATTCATCTACAGGTGATGGAACGGACATTGGCAAAAATGGGGGAGTCCCGCGATCGGGAAAAGTTGGAGAAGTCGCTCCAAGTGTGTGTCGGAGAGGTTTCCCGGCTGGATGGAATTATCACTCATTTTCTCGAAGCGGTTCGTCCGACGGTACCGGATTTACAAGCACTTGATTTGATTTCGGTATTGGAAGAGGCCTTGGAGTTTTTGGGGCCCGAGTTAGAGGGCGCGGGGCTTTCGGTGGATGTTTCGTTGGATCGAACGGTTCCGATTGTGGAGGGAGATCGGAATCAGATAAAACAGGTGCTTTTCAATTTGTTGAAGAATTCGCGTCAAGCGATGAAGACGAATGGAGTCATTCAGGTTCGGGCGACGAGTGATGACGATTTTGTTTACCTGCAAATTGCGGATTCAGGAGAAGGGATTGGGGAAGAGGATTTACCGAAAGTATTTCAGCCCTATTTTACGACAAAGTCGGGTGGGCATGGGCTGGGGATGATGATTTCCGAGCGAATTATGCGCGATCACGGGGGACAGATCGGTATTGATTCGCGCAAAGGGGTGGGCACGTTGGTCACCTTGCAGTTTCCCCAGAGGCATCGCCGGGTGCGTTTGTTGGAGGAACGTGAATAGGAAGCGTTGATCGTGAACAACGACTAGGCATTCAGGGTGACGGCTTGAATCGCTCAAGTGAAACTTGGATGAGCGGGATTGGAGTGGGAGGGAGTTGTCTTGGACTGAAAGCGGGTAAAGTGTGAGGTTTGAGTGAGAAACGATTGATTTTGAGACTTATTTGCTCACTCTTATCGATTAATGCCGATTACCCTGTTGATAGTTGATGACGAGAAGCATACCCGGGAAGGGTTGATGCTTGCCTTGGAGGATGAGTACGACGTCTTTCTCGCTGCGGATGCGGATGAAGCATTTCGACTGATGGAGTCGGAGCCATTTGATATTATTCTGACGGATTTGCGGATGGCGGGGAAAAGCGGGATGAAGGTGATTGAGGGTGCGATTCAGTTACCGAGGCACCCGATCATTGTGATGATGACGGCTTACGGGAGTGTGGAAACAGCGGTTGAGGCGATGAAGCGAGGCGCCTATGATTTTTTAACGAAACCAGTGAGCATTGAGAAGCTGGAGATATTGCTTCGTCGGGCGTTACAAAGTCGAGCGACGGAAAAGAAGGTGGTTGAGTTGGAGGAGCGGTTGGATCGGAAATACTCATTTTCGGGTTTACTTGGGAACTCCGAAGCGATGGAAGGTGTGATTGAAAAAGTGAAGCGAGTCGCCCCGAGTAAGGCCTCGGTTTTGATCACGGGGGAGACCGGAACGGGGAAGGAATTGATTGCCCAGTCGATTCACCAAAACAGTGATCGTAGTCGAAAACCGTTTATTGCGGTGCATGCGGCTGCTTTATCGGCGAGTTTGTTGGAAAGTGAGCTTTTTGGACATGAGAAGGGGTCATTTACGGGGGCAATGGAACGTCGGGTTGGGCGATTTGAAGCGGCGAATGGAGGCACCTTGTTTTTGGATGAAATCGGTGAAATTGATGCATCGATTCAGGTTAAGTTACTACGGTTTCTGGAAACCCGCACATTTGAGCGACTAGGGAGCGTTAAGCCTGTTCAGGTGGATGTTCGTTTGGTCGCCGCTACAAATCGGGATTTGGAGAAGATGGTGGCGGAGGGAACCTTTAGGGAGGATTTACTCTATCGATTGAATGTCGTCAAAATATGGATACCGCCGCTTCGTGACCGAGGGGAAGATATTGATCTATTGGTGCTGTATTATCTGAAGTTTTTTGCTCAAGAAAACGGCTATGAACCCTTAGTGGTGAACAGTGACGTGATGCAAGTGTTGCGGCGTTACCGGTGGCCCGGGAATATCCGTGAATTGAGGAATTTTGCGGAAAATGCGGTGGTGATGAAGCGGGGAGGGCAATTAACGGCCTATGATTTGGATGCGAAGTTTTACGAAGGCGATTCCGGTCATCAACATTCGGCAGGGTTGATTGGTAATCCATTGTCGGTTGAAGAGAATGAAAAGCATTTGCTTCGAAATGCCTTGGTGCAGGCGAAGGGAAACCGAACGAAGGCGGCTCAGTTGTTAGGGATGAGCCGTCGAACATTACACCGCAAACTGAAGCAATGGCCGGAACTCGATGTTAAATAAGAAGCAAAACAAGTCCTTGCTTTTCGGGGCGTGTGCTTTAACCATGAATCAAAGGCATATGAAATTCTATACTACGCTTACGTTGGGCCTTTTGGCTCTCACCTCGTTTATTTCCGTGCAGGCAAAAACAGTTCGCATTGTTGGAGCCGATTTGCTTGGAGCGCATATTCAATCCATGATTAAAGCCGAGGCGGATAAGGCAGGCTGGGATGTGAAGGTTTTATTTGAGGGCAGTTTGAAAGGAAAGGAACAAGTGCTTAATGGGGAGGGAGATCTGGCGATTCTAGCGATTCCTGATGGAGAGGCGATTGACCCCGTTCTCGCTTCGATTCCTTTTAGCTTTGAAGTGGCTTCAATTATTGTCAATGACGCCAATCCTTTGAATGAAATCTCCTATGAGCAATTGAAATTGCTCTTTGGAACAGGAGGTCGTTCGGTGATGGAAAACTGGGGTCAATTGGGAGGGACTGGTCCTTGGGCGAATCGACAAATTTTGGTTCATATTGTTCGTGACTATAATAGCCTGTCTTTGGAGTTGTTTCGTAAAAAAGTGTTAGGGCAAGCTGAGTTCAGGGATAAAGTGCAGGAGTGGTCGAGTCGTGATGCATTGTTGAAGCATATTGTCGAGGTGAACGGGGGTATTGGCATTGTGCCTGGGAATCGAACGATTGCGCAGACTAGGCTCCTCTTTGTTTCTCAAACGGATAAAGCGCAGTCTTATCGCCCAAGTGAGCAATCGGTGCTTTATAGCGATTATTCGCTTCGATTGCCTTATTATTTAGCCTATAAATCAGGAACTGAACTCAGTTCAGAGGTTAAGCGGGTTGCCCGGTTTTTATTGAGTGACGAGGTGACGAAAGCGCTGGTTAGTGCCGGGTATATAAGCTTACCCAAAAACGAACGGCATGAATACCAAATGGAGTTGGAATTAGGGGAATAAGCATAAACGAGTTTTTTTTTGAATGGGGTTGACAGACGAATTCGGAGTGACAGTTTTTCAATCTTTCTTTCGAGCGAGAGTAGCTCAGTTGGTAGAGCACTACCTTGCCAAGGTAGATGTCGCGGGTTCGAATCCCGTCTCTCGCTCCATTTTTTTTGTACGGATTGCCCGATCGTATTTTGGGTAATTTCGATTGCTGGACGATTCCTCTAATGGAAAGGTGATGTAATGCGAGCCGATCAATTATTTGCGTTTCCTGAATCATTACCGTTTACCTCAACATTTCGGCCTGAAATGAAGCCATGGGAATGGGTGGATTTGATCAAAGAGGCCTTGAGAGGGTTTGATTTTTCGCAGGCAGGAAGAACGGAGATTCCCCTAGGGGTTTCAATTGAGGGTGATGTGTATCTACATCCCACAGTGAAACTTCCGCCGCAGTGTGTGATTCAGGGGCCAGCTTATATCGGAGCAGATGTTGAAATCCGGCCGAATTGCTATATTCGTGGAAATGTAATTGTCGGAGCGGGGTCGGTTTTGGGGAATGCCTGTGAGTTTAAAAACTGTTTGCTCTTGGAGAAGGTGGAGGCGCCTCACTACAATTATGTGGGGGATTCGATTATTGGTAATCGAGGGCATTTAGGGGCTGGTGCTATTTGTGCAAATTTAAAGTTAGCGCGGGATACGGTTTCGGTCAGAACGGCTGATGGGCGTGTGGTGTCTACGGGAATGCGTAAGTTGGGGGCACTGATTGGCGATGGTGCAGAGGTTGGATGTAATGGAGTCCTTCAGCCGGGGACTATTCTGGGGAAGCGGGCGGCGGTCTTAGGGCCGTCGTTTCATGGGTATCTGGGTGAGGGGCGTATGGTTTTGGCCCGTGTTAAAATGCACGAAATTGCCCGTCCAGATTGATTTTTTTGGGCTGGCCCTCTAGCACTCGGGATTGAGGAGTCTAATGATTTTTGCGTGATGACGTGGATGAGCGGCGACGAGGCTTTTGGCTCCGACTGGATCAGCCCCATGCCAATCGCTGAGGGTCGCCCCGGCACCACGTAAGACGGGAATGAGGGCGGCGATGTCCCAAAGGTTGAGGATCGGGTCGAGCATGATGTCGGCGGTCCCATTGGCGAGGAGGGTATAGCCGAAGCAATCGCCCCAGCTTCGGTATTGGCCTGTCGATTGAAGGAGGTTATTCCAGCCATCTGGATGATGGAGTTCGCCTGGTGATTTGGGATCGGTGGTCAGGAGAAAGCAGTCTTTGAGTGCAGGTGTTTCGCGCATGCGAAGTGGGCGTTGATTGCACCATGCGGTTTCGTTGTTTCCGATAAAGAGCTGATTGAGGGCACAGATGTTAATGGCACTCCAAATAGGGCTATTGTTTTTCTGTAAGCAAATGAGGGTTCCGAAGTGGGGTGAGCCGGCGGCGAAGGAACGGGTTCCATCGATGGGATCGAGAATCCAAGTGTATTCGGCGTCGGTTCGCACATCCTCGTGTTCTTCACCGATGATACCGTGATCGGGGAATTCCTTTTCGATGAGGGTGCGGAGGATTTCTTCGGCTTTGAGGTCGGCGTAGGTGACAGGGGAGTTATCGGACTTGATATCAATCTGGAGATCCGGATTGGCAAAAAGAGGCAAAATAACCTTAGAACTTTCTTGGGCGAGGTGTTGGAGAAAAGGAATGATCGTATCGGCGTCCATATGTTTCATTTAAAGAACAGTAGAACGCGTTGATTTGAAAGGGGAAAAGTGGAAGGAAGTAGCGGATTTGCTTTTCGAGAAAGGCAGGATGGGTATGGTAGCGATTGATG
>Ga0115559_1001706_pt1 | contig 14340 bp, 12 predicted proteins | sample COGITO_mtgs_1105_3_FD_87281 | JGI IMG/M metagenome (GOLD analysis project Ga0115559, IMG submission 87281) | Pelagic marine microbial communities from North Sea - COGITO_mtgs_110506 | ecosystem: Environmental > Aquatic > Marine > Epipelagic | place: Germany:Helgoland, sampling site Kabeltonne... | reverse complement strand
CATCAGCAACGTTTTGGCTTTTGCCCAGAAGACGCAGTGCTGTTGATTGATACGCTGACCGCAGAAGCCGTTGGGTCGACTGGTGAAACCGTAAAAATGCCTGATATGCCTAGAAATCAGACGCCCCCGCAACAGGCTGAGATGTGGTCTCAGGGGGCATATCGCACAGTGCCCCTGATTGAGCGGGGTTTGATGTCTAAAGGTCAGATTGTTGAGGGTCCCGCCATTCTTAGTGAGCCTACGGGAACCAATATTTTGGAACAGGGCTGGCATGCAGAATGCGTAGAAGGCGGTGCATTGATCCTGGCCCGCGCCGTACTCTTAAAGCGCCAAGATGCTATTGGAACCCAAGTGAATCCAGTGATGCTTGAGGTGTTCAACAATTTGTTTATGTCAATCGCTGATCAGATGGGCGCGACCTTGGCCAATACGGCTTATTCGGTGAATATTAAAGAGCGTTATGATTTTTCCTGCGCATTGTTTGATCAGGCTGGCGATCTTGTGGCCAATGCGCCGCATGTCCCTGTGCATCTCGGCTCCATGTCTGAAAGCGTGCGCACCATATTGCGTCTGAACGAAGGCGCGATCAAACCTGGTGATGTATTTATGATGAATAACCCGTATAACGGGGGTACGCATTTGCCAGATGTAACGGTTGTGACTCCGGTTTTTGATACAAGCGGTGAGCAGATTATCTATACGGTTGCCAGCCGGGGCCATCATGCTGATATTGGGGGAAAGACCCCAGGATCTGCACCTCCAGACAGTCAGATAATCCATGAAGAAGGCGTGGTAATTGATAATTTTTTGTTGGTGTCGCAGGGACAAATGCGCGTTGCGGAAACCCGCGCTTTATTGGAATCTGGCGAATACCCCTGCCGGGATGTTGACCAGAATATGGCAGATCTATCTGCGCAGATTGCGGCAAATGCTACGGGTGTGCAGGAATTACAAAAAATCACGGCACAATTTGGGCTTGAGACTGTACATTCCTATATGACCCATGTTCAGAACAACGCAGAAGAAAGCGTCCGTCAGGTTTTGGATGTATTGCATGATTGTGATTTTACCTATCGCCTTGATAGTGGCGATCAGATACGAGTGGCGATTTCTGTAGATCATAAAGCCCGACAGGGAACCATAGATTTCACCGGTACATCACCCCAAAATAAATTTAACTATAACGCGCCTTTGGCAATTTGCCGGGCCGTTGTTCTTTATGTTTTTCGCACTTTGGTGGGTGCAGATATTCCGATGAATGAAGGCTGTTTAAAACCTTTAACCTTGGTGGTTCCCGAGGGCAGTATGATCAACCCGAAAGCTCCAGCCGCGGTGATTTCGGGTAATACCGAGGTCAGCCAGGCCATCGCTGATACCCTGTATGGTGCGTTGGGTGTGATTGCGGGAAGCCAAGGGACAATGAATAATTTTGTGTATGGCAATGACAACTATCAAAATTATGAAACGATTTGTGGCGGCGCAGGTGCGGGCGATGGTTTTGATGGGGCCAGCGCAGTGCACAGCCATATGACCAATACCCGGATGACGGACCCTGAGGTGCTGGAAACCCGTTTTCCGGTGCGCCTGAACGAATTCTCTATTCGCGACGGTTCGGGCGGTCAGGGCCGCTTTAATGGCGGTAATGGAATTGTAAGAAAACTCCAGTTTTTAGAGCCAATGACTGTTACCATGCTCTCGTCGCATCGAATTATAACTCCTCATGGAGCAAAAGGCGGCGATGCGGGCGCAATCGGTGAAAACAGCGTTATCCGTGCAAATGGAGAACATCAGACGCTGAGGGGAAATGATGAAATCTCTGTTTTGAGCGGTGATGTGGTCGTTCTTAAAAGCCCCGGTGGAGGTGGTTTTGGCGAACGGAAACAAAAATCTGTCCATAAAATGAAGAGAAAGCAATTTTGATCTGCTGAGTATCGTGAGTAAACACAGCAGCGCTGATCTTTTAACCCTATATTATCCACAAGCATCGTGTATTTTCCCGGTCCGTGAACCATTAGCAAGTGCAAAGAAAGTGTTTTTGTTTTTTAATGATATCTAAGAAACATCTGTATTGGCTCAATATTTTTAGCATAAAAGTTCAAAGGCTGCAGGATCACTCGCAGTGCATCTGTAGTGCACTTTTTTGTGGGCGTTCATAGAGCAAACTGTAATCTCAAACACTGTGTCTAGACCCTATTGGAAGAACACAGTCATTGTTTTTCGGTTTTCAAAAGATAGGAAATACAGAACCAAAAGAAGGCCACTCAAGGCGCTGGATTACCACTTATGGTGCCGGACAGGATTATCCCGATGGAAAACAGGTCAAGTATGTTCTAACATTGCAATTGAACCCGCAGATAGGGCCGCTCATTTGAGCGGCTTAACGACCAACATATCTGTTTGACGCTGCAACAGAGACAAGGCTTATGGTTTCATTTTTCGGAAAGCACTCACTATGAAATTCATTCATATAACGGATGTCCACCTCGTAGGAGATAAGGGCGCGTTGAACGGTCTGGTACCTTTTGTACATTTGGATGCATGTCTCAACGATGTTGTTCAGTGGCATCGCGATGCAAGTTTTTGTGTTATTTCTGGCGACTTAGCCGAATTCGCAGAAACCAACGCCTATCAGGCTTTAAAGATGAGGCTTAGCTCTTTTCCTCTGCCATGCTTTTTAATGATCGGCAATCATGACAATCGCACTGTGTTCCAGTCGGTTTTTCCCAAACACCCGAAAGATTCAAATGGTTACATCCAGCATAGGTTTGAAAAAAATGGCTGTGTTTTCTTGTTTCTTGATACAAAAAAAGAAGGGCGTGGTGTGCATGAGGGGCAGCTTTGTGCGGATCGCTTGGAGTGGCTGAAACAGCAGTTGATACAGGCTAAAGATAAGCCTACGTTTTTGTTTCTGCATCATCCGCCTTTCAACATTGGCGTTCCATATGTGGACAATATCCGCTTGCAAGAAGTCGAAGAGTTTGCGGCTGCCCTAAAACACGGGCAAAATATACGGCACGTGTTTTATGGCCACGTACACAGGATGACATACGTGAACTGGCGCGGGGTTCCCTTCACGAGCTTGCCAAGCCTAAATCACCAGATTCCCCTTAACGCAGCCAGTGTACAGGGAGAATTTTGCGATGAACCTGCCGCTTATGGTGTTGTGCAGATAGAAGATGATCAACTGACAGTGCATTTTAATACCTTCTTACAGCGCAATTCTTTGCATCAGACCTGAAATATGGATTTTTACTGGATAGGTTTGGTTCTGGTATCCGCCTTGCTTCATCCGTTGCGAGACTTGATTCTCAAAGGGACCGCGCAACCGATGCTGAGCTATGCGGGGGTGTCCGTTGTGTGGGTCGTGCTGGCAGGTTTTCATGCGATCACGACGGGTCAAGACCTTTCTTTGCAAAAAGAAATATGGCCCTTTGTTGCGACTTCGGTTCTTGGGTTGAGCCTATATTACTATGGCACTTTATCCGCCTTACGACGTGGAAATCTCTCTGTCTATTATCCAATCATTCGATCCTCTCCCATTGCCATTGTTGTGTTCAGTTGGCTCGCGATGGATCGGTCGTACTCTTGGTTGACTATTGCGGGTATCTTTACTGTTTTGTTGGGCAGTTTTATGATTCAGAAAACACCGGGTAGTGTTCTGGAGGATCAAAAAGCTTTTGGTCTGGCGATCATAGCAATGTTGGGTTCGGCTGCTTACTCGATAAGTGACGCCGGTGCGATGCAATTTACAACGCCCGCAGTATACTTGTTTTATACGAACATCTCAGTCACGGTTTTACTTCTCGGTATTCAGAGATGGGAAAGCCGCTTGAACACACTGTCATTTGGAGAAGTTGCGCAGCAATGGATGCGTGTTCCTTGGAGAATTATGTTAGCGGGGGTTTCCTCTTATCTTTCCTATTTTTTTATTTTGAGGGCTTTTCAGCTTGGAGCTGAAGCCGCTGCGGTGAGCGCAGTGCGTCAAGCCTCGATTCCAGTCTCAATTCTCCTTGCAGCAATAATCCTTTTAGAACCTAGTTTTTTGAAGAATATCGCTTGGGCCAGTTTGATCATGTTAGGAATTTTACTTATCACGCTTTCAACACTTTAAGCAGCTGTTGGAGAGGCTTAAATGCCCAGGGCGCGTCCTTCGTCGAAAATAAGGCTGTTTTTGCTGACGATTGTAAGTACTCTTGAAACGCCAACGGTTAAAATGAAAGTGTGCAGTGGCTTAGCGTACCTAAAAGACGGGATTTCATTTTCATTTAAGACGTGCCAGTTTCTAGCCTCAAAAACCGTACTGGCTAAGCTGCATCGGGGTAATTTTTTGTGAAGTCCAGCGGGCCTTTCAATTCAGAATTTTGAGGCAACGCTTCTGGGTCGCAGTTGGCCATTCGGTGTATGCAGTCAATTCTTTTTCTTGTACGACACGTCATATATTGTCCGAAAGAGGTGTATGATTTTTCGTTCCTTAAGGAATGCCAGAAATACCGGGTGGTAATACCTACGCCGATCGGGCGCGTGCAAATTCGAACCCGGCAACAAAGTTCATGCCCAGCCCTCTTTTTGCAAGCCCTCTAAATAATCTTGCGGCTGCCCATATCAGACATAATATGGATCTAAAACTGATGTTCAGGGCATGATACGGGAAAGAAACCCAACTTTGATTTGCAACTGTCTGAAAAGAACGCACCGCAATATAGAGCTTTGCATTAGTCTATGGTTATGATTGAAATAAAAAATTTGAGATATAGGCATTTCTCAGACATGTTTTTTGATGTACCGCTCTGGCGAGCGTAGTCTATGGGATGTGGAACATGTGGTCTTATAATAATCCGGTCAGAATTCTTTTCGGAAATGACGGGTTTGCCTCGATTGCGCCTTTAATTGATGGTCGGCCCTATGCTCTCGTTACCTATCCTGATACCCCGTTTCAGGTTTTGACAGAACACCTGACAAAAGAGGCAGGTAAGCCGCTGATTGTTGTCAACGATATCGCCCCAAATCCTGATTTTAAGCTGCTCTCTGAACAATCAGCGCGCTTTGCGTCGTTGAGAGCTGGGCCTGAGGTGATCGTTGCACTCGGGGGTGGCTCAGTTATCGATTCTGCCAAAGTTTTTGCTGCAGCGGGCGGTGATTTCAATAGAGTGCAGCGCCACCTGGAAGCCGGCTGTGGCGAGCCTACGTTGGCAACCATTCCAGTCATCGCCGTACCCACAACAGCAGGTACAGGCAGCGAGGTTACTTCCTTTGCAACCGTTTGGGATGAGGAACGCGGGCGCAAATTCTCGCTTGCGCATGAGAGTCTGTATCCTGAAGTAGCCGTTGTTGATCCCAAACTTATGCTGGGCAAGCCTTACGGCTTAACACTTGCTACGGGGCTTGATGCCCTGTCTCATTCAGTCGAGAGTATCTGGAATGTTAACGCCAACCCCGTTTCAGCCCGTCATGCAGTTGCTGCCGCAAAAGCGATCCTTGCTGACCTTGCTAACCTTCTAAGCGATTTAGGTAATCTTGAACTGCGCAGTAGAATTGCCGAGGCATCGTTGGATGCGGGGCTAGCGTTTTCAAACACTAAGACGGCCATTGCGCATAACCTGTCTTACCCAATCACATTGGGTTGGGGGGTGCAGCATGGGATTGCCTGTTCGTTCACATTGCCGACAGTCTTGCGTTCAGTAGCTGGTGTTGGCGGATTTCGCGAGACCGCTTTAAAGCAGGTTTTTGGAGAAGATCTGGGCCGGGGTGCTGACGATCTGACCAATTTTCTGAAATCCCTTGGCGTTGGTCACAGGTTTGCCGACCACGGCGTACCCGATGACGCCTGTTCTAAAATCATTGACGAGGCGTTCGCTGGCGAGCGCGGCAAGAATTTCATTGGCTCCAGAGAGAGCTTCTTGAAAGCAGCCAGCCAATCAGGTGTTCTGACGCCGTCGCGTGCATAATAAACAAAGCGGCAAGGATACCAGGTTTCTTCAAATTCACCAACAAAGGGTGATATGAATATCTGGATTAAAACAAGCAGGTTTGCGCGCTTAGCATTGCGGGTGCCAGTGACAATTACAGGATTCACACAGGCTTAGGCGTGCAAGACCCCTGAGGTAAGTCGTCTTCAATGATTCCAACGGCGGAAACGATTTGTACGTGTCGGCCCTAAAGGTTTATGGTGCGGAAGAGCTTTGTTTGGACAAAAGGTAATCGCACCCCTAGCAGGTTTGTTAACAACGACCCGTTGATGGTGATCATCTGTCCGAAACCGAAGATCAAAAATCATGGAAATGTGACTTGTTATTCGTTGAACCCGCTTGGGCAAAATTACCAATTTCCAATGTCGGTTCGATTAAAAAATAATCATTTTGTCTTGGGATAATGAAAAACCTGCGTAAATTTTGGTAAAAGGATCGCTACTTTCACAGGAATCCCACTATAATTTCATCATCACCGGACACTTGGTCCCGATTGGAAGGACCGGAATAAAAACGAGGCGCTTATCAGACGACATGCGGGATCACACGGACATAAAGACTGCTGCCCCGCCACGAGCCATAGGGACGTTGCATATCGGTGCAAAAATAACGGCTGGGGCAACCGAATTAAGTGATCTGTATCAGAACGGGTGTTTAAGGGCTTTATTTCCTCGCCGCCAAGATCATCTTGAGGCCGTAATTATAAACACAGCGGGCGGAATAACTGGCGGAGACCGTCTAAAGGTTGCGGCCAGTGCACGCGATGGGGCGCGTCTTGCGGTGACCACCCAAGCCAGTGAAAGAATTTATCGCGCACAACCTGACAGTTTTGGTCGACTGACGACCCAATTAAAGGTGGAAAATGACAGCGTTCTGCATTGGCTCCCTCAGGAAACTATCTTTTATGACCGAGGCAGTCTCGATCGCCGCTTAAGCATTGATCTGGCCCCGACAGCGCGTGCGTTGATCGTTGAGCCGGTTCTATTTGGTCGCCTTGCCATGGGCGAGACGCAGCTATCGGGGATGTTTCGTGATCAGATCGATATGAAAGTAGCTGGAAAATTGATCTATCGCGACGCATCTGTTCTGCACGGCGATATTACCAGCCAACTGGAGCGGCCTGCGGTGGCGGCTGGAATGCGTGCTATGGCAGCTGTGCTCTATCGGGCACCCGATGCGGCAGCCTATATTTCCAAGGCCCGTTCATATTTAAATGCGACCTCTGGTTGCAGTTTGTTGGGTACTGATCTGTGTGTGCTGCGCCTTCTAGCTGTCGATGGGTTCGCACTGCGTCAGATGATGCTGCCTATTCTGGATCTGTTTACACAAAACACCCTCCCCAAATGTTGGAGACTATAAATGCAACTCACCCCAAGAGAAAAAGATAAATTGTTGATCGCAATGGCGGCCGAAGTCGCCCGCAAACGGTTGGCGCGGGGCGTAAAGCTGAATTACCCTGAGGCAATCGCTTTGATTTGTGATGCCGTGGTGGAAGGCGCGCGGGATGGCCGAAGTGTATCTGAAATGATGCAATTCGGGGCCACGATCATTGCCCGCGATGACTGTATGCAAGGCGTGCCTGACATGATCAGTGAAGTACAAGTAGAAGCCACCTTCCCGGACGGTACCAAATTGGTGACCGTGCACAATCCCATTCGCTAGGAGAGCATAAATGAAAAAGACACTAACCGTTGCGTTTTGCACCGTTGCCGTCCCCTGCATCGCCCACGCACATGTGACGGCGCATGGTCCTGAGCCCTCAAGCTCGGCGATGTTAACAGCGCTCGCGTTGATAATGTGTACCGCTGGTGCATACGCAGGGTACGAAAAGAGCGCGCGATGAAACCGGGAGAGATTATTTGCGCCCAAGGCGATATCATTCTGAACGCAGGCTGTGACGCGATAGAAGTGCGCGTGGCAAACACCGGAGACCGGCCGATACAAGTGGGCAGCCACTATCACTTCGCAGAAACCAATCCTGCCTTGGAGTTTGACCGTGCTGTTGCCCGTGGCTGTAGATTGAACATTGCAGCCGGCACCGCGGTGCGCTTTGAGCCCGGCCAGACCCGGTCGGTTGCCTTGATCGAGATCGCTGGCGCACGCCGCATTTTTGGCTTTAACGCTCAGGTCATGGGGGATCTCTAACAATGGCCGTTAATCTTAATCGTCATGACTATGCGGGCATGTATGGCCCGACAACGGGTGATAAGATCCGCTTGGCTGATACAGACCTGTTTGTCGAGGTTGAAAAAGATCTGACGACCTATGGAGAAGAGGTTAAGTTCGGGGGTGGCAAAGTGATCCGTGATGGCATGGGCCAGTCGCAGGTCACCCGCGCCGCAGGGGCCGTCGATACGGTTATTACCAATGCTTTGATCTTGGATCATACAGGGATCTATAAGGCTGATATTGCCTTGTGCGCTGGCCGTATCGCGGCGATTGGCAAGGCTGGAAACCCCGACACTCAGCCCAATGTCGATATAATTATTGGTCCCGGAACCGAAATTATTGCAGGCGAAGGTAAAATACTGACCGCTGGTGGCTTTGACAGCCATATTCATTTCATCTGTCCGCAACAGATCGACGATGCGCTTCAGTCGGGTGTGACGACGATGCTTGGCGGCGGTACCGGACCGGCACATGGCACCTTAGCGACCACCTGCACGCCGGGTCCGTGGCATATTGCGCGCATGTTACAGGCCGCCGATGGCCTGCCGATGAACCTCGCATTTGCTGGCAAGGGTAACGCTTCGCTGCCTGGCGCATTGGAAGAGCAGGTCATGGCAGGCGCTTGTGCGCTTAAACTGCACGAAGATTGGGGCACCACACCTGCGGCTATCGATACCTGTCTCACCGTTGCAGAAGCCATGGATGTTCAGGTTATGATCCACACGGATACTCTGAACGAATCTGGCTTTGTGGAACATACCATGGCCGCGATGAGAGGCCGGACGATCCATGCTTTTCATACCGAAGGGGCCGGTGGCGGGCATGCGCCGGATATTATCCGAATTTGCGGTGAGGAATATGTGCTGCCCTCCTCCACCAACCCCACACGACCCTTTACCGTCAACACAGTAGAAGAACATCTCGACATGTTGATGGTCTGTCATCATCTCGACAAATCCATTCCAGAAGACATCGCCTTTGCAGAAAGCCGTATTCGCCGTGAAACCATCGCGGCTGAGGATATTTTGCACGATATGGGGGCCTTCAGCATCATTGCTTCGGACAGTCAGGCAATGGGGCGCGTTGGCGAGGTGATTATCCGTACTTGGCAAACTGCAGATAAAATGAAAAAGCAGCGCGGGGCATTGCCCGAAGAAACTGGCAACAATGACAATATGCGCGCGCGCCGCTATGTGGCGAAATACACTATCAACCCTGCAATCGCCCATGGCATGGCCCATGAGATCGGATCTATCGAGGTTGGCAAACGCGCTGATTTGGTATTGTGGTCACCTGCCTTTTTTGGCGTGAAGCCTGAGATGGTGCTGATGGGGGGCAGTATCATTTGCGCGCAGATGGGCGATCCCAACGCATCAATCCCGACCCCGCAACCGGTCTATACAAGACCGATGTTCGCCGCATATGGGCGCGCTGTGGAACACAGCACGGTGTCCTTTGTTTCCGAGGCGGCAAATGCCGGCAACCTGCAGCAAAAATATGGTCTGGCCAAACAGACGGTTGCAGTGGAAAACACCCGCAATATTGGTAAGTCTGATCTGATGCTCAACACTGCCATGCCGCATATCGAAGTGAACCCCGAAACCTACGAGGTGCGCGCTGATGGTGAATTGCTGACCTGTGAACCGGCTGAAACGGTGCCGATGGCGCAGCTATATTTCTTATATTGAGGATTCAGATGTTACCTACCGCACAAGCAGTTTTAAGTGATCCACCAGACGGCAAAGCAGATTATATCTGTGCGCTGACATATGAAGAGCGATTCTTGCGGCGTCGAAAATTGACCACTGACTGTGGCACCAGCTTTGTCGTAGATTTGCCTAAAACCACCGATTTAAAGCAGGGAGATCATCTTGTCCTATCGAATGGAAAGACGGTTGAAATTCAGGCGCGAAGCGAACCCCTGATTGCTATTATTGGTGACAACCTGCTGTCACTTGCCTGGCATATTGGCAATCGCCATACCCCTTGTCAAATTGAACACGACAGGCTTGTGATTGCGGGCGATCATGTGATTGAACATATGATCAAGCTGTTGGGTGGGCAAATCAGCCACGTCAACGAACCCTTTAACCCCGAAGGTGGGGCATATGGAATTGGGCGTACCCACAGCCACGATCATGGCAACAGCCACCACGGTCCTTCAGGCGATACATATGACCACGCCCATGAACACTAGCAAAGACTTTCTGACAGCGTTGCAATGGCTGTCACCGGCCTTTCCAGTTGGCAGCTTTGCCTACTCACACGGGTTGGAATGGGCAATATCAGCCGGGCATGTAACTCAAGAGGCCGAACTGTTGGAATGGGTGCGTGATTTGGTCCAGTTTGGGTCGGGGCGCAACGACGCCTTCTTGGTGTCGCTTGGATATCAGGCACATGATATTCAGGCGCTACGGGACCTCAACGCGCACGCTCTAGCGCTGTCTGCTTCGCGTGAAAGACAGGCTGAGACAGTGTTTCAGGGGCAGGCTTTTGTGAAAACATTGAAAGACGTTTGGGGGCACGACCTGCCAAGCCTGTGCTATCCCGTGGTAGTCGGAGCAGCGGCGCGTCTTGAGGCATTGCCGCAAGTAGACATTGTTGCGGCTTATTTACATGCCTTCAGCGCCAATCTGATTTCAGCGGCGGTGCGGTTGGTTCCCCTTGGGCAAACCCAAGGCCAACGGGTCTTGCTGGAACTGACCTCAAGCCTGCTTTCTGTGAGCAACGCAGCGCTTGACGCAGATGCTTGCGCCCTTTCCAGCACCACGTTTTTATCAGATGTCGCGTCTATGCGGCATGAGAATCTTCAAACACGGGTATTTAGAACATGACCAAAATGAACGGGCCCCTGCGTGTTGGAATCGGCGGACCGGTTGGTGCGGGCAAAACATCCCTGACCGCAGCACTGGCCCGCAGCCTCTCAAAACGCTTTTCTGTTGGGGTCATCACCAATGACATCTATACTCAAGAGGATGCCGAAGCCCTGATGCGCCAGCAAATTCTGCCGCAAGACAGGATCATCGGCGTGGAAACCGGTGGTTGCCCGCATACCGCCATTCGAGAAGATGCCTCGATTAATCTCGCCGCTGTTGCAGAATTGGAAAAGCGCCATCCAGAGATCGAGATAGTGATGATCGAAAGCGGTGGCGACAATCTATCAGCCACTTTTAGCCCCGAATTGGCCGATTTGACTGTTTATGTCATCGACGTGGCCGCAGGCGAAGAAATTCCGCGCAAAGGTGGGCCTGCACTGACCAAATCGGATATTCTGGTGATTAACAAAACCGACCTCGCGCCTTATGTTGGCGCAAGTCTAGAGGTCATGCGCCGTGATGCTTCGGCGCAGCGCGGCGACAAGCCGTTTTTCTTTGCGCAGATCAAAAACGATAAAGGCACAGCAGAGATTGAAGCCTATTTGCTGGAACTCGCGGGAGTATGAAACACCCTGTGCGTGCAAACCTCAGACCGGTAACCAAAGGTTCAATGGCATCTGCAGTGTGGCTGTCCGATATGGCCGAATAATTTTTCGAAACCAGGGCATCACATATTAACCGCAATCACTTTGCGATGAGGACTGCTTTTTATCGCGGCTGTACTTTTCATCTTATTTAGTGTTTCGCGTTAATGATTTTGTTTAAAATGGTCACATAAAACCCCCAATTGTCGCGTTAAAGCAGGGGTTTTAACGACTGGAATTTCAATCTTTTGCGGTCAAACTGTAAGGATTACTATTTGATATCAGATTGCTGTGTGTCTCGTCGATTTGAACTGTTGTTTGCAAGGTCGGGTTGTGATCGGTGCTGATATATTTACCAGCACCGCTGACTATTTTACCGCTTCCCATGGCGGTCTCGGGATGAACCAAGACTGTCCAAACAGAGGCGTCTCCGTCCGGGTCAACCGACCCAAAAATCCCATTGATAGAGGATGTGGCTTGCTGTCCTGCTGCCATCAATGTGGTGTGGTAGCAGGGGGCGATGACCACGTTGGGCCACCCCGCCGGCACGGTTTCATCGTTTTAGAAATCCTGCACGATACTGCGGATGCTTGTGCCGGTTTTACCAGCTAACGTCGTGGTTGGTATGGTTGTGGAAAACCCTTGCCCATGACCTTGGAGGCCATCTGCTATGTTGAACGCACCTGATATTGACTCCACAAAGATTGCCAAGGCCTTTGTAAGCATGTGCTTCATTCGTATCGCTTAAAATTTTAATGCGGGTGAAACCGATATTTTGTTCAAGGAGGTTTCTATAAAATCCGGGTTATCAATAGATACCTCAAACCTCATAAGTGTTTGGCAATTCTGGGATTGGTTCTGTGATTTGGCTGAGGTGCATGGTGCCGTAAGGCGTTGAATTGCTGATGCTGAATATCGGCGGATTAGGCTGTGCTGTTTATACAAAGTTTTGGATAAAACCTGTGTCGCGGTAGCAAAGCAACCGCATTAAGCACGCGGTGGTTTAACCATATTTCAACAGGGCATGTTGCGACGTTAACAGCTGATTATCCAGTTAGATTATTGTGATCGAAACGCCCTGATTTGTGCCAGCTGACTTGTTTTGGAAATTGTAAAACGCGGGTTTGATGGTGAAATTTGTTTGGCGTTCACCAAAATGGCCAACGCATCTCACCCTCATCTATTTCAGCATTTAAAGGGTGACTGGAACCCGTCTCAAATTGATTTACGGTCTCTGCGCTTCATGTAAACCCTGTGGTTTCCGTGCAAATCCTGACAGGGTGCCAAATCCGCCCCGTTAAAAGCCCTGTGCGGTGACCATGCGGTGACCATGCTGTGACAGACTGATTAGCTTTCGGGGATTACTTTCCCCGGGTTAAGAATATTGTTCGGGTCCAGCGCTTTTTTTATTGCCCGCATCGCGCCCAGCGCAGGTTTGTTTTTGCGCCGAAGCATCGAGGGCAGTTTGGTTTGGCCAATTCCATGTTCGGCTGAAAAGCTGCCACCAAGTGACAGTGTTACATCTTCAACGCTTTCCATAATTGCGCTGTGCACGGCAGGATCGGGTGATTTGGGCCAGACCGCGTAATGTACATTGCCATCACCCAGATGCGAAACAATGATAGTTTCTGCGCCCGCATCCAATTGTGGTAGCAGCTCCTCCATCTGGTGCAGGAACTCGGGCACCCGGTCCAAAGGTACCGCGATGTCACTGTTTACAATGGGATGACGGTGCATGGTGATCTCACCCGCTGCCTCGCGCCGTTCCCACATTTCGCGCCGCTGTGCTTCGCTTTGGGCCACCGCAGCGTCCAGAACTGCGCCCTGTTCAAACAGTTTCGCCAGCGTGGTTTCTAAATCGGCCATCAGCGGCACGATGCCATCGCTGTCCGGCGTGCTGTCGCTGGGGATGGTGGTGGCGATCTCGACCAGTAAATTGACCTCATAGTCGGTCTCGAACGGGGGACGTTTTTCGGGATACTGCGCAGCATATTCTTTAAGATAGTCGCGCGGCATATATTCAAACGCTTCGACCAGCCCTCCCGTCGCTGTTTGTAATTGATTGAGCAGGTTCAGCGCGACGGGCAGATCTTGGACTGCCACCATGGCAGTGGCATAGGCACGCGGTTTTGGGGCCAGTTTAAGCACGGCGGCGGTGATGATGCCCAAGGTCCCTTCGGCCCCGATCATCAAGTGTTTCAGATTATAGCCAGAATTGTCTTTGTGTAGTTCAGACATTAAATCCATCACTTCACCACTGGGCAGGACCACTTCAAGTCCGAGACAAAGATCCCGTGCATTGCCATAGCGCAAGACGTTCGAGCCGCCAGCATTGGTTGCCAGATTGCCACCAATCATCGCCGAACCACGCGCGCCAAACGTCAGTGGAAAAATTAGGTCATGTCCGTCTGCCGCATCATGCAGAGCCGACAATATAACACCGGCCTCGACAATGGCCAAACGTGCCTTGGGGCGTATTTCGCGGATGCGGTTCATCCGATCCAGCGACAGCTGAATAGAGCCTTCGGCCTCGGCACCTCCTGCCAGGCCAGTGTTGCCGGAAACGGGCACCACAGCCGTCCCGGTTTCATTCGCCAGCCGCAGAATTTGCGAGACCTGCTGTGTATTTGCGGGCCGAACCACTGCCAGCGGGGTGTATTGATAGGCACCACTCCAATCGCGTGACCACGGGGCCAACTGGTCATCGGCCACCACATAGTCAGCGCCTACAATCTGCATCAGTTG
>Ga0115559_1001702_pt1 | contig 14355 bp, 15 predicted proteins | sample COGITO_mtgs_1105_3_FD_87281 | JGI IMG/M metagenome (GOLD analysis project Ga0115559, IMG submission 87281) | Pelagic marine microbial communities from North Sea - COGITO_mtgs_110506 | ecosystem: Environmental > Aquatic > Marine > Epipelagic | place: Germany:Helgoland, sampling site Kabeltonne... | reverse complement strand
AGCCTTCGATTTTGAAGGGAATTACAATCGGATACAATATGAGGCGAAAGGGGATATTAGTTTCACTAACAATTGGGGGATTGAATTTGGAGCGGCTCACAAACCTCGTATTTACTCAAACAGCATTTTAAGAGGTGGCCCACGATGGCGTTTTTCGGAAGAAAATTTTCAATACTTTTTTGTGGGAACCGATCGTCGTAAAAAATTACAAGGGGTTATTGGACTGATTAATTCACGTGCCAAAGAAGATAATTTTTCGTTCACAAAGTTTGAGTCCGAGCTAAGTTACCAGCCAACCAATGCGCTTAATATTTCATTAGCCACCGAATATAGTTTGAACCCAAGTAAAACACAATATGTCACTCAGAAAGATTATAATGCCTCCACTCGATATGTTTTGGGAACCATAGACAATCAAACCCTCTCAGCATCGATTCGATTGGACTATACGATCAATCCTAATTTATCGATTCAATATTACGGACAGCCCTTTATTTCTCGGGGACGTTATAGCGAATTTAAATATGTAACCAATGCAGTGGCAGATCATTTAGAGGATCGTTTTCAAAGGTATGATGCTGATCAAATCAATTTGAATAACGACGACTACCATGTTGATGACAATAAAGATGGCACGATTGATTATAGTTTTGAAAATCCAGATTTTTCATACGTCCAATTTAATTCTAATTTAGTTTTAAGATGGGAATACATCCCTGGATCCGAATTATTTTTGGTCTGGTCCCAAGGAGTTTCAGGAAATGTTTCAACATCAAAAGGGTTATTTGAAGGCTTTGAGACCGGAGTTTTAGAACAGCGTCCACAAAATATTTTCCTAGTTAAAGCCACCTATCGATTTATTTTGTAAGCAAAAGAAAAAGGGTTCAAAAAGGGGGTGTTTATTTCTTATATTTACATTGCCAAAATAGATTTTAGAAGTATCTTTGCAGTTCAAATGTGAAGAAATTTCACCTTTATGTCGAACAATACTTACACATCAATTACAGCAAGCACCTTTCTCTCCAATTTTAAGGCGGTGACTAAAATGGGTTTGTCTATAAGCGTCGTTTTTTCATCTGTAGCAGGGTATTTATTAGCGGCAGAAACCATCCATTTTCCAACCTTAATTCTTTTGGCGATTGGGGGTTACTTTATGGTTGGTGCTTCCAATGTGTTTAATCAAATTATAGAACGCGATTTAGATGCACTCATGGATCGCACTAAAAACCGGCCAATACCCTCAGGGCGAATGTCGGTGAATTATGCCTTTGTTTTAGCGATTGTATTAACCATAGCTGGCCTGTCTATTTTATACAGTATCAATGAGCGCACGGCTATGTTTGGTGCGATTTCCATCTGCCTTTATACAAGTGCCTATACACCCTTAAAAACAAAAACACCACTTTCAGTCTTTGTTGGAGCCATCCCCGGAGCCATTCCATTTATGCTAGGATGGGTGGCCGCCACAGGAACGTTTGGGATTGAACCAGGGGTTTTATTTATGTTACAATTTTTTTGGCAGTTCCCTCACTTTTGGGCCATTGGTTGGTTTTTACATGAGGACTATCAGAAAGCGGGGTTTAATATGCTGCCAACAGGAAAGCGCGATAAAGGCACCGCACTCCAAGCGATTATTTACATTGTCTGGACGCTTCTAATTTCTATCATACCCGTATTTGGGTTCACAGGACAACTTCAATTGTCTATTGTTGCGTCTGTCTTGGTGTTTGCTTGTGGCCTCTGGTTTTTGTATTATGGGTTTCAGCTTTTTAAAAATCAAACCGATAAAGCAGCACGTCAATTGATGTTGGCGAGTGTTGTCTATATTACATTAATTCAAATTATATACATTTCAGATAAATTTATCAGACTATGGATTTAACTCAAGGGACTACTCAAGAAAAACAAAAGCGCGCCAAAAAAATGATGTTATGGTTTGGGATTATTTCCTTAATCATGTCTTTTGCAGGGCTTACAAGTGCATTCATTGTGAGTAGTTCAAGAGAAGATTGGCTTGTTGGATTTGTGCTTCCAAACGCATTTATATACAGTACTCTAATTATTCTTTTGAGTAGTATTGTCTTGTACGCAGCCAAACGAGCCTTACGAAAGAATCAAGCCACCACGACAACGTCTCTTTTAATTGGAGCCTTAATTCTTGGAACCGCGTTTATTTATTCTCAAATCCAAGGGTTTAATCAAATCATTGATTCAGGCTATAATTTTACAGGGCCCACAAGCAACATTACAATGTCCTACATATACATTATTGCAGTGGTTCATATCCTGCATGTTTTAGCGGGGATTGTATGTTTAATAGTGGTCATTGTTAATCAATTAAATAAGAAATATTCAGCTGAAGATAGACTCGGATTTGATCTTGCTTCTAGCTTCTGGCACTTTGTAGATGTTTTATGGATATATCTCTTTTTCTTTTTATATTTCTTTAACTAAATAAAATTCTTATTTTTGCACAACTCAAAAAAAACAAATCTCATTTATGGATTCTACAGTAGTTAGCACCGGAACAGAAGTAAAAACTTGGGGCGGAGGGAATCAACCTCTTAAATCAAGTTATGGAAAAATGATGATGTGGTTCTTCATCGTGTCCGATGCATTAACCTTTTCAGGCTTTTTAGCCGCCTATGGATTTTCAAGATTTAAGTTCATCGACTATTGGCCAATAGCTGATGAAGTTTTCACACACGTTCCATTTTTACATGGACAAGAACTTCCAATGATTTACGTGGCCTTCATGACCTTCGTTTTAATTATGTCATCTGTAACTATGGTATTGGCCGTAGATGCAGGACACCAAATGAAAAAAAACAAAGTCATCTGGTATATGTTCTTTACTATTATTGGCGGCGCTATTTTTGTAGGCTCTCAAGCATGGGAATGGGCAACGTTTATACAAGGCGATTATGGCGCAGTGCAAACCAAAGGGGGTAACATTTTACAGTTTGGAACCTATAAAACAATCGATGGGGAAGAGGTCTTTAAGCGAGTCGCTGTAGAGGAATTCGCAACAGCATCTCATAAAGATCGTACACAACACGAAGCTAAAAACGGAATATGGTTTGTAGATGAAGGCGCTTTACCGGCATTCTCTGTGAATGATGTATTTCATGGTTTAGAATCACATCCCGATATTTTGGTCAGAACGCAAACAATCAACGAAAAAGGACAGAAAACAGTTCTCTCTAGAGAAGCATCCTTAGATCAAGTTAAAAATAACGGAAGACGGTATGTAAAAGGTGCAAACTTGGAGGTCAACGAATACGGAACACCTTTATTTGCAGATTTCTTTTTCTTTATTACAGGTTTCCACGGATTTCACGTATTATCGGGAGTTGTCATCAATATCATTATCTTTTTTAATGTAATTATTGGAACTTATGAACGGCGTAAAAACTACGAAATGGTAGAAAAAGTTGGTCTTTACTGGCACTTTGTAGATTTAGTTTGGGTCTTTGTATTTACATTCTTCTACCTAGTTTAATCATATAATTTTTTTGAAAATGGCAGATCACGCACATAAATTAGAAATTTTTAGAGGCTTAATTAAATTTAAGTCCAATACTCAAAAAATTTGGGGAGTTCTTTTGTTGCTTTCCATTATTACACTTGTTGAAGTTGTTTTAGGTATCTACAAACCAGCCTCACTTATGACACCGTCCATGACCCCTTTTGAGGGCGGATTTGGAGCACTGTTAGCAAACATTATCTTTTCCGGGTTCATTTACATGAAAAGCCTCAATTTAATATTTATAGTCTTAACCATTGTGAAAGCCTATTATATCACTTGGGATTTCATGCACATGCGCGATGAAACCAAATCACTACGTAGATTAGTAGTTTGGACGACCATCTTTCTAATTTCGTATCTTGTTTTTATATTACTCCAAGAAGGCGGATATATAGAATCTGTTTATACCAATGGATTTGTGAAACGCGATTTTTAAAAAATAGCTTAATATTAACACTAAAAAGACGGCTATTCATGCCGTCTTTTTTATTTTTGTACTATGAAAATTACTAGTTTAAAAAAGCCATTCGTACTTTCGGTACTGTTTTTTTTACCCGTTCTGTTTTTATTGTTTTTATACCCCTCAAAACATAATTACAAAACCTTGGATGTCATTAAAAAGAACATCCCAGAGCTTTCTAATTTTGTAACCGAAAATGGCGATGCGTTACAATTAGAGAACCATCTTACCGTTTTAGGGTTTTTAGGAAAAACGCCTATGGAAGACGCAATTTTGGCACTGAATTTAAAAGAACTTGTATATGATAAATTTCGAGGATTTAAACGGTTTCAAATTGTAATTTTAGTTCCAGAATCCGCTAAGAATCAGGTTGAATTATTACAGAAAGAACTCAATCAGTATGAGTTTTTGGAGTACTGGAAATTTGGCTTTGGCTCTGATGCAGATATTTTATCGGCTTATCAATCCCTCAAAATATCGACGGTTCTAGATCCAAACCTAAAAACCTCAGATGTTTTTATTATCGATAAAGAGCGCCATCAAAGAGGGCGCCTTGATGATCGCGATAAAGACCAAATAAAAAACAAAGTTCCGCTTTACGGGATGAGTTCATACGATTGTTTGGAAGTCTCTATCCTTAAAAACAAAATGAGCGAAGACATGCGTATTTTGTTTACAGAATACCGTCAAAAACGCAAAGGAAATTTTAATTCTACAAGTCGTAGAGCAAACGATTTAAAAGCAGATGAAAAAAACTAGTTATTCATACGTAGGTGTTTCATTTATCATTCTAATCTTTGGAATCATTGTGGTGCCAAAAATTGTTGATCGCATTCAAAACAACGATATCACTCGCTCCGAAAGTCGTAGTAAAGAGGTTCAAATGACGGTATCCGACACCACTGCTTTGTCCTATTTAGTTATTAATGGAGAAGCCAAAAAAGTCATGCCATTTAGGTTCAAAAATCAAAATGGAGACACGATCTCTAACAAAGATTTTGCTGGCAAGGTATATCTTGTTGAATTTTTCTTTTCAACCTGCCCGACCATTTGTCCAAAAATGAATAAAAACTTAGTGGATATTCAAAACACCTTTCCAGATCGCCCTGATTTTGGGATTGCTTCTTTTACCATAAACCCGGATTATGATACCCAAGCGGTTTTAAAAGCGTATGCGAATGATTACGGAGTTACCAACCCAAATTGGCATTTTATGACTGGCGACAAAGACGCCCTGTACAATCTTGCCAATACTGGATTTAATCTTTATGCTGCTGAGGTTGAAGGTGCAGATGGCGGATTTGAACATTCTGGAAACTTTGCACTAATTGATAAAGAAGGCTATATTCGATCCAGAACGGACGCGTTTGGAAACCCCAAAATATATTACAAAGGCATTATAAGCCAATCTGAACAATTTGATGAAGATGGCGAATCAGAAGATATAAGTGCACTTAAAGAAGATATCTTAAAATTATTAGAAGATGAAAAATAAACCAGAGTTCACCAAAAACAAGTATCAACTATGGATTAATGTTGTATCCATAGCAATCCCAATAGTGGTCGCATTATTATTTATGGTACGGATTCCTAATGTGGAGCCTCTTTCATTCTTACCACCTATTTATGCTTCGGTTAACGGAATTACAGCAATCTTATTGATTATTGCTTTATTCGCCATCAAGAATAATCAAAGAGTTTTACATGAAAACCTTATGAAAACCGCCATTGCTTGTTCTCTTCTTTTTTTGGTAATGTATGTTGCTTATCATATGACCAGCGATCCCACAAAATATCGTGGAGAGGGTACGATGGTGTATGTTTATTATGTTATTTTGATTAGCCATATTATACTTTCGATCATCGTGATACCCTTAGTGCTTATCAGTTACGTACGGGCCTATCTTGGCCAATATGAGTTACATAAAAAAATGGTTCGTTATGCATTTCCAGTTTGGCTCTATGTTGCAGTTACAGGAGTCATTGTTTATCTGATGATCTCACCTTATTATAATTAAATTGTGAAGCGAATCCTCTCTTTTTTGATTTTTGGCTTCTTCTACACTGGAAAAGTACAGGCACAGTGCGCCATGTGCAGAGCCGTTCTGGAAAGTGAAGCTGGCCAAGCAACTGCTAAGGGAGTCAATAATGGAATTGTTTACTTAATGATTATTCCATACATACTCATTGGAGGTTTAGCTCTTTTTTTATATCGATATTTGAAAGAAAAGAACTAAAATTTAAATTTCATTAATTCGCTAACAGGAACCTCTAAAACTTTGGAGATTTTATATAACGTCAATATTGTAATATTTCGCTTACCGTTTTCAATATTAGAATAACTCCCGCTATCCATATCACAACGCTTCGCTACGGTCTTTTGACGTAGATTTTTATCTTGGCGAACTTTTTTTAAATGATATCCTAAAGATTTTAATAATATAATATTTTCGGCTTCTAATTTTTCCACAGAATATAGTAATTATTTATGATTAAAAATTGGTTTAAAAAAAATAAAATTTAGTACAATTTATCAAGGTTAATCTAATTAAAAGTGCTAAATTGAGGCAAAAGCTACTTATTTTATTTTAGAAATCTATATCTTAAATGTGATAAATTATCTTTCTTGAACTATACTTCAAAAATAGTGAATTTAATGCTAAATCAATAAATATTAAGTCGCACTTTTGAACAAAAAAACTTGTTATTTAAAAGTTATTTTGAAAAAAAATGCACAAACAATTTGTCATTTTTTTCGATTTTAGTGTAACAAAACTTACTTTGTAGCGTCTTACTAATGGTTATTAAATTATTCATGAACTCAAAATCAAGCGATGCTAGAAATTAAAAAGCTTCATAAGTCTTATGCCATTGGCGACTCAAGTTTACATGTTCTTAAGGGCATCGACCTTTCTGTAGCACAAGGGGAAATGGTTGCCATTATGGGGTCTTCAGGATCCGGAAAATCAACGCTACTTAATATTATCGGAATGTTGGACGAAGACGATGAAGGAGACTATATTTTAGACCAGGTACCTATTAAAAATCTCACGGAGAAGAAAGCCGCAATATATCGCAATAAATTTTTAGGGTTTATTTTTCAATCGTTTAACCTTATTAATTATAAAAATGCTCTTGAAAATGTTGGCTTGCCTTTGTATTATCAAGGATTAAAGCGAAAAGAGCGTCAAGAAAAGGCGCGTTTTCATTTACAAAAAGTAGGGCTTTTAGATTGGGCAACTCATTTACCAAGCGAATTATCTGGAGGTCAAAAACAACGTGTTGCAATTGCACGTGCTTTAGCATCCGATCCAAAATTATTATTAGCAGATGAGCCTACGGGCGCATTGGATACAACGACTTCCTATGACATTATGGCCTTTTTACAACAATTAAATGATGAAGGCAAAACGATTCTCATCGTAACACATGAAGAAGACATTGCTGCCATGTGTAAACGAATTGTTCGTTTGCGAGACGGTGTGATTATGGAAGATAAAAAAGTAACTCAAGTTAGAACAGAAGCCCATGTTTGATATCGATCTTTGGCGAGAAATTTTTCAGAGCATCAATAAAAATCGAACTCGAAGTTTATTATCGGGGTTCACGGTAACTTTTGCGATTCTTTTATTTACCGTTTTGTTTGGGATAGCAAACGGACTCAACAACACTTTTGCCAAAGAATTTGTGGATGACGCAGCAAATGCTGTTTTTATTCGCTCCGGAACAACTACGAAACCTTATAAAGGATTACAGGCTGGGCGAAAAATTCAATTTAAAAACGAAGACTATCAATACATCAAAACCGATTTTGAAGAGAATGTAGAATATATCACCTCTCGGATTTACAAAGATGTTGTTGCTTCCTATAAAAATGAAAAAAATAATTATTCATTACGAGCTGTACATCCAGATCATCAGTATTTAGAAAAAACCAAAGTCTATAAGGGACGCTATATCAACCAACGCGATATGGATCTTAAAACGAAAGTTATAGTGATTGGAAAATTGGTAAAAGAAGATTTGTTTTTAAAATCAGATCCTATAGGAAAGTATGTGAATTTAAGTGGAATTTCGTATAAAGTCGTGGGCGTTTTTTCAGATGACGGTGGCGATAACGAAGAACGACTTGTTTATATGCCGCTCACAACAGCTCAACTGGTATATGGGAATAATGATTATGTAGATCAAATTAATCTGACTTATAACCCCAAGTTAGACTTTAATGAAGCCATTGATTTTAGTTTGGACTTAGAAAAGAAACTCAAAGAACGCTTTTTTGTAGCGGCCAATGACCAACGGGCTGTGCGGGTTTTTAACATGGCAATGCAAAATAAAGGGATCAATCAAATGACTTCAGTTTTAGGAATTCTTATCTTAGTCATTGGGTTGGGAACACTAATCGCTGGAATTGTAGGAATTAGTAATATTATGATATTCATCGTCAAAGAACGCACCAAAGAAATTGGAATTCGAAAAGCTTTAGGCGCATCACCAAAATCGATTGTATCGATTATTTTGATCGAATCTATTTTAATAACAACCATTGCAGGCTATTTTGGACTCCTGCTCGGAGTAGGAATTTTAGAGTGGGTAGGGCCAAGTTTGAAAACCTATTTTATAACCAATCCGTCCGTGAGCACCCAACTTGTTGTGTCGGCCACACTTACTTTAATTGGCGCAGGGGCATTAGCAGGGTATTTGCCAGCCAAAAAAGCATCAAAAATTAAACCGATTGTAGCACTTAGAGACGACTAAATGATTAAATTTTTATTTGACAGAGATACATGGCAAGAAGTCTATGATAGCATGAGCAAAAATAAACTGCGCACAGGCATCACGATGGTGGGTGTTTGGTGGGGAATTTTATTACTCATTGCACTTTTGGGGGCAGCTCGAGGGATGGAAAATTCATTTAACCGTATTTTTGGGGACTTTGCAACCAATAGTGTTTTTGTGTGGGGCCAGAGTACAAGCAAGCCTTTCAAAGGATTTCAAGAAGGGCGAATGGTTCGCCTAAAATTGTCCCATGCCAAAAAAATTGAAGAAAATGTAGAAGGCATCGAATTTGTAGTGCCCCGAAATCGAAACCAAGCATTGGTTGTTCGCAATTTTTTATCAGGAACATATAGTGTAAATGGCGATTATCCTCTGTTAGATAAAGTTCAAAAAAAGAAACTAATAAACGGCCGTTTCATCAATCAAAACGATATTGATGGCAATAAAAAAGTAGCAGTAATTTCAGAAGATATTTATAAACAACTGTTTGAAAAAGATGAATTAGCAATTGGCCAATACATCCAAATGAATAGCATCAATTTCACCATCATTGGGGTGTCACAAACAGGAAATGCAAATATGGGTCCCACTAGTGATATTCACATTCCTTTTACAACCTTTCAGCAAATTTATAACCAAGGCGATACAATTGGCTGGCTAATGATTACGGGGAAACCAGAATATAACATTAAGCAAATTGAAGAGGATGCAAAATTATTATTGCGAAATTTAAATAAAGTACACCCAGAAGATAAACGTGCTTTTGGAAGTTTTAACTTGGGAAAAGAGTTTGCAAAAATCACAGGATTTCTCACAGGGATGCAGTTTCTAACATGGTTTGTGGGTATTTCAACCCTGATCGCGGGAGTCTTTGCTATCGGAAATATATTGTTAATTACGGTCAAAGAACGTACCAAAGAAATTGGAGTGAGACGTGCCCTTGGGGCAACTCCTTTTGAAATCAAACGACAAATCGTGGTCGAAGCAGTTTTTTTAACCCTTGTTGCTGGACTGCTAGGCATCATTTCTGGCGGCTGGATTTTGATCGCCGTTGACAAAGCATGGGGGCAAGGCGATGATGCCACACTCGTCAATGCATCCGTTTCAATTGCAGTGGTGTTTGTCGCTCTATTAATATTAGTCGTCTTAGGAACGTTAATTGGACTCATCCCCGCATTTAAAGCCACAAGTATTAAACCAATAGAAGCATTAAGAGAAGAATAAAAAAACCAAAACAATGAATAAAACAGTAAAAATTATTTTAGGAATCGTCGTACTTATATTATTAGTATTTGTATTAAAATACTTTAAAGATTCGAACGCCAAAGAAGTTGTAGATTATAAAACGGAACTCCCTTTTTATAGTTCACTGGACACTAAAATTGTGGCGACAGGCAAGTTAAACCCTGAAGAAGAAATTGAACTAAAGCCACAAATCTCGGGAATCGTCGATCAAATCTTTGTCGAAGAAGGTGACCTCGTTAGAAAAGGCGATTTAATTGCTAAAATAAGAGTGGTGCCAAACGAACAAGCTCTGGTTAGTGCAAAAAGTAGGATTTCAACTGTCAAACTTACCTTTGAAAATGCGAAGACCTTATTCAATCGAAATAAAACACTTTTTGAAAAAGGAGTGATTTCGAAACAAGATTTTGAAAACAGTGAGTTAAGTCTGAATCAAGCAGAAGAAAATTTCAATCAATCCAAAAACGATTACCAAATTATTAAACGAGGATCCTTGTCGGGTGGAAGTTCTGCAAACACAACCATTGTCGCTCAAATTTCGGGAACCGTTTTGGAAATTCCTGTTCGTGAAGGCGATCAAGTGATTCAAAGTAATAATTTCAATGCAGGAACCACCATTGCGACCATTGCCGACATGAGTAAAATGATTTTTGAAGGAAAAGTGGATGAATCTGAAGTAGGAAAATTAGAAGAAGGCAAAGACATTGTAGTCATTCTTGGTGCGATCAACGAAAAAGAATTTCCGGCCACCCTTACGTTTGTAGCTCCTAAAGGGGTGGAACAAAATGGAGCCGTTCAGTTTACGGTCAAAGCGGATGTGAAAATAGAGTCGAGTACAAAAATCCGAGCGGGATACAGTGCAAATGCCGAAATCGAAATTGAAAGTAAAGACAGTGTTTTGGTTATTAAAGAAGCCCTTTTACAGTTCAATCGAATTACCGAAAAACCATTTGTAGAGGTTTTAAAGGACAACGGAAACTTTGAAATTAAGAAGGTTGAAATCGGATTATCGGACGGCATCAATGTTGAAATTACAGAAGGTGTCGAAGAAGGAGATGAAATCAAGGTTTGGAACAAAGCCTCTGAAGAAAATAACGAGGAAGAAGACGATGAATAATAAAACCCCCAAAATGATGAAACAGATATGTACGGTTCTTTTACTTATAGGAACTTTAAGCAGTTTTGCTCAAAAAAAATGGACGTTAAAAGAATGTGTCGAGCATGCTTTGGAGCATAATATCACGGTAAAGCAATCAGAACTAGATATTGATTTGGCAACTCAAGACTTGGTCAACGCTAAAGGAAATTTCATGCCTTCCATTAATGGTTCAGCCTCGCATAACTATAATTTCGGATCTTTTATTGGTCAAGACGGAACCCGAATTAAAAGCGATACTAGAGGAAATAATTTTGGCTTAAATACGGGTATTACAGTTTTTAATGGATTTCAAAATTTAAACCTTTATAAACAAGCAAAACTTGGAGTTGAGTCAAGTCAATTACAACTCGCCATTCTTCAGGATAATATTTCGATGTCCGTTATTAATGACTTTTTAAACGTCTTATTTAATAAAGAAAATCTTAAAATTGCTGAAGAACAATTAAAAATCAGTCAAAACCAATTGGATCAAATCAAGTCTCAGGTAGAAGCAGGAACCAAACCAAGATCCGATTTATTTGATATAGAAGCCACACTCGCCTCCAATAGAGAAAGTATTGTAAATGCCGAAAATAGTTTAGATTTATCGATCCTGAGTTTAAGTCAAAACTTACAAGTTTCTCCGCGTGATTTTGATATTGAAGAAATTGAAATCAATTTAACGTCAGCATCATTATTCTATGATTCTTCAGAAGAAGTTTTAGCCTATGCGTTAGAAAATCGCTCAGAAATTAAGAATGCAAAACTAGGCATTGAAAACTCGGATTTCGGAATCAAACTGGCCCAAAGTGCTTTTGCACCGACATTGAGTTTAGGAGCTGGTTTAGGAACGTCCTACCAACACAATCAAGGTGAGCCCGATTTTAGAGTTCAATATTCTGCCGACCCAAATAATCCTGGAAGCGTCATTGAAACTATAATCCCCAATGGGTTTAGCACCCAACTTGATAATAATTTAGGGTATAATTTAGGGTTTAATTTAAGGGTCCCCATTTTTAATGGCTTTAAAACAAAAGCAAGTGTTCAAAAAGCAAGACTAAACAAACAAAAAAGTCAACTAAATCTAGAGAAAGAAAAACAAACCATCACAACGACCATAACCCAGGCGTATGCAGATGCGAAAGCCGCTTTGAAGCAACACCAAGCAACCGAGCTTTCTGTGATCAGTCTTGAAGATTCTTTTAAGAATATTCAAAATAAATTTAATTTTGGAGCAGCGACTTCTTTCGAAGTTGAACAAATAAGAGGACGATTGGTAAATGCAAAATCAAACTCAATCAAATCAAAATATAATTTTGTTTTTCGTTCAAAAGTTTTGGACTTTTACATGGGTAAAAAAATCCTATAATAACTTTGACTTATATTCTAAATATTGAAACGGCCACGACGAACTGTTCGGTCTCTCTAGCGAAAGAGGGCACTGTCATTGGACTCAAGGAAGATAACAATTTGTCGTATTCCCACGCAGAGCGTTTACATGTTTACATCGATGAAGTTTTAAAAACGGCGAATGTGTCTAAGAACCAGTTGAGCGCCATCGCGATTAGCAAAGGCCCTGGATCTTATACAGGACTTCGAATCGGGGTTTCTGCAGCAAAAGGCTTGTGTTATGCGCTTAAAATCCCTTTAATTTCTATTCCAACCTTAGAAGCCCTTGCACATCAGGTTGAAAATCCAAATGGTGTGGTAGTCGCCATGTTAGATGCCAGACGCCTCGAAGTCTATTCCGCGATCTATGATAGCAATTTTCAGGAGACACGGACCACAGAGGCAGAAATCATCACCTCTGAGTCGTATCGTGAATTGTTAGAATCATCTGCGGTTTATTTTATTGGAAACGGGGTCGCCAAAACCAAAGCACTAATCACACACCAGAATGCTCATTTTATTGAAAATAAATTGCCTTCTGCCAAACAAATGTGTGCGCTCTCTTTTGACAAATTCAAGTCCAATACTTTTGAAGATGTTGCTTATTTTGAACCTTTTTATTTAAAAGACTTTATTGCAATTCCATCCAAAAAATAAACAACGTTTATCCCTTTTTCTGAATTTCAACAGTGTGTGGGTAAGGAATTTCAATACCAGCCGCATCGAGAGCTAATTTACAGTTTTCGGTAATTCCGAAGTACACCGCCCAATAATCTTCCACGGCACACCATGGACGAACCGCAAAATTCACAGAACTATCGGCAAGTTCGGAGACATCAACGGTAGGTAAGGGATCTTGTAATACTTTAGGGTGCGAAGTCAGTACAGCCATCAACACGTCTTTCGTTTGTTTAATATTTTCGCTGTAGCCAACACCAATGGTTAAATCAACCCTTAGTTTTCCTTCCGCAGATAGATTTATAATATTACTATTTGCTAGGGTTCCATTTGGAATGATAATGCGTTTATTGCTTGGAGATAAAATTTGAGTGGTAAAAATTTCAATCTCCTTCACAATGCCTATCTCACCCTGCACATCTACGACATCGCCCACTCTAAAAGGCTTGAACAAAATAATCAAAACACCGCCTGCAAAATTTGCTAAGGCACCTTGTAAAGCAAGGCCTAAACCTAATCCTGCAGCAGCCATTACTGCGGCTAGTGCAGTGGTATCAACCCCAAGTTTAGAAATGACGGCCACCAACAATAGCGCCTTTAAACCCCAAGCTATTAAATTTCCGAGAAACGTTTGAAGGGTTTCGTCAACCTGGCGTACATTCAGTAGTTTTTTAGTTAAACGGATGATAAGCTTTATCGCAAATAAACCGACAATTAATAGCCCTAAAGCATAAAGTACTTTTGGTGAGTATTCTATAAGCAGATTCTTTAAGAGTGTTAGGTATTGTTCCATGATTTAATTTTTTTATAGGGTTTATTAAATTTTAATATCAAATATATAAAATCTTAAATAGATTCACTAGTTTATAATTTCTCTCAAAAACATTGTAACTTTGATCCATGAAGTTATTTATTGTACCAACCCCGATAGGAAATTTAGAAGACATCACTTTACGAGCGATTAATGTCTTAAAATCGGTTGACTTAATTTTAGCAGAAGACACTCGAACGTCTGGGAAACTATTAAAACATTTTGAGATTGGGACGCAAATGCATTCGCATCATATGCATAATGAACATAAAACGGTTCAAGGGATTATTCAAAAATTAAAAATGGGCACCACCATCGCATTGATTAGT